>Ga0079224_100014777_pt1 | contig 10914 bp, 5 predicted proteins | sample Stecom2015_FD_80414 | JGI IMG/M metagenome (GOLD analysis project Ga0079224, IMG submission 80414) | Agricultural soil microbial communities from Utah to study Nitrogen management - Steer compost 2015 | ecosystem: Environmental > Terrestrial > Soil > Agricultural land | place: USA: Utah...
GGAACCTTCGTCATGGTGGCTGCGGACGCGGATGCCTACTTCAACTTCGACACGCAGCTCTACGAGATCACCGTCGACATCACGGCTGAGGTGACGGGTTCAAACGGCAACCGCTCAGCCGGGCAGATCAAGAACGTCGTCTCAGGGGTCTCCGGCTTGCAGGTCATCAACCGAGAGGCCACGCGCTTCGGGACGTCGCGCGAAAGCAACTCGGACCTTGCGACGCGCGCGCAGCTGGGCTTCGTCGGTGTCGACCCGGGCACCGAGGGCGGCTACGCATCGACTGCGGCGGAAAGCATCGGGATCGTCAAGAGCAAGATCGTCAAGAGCGGCGACCCCCTCATGATGCGCGACTATGACGAGGTTCGTCGCAAGCACATCGGAGGTAAGGTCGACATCTGGGTGCAAGGACTTCGCGAACGCACCGTGACGGAAAAGTTCTCGTTCTCATTTGAGGTCGCCCGCGACATTCGCTGTCAGATCATCGACCTTGAAACGCTCACGTTCCGTGTCCTCGATGCCCGGGTGACCGTCAATACGCCAATCGGCGAGATCCTCGACGACCCAGCTCAGGGCTTCGGTGTGCGAAACGTGACGACGGGCAGCGATTACGACCTGACGGGAGTCCTGATTGTCGACTTTGAGACTTTCAGGGTCAACACCGCGATCGCGCAGCCGGCGACGAGCATCAACGACACGATCACTGCCGACTATCGCTTCAGAAGCATCAACCAGTTCACCTTCTCGCTGCAGCCCGTGCGCCGAGTCGTCTCCGTGAGTGGCCAGTCGTCTGGGCCGCTCGATATCGATGAAGGCTTCGACCTCTACAAGACGGACGACCCGCTGCTCACGGGGGAGAGTACGATTGCGAAGGACTTCCTGGTGATCAACCAGGTTGGTGGCATTCCGACGGGCGACGCCATCTCGGTTTCCGACGAGGCGCACATTATGATCGGCTTCTTCGAAGAGCCCCTGCGGAACGTCGGGATCAACACCGCGACTTTGAAGATCTTCAACGAGGCCCGCACGATCGAATACTTTGGACCTGCCGCGCTGGCGCCGGATTACGACGTGGTGGCTGGGACGGCAACAACGCCCGTGAAGATCGTGCGGACCAACGCCTCGAGGATTCTCAGCGGCGAGACTGTTGTCGTGGACTACCAACACGACGAAAACTTCACGGTCACTTACGTGATCAACGACCTTTTGCAGCAGCTGCAGCAGCGCATCAACAGCCGACGCCACCTGACCGCGGACGTCCTCGTCAAGCAGGCGGTGCAGAATTCCGTAGTCTTCGACACGACCGTCCAGCTGAAGCAGGGTGCATCGAGGGATACCGTGGATCCGGCGGTGCGGACGAACGTTTCGATCGAGCTGAATTCCAAGCTGATCGGGCAGGGCACCGCGCAGTCCGACATGATCAACGCCGTCGATTCGACGGAGGGAGTCGATTTCCAGGTCCTGCCGCTCGCGCGAGTGGGCTACGCGGACGGCTCCCGAAAGCTTCGCGTCTCGCTGCTGTCGACCAACACGCGCGTGCCTTCCCTCGACATCGGGGGCAACATCGTGTTCATCCTGACGAACGCTTTGATCTACCCGACCACCGACGGCGGCGGCCTGCCGACGGAGCACAAGGGCGTGTTCGCGGATGACGAACCTATGGTTCTGGCTGCGTCGTTGACCAGCGTCGGCGGGGGAGCGGGGCAGGCGTTCATCATTGGCAGCGGTGGGGCATCGATTCTAGGTTTTTCAGACGACGCGACGCTCATCGCGGAAGGCATCACGGACCCGGACGACATCGTTGCCGAGCGCCTGCGACTGACGGCGAACCACGTCGTAGTCTCGCTCAGCGGCGCCGGCAGCCCGGTCGACAACCCCGACCAGCACAAATACGCCGTGAGCTACGTGATCCGGGGGGACGCGGGCCCACACGACATTGTCCCGACGCAGGTGGAGTTCGTCGATCTCGGCGAGTTCACGTTGACCCTGAAGTCGACCTCATGACGGGTTCAGGCGTGGTGTACGGGCTCTACCACCCAGTGACGGGCGAGCTTCGCTACGTGGGTCAAACGTGGCAGCCGCTGCCGAGGCGGCTGACGGGCCACGTTACCGCGGCGCGGCGGAATCCGAAGCGGCACGTTGCCGCGTGGGTGCGCCACCTGCTGGATCAGAGCCTCAGACCCGTGATCAAGGAGCTGGGCCGCGCAGAATCCACAAGCAGTCTCGATCAGCTGGAGATGACCTTGATCGCGGAATCTCGCGCGAAAGGACATCAGCTCACGAATCACAGCGACGGGGGAAGAGGGGGCCGGAAGGGGGTGCCTTCGCCTCGGCGGGGGATGACGCTCGGCGCAGAGACTCGTGCGAAGATCTCAGCGTCGAAGCGTGGATGTGTCTCTCACATGAAAGGCAAGCACCACACGGTTGCAACTCGTGCGAGGATCAGCGCCACAAAGCGAGGCGTCGCTACGGGAGCGCGTCGAGCCGATGTCCGAGTCGAAGACATCATACTGGCCTTGCGAGAGGGACTTTCGATAGTCCAGATCGCGGAGTTTCTCAAAGTCGACCGGCACACGGTGAGGCAGAGACTTCGGACCGCAGGGGGCCCGGTGCCGAAGCGAGAGATTGCGACCAGCCTCGTGTTGTCTGAACTTGAGGGTTGTTCTAGCAAGCGAGAAGTCGCCCGCAAACTGGGGGTGTCAGTGCACTTCATTTACGGACGTCTAAGACGTGCAGGATTGATCCTACCTGAGAAGCGGGGCCCACGGCCGACGGAGGTCCGCTGATGGCACGGTTTACCATCGACGCCTCCCGGCTCAACTTCAACATCGAGCGACGCGGGAAGGAATACAACCTGCGGGTGCTGCAGCGCGCGCAGGCCATCTTCTCGACGTTGCTGCGGTTGCTGCCTTCGAACTACTCGTCCAGCGTGCAGGGGCCAAACTACACGGTCGAGTTGAAGGCCGTCGCTGTGGAGCTGGCGAAGATCGAGCTGTCGCTGGAGGACGTGAATCTCGACACGGACTACACCCGCACGCGCAGCGAGTTTCTTTACAGCATGGTGGGGTACCTATGCTTTTTGAACAACAGACTGCCGAGTCTCGAGTTCGATGACGAGGAATTCCGGCAGTTCCTGCTGAACCTGATCCGGATCTACTTCCAAGGATCGGTGCCGGCGGCTATTCGGGATGCGGTCGGGCTGTTCCTAAAGAGCGACTTCAAGATCCTCGAGAACTTCCTGTTGATTCGGCAGGGCTCGGCAGGGCTCGACATCTCGGACCAGTTCGGCTTCCAGATCGACGTCGCGACCCAGAATCAGTTCCCTCAGGGGATCTTCGACCTGCAGTCGTCGATTCGGATCATTCTCGACATCGTCCGGCCCGCACACACGCTCTTCCAGATTCGCTTCATTTTCACGGACGACTACGAGCCAAACGACGAAGTGGGCAAGATCATCGACTCGATGACTTGGGTCCTCAAGAGCTACTACTACGAGGATTACCGCAGCTATTGGGCGGGTGCGCGCAACGTGGACAGGCTCGGGAGGAAGGAGAACCAGGTTGTGGTCGGCGAGGAGCACATCTTCGGGGAGGGGATCACCTAGTCCTTTGATGCTGCTCCTAGGGGCGGAGAACCTGGAATGCCCCACGATAGAATTCACGCGCGCGCCATTCTCGAGGTCCGTCACGAGAGACCGTACGACTTCGATGAGGCTCGTGGGCTCTGGTTGTATCGGCGCGTTGACGGTGACGAGCGTTACGAGAACATCCTGACGAACGCTGGGCGGGTCACGATCCACACGTTCATCTACGGGACCTCTGCCCAACGTGCGTCGGCTTCGCTTGGCGCCGGGCTGAACTACGTGGGCGTATCTGACAGTGCGACGCTTCCCGCGGCCGGAGACACGTCGCTTGCTGGAGAACTCACGGCAGACGGGCTCGGGCGCGCGCAGGGCACGGTGACACTGCCGACGGGGGCCCAAACCGTGACCCAGGTGTTGCGGCAGTTCACGTACACGGGGGACGACCCGCAAGGCGTGCAGAAGGCGGCGCTGTTCGACGCGGCCAGCGGAGGGCACATGGCGCACGAGTTGCTCTTCAACCAGCGGATCATGAATCCGAACGACACGCTCACCCTGATCTTCAACATCACGGTCAGCTGAGGCGGCTATGGCTACAGCGCTCATTCAGTTCACGCAGGGCGCGAACACCGACGCCGCCGGCAAGGCGGTGCTCGGCGTTCAGGGCGACTTCTCGACGGTGACTGTCACCAACGGTGACAACACGGGGATTGTTGGGTGGAAGATCTTTGTCCTCGACGCGCCACCAGACAGCGGCGCGTTTCCTCCCGGGACGTTGCCCGTCGTGCTAGCGGAGGACGCGGACGGGGCGCCCACGGCGGAATTCGACCCGGACGTCGCTGGCACCTACCGAGTCATGCTCGAGGTTGTCAGCGGGTCCCTGCAGGTCGACAGGGACATCCGATGCTTTGCCATCCCGGACGCGCGCGGGTTCGTGCGCCCGCCGTACCAGGAGAACCCGTCACCGCTGCCGGTGCCGCGCCCCTCGATTATCGCGGACGGCCCGCGTCCGGTGAAGCCGGACGAGCAAAACTACGGCGACAACGTGCGAGGCTGGTCCGGGAACGGGAGCGCCGCGCAGCTCGACGAATTCTTTAGAAGGTATGACGACCTCCCGCAGCAAGTGGTCGATAGCACGCCGTTCTCGGCGCTGGCCACGGGCTCTCCGGCGTACCTGGTCGACTTGCCCACGATAGGTGGGCCAGCAGTGTTCAATTTGCCGGACGACCCACGCGCGGGGTACGTGACGCGCATCGTGGCTCTGGGCCCCGAAGATGCGGGGGCATCGCTCACGATATCGCCGCAGGGCGGTGGTAGCATCGGTGAGGAAGCGACGGTTCCTATCCTCGGCGGCACGAGTGTCGTGCTGCTCCACCAGGGCGCCAACATCTGGAGCATTCTCTCGCGCGCTGATCCGCCGACGGCCGGCACCGCGCCGGTGACCGTCATCTCGTACTCGGGCACCAGCGTCGACACGGAGACTTTTGGGTCGCTCACGGCGGCGGTAGCAAAGAGCTTCCCAAGCTCGTTTCCGAACGGTGCCCTCTATATCATCGCCCCGAACGTCAACGACGTGCCCGTGGGGCCATTCACCCTGGACAACGTCGTCGAGTACACGTTCAAGAGCCTCACCGGCTTGTCGCCGGAGACGAGCCAAACGTCGGTGACCTTCCCAGATTTGCTGATCCAGAGCAGCGTGCGCGTCGAGGGGTGCGCGTTGGCAGCGGTCACGGGCGCGGGCGCGAACTTGACGGTGATTGACTCAGTCGTCGGAGGCGACGTCGAGGTGGGCTTGCTCGCGGGCCGCGACAGCCGCTTTGATTCGACGAGCATCACGGTGCAGGCCTGCAAGCTGGAAGGGTGCAGGCTTGCGGGCGCGACCATTACGAACGAAGCGGCTGTGGACGCGCTCGTCGAGCTGTATGGGTGCACGTTCACGGCACCCCCGACGGTGGAATTCGACCCAGGTCCCGGCATCTTGAAGCTCGACGCAGCGAGCCACTACTCCTGGGAACAGCAGGGTGGCACCCTGACGAATGGCACGATCAGTCTGGTCGGCGCTCCGCTCTACTTCAATGAAGGCGAGCCCAGTCTCACGACCATCGTGGGCGACATGCCGCCGGAGGATGCGTATTGGCGAGTCGAGGGAGCAACACCGCCCGTGCTCGGCTTCGACGTAGGACCTTCGACATTCGTCGGCATTCACGGCTGGGTGAGTGAGACGCAGCTCAATCTCTACGTGAACGGCACGCAGCGCATCTTTGCGTCGTTCCCCGATGCTGATTCGGCCTATTGGGCGTTTCAGCTGAACGAGACGAATTCGAGCTTCGGCGCGAGCGTTGGCGCGGCGGGAGGACCGAACACGTACTTCCTGGCTACGCCGCAAGCCCTCAAGTGGGAGATGACGGCGGAGTCGGGGTCGCCAGCGAACGTGATCGAGGCGCGAAACGACGATCCCGGGGGCCCTACGCTTGGATTCTTTGCGGTCCCTCCGGTGCTGCGGCAGTCAATCACGGGGGCGACCACTCAAGACCAGGTTGACTCGCTCGTGGCCGCGCTCGCGGCGCTCGGCTTGGTGACGGACGACAGGGTCTGATAGCTAATGGCCGGCTTCGGTGGAGGTAAATTTGGCAGCGGGGCCTTCGGCTCCGCTGAGGACGCGCAGATCGGCGAAGTTGTCTCGATCAGCGAGGAACTGCGCGTCGATGACCTCGTTCCCCTCGCGGAAACCGTCGGTATCGTCGAGGACCTGGACGTCCAAGAGAGCATTGCCCTTCGCGAGGACGTCTCGATCTTCGACCTCGTCCGCACGGGCGCGTTCGCCGTCGGAAACATCGGCGGCAACGTTGTCCGCGTGACTTTCGCGACCGAATTGCACCACGACGGCCTCGGAGACGGCATCAACTTCCTCCTGGAGCCCGCAAGCCGGCTGGAGGCGCCGGGCGCGCCGGTCTTGATCACCGGTCTGCAGCCGCTCGTCGATGTTCTGCAGGAGGGGAGCGACGGAATCGTCGTGCCCGAGGCGGGCAGGTTGGACGCCGTCTCGAGGCAGTTTCGATTCGGGGGCACTCTGGACCCTCTCTTGAACCAAGGGGACTTCCTCCGAATCAAGAACGGGTAGAACGTAGGGGTCTATCAGATCATCGAGGTAATCGAAGCTGGACCCGAGGCACTCGTTATCTTGGATAAGACGATGGTCCTCGCCGAGGGTACGGACGTCGAGTGGGAGCACACGACTGGCGTCACGGGAATCGACATCTCGACCAGCAAGCTGAAGAACGGTGGCGCATACGCCTTCGCGGCGAAGAATCTATACCAGAAGTGGCCGAAGTTTCCGGTGGCTTTGGCTAGCGACTTTAGAGCGCAAGGGGTGGAACTGCCCCACGTAGTGAGTGCGTCGGCCGGCCCCGAAGGCCACGTCACGGTGGTCTTCAGCGAGGCCATGCAGCAAGACGCTGAGAATTTAGGGAACCCGGGAGACTACACCATTCTCGATCAGATTACGGGGCTGCCGGGCGCCGTCGTCAAGAGCGTTTACTCGGTAGATGACCGGCGTGTGGTGCTCACAACATCTGGGCTCGTGCTCAGGGAGTATACGCTCAGGGTGAGCACGAACACCCCTCAGGACCTCGCGGGGAACCCTGTTGATCCTGACAGCAATTCATACGTCTTCCTGGGATTGCCGCCGATTCTGACGCGAAGCGTTTTCACCGACAAGGGGCCGATCGCCAAACCACCCTTAACCCTGCAGGCGGGAACCGCGGGCGCGTTCGCGTCGTCACAGGTGATCACGCTGCCCGAGGCAAACCTAGCAGCGAACCACGTCGGCCGGACGCTGCGCCTCAGCGGAAGCGACAACGACGGGGACTACGAGATCGCTGCCGTTCTCAGCGCGACGCAGGCGCGTGTCAAGACTCGGTTCAATCTACCCGACGACTCGGACGGCGCAGTGAACTGGGAATTGATCGACCCACGAACCGGGGAGATCGCCGACCACCCAAACGACGTTGTCGTTCGTGTGAACGGCAACCCGGTCACTCCCATCGCCGTGAACGGCCTGCGAGGCCAGATCGTCCTGCTGACCGCGCCGGCTCAAAGCGCCGTGGTCGATTACTATTGGTTCAACAATCCACGGGTAGAGGTTCGAAGGCTCAACTCGCTGGAGTTCCGGCTGAATGCTTGGAACCGGGACCATGGTGGCTACACGGCATCGAACCGTCACTATCGATTCAACAACGTGCTGGTCACGCCTTCAAACTACCACCCGATCCCGGTGGGCGATGGTTATGAGATGCTCGACATCCGCGCGGCGCTCGAGCAACCTCTACTGAGGCAAGTCAAGTATCGCGCGTACGAGCGCGCGTACACGGCGCTTCTCAACGACCCCGCGCGCCTTCTGTTCAACACGCCCATTCATCGCGTCGCCTTCCCGCCCGCGCAGCGGGTCCTGGAGGAGGAGGCGGTCTTCTACGAGGGCACCTCCCTGCCGGAGGTCGGGCCGAGCCCGTGGGTGCGGAAGGGCTCGGGGACGGCGATGGTCGGCGCGGGCTCACTAGTCGTGGTCGACAACTCGGCAGGGACGTTTCCTGCCGGCTCGCCGCTCTTTTGGACGCGCCGGATCGACCTCACTTTCGATCACGTCTTCTCGGTAGCTTGGCGCTTCTCGGTGAACGCGGTTACGACCACCGAAGGGGTCTGGACCGGGCTGGCCGCAGGCTACACGAACGAGCGGGTTGGGTACGTCCTCGGGTATCTGCTCGACGGCGGCGTTCGGAAAATCGGTTTCCTCAGGCGTGGGGCGCTCGACGCTGTCGCGAGCGCGTCCGCTTGGACGGGCGGTGTCGATGGTGACGGAGCGCCCACCAATGCACCGGTCGCTCTCGACTGGGCGGTGCTGCACAGCTACCGGATGTTCACCGATGGTGATGGTGTAGTCCGTCTCTTCATTGACGGTTCGGTGGTCGAAACACTTCGGATTGTGCCAGGAGACACTCCGTTCCTCGAGGAGTTGAACGCCCCGTTCGACGAGATCCAAGGCGTCTTCTTCGGCTCGCTGTCGAGGCCCGCGACGTCTACGTCGACGTGGGACTTCTACCGGTATATCGTCCAGCCCATCAATGCGCTGCAGACGGCGCGTTCGAGTCTCGTCTCCTACGAGGCCAACGCTCTGCCGGAGGTTGACTTGTCGCCGTGGACGCCGATCGGTTTTCACGGCATCGCGTCGGCCGCCGCGGGGGTTTTGACTCTCGCGGCCACGAGCGCAACGGACTCGGCAACCAGCGCCGCCGCGGGGCTCGTCGGCGGAGACTTCCACGGCTATGTCAAGATCGAACCTCTCTTGTCGGCCGCGTCGCAGATCGCTGTCGATGCGCGGCTCCAGCTCCTGACGCTCACTCACGGCATCGACCCCGACGGGTTGATGCTTGCGGTCGACGACGGGACGCGCCTCATGCAGCTCTGCTTCTTCGCGGCCTCCGCGAGCCCGCGATTGTCGTATGGGGGGCGCTCGCTGCCTGAGAACTATTCGCCCTTTTTTTGGTCCGCCCTTGGAGGCCAAACGGCAGCGATGCGGGGGCGCGTTCTCCGGCTCTCCGACGCGAGCACGACGGACGGTCGCGTCTACTTCGTGGAGGACACGGCTTCGCCAGGGAGTCCTGCGCGCGCGATTGACGCGGCTGCCGACTACATGCTGGAGGTGCGCTTGGCCGTGGTTTCGTACACGGTCGACGGCTCCGGCTACGCGGGTGCGTTCGCGCAAGTGTTCGACGGGACTCGCTCTGTGGGCATCATGCTCAGGGAAGTCGCGGGAGTGCGGTACGTTGCCTTCCATTCCGACGGAGCCGAGCTTTCCTCGGCGAGCTTCGCGTTTGATTGGGCCGATGGCGTCGCACACACGTACCGAGTCAGGAAGGCAACCGCAGGCAGTCTGGTGTCGCTGTTCGTGGACGGAGCGCTGCTAGGGACGTACTCCTACAACGACTTCGTCTCTACGGCCCCGGACGTCGTCGGCATCCTGAGCTTTGGAAGCTCGACACCCGCCAGCGACGCGGCCCGGTCGGTCGTTGACTGGTGGTACTGCAATGCCTGGCGCGTCGAAGTGAGCCCGCGCCGCTACATGGGCCTTTGGAAGGGTAGGGACCGGGACTCGCTGACAGGTTACCACCTTCCGGTCAAAGCCAAGGGCACCGCCACGGCGATCGGGAACGTACTCCGGGACCTGTCGGCGGATTTTGATGCTGCGGGGGTTGCGGCGGGCGACCCGATCGTCGTCGACGACGGCCCGAACAAGGGCGTGTATGCGGTCCAAACCGTCGCCTCCACAGAGCTGACAATCACCCGTCTGTGGCCGGCACAGCCCACGGTGGTCGCCTACCGTGTCGCGCGTGAGACTGACTGGTCGGAGATGCATTCGTACCGGCTCGCGCGCGATTCGACGGGGACCGTCACGGTGACGATCGACGCTGACGTGGAGACTCCGCCAAGCATCCGGGTCGACTACGATTCGACGGTCCTTCCGACCAGCGACGCGGGGGTCGTCCACATTCTCAGCGGGGGGTTGCCGGCGGTGGTGTTTGGATGCTTCAGCGCTGAACACCTGGGGCAGTCGCAGTGGGACCACCTTCGCTACGCGATCACGCGCGACGTATCCGGGCTCAGCATCGTGCCCCCGCACCAAGTATTGAATCAGTGGAACGTGATGGAGAGTCCTGAACGCCTCTCCGCAGCGGTTCCGGTGGCAATGACCAGCTTCAAGAGCAGCTCAACCGGAAGCACTTCGCAGACGGACCCTGACTTCCTGGCGCGCGCAGACGTTGCTGCGCACACGCAGCTGAACCAGGGAACGCCGCCCATGCCACGCACGCAGACGTCGGAAGTGCGCGGGCTGCCGATCCCCGCGGACGTGCTGTACACGAGTCTGCAGCTCGTCGAGACGACCACGGGTGCAGTCGACCTCATCGCGCCCTTGGGTGACCTGCCCGGGCCTTCCTACGGCGGGGTTGAGTATCAGCGCGAAGTCTGCCTGTCCTACGACGCCGCCGACTTGCCGGAAGACACAGCGTCGCCCACGCCGTGGGTGCTGACGAGCGACGACCCTGGCGAGGTGGTTGCTTCCGTGTCGCGCGGTATCCTGACGTACGGGACCAGCTACGTTGGGACCCGCACTGCGTATCTAAACAACACTCCGCTTCCGGATGCCCCGAGTCTCCAGACGGCGGCCCCCTCCCGCCTCAGGCTCCTCGAGGATGCCACGCTCGGGGTGGGCGACTCGCAGGTTCGATTCGGACTTTCGGCGCCCGGCATGCCCCTGGCCCGCGGGTTCCAGACGCGCCCCC
>Ga0079224_100014779_pt1 | contig 10912 bp, 7 predicted proteins | sample Stecom2015_FD_80414 | JGI IMG/M metagenome (GOLD analysis project Ga0079224, IMG submission 80414) | Agricultural soil microbial communities from Utah to study Nitrogen management - Steer compost 2015 | ecosystem: Environmental > Terrestrial > Soil > Agricultural land | place: USA: Utah...
ATCATCGCCGAGGCGATGAGCAAGGTCGGCAAGGAAGGCGTGATCACGGTCGAGGAAGGCTCGGGCCTCGAGAACGAGCTCGAGGTCGTCGAGGGTATGCAGTTCGACCGCGGCTACCTCTCGCCGTACTTCATCAACAATCAGCAGAGCCAGTCGGCCGAGCTCGAGAACCCGTACATCCTGATTCACGACAAGAAGATCTCGAACATCCGGGATCTCCTGCCGCTGCTCGAGGCGATCGCGAAGGCGGGCCGCCCGCTGCTGATCATCGCTGAGGACGTCGAGGGCGAGGCGCTCGCGACGCTGGTCGTGAACAACATCCGCGGCATCGTGAAGGTCGCGGCCGTCAAGGCGCCGGGCTTCGGCGACCGCCGCAAGGCGATGCTGCAGGACATCGCGATCCTGACCGGCGGCCAGGTGATCTCCGAGGAGGTCGGCCTGTCGCTCGAGAAGGCGTCGCTCGACGACTTGGGCCAGGCGAAGAAGGTCCAGGTCTCGAAGGAGAACACGACGATCATCGACGGCGCCGGGCGGCCTGAGGACATCAAGGCGCGGGTCGACCAGATCAACAAGGAGATCGAAGAGTCGACGTCCGACTACGACCGCGAGAAGCTGCAGGAGCGGGTCGCGAAGCTCGCCGGCGGCGTCGCGGTGATCAAGGTCGGCGCGGCGACCGAGGTCGAGATGAAGGAGAAGAAGGCGCGCGTCGAGGATGCGCTGCACGCGACCCGCGCGGCCGTCGAGGAAGGCGTCGTGCCGGGCGGCGGCGTCGCGCTGATCCGGGCGCTCAAGGGCATCGAGAACCTGACCGGCGCGAACGACGACCAGAACGTCGGCATCAACATCCTGCGCCGCGCGGCCGAGGAGCCGCTGCGCCAGATCGTCGCGAACGCGGGCGAGGACCCGGCCGTCGTGCTGAATGCCGTCGCGGCCGGCTCGGGCAACTACGGCTTCAACGCGGCCACGGGCGAGTACGGCGACATGGTCGAGTTCGGCATCATCGACCCGACCAAGGTCACGCGCCTCGCGCTGCAGAACGCGGCGTCCGTCGCGGGCCTGCTGCTCACGACCGAGGCGATGATCGCCGAGCAGCCGAAGGAGGAGAAGGAGCACGCGGGCATGCCGCACGACATGGGCGGCATGATGTAAGCGGCTCTTTCGAGTCGGCTCACGAAGGGAAAGCCCCGCCTCGCGCGGGGCTTTTCCGTCAGGGGGCCCGCCGTCAGGGCGCGAAGAACGAAATGGTTCTGATTTCGATGCTCTCGCGAGGCGGTGCGTCCGGCGGCGTGTTCGGGTGCTCGAACGCGCTGTGCGCCGTCCATTGGACCCGGGACGCATCGGAGTCGAACAGCTTGAACACCAGCACCTCTTCCGGCCGCATCTGGGGGACGTAGTACCAGCGCTGCTTCGGGTTGAAGCTGACGGAGTAGCCGTACAGCGTCGGGCGGTTCGGATCGCCGAGGCCGCCGCGGACCTCGCTGTCGTTCAGGTCCGATGCGGCGACGGTGCTCGCGTCGCAGACCGCGAACGGCGCGCGGTGCACGACCGTGATCGGCCGCCAGACGTTGATCAGCACGTAGCGGCCCTCGAGCCAGCGCTCGGCCTCGGCGTCGCCGAGGACTTCCTTCGCGCACGCCCGCACGGTGCGGTCGCCGTAGTCGACGTGCGCACCGAATGCGGGCAGGTTGTGCTGCCGGTTCGCGGCGTCGGAGCGGATCATCGTCCCGAACGTGATGACCTTGTCCGCGCCGGTCAGCTCCCGGACTAGCGAGATGACCTCCGGAATGTAGACCCGCTCGACCTCCTCGGGATCGTAGAAGTTGCGGACGGCCGATTCGCGCTCGAGCAGCACGAAGCCGTTGCGCTCGAGCTCGAGGCTGCCTGCGACCGCGCGCGCGTCGCGGATCACGACCTCGTGCGGCCGGTAAGGCCATTGCGACTTGTCCCGCTCGCCCGGATAGAAGATCACCTTCTCTCCCGGGATGCAGAAGTCGATCTTCGCGACGATCGCCGTGCCGTCCGCCGCCCGAGCGTTTTGCGCCGTCATGTGCACCTCGAAACCTCGGCCGAAGCGTCGGCCGTGTCGCCCGATTCTAGCCGAATCCCGCGCGGCGCCGTTCCGGGCGGCGCCTCTCGGAAAGTACCAGCACGGCGGACGCGATGAGATATAGTGCGCGAGTGCGCGGTGCGCCGTCTTCGCGTCGCCGCAGCGGCAGATGCGCGCGCGATCGCGTTACGGGCGGCAGGATGAGCTACGCGTTCGACGACAAGCATATTCTGATCACCGGCGCGGGCCGGGGGCTCGGCGCTCACCTTGCCCGGCATCTCGCGGGCCTCGGCGCGTCGGTCGCCGTCGTGGACATCGACGGCGCCGGGGCCAGGGCCACGGCCGCCGATATCGAGCGGGCCGGCGGCAAGGCGGCCGCGTACGAGGGCGACGTCGGCGCGCGCGAGACGTACCTCGGCATCGCCGCGGATTTCGCCGGCCGGGGCGGCCGGATCGACGCGATCGTGAACAACGCGATGATTCTGCACTACTGCCCGGTCGAGCAGGTCGAGCCCGAGCGCCTCCGCGCGATGCTCGACGTCGGCGTGCAGGCCCTGTTCTGGTCGGCGCAGGCGCTCCTCGCGCACTACGATCCCGAGCGGGGCGCGAGCATGATCAATTTGGCCTCCCCGGTAGCCGCCCGCGGCTTTCCGAACACCTCCGCCTACAGCGCCGTGAAGGGCGCCGTCGTTGCGTTCACGCGCGTCATGGCGGCCGAGCTCGGGCCGCGAAAGATCCGCGTGAATGCAGTCTCGCCGGCGTCCGTGCCGACGCCCGGGGCATTGGGCCTCAACACCCGGGAAGAGTACGAGAGGCGCGCGGCGCGCATTCCGCTGCGCCGCAACGGGACCGAGGAGGACAACTCGAAGGCGATCGCGTTTCTGCTGAGCGACGACGCGAGCTTCGTGCACGGCGAGATCTTCAACGTCGACGGCGGGGTCACCGCGACCGGCTGAGCGGGGTTCCCCGCGCCCGTCCGCTGCCGCGGCGCCGTTACGACTCCGACGCGTAGAACGCGTCGATCAGACGGGCCGCCCGCGGGCCGTTCGTGCCGACCGCGTGCATCTTGTTGCAGGCGTACGAGAAGCCCATCCCGGCGTCCGGATCGCAAAAGCCGATCGACCCGCCGATGCCGTGATGTCCGAAGCTGCGCGGGTTCGGGCCCATGTAGACCGCTTCCGGCGTGTTCAGCAGCAGGCCGAGGGCCTGCCGGTACGGGCGGTCCTGCAGCGCCTCGATCTGGTTGTGCTGCATCGTGATCATGGCCTCGATCTGGCCGCGGCTCATGATCGACACGTCGTCGAGCGTGCCGCCGTTGCCGAGCGCGCCGTAGATGCGCGCGACGCCTCGCGCGTTGCCGTGGCCGTTGCCGCTCGCGATCTCGACCGTGCGCCACTCGGGCTTGTTCAGCGTCACGGCCCACGGCTCGTCGGGGTTCTGCTTGAACGCGAGCGCCCGCAGCGACGTCTGATCCTCGCCGTACTTCGCCGCGAAAAGCTTCGCCTCCATGTTCGGCATCACCTCCGCGACGCACGCCTGCTCGGCCTCCGTCATGCCGCCGATGTAGTACTCGGCCCGCAGGGGGCCCGCGACCTTCTCGCGCAGGAACGGGCCGACCGTGCGGCCGCAGACCCGCCGCATGATCTCGCCGAGCAGGAAGCCCTGGTGGTGAACGTGATAAGCGGCCTTCGTGCCGATCTCCCAGAGCGGCTCCTGCTCCTCGAGCGCCTTCACGATGGCCTCGCGGTCGAACATCGCGCCCGGCCACAGCGGATTCGTGGTCAGGACCGGCACGGCGGCCGTGTGGTCGAGAATGTGGCGCACGCGCGTCTTCTCCTTGCCGTTGCGCCCGTACTCGGGCCAGTACTCGGTGACGTACGCGTCCGGATCCACGAGCCCGCGGTCGATCAGCATGTTGAAGCAGATCGCGGTGATGCCCTTCGCGACCGACATCATGCAGACCGTGGTCGGTGCGTCCCACGGCACCGTCATCGCCGCATCGCGCCACCCGCCCCAGACGTCGACGACGGTGCGACCTTCCAGCACGATCGAGCAGGCGGCGCCGACCTCCTCCTCGACCTCGAAGTTCTCGATGAAGGCGTCCACGACGCGCCTGAACTCCGGCGCATACGTGCCGCCCAGCCGGTAGCTGGCGCCGCGCGCCTCGATCTCGATATCGAGCTCCATGGTCATCCTCTCGTTGCAGCCGCTGCCGGTCCCCGGGCGGCCGGCGCCATCCTCGTCCGACGCGGCGCCGACCGCAACGACGATGATAGCGGGTGGAGCCGCCGCTCGAGGGGTCCGCGGGCGCGGGCAGGCCGGCCCGCCCGGGGGCACGCCGAAGGCGATGCCGCGCAGTGCGGCCCGATAATCTCGACGCCGATATGAGTTAGACTGCGGGCTCAATCCGCTCACGTGAAAGAAGGACCAGTGGCTCACACCTATGCAGAGGAGCTCGGCGGCCGCTCCGTTTCGATCTGGCCGACGGTATGGAAATTCGCGCTGATACTCGCCGCGTTCAAGATCGGCTACAGCCTGCTCGTCCAGACGTCGGGGCTGGCCGGCACACCCGGGCTCGGTCTCGTCGGCTTCGTCGTCGCCGTCGTGCTGCTCGTCGCGGCGCTGCGCAGCTTTCGCGCTCGGAACGGCGGCCACATGACGTTTGGGCAGGGGTTCGTCATCGCGTTCGTCGCGAGCCTGATCTCGGTGGTCGTCTCGGCGGCGGTGGATGCGGTCTATTTGGCCACCGCGGGCCGCGAGCGGCTTGCCGCGCTGCTCGAGACCACGATGAGCCAGGTGGAAGCGAGCCCCGGCATGGATGCGCAGACGCTGCAGGCCGCGCGCAGCTTCCTCGAAGTCGTGTTCACGCCGGGCGGGCTGTTCTTCGTTGCCGTGCTCGGCGGCGTCATCGGCTGGTGCATCGTCTCGCTGATCCTTGCGGCCCTGCAGAAGCGCCCGCCTCCGCTCGAGGCTTGAGGCCTGCGCCGAGCGCTCACTCGGCAAGGGATAGACGCGTCTGGCCCGCCGGGTCGATGGCGTCGGCCGCCGGCAGCGCCTCTGCGAGCAGCCGCTCGGCGAACAGGAACTGCCCGCCGAACAGGATGTCGTGCTGCAGCAGCCTGTAATCCTCGAGCAGCTCGAGGTATTCGAGCGGCGCGGCTTCGGGCGCCCAGCGCGCCGAGGCTCGGCCGACGAGCCCGCGTGAGATCATCGTGAGGCGCTTGCCGAACTCGGCGATGATGCCGAGGAACCCGGACGGCTCGAGCCCCGCCCGCTCGAGCAGCAGCGGGCCGAGCAGATTCAGGCTCAGCGCAAGCTCCTCGCGCGGCCGCTCGAAGTTCGTCCACACGACGAGCGGCACGCGCCGCTCGGCGAGAAGCCGCTCGATGGCCGGCACGTCGTCGCCGAGGCGCGCGTAGAAGCCTTCGAGCGCGGCGGTCGACAGCGGCGGCAGGTGGTCGCCGACGATCGCGATTACCGTTCGGCGCTCGACTCGGGCGAAATGCTCGACGAGCTTCCCGACCGCCGCGTCCGCGACGTGCAGCGCGTTGATGTAGTACTTGAGCTCGTAGCGTGCGGAAGTGCCGCTCGGCTCGGCAAGGTCGAGCGGAGCGTCCCGATAGAGCTCGAGATCGTACGGGTGGTGCGTCGAGCTCGGGAACGCGAACACGAAGGCCGGGCCAGGCCCGCTCGCCGCGGCGATGACCGCGTCGACGACGGCCGTGTCCGCCGGGGCGCGGTCGTTGATCGCGCGCGTCACGGACGGATCCTCGTTGAGCCACGCAACCTCGTCGAAGCAGACGTGCCGATAGACCTCCGTTCTGTTGTAGAAGTCGATCGGGTCCGCCTGAACGGCCGTCGTGCGGTAACCCCGCTGGCGCAGCACGCACGGCAGCGCGGGCAGCGCGTGCTTCACGTACTGCTTGTACGCGACGCTTCGTTCCGGCAGGAACGACGACGACATGCCGGTGAGCAGCTCGAACTCCGAGCTCGCGGACTCGCCGAAACGTCCCGGCACCACCGCATAGCCGCTCGAGTGCGCCTCGGCGAGCGCGTGGAGCGTCGGAATCGGGTCGGCGGTGAACGGGATCCCGAGGTCGGCGGGGTCCATCAGCGACTCGATCATGTAGACGATCACGGTGACGTCCGCCGTCTCCGGCCCGACACCGCCGTCCTGCCCGGCGTCGGCGCTCAGGTACCTGCGCACGGCTTCCGCGATCGTCGCCGCGGAATAGCGCGCGGGCGCGTCGACGAACGAGGTCGGCAGGAGCGACAGGAACTCGAGCAGCACGCCGTTTTGTCGCGCCGAGCGCACGGAGTCCCAGCCGGCGCGCTCGATGCCGACGGCCTCGAGCGCGCGCCGCAGCTCGGGCTGGCGCTCGCTCGCGACCGCGCCGCAGAGCACGGCGACGGCGATCCCGCCGATGACGAAGCGCGCACCGGGCGGCACCGGCATGCGGACCGGCCGGCGCGCGGCCAGGACGAGCGCGGCCAGCACCGCAGCGCCCGAGGTGAAGAGTGCCGCTTTCGTCAGCGCACCGAAGGTCGCGTCGAACTGCGGCAGGAACTCCGCCACGTACAGGAGATCGAGCGGCTGCACCGCCGCATGCATGTACATTATCTTGCCGAGGTTTGCGAAGCCGAGTATCCCGAAGAGCGTCGTGACGATGACGATCGCGACGGCGAGCCGGCGCAGCAGCGCGAACAGCGCGAGGTGCATGCTCGCGAGAACGATGGTATTGGCGACGAATGCCGCCCGGCCGAGCTGGTACTTCGCCTGCCAGTAACCGCCGACGTGCAGGAGCGCGTCGACGGCGGCGACCGCGAGCGCTGCGGCGCTCAAGGCGACGAGCGCGGCGCGGATCATGGCCGACGCGGGCCGTCTGCCCGCCGCCCGCCAGCCGGCCGCAAGCTCGCGCGGGAAGCAGGCCGCGGCGGCGGCCAACGCCGCTCCGAGCCAGCACAGCGGCTTCAGATAGTTGAGCCGCACGAGCGGCAGCGTCTCGACGAGCGCGAGCGGCGCGCAAGCGGCGACGAACAGCAGCGTCGCGGCGGCGACCCGGCGCAGCAGCCGCCGGGGCTCGGCCGACGATGCGCGCAGCAGCGCGCAGCCGATGCCGATCTGGCTCGAGACCCAGACGACCGCGACGAGCAGCCCGCCCGCGATCGGCGATCGCTCGAGCAGTGCACCCGCGGGAAAAGGACCTGCGGCGACCGACCAGGCGGCGGCCGCCGCGGAGACCAGCATCGGCACGAGGACTTCCGGCGCCCGGAACGCGGCCGCGAGCACGGTGCGGAGCGTGGATCGGGCCGAGGAATCGCCGTGCGCGTCTTCCAGCGCGCTCATCGTCTCCCCCTCGTAGAAGAATCAGCTCGACACAATTTCGGTATGCAAAGAACGGACCGGATATGCGACGAGCGCGACCTATAGAATTGTTCCGGCGGTCGAGCTTCCGTGACGGCCGGGGCTGCTGCGCGCCTACGCGAGCCAGTGCGCGATGAGCACGATGTGGTCCGCGTTATCGACCAGCGACACCACCCCGGCCGGGTTCCGGCCGCTGCGTTCCCGCCGGAGGCGCTCGACTCGAGCTCGGGAAAACTTACAACTCGGGCTGTGGACGGCGAACGGCCGCCGCGGTACCTTGTGGAGCCGTCGAGTCGGCCTCCCGCCCTTCGCCGACGCTACAGGAGTCACCATGCACCCGCTCAGGTCCATAGTACGAACGATCTTGCTCGGCGCGGGAGCTGCGCCGGTCCTGCTCGCGACGGCTCACGCCCAGATCAACGATTCCATCCGCGGCGAGCCGAGCGAGGCCAATCACTTCATCGCGACCCCCGAAGGCTGGGAGCACCCGATGACGCCTTGGGGCGAGCCGGATATCCGCGCGAAGCTGGACATGATGCAGGCGTCGCGGGTGCCCCTCGAGCGTTGCGCGAGCAGCTACCGGTTCGGGGCGCCGCCGTGCGACATGGACAAGAAGTGGCTGACAGAGGAGGAGTACCAGGCGGCCCTCGAGCAATGGGCAGGCCGAGTCGACGTCAGCCGCCAGGCGCTGCTGGACGGCGACGTCGCGCTCTCGCTGCGCACCGGTCTCGTCGATCCGAACATCCCGCAGCGGCAAACCAACCTGATCGTCGATCCGCCGAACGGCCTCCTTCCCGCGCTGACGCCCGAGGGCAAGCGCCGCGCGCCGCTGATGGGCAGCGACTGGGCGTTGCCCGGCGAGACGCTGACGTTCGACGGGCCCGAGGACTTCGACAGCTGGGATCGCTGCATCACGCGCGGCATGCCGTCCTCGATGATGCCGTACCGCTACAACGGCGGCTTTTTCATCGAGCAGGTGCCCGGCTACGTGATCTTCCGCCTCGAGATGATCCACGAGGCGCGCATCATCCCGACGACGCCCGTCGAGCAGCTTCCGCCGGAGATCAAGCAGTGGATGGGCCAGTCGCGCGGCCGTTGGGAAGGCACGACGCTCGTCGTCGAGACGACGAACTACATGGAAGGCCCGCCGATGATCAATCTGGCCGTCGTCGGCTCGCCGCCGGGAAATCGCTTCCCGATGAGCGACCAGATGAAGACGACCGAGCGGATCGTCCGGCTGAACGACGACACGTGGCTCTACGAGATCACGACCGAGGATCCGGTCATCCTGACGGAGCCGTTCACCGTCCGCTATCCGATGCGGCATGACCCGAACTACCTGATGCCCGAGTACGCCTGTCACGAAGGCAACACGATCGTGCGGTTCTATACCGAGACGAGCCGCTACGAGCGGGCCAATCCGACGCCGGAGCCGCCGCAGGAACCGGTTCAGGTCAGCGCGGAGCTGGCCAAGACGCTGGACGGGCGCTGGGTCGGCCGGCCCCGGATCGTCACGATCGACGTCGACATCGAGCTCGAGTTCACCGACAACGGCGACGGCACCGTCAATGCCAGGCTGATCGGCACGAACCTCGGCGAGATCGACAAGCCGCTCAGGGACTTCAGCTACCAGCACGATCCGCGGCTCGGCCAGGAGGTGATGAGCTTCACCTTCCCGAACGTCGATCCGTGGAGGTTCCAGGGCGAAGTCACGGCGGACGGCACGATCTCGGGTGTCGTGAGCAGCGCGCAGGGCGGCTTGCCGATCACCTTCAAGCCCGTCTCGAGATAAGCGCCGCTTGGCCCACGCACGCCCGCGATGTCGGCCGACATCGCGGGCGTCGTCGTCTTATGGGTTTCGCCGATGGCCGTGATCGGAATATCCGAATCGAACGCGAACGGGCGACTATGCACCTTCGATCCATAAGAATTCCATTATGAATTTGCGCGAATCGCATTCGTCATCGATGACTTGATTTCCTACTGCGCATGCCCGCAGTCTTATGTGCGACGAAGCGTCCGCGGCGCAGGGAACGAGTTTCAATCCTATGACGATTCGCAAGTGGCTGGCTGCAGCCGGCATCTGTGCGATGGCGGCTGGCGTCATCGCCGGCGTGGCTTTGAACACGGATTTCGGTCCGTTGCTGCTAGGCATCCGCGCCGAGTTCTTTCTATTCGCGTTGACGTTGCTCGGCGTCGCGCTCTTCCACGATCGCACGCTGGAGGTCGCGCTGACGGGCCTTGCCGCGATACTGTCGTTGAAGCTCCTGACCGATCCCGCGTTCGAGCTCGGTCATCACATGCTCGAGGAGGCGTCGATGCTGACCAACCTCCTCGGCCTCCTGCTCGGCTTCGCCGTGCTCGCGCGGCACTTCGAGGAGTCGCACGTTCCGGAGATCCTGCCGCGCTTCCTGCCGGACGACTGGAAGGGCGGCTTCGCGCTGCTCGCGATGGTGTTCGTGCTGTCCTCGTTCCTCGACAATATCGCGGCGGCGATGATCGGGGGCACGATCGCGCTGCACGTCTTCAAGCGCCGCCTCGACATCGGCTACCTCGCCGCGATCGTCGCCGCGAGCAACGCGGGCGGCGCCGGCTCCGTCGTCGGCGACACGACGACGACGATAATGTGGATCGAAGGCGTTGCCGCGTTCGACGTGCTGCACGCCTACGTCGCCGCGATTCCGACTCTGCTCGTCATCGGCGTCTTCGCGTCGATCCAGCAGCACGCCTATCAGCCGATCCAGCGCGACGAGGTCGGTGATCACGAGGTGCAGTGGCCCAAGCTCATTGCCGTCGGGCTGATCCTGATCGGCGCCATCGCGACGAACATTCTGCTCGACTTCCCGGCCGCTGGCGTCTGGATCGCGATCGTCGCGTCGGCGTTCTTCGTGTCGACCGACTGGAAGGTCGTGCCGGCCTCGCTGAAAGGCACGCTGTTCCTGCTGACGCTCGTGACGTGCGCTTCGCTGATGCCCGTCGACACGCTGCCTGCGGCATCGTGGCAGACCGCGTTCGGGCTCGGCTGGGTCTCGGCGGTGTTCGACAACATCCCGCTGACGAAGCTCGCGCTCGACCAGGGCGGCTACGACTGGGGCATGCTGGCGTTCACGGTCGGTTTCGGCGGCTCGATCATGTGGTTCGGGTCATCCGCCGGCGTCGCGCTGTCGAACATCTTCCCGGAGGCGCGCTCGGTCGTCGATTGGGTCAAGCGCGGGTGGTTCGTGCCGGTCGGTTACGCCGTCGGCTTCTTCGTGCTGCTGTGGACGCTGGGATGGTCCCCGCTGGCGATCGACTAGCGCCGCCGCGCGTCCGGCCGGCCGCGGAGGCGAAAGCGTCAGACGGCGCCGGGGTTCTAGGTCCCGTCCTCGAGCAGACGCGCAGAGAGGAGCTCGGGGCCGGTCAGCCGGACGCCGTTGCGGCGTGCCGAGCGAAGCTCCTGCCCCGTCGGCGCACGGCTCGTCACGATGTCAAGAATTCTCGGGTGGATATAGCTGCGCCGC
>Ga0079224_100014780_pt1 | contig 10912 bp, 11 predicted proteins | sample Stecom2015_FD_80414 | JGI IMG/M metagenome (GOLD analysis project Ga0079224, IMG submission 80414) | Agricultural soil microbial communities from Utah to study Nitrogen management - Steer compost 2015 | ecosystem: Environmental > Terrestrial > Soil > Agricultural land | place: USA: Utah...
CCGGCTTCAAGAACACCGCGCTCGCCCTCCACTTCTACCTGTGCGCTGCCCTCCAGGAGATAGCAGACCTGCTCGATACCCGGATGGGCGTGAGGGAGTGCGCCTTCCCCTTTTTCAATGGTGCCCACCAGAACTTCAAGCTGCTTTGCACCGACAGTTTGAGGGGAAATGAGGCGGCGATTCACTGTACCGCTGTGGTTGGCGGGCGAATAGCCGGGGACTTCAGATTCCCGGATGATCCAGGCAGGACGAGCCATTATGTCTCCTTTATTTTCATATCTATGAAAAAGATTTTATCAGTGTGAATTTAAGAATCAATAAGGAGTTGGTTGATACCACCCTAATAAAGCTGTAACACACCGTCGCTACAGTGCCATCATTCTGCTTAGGAGCACATGATGCGTACCTCCAATTTCGCCCGCCGCAAGGCACCTTTCACCCTCAAGAAGCTTTTCTCCGTTCTTGGTCTGCTGTTGCTGTCCGGCGTGGCAGGCAACGCTCACGCACTCGACCCACGCTATCAGGATAAGGACGGTGACCTGGTGGCCGATACGCCGGCCGACCCCAAAGACTGGATAGACCCGTCCACCCTTGTGTTTTCCTATACGCCTGTAGAGGACCCGTCTGTTTACGCCAAGGTGTGGGACGGTTTCATTCAACACCTGTCCACAGTCACCGGAAAAAAAGTCCAGTTCTTTCCCGTGCAAAGCAACGCGGCGCAGCTGGAAGCCATGCGTGCCGGCCGCCTGCACGTAGCCGGCTTCAATACGGGTTCCAACCCCCTCGCAGTCAACTGTGCGGGCTTCGTTCCTTTTGCCATGATGGTGTCCACGGACGACCGATACGGTTACGAAATGGAAATCATCACCTATCCGGGAAGCGGGATCGAGAAGGTCGAGGACATCCGCGGTGGCAAGATGGCTTTTACTTCCGAGACGTCGAACTCAGGTTTCAAAGCACCCTCCGCCCTGCTGCGTGACCAGTTCAACATGGAAGCAGGCAAGGACTATGAGCCCGTGTTCTCAGGCAAACATGACAACTCGATTCTGGGGGTCGCCAACAAGGACTACCCGGCTGCCGCCATCGCGAACTCGGTGAAGCAGCGCATGGAAGCCCGTGGTGCCGTCAAACCAGGGCAGCTAGAAGTCATCTACAAGTCCCAGACCTTCCCCACCACCGGCTATGGCCATGTGTACAACCTGAAGCCTGAGCTGGCTGAAAAAGTGAAAGAAGCTTTCTTCACCTTCGAGTGGGAAGGGAGCGAACTCGCCAAGGAGTTCAATGCCGCTCAACCGCCGCAGGAAAAGTTCATGCCCATTACCTACAAGGAACACTGGCAGGTCGTGCGTGATATCGACAAGGCCATGAACATCCAATACTCCTGCAACTAAGGGCTGAACCGTGCTGGAAATTCAGAATCTCCACAAGCGTTACTCGACGGGGGACGCCGCCTTGAAAGGCGTCAGTCTCAAGCTGGGGGCCGGCAACGTCCTGGGTTTGATCGGCCCCTCCGGAGCCGGCAAGTCCACGCTCATCCGCTGTATCAACCGCCTTGTGGAGCCCACGTCAGGCAAGATTCTGCTCGACGGGGAGGACCTTGCAAGCCTGGGCGGCAGTCGTCTGAGGGGCGTCAGGCGGGAGATCGGCATGATCTTTCAGCAACATGCCCTCGTGGAACGCCTGACCGTGATGGAGAACTTGCTGGCGGGCCGCCTGGGGTTCACCGCCTTCTGGCCCAGCTGGTTCCGACGTTTCCCAGCGGAAGACATTCGCCTGGCTTTCCACCTGCTCGATCGGGTCGGCCTGGCCGGTATGGAGAACAAGCGGGCGGACGCCCTTTCCGGCGGACAGCGGCAACGCGTCGGTATTGCGCGGGCCCTGATGCAGCGCCCGCGGCTGCTGCTGGTGGATGAGCCCACGGCGAGTCTGGATCCCAAGACTGCACGGCAGATCATGCGCCTTCTGCTCGAACTCTGTCGCGAGAACGGCCTGGCCGCCATCGTCAACATCCACGATGTGGTGCTTGCGACGGAGTTTCTGCCTCGCATCGTGGGGTTGCGTCAAGGCACTCTGGTCTACGACGGCCCGGCCGCGGGCGTGGATGAGCACGTGCTCACCGATATTTACGGCAGTGAAGACTGGTCCAGCATTACGGAACGCATGGGGCGTCAGGAAGTGAACTCGCCCCCTCCGCTCGTGCTGGTAGCTGCTAGCTGAATGATATGACCGCAACAACCCCTACGCAGTCTTCCCCGTCCTGCACATGGCGCAGGCCTCCTGTCATTCGCCGGCGCTGGCTGCGCATCACTCTGCTGCTGGCTGTCGTGCTTTACCTGACGGTCGGAATAGGCTCGCTGGAAGTAAACTGGGCACGCGTGTCCGAAGGCATGAGCCGAGGCTGGGACTTTATCGCCGCCTTTCTGCAACCAGACTTCATCAGCCGGGGCGGGGACATCCTGGATGGCTTTAAGGAAAGCCTGACCATGACGCTGACTTCCACGGTGCTGGGGGTCGCCTTGTCCATCCCCTTCGCCCTGGGCGCTGCGCGCAATCTGGCTCCAACACCGGTGTACGTGTTGTGCAGGGGTTTCATTGCCGTGTCCCGCACGCTCAACGAAATCATTGTCGCCATCCTGCTGGTGGCCATGTTCGGCTTTGGCCCGTTTGCAGGCTTTCTCACCCTGACTTTCGCCACCATTGGCTTTCTCGCCAAGCTGCTGGCGGAGGACATCGAAGAAATCCAGGCTTCGCAGCTGGAGGCCATGCGAGCCACTGGCGCTTCCACAGCGCAAGTGCTGGATTTCGCAGTTCTGACTCAAGTTCTGCCCCGCCTGGTCGGCCTGTCACTCTACCGGCTGGATATCAACTTCAGAGAATCCTCCGTCATCGGAATTGTCGGCGCCGGCGGCATCGGCGCCACTCTCAACACAGCCATGGATCGCTACGAGTATGACTCGGCGGCGGCCATACTTTTGGTGATTATCGCCATCGTCATTGCAGCGGAATACGGTTCAGGATGGATACGCAAGCGCATACTCTGAATTGGCGTGCGCGCAGTCGCCGCGCCGACCTTCTCATCTTCACGGCCTGGGTGTTCGGCCTGGCTCTATGCAGCTGGGCTTTCCAGTTGATGACGGAAAACACCATCTGGGCCTTTGTCAGCGATGCGCCGGCCCAGGTTGCCGATATCGGATCACGCATGATGCCGCCCGACTGGTTTTACCTGAACGAGCTGTGGTGGCCGCTTTGGGAAACGCTCAATATAGCGACGCTGGGCACCTTGCTAGGTACCGCCGCTGCGACGCCAATCGCTTTTCTCGCCGCGGCCAACACGACACCGAGCAGAGTATTCGTGCGGCCCGTCGCCATCTTCATCATCGTGGCCTCTCGGTCCATCAACTCGCTGATCTGGGCGCTCTTGCTGGTTGCCATCGTGGGGCCTGGCGTGCTGGCGGGCGTCATCGCCATCGCATTGAGATCCATCGGCTTTATCGGCAAGTTGCTGTACGAGGCCATTGAAGAGGTGGACGCCTCGCAGGTGGAGGCGATCAGCGCCACGGGCGCCAGTACTGCACAGATCATGGCCTGGGGGATTACCCCGCAGGTGGCGCCGACACTTGCCGGCATCACTATTTTTCGCTGGGACATCAATATTCGTGAGTCTACGGTGCTTGGTCTGGTGGGCGCCGGCGGGATTGGTATGAAATTGGACTCCGCACTCAGCACGCTGTCCTGGCCCAAGGTTTCCATGCTGCTTCTCGCCATTTTCGCCACCGTTATTGTCAGCGAGTGGGTGACTGCACAGGTTCGCAAGCGGCTGATTTAACCCCCTGCCACACATCACTTTTCTCAGGCCGATATAATCGATCTTTCGGCTGCATCTTTGCAGCCCTTCTTTGGGGAAGCGCCGGCACACATCGCGCTTCCTCTTGGTCTTGCCCGTAAGCCGGGCGATCCTTCGCTTATTTCGTGCGTTGCACCCTCGAGAAATGAAAAAACTGACTGGTATTTTTCTGGCATCCGCCGCTGTCTTCCTGACCGCCTGCGGTCCTAGCAATGACGCCCCCGCAAAGGCCGAAGCGCCTGCGCCGGCAGAAACCCGCAAGGTTGTCATCGGTCTGGACGACAACTTCCCCCCCATGGGTTTCCGTGACGAAAAAAACCAGTTGGTGGGTTTCGATATTGACCTGGCCCGTGAAGCCGCCAAGCGTCTTGGCATCGAAGTCGAATTCAAGCCTATCGACTGGAGCGCCAAGGAAGCTGAATTGCACGGCAAGCGTGTAGATGTTCTGTGGAACGGCCTGACCATCACCGAAGAGCGCAAGAAGCACATCAACTTTACCAAGCCTTATATGGCTAACCATCAGATCATTCTGGTGCCGAGCGCTTCCGAGATCCAGACCAAGGCCGATCTGGCGCAAAAGGTTGTGGGTGCCCAGGAAGGCAGTAGTGCAATCGACGCCATCCAGAAGGACGCGCCCGTCTACGAGAGCTTCAAGGAACTCAAGACTTTCGGCGATAACGTGACGGCTCTGATGGACTTGTCGGCCGGCCGTCTGGACGCCGTGGTGATGGACGAAGTGGTGGGCCGCTACCTGGCTGAGAAGCGCGAAGGCGAATACCGCGTTCTGGAAGACAACTTCGGCACGGAAGACTACGGCGTAGGCGTACATCTGGAAAACACCGATCTGCACGCCAAGCTGGACAAAGCCCTGGATGAAATGAAGCAGGACGGCACCGCCGGCCGTATCGCCACCGAATGGTTCGGCGCCGACATCATCAAGTAAGCCTCATTTCTAAACGCGCGGCAGCCGCCTCAGCATGGATTACGCTCTTTCCCTGATAGGGCCTATGGCAGAAGGCGCGAAGGTTACTCTTTCGCTCTTCTTCATCACCCTGGTCCTCTCTGTTCCCCTGGGGCTGGCCCTCGCCCTTGCCCGTATCAGCAAGTGGCGCACGCTGAGCACTGCCGTGAACGGCTACATCTGGCTCATGCGCGGTACGCCGCTCATGTTGCAGCTGCTGTTCGTTTACTTCGCCCTGCCTTTCGTACCGGTCATCGGCATCCGGCTGCCTGATTTCCCGGCCGCCATTGTGGCTTTCGCGCTGAATTACGCCGCCTACTTCGCGGAGATTTTCCGCGCTGGCATTCAGTCCGTGGATCGCGGCCAGTACGAAGGCAGCAAAGTACTGGGCCTGAACTATCTGCAGACGCTGCGGCGCATTGTGCTGCCACAGATGGTGCGACGCGTTCTTCCCCCGATGAGCAACGAAACCATCACCCTGGTGAAGGACACCTCGCTCATCTACGTTCTGGCGCTCAATGACATCCTGCGGACCGCGCGGGGCATTGTTCAGCGCGATTTCACCACCACCCCATTTCTGGTGGCCGCGATCTTTTATCTCGCCATGACGCTGGTGCTGACCTGGTTCTTCCAGCGTATGGAAAAACGCTATGCCAAATTCGATGAATAGGCACACCACGGTGCCCCCTGGGGCCGATCCGCGGGAAATCATGATTGCCGCCGATGGCATCACAAAGTCCTTCGGGAAAAATCTGGTGCTCAACGGCGTATCCCTTACGCTGCGCAAAGGCGAGGTGGTGGCCATCATCGGCCCTTCGGGCTCCGGAAAAAGTACCTTTCTGCGCTGTCTGAATCATCTGGAGATCATCGACGGCGGCAGCATCACCGTACAGGGCGAACCCATGGTGACCGCCACCGCAGACGGTGGCAGCCACTATGCGAGCGATGCCGAGGTACGTCGCATCTGCCGCAAAATGGGCATGGTCTTCCAGTCTTTCAATCTTTTCCCGCACATGACCGTGCTGGAAAACATCATCGAAGCGCCCATTACCGTGAAGCGTCTGCCTCGCAAGGTAGCGGTCGCCAAAGCGGACGAATTATTGGAAAAAGTCGGCTTGCTGGCCAAGCGCGACAACTACCCCGGCAGGCTGTCGGGCGGGCAGAAGCAGCGCGTGGCCATTGCGCGCGCACTGGCCATGGAGCCTGCCATCATGCTGTTTGATGAACCCACATCCGCCCTGGATCCGGAGCTCACAGTAGAGGTGTTGCGCACCATGCGACAGCTGGCTGAAGAGCACATGACCATGCTGGTCGTGACCCACGAAATGGGCTTTGCTCGCGAAGTGGCTCACCGCGTTATCTTCATGGACGACGGTCGCATCGTGGAATCGGCAGACTCTGCTGACTTCTTCCGCGCGCCCAAGCACGAACGTACGCGCGCCTTCCTGGGGCAAATGCTTTAAGCCTCAATTTCTGAAGCGCCGGCTTCGCAGCTGCTGCGTAAATCCCCGCTTCTCGGGCATACTCCACATTATGCCCAGTGACACGCCGTCTTCGCCTCCCCCATTGGACCCTGCACAGCGCCGGCTGGCCGACACCGAGCGCAAGCGCCGCAAGCTTCGCATCGCCCGAGGCCGCGCGACGGGCCTGCTACTGGCCTCTGCCGTGGTGTATGTGCTGGCCACCCACTACGGGCATATGCATGGATCGCTCGCGTGGGTGGCAGCCTTTGCCGAGGCCGCCATGGTGGGCGCACTGGCGGACTGGTATGCCGTCGTCGCTCTCTTTCGTCACCCTATGGGCCTGCGCCGCCTGCCGCACACCGCCATCATTCCCCGCAACAAGGACCGCATTGCGGACAACCTGGGGGAATTCATTCAAGGGGAGTTTTTTTCACGTGAACGGATTGTCGGCCTGGTCGATACGGTAGACCCTGCCTCACGGGCGGCACGCTGGCTGCGCAATCCCGACAATGCCGGCCGCGTGGCTGCCTGGCTGAGGATAGGGATACGGAATACGGGTGGCTTGCTCAATGAAAATGAAGTCAGGGCCTATCTGAAACGCACCGTCTCCCGCCATATACTCAGCACCGATCTGGCCGCACTGGCGGGTCGCATATTGGCCAGCCTCACGCGTAGCGGACGCCACCAGGAAGTGCTGGATCTGCTGCTGCGATACAGCGCCGGCCAACTCAGGCGCCCCGAACTGCAACAGACACTGAATGTGATGTTTGCAGAAAAGCTTCCTCTCTACTTCCAGCGGCTGAAACATTGGGCGGGTACCAAGGGTGGTGCTTTCACGGCTCGCACCGTGGCCGACCTTCTGGAAGAAGTCGAGCAGGACCCCTCCCATCCGTTGCGAGGCCATTTCGACGAATGGCTGAGCGAGTTTATTGAACGTCTGCAGAACGATCCGGATTATCGCTGGCGGCTTGAGCAACTGACTCAGAAACTGGCGGACCATCCCGCGCTCGCGCGTTATGTGGACGAAGTCTGGCGAGAATGGCGAGATGCGGCCTTGTCGGACCTCTCTGCCGAAGATTCGCGCTTCGAAGCCTTTCTTTCGCGCCAGATCGTACGCTTCGGAGACGTGCTGCAAAATGACGAGGCCATGCGCCGTTGGGTGAACGAGCGCGCCCGCGCCTATGCGCCTCAGGTGATTGAACGCTACCGCCACCGGTTGGGCGTGTTCATCTCCGACAAGATGAAGGAGTGGAATGAAACTGAGCTGGTGGAGAAGCTGGAGCTGAACATAGGGGCGGACTTGCAATATATCCGGATCAACGGCGCCCTGGTGGGCGGCATCGTCGGCCTTCTCCTGCACGCTGTTTCCTTATATCTGTAAGCCAACCGGCTTCTGCGGCATTGTCCTTGCGCGAAGCACGCCTCTTAATTACCGCGGCGCAGCCGGGCCAAATGGCGGCGATCGTCCAGAGTCGAAAACAGCACGGCGACCACTATCCCCAACACGGCCCCCAGCATGGTGTCAAAAACCCGTTCAATTGCCATTTCGCTCGCGTTCGACACGGGCGAGGCTAGGTAAGTCATGAGTAGCGCCATCGGAGTGACGGTAATCTGTCCCAGCGCATAGTTGAAGCCAATAATCACTTCAGTGATGAACTGGAAAATCACAATGGCGACCACCACCACCCAAAAGCTGGGCTGGGTTTCCAGAATCATCCAGACAAGCAGGGATCCCACCATGGTGCCGGCCATACGCTGCAAGGCCCTGTGCCAGGTTATGTGCAGATGGCTGCCCTGCATGACGGCCGTCGCGCCAATGGCCGCCCAGGATGGATGACTCCAGCCCGCCGCATAGGCGACGAGTGCGGCCGCGGCTGCACCCAGCGCAATACGGCCGCCCGCCAACAGGATGTGGGACAAGGGGCGCGCGGGTTCAGCCGGAGGCTGAATTCTTCGTAGTTCAGAGATGCGCAGAAAGTCGCTGGCGGAGGTGACCAGCCATGCCACAAGTCCACCCGCCGCCGTCGCGAGGGTTCGTTCCAGCAAGACGGACCCGGAATCGATCGTCGTCATCGCCGCCCCCGCGGCAAACACGATGATGACGGCACCGGGCCCGCCCAGCTTCCAGTAATTGAACCCTACCGAGGCCGCCCCCGCCACGGCGGCCACCACCAGCACCGGTACGAAAGCCGGCGCTCCCAGCCACGAAGGCAACGAGGTGGCGAACACCGCAGCCGTCAACATGGCAGCACTTATCCAGACAATGCCGTGCCGCCGGTTTATCGGTGCAAAGCGCCCAAATAAGGAAGCCAATGCCCCCAGGGCCGCAAACCCGACCAGATGCGGCCACTGCGAAAAATGAGCGAGCACAATGGCCAAAAGTACCGCCAGCGCCGCCTGAAAACCGGCGATGGTACTGACCTTCAGGGAGATTTGGTGCTGCCACTGCATACTTCCCTGAACATGCTGAGTGCTGAACAATCGACGCGCCGTCAGCCGGCGCGCATGCAAGGCGCGTCGACGACGCGCACGCGTACGGGTTGCGCGGCTCAGCCGGGTGTCCGATGAGCCGCGTTTGGGTGATTTCAAAGGGTTATTCATAGGTTCTTCATTCTATCCTTCGCATGTGACCCGATAGGCAAGCGGTACACTAAGCGGCTGTTACGCCGCCTGACGGCGTCACAGGAAAACATTCAAAATAAAAGGAGACTCGATGAAACTGCGCCTTTCGGCATTGCTGCTTGCCACCTGTGCTGGTCTGGGATTTTCAGCTGCCCACGCGGCGGACGACTGGCCCAACCAGCCTATCCGCTTCGTTGTGCCCTTCCCTCCGGGTGGACCGACTGATTTGATGGCTCGACTGATATCCGAACCCCTTTCGAAGAAGCTCGGAACCAACGTGGTTGTAGAGAATCGGGCGGGCGCCAGCGGCAATATTGGCTCCGCATCCGTGGCGCAGGCCAAGCCCGATGGCTACACGATTCTCCTTGCCGCCAGCGGCAATATGTCGGTCAACCAGACCTTGTTCAAGAATCTGCAGTACGACCCTATCAAGGACTTCGCCTCCATCATCCAGATTTCGCGCTTCCCGCTGGTCCTGGAAGTGAAATCCTCTACACCCGTCGATTCAGTGAAGGCCTATATCGACCACGCCAAAGCCAACCCGAATACGGTTACGTTCGGCTCAGCAGGAAACGGCTCTCCCCAGCATTTGGGCGGCGAGCTCTTTAAAACTGTCACCGGAGCACCTATCCAGCACGTGCCTTACAAGGGTGCCGGCCCTGCCCTCACCGACATGATGGGCGGTCATATCTTCAGCATGTTCGATATTCTGGGCAGCTCCATGCAATACATTGCGCGAGGCGATTTCCGCCCGCTGGCCGTGACCACCGCACAAAGGTCCAAGCAACTGCCCGATGTCCCCACCATGCAGGAAGCCGGCATCGCTGACTTCGAGTACTACGCATGGCACGGCATTGTCACCACTGCGGGGACGCCAGCCGCTGTGATCCAGAAGTACAACACCGCTTTAAACGAAATATTCTCCGACCCGGAATTCGCAGCGCGCTGGGAGAACATCGGAAGCGATGTGGTGGGCGGCACACCCGAACAGTTCGACAACTTGGTGAAGTCCGAGGCGCAGCGTCTGGGCGATCTGGTCCGCAACCTCGGCATCCAACTGGACTGATCTGGGAAAGTTTTAACAACGGAGACTCACAGAATGAGTGAAAAGAAATTTGCCCTGGTAACGGGCGCTGGCTCCGGCATCGGCAAAAGCGTGGCGCTTGCCTTGATGCAGGATGGTTTTACCGTGGCTCTGGCGGGAAGGCGCACGGAGGCGCTCGAAGAAACTGCCCACGAAGGCAGCAAGTTTGGCGCGAGCAGCCTGGTACATTCAACGGACGTCGGTGACCCGGAAAGCGTCAACCAGCTCTACGAGCACATCGCCAGAGAATTTGGCCGGCTCGACCTTCTGTTCAACAACGCTGGCATCTTCACCAAACCAGCCAGCATCGAGGACATCCCCTTCGAGAAGTGGAAAGCTGCGCTGGACGTTAATCTGACGGGATATTTCCTCTGCACGCAGGGTGCCTTCCGCATCATGAAGGCCCAGCAGCCGCGCGGAGGACGCATCATCAATAACGGGTCCATCTCGGCACATGCTCCCCGCCCCCAGGCCACCTGCTACACCACGACCAAGCACGCGGTAACGGGATTGACCAAGGCCACTTCATTGGACGGCCGGGCTTATGACATTGCCTGCGGACAGATCGATATCGGCAACGCCGCCAGTGAAATGACTGACGTCATGCGCCGGGGCGTGATGCAGGCAGACGGTTCGGTGCGCCCCGAGCCACTCATGGATGTGGAACATGTTGCCAAGGCCGTGGTGTACATGGCCAGCCTGCCTTTGGACGCCAACGTGCAGTTCATGACTGTTATGGCGACCAATATGCCCTACATCGGACGTGGGTAAACCGTAACACGCGACTGTTAAACTCCACGACTGCGCACCGCCTTCGGGCGGTGCTTGCTTTTATTCTGCAATCGTTAGGATCCGACACAGGAGCGTTACCCAAATGGCCAGCACCTTGGCAATCGTTGTGTCCCTGGTACTGTTGATGTACCTGGCGTACCGGGGCA
>Ga0079224_100014781_pt1 | contig 10911 bp, 4 predicted proteins | sample Stecom2015_FD_80414 | JGI IMG/M metagenome (GOLD analysis project Ga0079224, IMG submission 80414) | Agricultural soil microbial communities from Utah to study Nitrogen management - Steer compost 2015 | ecosystem: Environmental > Terrestrial > Soil > Agricultural land | place: USA: Utah...
ATTTCCGGGGGCGGACAACATTGAAGAGCTCTGGGAAATCCTGAAGAATGGGAGGGAGACCATTACTTTTTTTGAGGAAAAGGAGCTTGACCCTGCTGTTGACGTTTCGCTGAGACAAGATCCAAATTACGTGCGAGCCAGAGGAATAATAAAAAATGTGGATCAGTTCGATGCTGATTTTTTTGGGGTTAACCCTAAGCTGGCAGAGTTGATGGATCCCCAACAACGGATCTTTATGGAAATCTGCTGGGAAGCTTTGGAAAACTCCGGATATTTTCCTCAAAACGGCCACTATAACATCGGTGTCTTTGCGGGGAGCTATAATAATACCTATTATCTAAACAATGTCCAGCATAACAAAAAGTTGGTGGATCAAGTCGGCGAATTCCAAGTGATGTCCGCCAATGAAAAGGATTATATCGCTTCGCGTACAGCCTACCACCTCAACTTAAAGGGTCCGGCTGTCAGTGTATATTCTGCTTGCTCCACTTCTCTACTGGCCATCGTACAGGCGGTGGAAAGTTTGAGGAAGGGACAGTGCGAACTTGCACTTGCTGGGGGAGCCAGTATAAACGCTCCTGTCAACAGTGGGCATTTGTATCAAGAAGGGGCCATGTTAAGTGCTGATGGCCATTGTCGTCCGTTCGATGCAGATTCTACTGGAACTCTTTTTAGCGATGGAGCGGGTGTAGTCTTGTTGAAGAGCCTACGAAAAGCCAAGGAAGACGGAGACAGCATCTATGCGGTGATCAAAGGTGTAGGCGTAAACAACGACGGTGGCGAAAAAGGGAGTTTTACCGCTCCCAGCGCAACGGGGCAGGCCGGAGCCATACAGATGGCACTCGATGATGGACAAATAGATCCCGCTACTATAACTTACATTGAAGCCCATGGAACGGGAACCCCTTTAGGCGATCCCATCGAAATGGAAGGATTAAATCTTGCATTCGGCGCACAGAACAAAAAGCAATATTGCGCTATCGGCTCAATAAAGAGCAATATAGGCCATTTAACTGCTGCAGCAGGAGTTGCGGGATTTATCAAAACCGTCCTCTCCATGCGGAAGCAACAGATCCCGCCTTCTTTAGGCTTTAGAAATCCCAATCCTCACATTGATTTTGAGAATAGCCCGTTTTATGTAAACCAGAAGTTATGCCCATGGAAGGCTGAGGATAAAAGGGTAGCGGGAATAAGTTCTTTCGGGGTCGGCGGTACAAATGTGCATGTGGTGATAGAAGATTATCAGGAATACCTCCCCTCTACGGAACCTTCCCGCAAGGCCCAGTTGATTACTTGGTCCGCTAAATCGGTGCCGAGCCGAGCTGGTTATGGATCCCGGTTGTTGGAATGGTCTAACCATAATCCTTCGGGCTCTCTTGAAGAATTGGCATTCACTTTACAAACTACACGTGCGGGATTTAACCACCGAAGTTTTGTAATAGCATCTTCATTTGATGAGCTGGGTGAAGCACTGGCAAATACACATGGTATTCGGACGCACAGCCTTTCTGAAATTCCACGGGAAATAGTCTTTTCTTTTCCAGGACAAGGCGCCCAGTATCTTGACATGGGTAAAGAGCTTTATGAACAAGAGACTACTTATAAAAACGCAGTAGATGATTGTGCAGAAATATTAAAGAATTATGTAGACATAGACATCAGGCAGGTGATTATGCCTTTTGCCCACAGCAAAGACGCAGAAGAGAAACTAAGAGACACGCGTTATACACAGCCTGCGCTATTTGTTACAGAGTATGCCTTAGCCAAACTGTGGATGAGTTGGGGCGTTCAACCCTCCATCCTCTGCGGTCATAGCTTGGGTGAATATGTTGCAGCGCACCTATCAGGGGTTTTCTCTTTAGAAGATGCCTTAAAAGTCGTGGCAACACGGGGAGGTTTAATCAGTACGCTCCCAGCAGGTAACATGTTGTCGGTCAGATCGTCGGTGGCCAGAATAAAAGATCTAATTCCGTCCGAACTTTCTATTGCCGCCATTAACGGCAAAGAACTGTGTGTGGTCTCGGGGGATGATGAACACATTGCTGCCTTTGCGTCAATCCTAAGTCTCCATGAGATCCCTCACCAACTGCTAAAAACTAGCCATGCCTTCCATTCGACCATGATGGATCCCATTATTGGGAGCTTTAAAGAAATCCTGGAATCTGTACAATTAAACCAACCCCAACGGCCAATCGTCTCCACGGTGACAGGGACTTGGCTAAAGGACGAACAGGCCATGGATGTTCTTTATTGGGCTGAACATATAAAACATACCGTACGTTTTGCCGATGCTTTAGAAACCATTAATTCCTTGGATAACTCCCTGTTTATAGAAGTAGGTCCAGGGAAAGTCACTTCGACATTTGCGAGACAGGCACTGGCACAAGGTCATCATAGCATCGTGACTTCTTTGGAACGGATAAGTGGCCAACCTGAAATCGTATCTCTGCTGACAGCAGTCGGAAAGGTGTGGTTACACGGTGTTGAACCTGACTGGAAGTCTTTCTATGGAGGAAAAGAATCAAGAAAAATAACGATTCCGAATTATGCCTTTGACAAAAAACGGTGCTGGGTTGATCCGCGTTCTTTCCGTTCAACTCCCGCAATATCCACAGGTCTTTCGAAGGAGAAGGAAATTCCAGTTGACAAAAATTCAAGGCTTACCAATCTGGATTCCCACGCTATTAGACTAAAGGAGATTGTCGGGGGCATCCTGAACATCTCCGGAATCAGAGCCTACGATTTGAGCAAAAGTTTTTTGGAGATCGGATGTGACTCGTTATTGTTAACTCAGATAGCACTAAATTTGAGAAAAGAATTTGATCTTCCTATCACCTTCCGAAAATTGAGCGAAGAATACGTTTCACCATTACTTCTTGTAGAATATTTGGAAAAAAACCTGCCAAAAGATTATTTTAAAGAAGACGCCATTCACTCGGTTGAAGCTGTGGCCGCGGACACGAAGTCGCCCCATGCCTCGGAAGACTTGGTTAAAGCGGTAGAAGCTATAAGTCATCAAATGGAGCAGCTTAGTTTACAGCTCGACCAACTAAAAGCATTGCTGCCCAACCAAAACAAAGCCTCTGATAACCTTTTTGCATCAGAAGAAAGTTCTATTATAATTTCTCAACAAAATAGGCCTCAACATTATGAATTTGGCGAAGATAGGAAGAAAGGGTCAAACGTAGAAAAGACAAATCAAGAGGAAAACATATTTTGGAACCAAGCTACAGAAATAAAAGAACCGAACTATTATTTGTATCCTCCAGTTCGTGAAGCTAAATTGGGGATAGACCCTGAGGGAAACCCGGGATGGTATGTCAGAAGTCCGGATGACGAGGGTTATTTACAAGTTCTTCAAGAGGACTAGATTACCCCCTTTTGAACATATTGCTTACAATTAATGATTAAATGAATACGCACGACACGCTCGCCCCTGTATTTAGGAAAGTAGATTTTGATCCTTTCCAAGGGCCAGAAATTTCCCAAGTGGTGCCAATGACAGCCTCACAGACAGAAATATGGCTAAGTTGTAAACTCGGTGGTGATGAGGGGAATAAGGCGTACCTAGAATCCAACTCACTGCAGTTGGTCGGGAATCTGGACTATGCTGCCTTACAAGATGCAATGGACACCTTGATCAAAAGGCACGAATCGCTCCGCTGTTCTTTCAGCGGGAATGGTAAGAACATGATCATATATACCAATGTGGTTAATACTATACAGCATGCTGACCTTTCAAATCTAGGACACAACGAGCAGGCGGAAGCTATACAACAACACCTGCATGGTGATGCAAATCATTTATTTGATTTAGTGAAGGGTCCGTTATTGAACAGTTCCCTTCTTAAGCTTTCGCAGAATGTCCATCTTTTCACTTTCACTGCCCATCACTTGATCGTCGACGGGTGGTCAATAGGCGTTATTTTTCAGGAACTGGGCAAAATCTATAGCGCAAAGGTTCTTGGAAAACCTCATGGCTTACCTCCTGCAAAACCGTATAGCGAATTCGCCAAAGAACAGCGAAAATTTCTGGAATCGACTGCCTACCAGGAGAACGAAACGTTTTGGATCAATCTATACAAGAACAAGCCGCAGGTTCTCAATCTTCCTACTAGTCATGATAGGCCAGAGAACAAGTCCTACTCCAGCAGCAGATTGGAGCAACCCCTAGACAAGACACTCCATGTGTCATTGAGAAAGCTGGCCGTTGAGGCTAATTGCACCTTTGTAAATGTCTTGATGACAGCCTTTGAAGTGTATCTCAACCGGCTCACTGGACAGAATGATATCGTGTTGGGCTTACCGGCCTCGGGACAGGCATCCATGGGGTATGATGATCTAGTGGGACATTGTGTCAATTTTCTTCCGATTAGAAGCCACGTAGATGATTCGCTCAGCTTTCGACAGTACTTATTGCGCCGGAAGCCCGAAATATTTGACGCTTACGAACACCAACAAGTAACTTTCGGTTCTATTTTGAAAAAACTTAAAATCCCGCGGATCGCATCAAGGACTCCCTTAGTTCCAGTTGCTTTCAATGTGGATTTTGGTTTAGAAGAGGGTGTTGGTTTTCATGGCCTTGATTTTGAGATGATCAGCAACCCCAAGGCATTTTTAAACTTTGAAATCTTTTTAAACGTCAACGGATCGGAAAAAAAGGTAGTACTGGAGTGGAGTTATAACAAGCAAATATTTGATGAAAAAATCATGCAACGTTACATTGAACGTTTTGAAAAGTGGTTGACATTTATTGTCTCCCATCCTGATCAACAAATCAGGGATTTTGGGATCGTTGACAGCACGCAATACCGTATTTCGCAAGAAAGCAACCCAGTCTTTTTGCCTGATTTTTCATCTTTTAAACCGGTTAACCAGCTAATCGACGACGCAGCCGTACACCTGCAGGACAAGATCGCCGTAACCTGCAATGACCAACAATACACCTATGCCGAATTAACTTCGCTTTCCAACCAATTGGGACATCATCTAAAGGCTAAAGGACTGAAGAAAGGCGATATTGTCGGGATAGTGATGGACCGGTCGATCAACAATATTGCTGCTATTTTAGGTGTACTAAAGGCAGGCGGAGCCTATTTGCCTATTGACACGGACTTCCCTATTGGAAGGATCGAATATATGCTGAGTGACGCTGCAGCTTTTCATATAGTAGACAGGCGTTATAGCCAAGCGTTTGACACTCCTTCCAAGCAGATCATATTTGATGACTTCCTTTCTGAAAAGAAGCTCTACCCGACTGTCGCCCCGGCTGTTGATCTTGTTGAAAGTGACGCGGCGTACATCATCTACACTTCAGGCTCTACCGGAAAACCCAAAGGAGTAGTATTGGAACATGGAAACCTATTCAATTTCTTGATAATCGTCAATCAAAATCCGGGTATTCAATACAGCGATAAGTTTTTGGCAGTAAGTTCTATTTCCTTCGATATTGCTATACTGGAAACACTTCTGCCTTACGTGAACGGTGCCCAATCCTATCTACTAGACAAACATCAAAGGAAAGATCCTGAACAAATATTACAGCAAATAGCGGCTAAGGAAATTACCCACATGTTTGCCACTCCTTCCCATTGGAAGATGCTGCTGGACAGCAAACGGTGGACAAAGAAGTTCTCCCATTTCAACATTATCAGTGGTGGTGAAGCATTGAGCAAAACGCTTGCAGAAAGTTTATTGCCGCTTTCCAAATCCGTGTGGAACATCTACGGGCCGACTGAAACCACTGTATATTCTACCATTAAACGAATTACTGAGCAACAAGAGGTTATTACCATTGGTAAGCCGGCCCACAACACCACAGTTTATATTCTTGATGAGTTTTTACAGCAGGTTCCACAAGGAGAAACCGGGGAGTTGGTGATAGCAGGCGAGGGAGTCGGAAGAGGATACCTCAACCGGCCAGAGCTTACAGCGGAGCGGTTTATGAAGGACCCTTTCTATAAGGCTGGCGATAGAAGAATGTATCTAACAGGCGATTTAGGAAGATACACCCCGGAAGGGGAAATAATCATTCTCGGGAGGAAAGATTTTCAGGTAAAAATCCGTGGTCACCGGATTGAATTGGGCGAGATCGAAGAGGCAATATCCAACCTCGACGGCGTTAAAAACGCGGTAGTCATCACTAAAACTGACCAAAACGAAAACAGCTACCTTGTAGCGTATGTCCAGCATGAGGAAGCTTTGATTTCTGAAGAAGGACTGGCTGTGGCTGTGTCTCCAGAGATTGTCAACGAATGGAATACAAAGCTCCAGTATTTCCTTTCTTCTTACATGCTTCCGACTGAGTACTACCTCCTTGACCAATTCCCTCTGACCACTAGTGGCAAAATTGACCGACAGACTTTGGCCCAACTGGAAGCATTACCTTACACAGGGATCTCTTTCATGCCTAGAGCGGAGACGCCAGAGGAGAAAATTATTGCAGAAATATGGGGGAACGCTCTAAATATCACTAACATGGACATTACCAAAGATTTCTTTGAACTCGGAGGTCATTCCATGATTGCCGTCCAAGTCATGGCGCAGCTGGAAAAAAGAACAAATATGAAACTGCCGATCTCCGTGCTGTTTGAGCATCCCACTGTCAAAGGGCTGGCAAAATACATGAAGGAGAAGGGCAGCAAGAATCCTTGGAATTCGTTGGTGGCCATCAAGCCTTCGGGGAAGAATACGCCCTTGTACATTGTTCATGGAGGCGGAATGAACGTGACTCCATTCTATGCGATTGCCAAACACCTCGATCCGGAACAACCACTTTATGCGTTGCAAGCTTACGGACTCAATGGCAAAGACCAACCATTAACAACCATTGAAGCCATTGCCGCGCAATATGTTTCGGAAATTCTCCACCAGAATCCTGCAGGACCCTACGCCTTAGCCGGCTATTCTCTGGGTGGACTCATTGCTTTCGAAATGGCTCAGCAGCTGAAAAAACAGGGCAAACATATTACCGCTTTGGTCATGTTTGATACCTATGCCATCCGAAGCGATCACAGAAGCCCAGCGACCGTCAGAGCGCTTAATCTGCTGCGAAGGGAATTCGGCAAAAGGCTATTTGACCTTAAACTTCTATTTTCCAATCCCAAACTATTAAAAAGACTAAAAAAAGACTCTTTTAAGAGCAAAGCGAACAATATAAGGAAGAAGCTTTACAATCAAGAAGAAGAGACCGAAAGCATGCAAATCATCAACAAGCTGAAAGCTATTCATATTGAGGCCGGGATGAATTATGAGATCTTACACTATGATGGAGAAATTTACCTGTTTAGGGCCAAGACACGGACCAATTATGAGCGGGACCACAAATACTTCGGTTGGAAACCTTATGTTAAAAAAGTGAATGTCATTGAAATGGAAGGCGAGCATACCACCATGTTTGACCACCTAACGAAGTAAATTTTGTAAAGATCCTTCAGGCGATCTTGGATGAGTCCGATATAAAGAAAACTTAAACGGCTTGGCTAGTAGACTACCTTTCCAGAATTTTGACAGGCCATTCCTTCAAATCATCTCATTTTGAAATCGATAAGGGGCAACTTCAGGATCGGGCGGTGTGAGACAGAAAAGCTCTTTCCCGTCCATATGTACCCTTTTTGACAGGTATTGAGCAGCAGGACGAAAGGAGCTACAGCGTCTGGCCGCTACAAGTAATAGTCCTGGATTTCTTGTAGATTTGCCTCTGCAGAAAATAAAGAACGAAATTATGGACACCTATTACAATCCCGAAGACTTAAAAAAATTTGGCCAAATCGGAGAGTTTCAACAAAAGCTAGCCGACAAGTTTTTTGACTACTATGGTGAAGTGTTTAAAGAAGGAGCTTTGACTGCCCGCGAAAAATCTCTGATTGCTTTAGCTGTTTCTCATACCGTGCAGTGTCCGTATTGCATCGATGCTTATACAACGGACGCACTGGAGAAGGGCTGTGACGAAGAGCAGATGATGGAGGCAGTCCATGTAGCGGCGGCAATCCGGGGAGGAGCAAGTCTAGTACATGGCGTACAAATGATGAACAAGGTAAAGGGTCTTTCTATGTAGCACAATCCTTGTGGCCTATATATCAAGACATTGAAAAAAGGGATCTATCTGTTTAGTATCCCTTAACCTTTAAACCAATTTAGTTTGAAATCTTTAGCTGCCCAAGGCCAAGCATTAGCCACGGGCAAAATACAAACAGACTTCTTAGAGCGTGTCCCCGCGGGTAAGTATCAACACCTGCGTTTCGCTGATAAGTTAAAGGGAATAGGTGCTTTCCCGCTGAAACCCGCGTCCCTAGACGTTTTTCAGATGAATCTGGGAAAAATGTGTAACCAAGTTTGCAGGCATTGTCATGTCGATGCCGGTCCGGATCGCAAAGAAATTATGGGCAGGGATGTTATGGGACTCTGTCTGGATGCCATTGACATAAGTGGGGCCTCCACCGTGGATCTCACCGGTGGCGCTCCGGAAATGAATCCTCACTTTCGTTGGCTGGTAAAGGAATTATCTACCCGCGGTAAACGCATTCTAGTCAGGTGCAACCTTACTATTATTGTTTCGAACCCACGTTTCCACGATCTCCCTCAATTTTACAAAGAACATGGTTGCGAGGTGGTTTCTTCATTACCTTATTTCACGGCCATGAGGACAGACGCCCAAAGAGGGTCCGGAGTTTTCGAAAAATCTTTGAAGGCATTAAAGATGCTGAATGATGAAGGTTACGGGCGGGAAGGGAGTGGCTTAACCCTTAGTCTGGTCTATAATCCATCCGGCGCCTTTCTGCCTGCGGATCAACTTTCCCTTGAACAGCAATTCAAAAAGAAACTAAAGGAGCTTTACGACATCGATTTCAACAACCTGCTTACCATCACCAACTTACCCATCAGCCGTTTCCTCGATTACTTGATCCAAAGCGGGAATTATGAAGGCTATATGGAAAAGCTTATCCAATCCTTTAACCCTTCTGCCGCTTTAAACGTCATGTGCAGAAACACCTTGTCTGTAGGCTGGGACGGCTACCTGTATGATTGCGATTTTAACCAGATGCTGGATTTGCCGGTGGCCAATGAAGCTATCCATATCCGTGATTTTGATCTGGCTCCACTGATGGACAGGGACATCGTCACCAACAAACACTGCTTTGGATGTACCGCCGGAGCAGGAAGTAGCTGTGGGGGAAGCATTGCATGAAGGACGCCGCCATTATCATCTTCCAAAAAAATCCTGAACGCGGTAAGGTCAAAACCCGCCTAGCCAAAACCATTGGAGAAGCAAAAGCCTTAGAAGTTTACCGGCTGCTCTTACAACATACACATGACCAGATCGCCCTATTGGACTATGATATTTTTGTATATTTTGAAAAGGAAATCGATCCTGCTTTTGTCAGAAACCAGCGTTATGTAGGTGCTCTACAAGACGAAGGGGATCTAGGGCAAAAGATGATGGACGCCCTTAAAGAAGTATTTGCCCGAGGCTATCAAAAAACCATTGTCATAGGATCCGATTGCGCGGAATTAAATAATAAAGTGCTGGAGGAAGCGATTGATCAACTATTTGACAACGACCTGGTGATCGGACCCGCGAGGGACGGGGGGTATTATTTGATTGGCATGAAGAAATTACATGACACGCTCTTCAAAAATATGCCTTGGAGCACTTCTGAAGTTTTTATAAACACGTTTACGGAAGCAAAACGGTTAGGCCTGAAGACATCTCTTCTCCGGGAACTGACCGATGTGGATGTGTACGAAGACCTGGATGAGGATCTGAAAATGAAGCTCGGAATACCTTAAGTCGGTCTCTACCGATGGACGGCACGACATCATCCTGATCCAGTTCCCTGATCTTCTTCATGAAGCTTTATTCAGGTTGTTTCCAATTTATGCCCATATTTGTACTTGGTAAATCTCACAGGGGACAAAGTCCATCCTTATGAGATATCTCACCATCAACAAGATGAAAACCAATGCATAAAATTCTACTGCCCTCTTTTTCCATTTTTCTCCTCTTCTTGGGGATAAACGTCCATGCCCAAGAAAGCATCCTATCCGTAGAGTCCACCATGAGAGACCCGATATGGATGGGTACCTTTCCTTCTCAAGTGAAATGGGATGAACACGGAGAAAGGATCTACTTTAACTACAATAGAGACCAGCACCCCGAGGATTCCTTGTATTATATCAATGTCAAATCGAAAGAGCTGCAGAAAGTATCTTGGGAGGAGGAAAGGGAGCTGGTGTCTTTTCAAGGGGTTTACAATGCCCACCGCAGCTTGAAAGCCTATGTCAAAAACAACAACCTCTTCCTGTACCATTTAAAAGATAGGACCGAAAAAATGCTTTTAGAACTGGAAGGAAGAATCAGCAATTTGGACTTCCTCGGAACCAGCAACACCATATCTTTCAGGCACGGCAACAATGCCTACACCTTGGATTTGACCAGTGGAAGCCTGCGCAAATTGACTCATATCCTATCCGGTGAAAAACCCTCCGAAAAGAAAGCCTCAACGCGGGACAGTTGGCTGAAAGAAGATAATATAGACCTTTTGCAGGTGGTAAGGGGAAGGGAACAAAAAAGGGACAGCACCCGCTCCATCAATGAGTTAAAACAAGGTGGCCAAAAGTACAGTTTCTATCTCGGAAAACGCCAACTTTCCAATATTTCGGTTTCTGCGGACAGCGAATTTGTAGGTATGGTTCTTAATACGCCTGCTCATTCCGATCCTACCAAAGTCCCCGATTATATTGCAGCCTCGGGATACACCACCGACCTCAACGCAAGACCGAAGGTGGGCACGGAGACTGGGAAATCCGAGATGGCCGTCTACAACCTTGCCAAGGATACGTTGTACTTTGTCAGCATTGAGCAATTGCCAGGGATAAAAGACCTTCCCGATTATATCAAGGATTATCCTG
>Ga0079224_100014782_pt1 | contig 10911 bp, 9 predicted proteins | sample Stecom2015_FD_80414 | JGI IMG/M metagenome (GOLD analysis project Ga0079224, IMG submission 80414) | Agricultural soil microbial communities from Utah to study Nitrogen management - Steer compost 2015 | ecosystem: Environmental > Terrestrial > Soil > Agricultural land | place: USA: Utah...
CCCGGTCGCACCGGCCGGCCTAGGTGTTGCTGGCCGCGCTGGCGCCGCACGGGCTGACCGGGGCGCGGAAACGGGAAGCGGAGCAGGTGCGGGGCTCGAGCGGGTCCGGTCCTCGCCAGCCCCGACCGACTGGCTCCGCGCCGGGAGCGGGCGCGCTCGCGACCGGGAGCACGCCGATGACCGCGAGCAGCGACTACAGCACCGGGACCGGGCCGACCGACGCCGGCGTCTCGTCGTCGCCGACGATCTCGACGTTGCCGTAGCCGAGCCGTCCGTCTTCGTTGTGACCCCAGCAGACGATCGCGTTGCTATCGAGCATCGCGCAGGTGTGATCCCAGCCGGCCGAGATTGCGATCGCGGTGCCGCCCAGATCGATGACCGGCACGGTGTTCGGGAGCTCGTCGTCGCCGAGCTCGGACGGAGCGTTCATGTCGCCGAGGCCGAGCTGGCCCTTGTCGTTGAGGCCCCAGCAGCGGACCTCGCCGGAGTCGAGCAGCGCACAGGTGTGATCGAGGCCGGCGCTGATCGCCGTGGCGACACCACCGAGCTCGATCGGCTCGAGCATCGACGGGGTCTCGTCGTTGTTGTTGCCCCAGTCCTCCTCGTCGCCCTGCCCGAGCTGGCCCTCGCCGGCCTCACCCCAGCACAGCACGTGGCCGGAGCTGAACAGCGCGCAGGTGTGCTCCTGGCCGAGCGAGACCTGGGTCAGCGTGGCGTCCTCGGGCAGCGACTCGGGCTTGAGGGCGATCACGCCGACGGTCGCCGGCGTCTCGTTCATGTTGTCGCCGACGTTTTGATTGTTGCCGTAGCCGAGCTGGCCCTTGTTGTTGTGACCCCAGCAGACCAGGTCGAGGTCGGCCGTGATCGCGCAGGTGTGATTGCCCCCGCCGGCGACCGAGAGCACCGCAGCGCCGACGTCGATCGTGGTCATCAGCGAGCCCGGGGTCTCGTTCTCGTCGTTGCCGATCGCCAGGTTGCCGCCGAGGCCGAGCTGGCCCTCTTCGCCGCGGCCCCAACACAGCGCCTGCTCGGTGGGGAACCGAGCGCACGAGTGCGAGTTGCCGAGCGAGAACTGATCCGCCAAGGACCGGCCGAGATCGACGGGCGCCAGCGCCTCGAGGGTCCGGTCGTTGCCGAGCGTGTCGATGCTGCCGTAGCCGAGCTGGCCGACGCCGGAGATCCCCCAGCAGCGCAGCTCGCCGTCGTCGAACAGGGCACAGGCGTGGCCTTCACCGAGATCGATGGCGACGGCCGGACCGGGCAGCGCGATGTCGAGGCCGGCCGCGGCCGGGGTCTCGTCGTCGCCGATGTCGACGGTGTCGCCCTGACCGATGATGCCGGTGCCGCCCTCGCCCCAACAGCGAACGCGGCCGCCTTCGATCAACACGCAGGTGTTTCGCCGACCGGTCGCGACCTGCAGCAGCTCGGTCAGCGAGCAGTCGTTGTCGCAGCCGTCGCCGTCGACGTCGTTGCCGTCGTCGCAGACCTCGCCGTCATCGACGTTGTTGTTGCCGCACAGGAGCTCGCAGATGCCCTCGACACACTCGAGGCCGGCGTCGCAGCTCTCGGGGCTGCCATCGCACTCGCAGCCGAGCTCCGAGCAGGTCTCGTCGCCGTCGCCGTCTCCGTCGCCGTCGCCGTCGCCGTCTCCGTCACCGTCTCCGTCGCCGTCGCCGTCGCCCGTCTCCGGCACACACATATCGGCGACACACTCGAGCCCGGAGTTGCAGCCGCCCGCGGCGTTGCAGGTGCAGTCGACCTCGCCGGGCGTGCAGTCGCCGTCTCCGTCTCCATCTCCATCGCCGGTCTCGGTCTCGTCGTCGGCGACTCCGCCGGTCGAGGGGGTACAGGCGAGCATGAGCAGTACTGGGGCACACCAAAGCCTTCGCATGCTCGGGATCTACCAAAAAAACCGGCCGGGCCGCAGGGGTATGCTGTCGCTGGTGCTGCGCCCGGGAGCCCTGATCGTGCTGGTCGCTGCCGTGAGCGTCGGCTGTCGTACACCCCAAACCGGGGCCGAGATCGCTGGCCCTTCGGACAGCTCTTTCCCACCCCGTCCCAACGAACAGTCGAGCCCCGATCCGCAGGACGGGCCGGCTTTGACTCGCGACGAGATCCGTCTGGTGGTCCGCGCCAAGCTCCCGCAGATCCGCGCCTGCTTCGAGGCCGGCCTGACGAGCGCACCGGATCTGCGCGGCCGGGTGCTGCTGCGCTTCGTGATCGATCCCGACGGCAAGGCCCGCGAGATCGAGGTCGTCGACGATCAGCTCGGCCACGCCTCGGTCACCACCTGCATCGTCGAGCAGCTGCCCCGCTGGCAGTTTCCCCGGCCCCGCGACGGACAGTCGATCGCGATCAGCTACCCGTTCGCGTTCTCGTCGGAGCAGTCGCTGCGGGCCCAGGGGCTGCCGCGGGTCGAGGGCACCGTCAAGCCCGAGGCGGTCGGCGCGGTGTTCGAGGCTCGCCGCAGCGAGCTCGACATGTGCCTGCCGGCCGGCGCGAGCGGATCGATCGGCGTGGCCTTCACCATCGACGATCGCGGCGCCGTCACCCGGATCTCCAGCTACCGAGACAGCTTGCCCGACGACGCCGGCAGCTGCGTGCTGCGGACGCTGTCGAGCTGGGTGTTTCCGCCGGCCGCCGGCGGCGACGAAGCGCGGGTCAACCACGACCTGCAGTGGTGACGATGCGGCTGAGCAAGCCCGTTCGCACGCACGAGCGCGGCGCGATCGTGGCTCTCGTCGGCCGATCGCAAAGCGCTGGTACCCGGCCGCCGGGTGTGGCGTGATCCGAAACATGCGCCGCTTCGAGTACAAGGACGCCAAGTCGCACAAGTTCTGGGAGATCGAGACCGAGGGCGACGCCTTCACGGTCCGCTACGGCAAGATCGGCACCGACGGCCAGGTCCAGACCAAGACCTACGCCAGCGCGGACAAGGCCGCGGCCGAGGCCGACAAGCTGATCAAGTCGAAGACCAAGAAGGGCTACGTCGAGGTCCAGCTCGACGCCAAGGCCCAGGCCACCGCCAAGGCCAAGACCGCCGCGGCCGGCAGCCGCAACCCCGAGCTCGAGGCGGCGATCATCGACAACCCCGAGGACGTCGGCGCCTGGCAGGTCTACTTCGACTGGCTGCAGGGTCAGGGCGATCCGTGGGGCGAGCGCGGCAACCTGGCGATCGCCCACGAGAAGGCCAAGGGCGCGGCCAAGACCAAGCTCGGCAAGCAGCTCGAGGAGTTCGATCAGCAAAACGCCGAGGCGCTGTACGGCAAGTCGTTGCTGGCGCTCATGAAAAAGGAAGACTTCGACGAGGTGGTCCCGCACCGCCGCGATCGCTACGGGCTGATCTGGGAGGTCACGGTCAAGTCGCCGGAGTACGACTGGTCGGGCACCGCCCCCAACACGGTCCTCGGCGCGCTGGTCAAGTCCTCGGCCGCACGCTTGCTGGCGGCGATCAACATCGGCCTGATGGACTGGGAGTACCCGGTCGGCCTGCAAAAGGGCATCGAGGCGATCAGCAAGGCCGGCAAGCTCGAGGGCCTGCGCTCGCTGTTCGTCGGCGACTTCGAGTACCCCGACGAGCAGGAGATCAGCTGGGTCGCGGTCGGCAAGGTCGGCAAGGTCCTGCCGGTCGCTCCCAACCTCCGGCACCTGCACGTCCGCGGCGGCGAGATCGATCTCGGCACGCTCGAGCACGACAAGCTCGAGCGGCTGCTGATCGAGACCGGCGGCCTGCCGCGCGGCGCGGTCGCCAGCGTCGGCAAGTGCAAGCTGCCCGCGCTGACCTCGATGGAGGTGTGGTTCGGCCGCGACGAGTACGGCGGCAACGGCAACGTCAAGCAGCTCGCCGACCTGCTGAAGGGCAAGGGCGTGCCCAAGCTCCGGCACCTCGGGCTCAAGAACTGCGAGTGGCAGGACGACATCGCGGTCGCGCTCACCAAGTCCGAGCTGCTCGCCCAGCTCGAGACCGTCGACCTGTCGATGGGCACCATGCACGGCGCCGGAGTCGAGGCGATCCTCGCCAACCCGAGCAAGTTCAAGCACCTGAAGAAGCTCGACCTGACCGACAACTTCATCGCCGACGAGCAGGCCGCGCAGCTCCGCAAGGCGCTCGGCAAGATCGTCGACGTCGGCGGCCAGCGTGCGCCCGACGACTGGGGCGGCGAGCTGCACTACTACACGAGCGTCGGAGAGTGATCGTGCGCCATCCCGAGCTCGAGGCGGCGATCAGCGAGCACCCGGACGACCGCCACGCCTGGCAGGTCTACTTCGACTGGCTGCAATCGCAGGGCGATCCGTGGGGCGAGCGAGGCCTGCTCGCGCTCGCCTGCGAGCAGGCCAAGGGCGCCGCCAGGGCCGAGCTGAAGGGGCAGATCGAGGCGTTCGAGGCCGAACACGGCGAGGCCCTGTATGGCGAGGCGCTGCTGGCCCTGCGGACCCACGACGACTTCGGCGAGGTCGCCGAGCTCGGCGATCTCCACGGCCTGATCTGGACCGCCCGGGTCCGCTCGCCCGAGTACGACTGGGACGGCACCTCGCCGGTCGCCGTGCTCGCGGCGCTGGTCGAGTCTCCGGCCGCGCGGCTGCTCCACGAGCTCAACATCGGCTTGCTGGATCACGATCCGCCCGACCTGCAGCGGGGCATCGACGCGATCTTGGCGGCCGAGCAGCTCCCGTCGCTGCGCAGCTTGTTGGTCGGCGACTTCGAGTACCCCGACGAGACCGAGATCAGCTGGATCGAGGACGGCGTCGACGCGACCAAGCTGCTGGCGCTCGCGCCCGGGCTCCGCTCGCTGCACGTCCGCGGCAGCGGCATCGAGCTCGGCGAGCTCGAGCACCCGAGGCTCGAGCGGTTGTTCGTCGAGACCGGCGGGCTGCCAAGGAGCTCGGTCGAGAGCGTCGGCAACTGCAAGCTGCCCGCGCTGACCCGCCTGGAGGTGTGGTTCGGCCGCGAGGACTACGGCGCCAGCGGCAACGTCGAGCAGCTCGCCCCGCTGTTCGAGGGCGCGGGCGTGCCCAGGCTCCGCCACCTCGGGCTCGCCAACTGCGACTGGCAGGACGACATCGCGGTCGCGCTGACCCGGTCCGCCGTGCTCGCGCAGCTCGAGACCGTCGATCTGTCGATGGGCACCATGCACGGCGACGGGGTCGAGGCGATCCTCGCCAACCCGAGCAAGTTCAGGCATCTAAAGAAGCTCGACCTGAGCGCCAACTTCCTGTCCGACGATCAGATCGCCCGGCTCAACGAGGCGCTCGGCAACATCGTCGAGACCGGCCGGCAGCGACGGCCCCGCGAGTGGGGCGGCCAGCTGCGCTACTACGCCAGCGTGGGTGAGTAGCTCGGCACATTCGGGCGCGAAGCCTCGCTTCGTGATCCTCGGCAACCTCGACAACCGCCGGGTGACCGGCTTCGTCGAGGCGCTCGCGCGGCGCGGCTGGCCGGCGCCGATCCTGCTCGGCCACCGTGAGCTGCTCGGCGATCTCACCCCGCTCGCCGCGGTGCCCGACCAGCCCGTGTACGTGCGCATCGACAGCGTCGGCGAGGATCTCGAGGTCGGCCGAATGCTGCTCGAGCGCGGGTTCGCGGCGCTGCCCGACGACGCCCGCTGCGAGCGACGAAGCCCGGCCGAGCTGCGCCGCGATCCGCCGCGCTTCGGTCAGCTGCTCGCGCCCCGCCAGCACCACGCCGGGCTGCTCGACTACCTCGGCGCGCTCGCGCGGGTGTTCGCACAAAAGCCCAGCTGGCGGGTGCTCAACCCGATCGCCGATCTGCGGATCTTGTTCGACAAGGTCGCGAGCTCGCGCCGCTACGCCGCCGCCGGGATCCCGGTCCCCGAGCAGCTGCCCGAGCTCGACGCGATCCGCTCGGCCGCCCAGCTGCGCGAGGCGATGGTCGCCCACCGCTGGCCGGCCGTGTACGTCAAGCTCTCGTGCGGCTCCTCGGCCTCGGGTCTGGCCCTGTACCGCCACGTCCCCAGCCGACCCGCCCACCAGCGCGACATGATCCTGACCACCGTGGTCGCGACCGAGCAGGGCCGCTTCAACTCGCTGCGGCTGCAACGGCTGGACGAGCGCGGACCGATCGACGCGCTGCTCGACTACCTGATCGACGAGGGCGCGCAGATCGAGCGGGCGATCGTCAAGGCCTCGCTCGACCGCCGAACATTTGATCTTCGGGTGCTGGTGATCGCCGGCGAGCCGGCCTTTTGCGTGGTCCGGCAGAGTCCGCACCCGATCACCAACCTGCACCTCGGGGGCACCCGCGGCGACCTCGAGGCGCTGCGTCGACAGGTCCCGGAGCCGGCCTGGGCGGCCGCGATGGCCAGCTGCGCGCGGGTGTTCGAGCAGCACGGCTGCCTGCACGTCGGCGTCGATCTGCTGTTCGAGGTCGGGCTCCGCGGCCATCGAGTGATCGAAGCCAACGCGTTCGGCGATCTGCTGCCGGGCCTGCTCCGCGACCGACTGAGCGTCTACGAGTGGCAGCTCGAGGCCCTGCGCGCGAGCGAGCACGAGTGATGACCGACGGTTCGCTTCGGTCGAATGGCCAGGGTCGAGACAACTCGTTGTGTTAGCGTCGCCGTCGATGGTCTCGCGAGCTCGCAGCGTCTCCACCTTGGTCATCGGTCTGGCCTGCTCTCCGCTCGCGTGCGCGAGCGGAGAGTTCGACGGCGGCAACAACACCTTCACGACCACGCTCACCACCAACAACGCCAACGACACCGACGACGACGACGAGGGCGAGACCCGCGACGACTCGGGCGGGACCGATCACGCCGACGAGTCGGACGAGACCGGCGATCCGCCGCCGGAGCCGTCCTGCGACGACAGCGAGCAGAACCAGGGCGAGACCGACCTCGACTGCGGCGGACCCAACTGCGATCCGTGCGGCGACGGCCAGGCCTGCGTGCTGGACTCGGACTGCCAGACCCTAAGCTGCGTCGCCGGCCTGTGCATCGTGCCGTCGTGCACCGACGGGGTCAAAAACGGCGACGAGACCGACGTCGACTGCGGCGGCGGCTGCAGTCCTTGCGGAAGCAACCAGGGCTGCTCGACCGCCGGCGACTGCCAGAGCGGGGTCTGTGCCGGGTCGTTCTGCGCCGCGCCCAATTGCGGCGACGCCGTGCAAAACGGCAGCGAGACCGACGTCGACTGTGGTGGCACCTGCTCGGGCTGCGTCGAGGGTCAGGGCTGCGCCGGCAACGGCGACTGTCTTTCGCAATTTTGCCAGGCCGGCGCCTGTGCGCCCGCCGACTGCCTGATTGACGCCGACTGTGCCTCGTTCAACTCGCAGTGCACGACCGGTGTCTGCAACGCACAAAAGACCTGCGACGCGGTCGCGATCAACAACGGCAACAGCTGCAACGACGGCGACAACTGCACGACCAGCGAGGTCTGCAGCGCCGGGACCTGCGGCGGCGGCAGCCCGGTCGACTGCAGCGGCCTGAGCAACGCCTGCAACCTCGGCGTCTGCAACCCCGACAACGGCTCTTGCATCGCGCAGCCGACCAACAACGGCAACCCCTGCAACGACAACAACACCTGCACCGTCGGCGAGGTCTGCAGCGCGGGCATGTGTGCCGATCCCAACGCGCCCGGCTACCTGTTCTACGACGACTTCAACGACAACGCGGCCGGCTGGGGCATCGGGACCGAGTGGGGCATCGGCGCAGCGACGGCCTCGTTGTGCGCCAACATCTGCCCGGGAGACGACCCCGCGACCGACCACACCGCGACCGCCGACAACGGCGTCGCCGGGGCGATGATCGGCGGCTGCGTGACCACGTCGTTGCACGGCGACTACTGCCTCACCAGCCCGCCGATCAACACTGCCAATCTGGCGACCGTCTGGCTGACGTACTGGCGGCACCTCCACGCCGATTACTCGCCATTCATGAACTCGTCCGTGCAGGTCTACAACGGCGTCAGCTGGACCAGCGTCTGGACGACCGGCGGCTCGTGCACCAACGACGGCGTCTGGACACAGATGGCCCACAACCTCACCAGCTACAAGGCCGTCAACATGCAGGTCCGCTTCTGTCACTCGGTCGGCGACAGCTTCGTGTACTCGAGCGGCGGCTGGAACATCGACGACGTGGTCATCGGCCCGGCTCAGTGCACGCCGTAGTCCGATCGGTTGCGGCGCCGGTGATCGATCGCCGATCGGCCGGTCGGTCCAGCTGCCGCGGGTCGACGGCGTGCATCGAGATCGCTGCACCCGATCGCGACGCGTGGCTCGATCGCCATGATGCCGATCTCCGCGCGTGACCTAGGCGCCGCCAAGCTCGAGCTCTGCGAGCAGCTCCGCGAGCAGTTCCTCGGGCCCGAGCTGGCGGCGCTGATCGATCAGCCGGGCTTCGCCGAGCTGGTCTCGCTGACCTGGGAGCAGTGCTCGATCGTCGCGGCCCGGATCGCGGTCCCCGACTGGTCCTTCGAGGGCCCCGACGCCCGCGAGGTGCTGCGGGCGATCGTCCAGTCCCCGGCGGCGGCGAGCCTCCGCGAGCTGACCCTCGGCCTGTTCAACTACGCCGGCGGCGGGCTCGAGGACGTCGCGCTCGACATCATCGCCGGCGGCGTGCTCACCTCGCTCGAGCGGCTGTTCATCGGCGACTTCGAGCGCGAGCAACAGGAGATCAGCTGGGTCGAGCTCGGCGACATCAGCCCGCTGTACCCGTTCGCGCCCAGGCTCCAGAACCTGCGCCTGCGCGGCGCCGCGATCGGGCTCGGCGAGCTCGGCCACCCGACCCTCGCGCAGCTCGAGATCGAGACCGGCGGGCTGCCGCGCGACTCGGTGGTCAGCGTCGCGACGGCCGAGCTGCCCGCGCTCGCGTACCTCGAGGTCTGGTTCGGCCGCGAGGACTACGGCGGCACCACCGACATCACCGCGCTGCGACCGATCTTCAGCTCCAAGACCTTGCCCGCGCTCCGCCACCTCGGCTTGCAAAATTCGGAGATGCAAGATCTAATTGCGATCGAGCTGGCCGGCTCACCGCTGCTCGCCCAGATCGAGAGCGCCGACCTGTCGATGGGCACGATGCGGGAGCCGGGCGCCCGGGCGTTGCTCGACAACGCCGCGGCCTTCGAGCACCTGCTCGCGCTCAACCTGGAGGACAATTACATCCCCCAGCAGCTGTGCGCGCAGTTGCTCGCGAGCTTTGGTCATGTGGTCGAATGCGGCCGACAGCGAGCGCCCGAGTTCGACGACGGCGATGCGATCTACTACGCGTCGGTCGGCGAGTGACGATTGTAGTTGACGCTCCACACGGGCCCCACTTACGGTCGCTCGTGGCCACCAAGCGCACGCGTCGTTTTTCGCTCGTGGCCGTGGAGTGATTTTCCATGACTACAGCGACTCGATCGGTTCTGCTCCCCGGTTCTACTGCTTTGTTGCTGACTCTCGCCGGATGCGGCCCGGCGCCGGTCAGCGATGCGTTCACCACCAACTTCGGCGAGATGGGGGGTGACGGCGACGGTGGCAGCGAGACCGGTGACGGCGACGGCGACGGCGACGGCGACGGCGAGCCCGGCGACGGCGACGGCGAGCCCGGCGACGGCGACGGCGATCAGCCCGATCCGACCTGCGATGACGGGGTCCAAAATCAGGATGAGACCGACGTCGACTGTGGCGGCGACAACTGCAGCAAGTGCGACGAGGGCAAGGGCTGCAGCGAGGCCAGCGACTGCACCTCCAACATGTGCATCGGCCAGCTGTGCGTGACCGGCTGCCTCGGCGACGTCGAGTGCGACTACCTCGACGACGGCTGCATGCAGGGCATCTGCAACATCGGCAAGTGCGAGCAGCACCCGCTCCCGCCCGGAAGCAGCTGCACGACCGGCGAGATCTGCAAGCAGGACGGCGAGTGTGTGCAAGGCGAGTGCATCGAGCAGGATCTCGACTGCACCGAGTTCGACAGCGGCTGCACGCTCGGCAGCTGCGACCTCGAGACCGGCGAGTGTGTGCTCAACATCGTCAACGAGGGCATGCCCTGCGACGACGCCGAGGGCTGTGCGATCGCGCCCTACTGCATCTCCGGCGAGTGCCTGGATCCCGACGGTGGCGCGCTGTTCTACGAGCCGTTCGCCAACAACGACGCCGCTGGACGCTCGGCCCCAACTGGCAGATCGGCCCGGCCGCGGCCGGCTGCGGCAACCCGGGCACCGACCACAGCCCGACCGCCGACAACGGGGTCGCGGGCGTGTTGCCCGGCGCCTGCCTCCCGGACGTCCTGCATTCCTATTACTGCCTGACCAGCCCGCCGATCGACACCACCGCGCTGCCGGCCGTGTGGATGACCTACTACCGCGAGCTCGACAGCGACTATACGCCGTACATGAAGAACGTCCTCGAGGTCTACAACGGCAACAGCTGGGTGATCCTGTTCGAGACCTTCGGCCCGCCCGGGGTCGCCGACGCCAACTGGACGTACTTCAGCTACGACGTCAGCGCCTACTCCAACGCGAACATGCAGTTCCGCTGGTGCTACAACATCACCAGCAACTTCATCCTCTCGGTCGGCGGCTGGACCGTCGACGACTTCACGGTCTCGGCGGCCGAGTGCAACGGCGGCGATCTGTGATCGCCGTTTCTGCGCCCTGATCGAGCATCGTCTCCAGCAGCGGCGCGACCAGCTCGATCACGATCGCGCGCTGGACCGGGTCCGAGCTCATCGCCCGCTCGCGCAGCGTCGCCGCCCGCTCGCGCACGGCCGGCTGCACCTCGCCGGGATGATGATCCAGCAGCCACCGCAAGCTCGCCCAGGCCAGCGCCGCGTGGCGGCGCTCGTCGGCGGCGATGCGCTCGAGCGCAGCCCGGATCTCGGCGTCCTCACAGGCTCGCGCCGCCAGCTCGACCGTGGTCGCGGCCACGCCCTCGCCGACGCAGCCCTCGTCGATCAGCGCGGCCGCGATCGCGGCCGG
>Ga0079224_100014784_pt1 | contig 10911 bp, 9 predicted proteins | sample Stecom2015_FD_80414 | JGI IMG/M metagenome (GOLD analysis project Ga0079224, IMG submission 80414) | Agricultural soil microbial communities from Utah to study Nitrogen management - Steer compost 2015 | ecosystem: Environmental > Terrestrial > Soil > Agricultural land | place: USA: Utah...
CGCGGTCCTCGCGCCGAGCACATGGGTCTCGCCGAGGTCGAACAGCAGCGCGCGGCTCGAATGGCTGAGCCGGACGAGCAGCAGCGGGTCGCGAAAGACGCCGTTCAGCAGCGTCGCGGTGAACGGACCGACATGCACGACAAGCTGCGTGAGGTCGTGCTCCGGGACAACGCACCCGGCGGAGAGGCGCCGGCGGTCTGCGTCGGCGCCGCCGACATTTGCCGCACCGCTGCGCGCCGAGGACGTCGACTCGGACGCTCGCGTCGGCAGCCGATTGGGCGACGATCGGCGCCGATAGCCCGCCGACGAATAGGACACGCCTTGCGGGAATCGATCGGCGGTGACGAGCAAGCCGTCGTGCGCCCGCCGTGCGTCGCGGACCACGAGCGCGGTCGCGCCGTCAGGATCTCCGCGCACTCTGAGCCGTGCATGCCCCCCATCGAGCCCGACGACCTCGCCGAACGCGATGCACGCTCCTTCGCGCAGCAGTGCAATCTGCCGGCCTTCCCAGGCCCGCGGCACGTCCCGGGGCGGCGGCGTGCCGGTCAAGGCGAGCGCGTCGAGTGCGAGCTCGCAGACGACGCTCGCATCGAGATACGCGTTCCAGAGCCGGGTGCGATGGCGCGCTCGCGCGCGCTCGCCCGGGGCGCGCGCCTCTGAAGACGCCGGCATGCGCACGACGCGGACCCCGAGCGCCCGAAGCGCCGCGGCAACCATGGTCACGTCGCCGCGCTCGAGCAGCACGACGAGATCGGCGCGGGCGCTTCGGGCGAGCGCAGCGATCAGCTCCGCCGCCGCAGCCCCGCGGATCGTGCCCGGCGCGTCGAGCACGCAAGGCCCCGGCGCGGCACGCTCGAGCAGCGCCCCGACCGCCTCGGCGAGCGGCAGGCGAAAGCGCGCCGCATCGAGGCTGCAGATCGGCTCGACGTCGACGAGCCGCCAGCCGTCGCCGTCGGAAATGCCGGCGCACGCCGCGCCCGGCGCACCGAAAGCGGGCGATCCCGGGTCGCACCCGATGCATGCGAGCTCGGTCCCGGCCCGGGCCGCGCGCTCTGCGAGCGCGGCGGCCAGCGTCGATTTGCCGGTGCCGGGAGCGCCGGCGATCAGGATTCGTCCGCCGGCCGCGAGCGTCGGCGCGACAAGTTCCGTCTGCATCGCGATGCCGAAAGCCACTCGGACGGCCAGTATAGATCGGGCCCGTGCGGCTCAGGTCTCGCGGCCGGCGTCGGCCGCGATCCTCGCGGGCCGCTCAGCGCCGAAGGGTGCGGAACGTGATCGAGTAGCGCAGCGCCTTCGTCGGGGAGATCGCGTGCTGCCACTCCCAGCGGGCGGCGCCGGTCAGCGCGTAGATCGAGCGCGGCGCGAGGTCCAGCACGAGCGCGCGCTCGCGCGTGCCCGGCCTGTGGGGGTAGCGGCGGAAGCGCATGCGCGCGGGGGCGCCCAGCGATAGCCCGATGATGACCTCGAACTCGGGCACGTCGCGGTGCCAGCCGAGCTGGGTGTTCGGCCGGTACTCGGCGACGAGTGCCTGGCGGACGTCGTCCGGCGCGACACCGGCCCAGTCCGCCGCCCGCGTCTTGACCGCCTCGAGGAACGGCGGGATCGGCGGGGCGGGGAGCAGCACGTTGTCGTCGAAGTCGTAGCGGCCGCCGTAGCTCACGATTCGGCGGTTCGCCGTCCAGCTCTTGTAACGCGCTTCGGCAAGCGGCAACGACCGGATATGCTCGAGCAGCGCACGCTCGTCGGCCGCGCCGAGGAACGAGTCCTCGTAGCGCATCCCGGCGGGCAGCGTCGGCTTGGGCTGGAACAGGTCGAGCTGTCGGCGCCCAGGTCGGCAGCAGGAAAGGCACTTGCGGTCTGGGGGGACGGTTAGTAGAGCCATGTCACAACTGTTCGTGTCTGCGACCGGCCGTGGGCTCGACGTCGGCGGAGAGCGCGGAATCGCTGCTCGAGTTCGAGCTCAGGGTGCCCGAGGAAGCTCCCGAAGATTCCGTTGCGGTGAGGCTGTATCGACGGATGCTCACGGGCGACTTCGCCGAGGTCACCTAGGCCGAGTCGGAGATTCTGGACGAGCGTGCCGGCTTCGGCGAAAGCCAGTCGATGCGGATCGGCAGCTTCATCAATTTCCTGACCGCGCCGGACGACGCGCGGGACGCGCTCGTCGTGTACCTCAACTATACCGACAAGAACATGACCGCGACGGAATTCGGGCAATACCTGCAGAGCCTCGAGGATGCGGGGCTCATCGTCTCCGGCGCGAAGGAGCGGCTCATGTCGACTTACGGAAGGCTCGGTGTCGTCGAGGACGACGGCGATCGCGCGCTGCGAATCGACACGCTGCTGACGCTTTCGCGGGCGGAGCTCGATGCCGTCGCAAGCTCGGCCGACGACACGATCAGAGCGAGAGGTTCAGCTCCGCGGATGCAGCGGGCGCGGGCCGGAAACGCTCCGGCCGCGCCGCGGTCGGCCTTGCTCAACGGCCGCCGCCCACCCCGTCGGCAAGCGGCCGATTGAGCTCGGTCCGATACCGGCTCGGATCCGAGGTCGAGTGCGGGCCGTCGACGTAGCACTCCCAGATGTCCGGCGCGTACGCGTAGCCCTTCCCTTCGACCCACGCGTGGAACTTGCCCCACGCGTCCGGCAGCCCGTCGTACGGACCGTGATAGACGGTCCGTGCGACGCGCACCGGCGGACGCTGACCCGGCTCCACTCGGCCGGCTGCCTCGACGGGCCTCGAGACCGGCACGCCGATCTCGAAGTCGAATATCCCCGGCTCCATCGAGAAATGGTGCGCGAAGACGGGGCCCGTCGGCGCGATGCCCTGCGCGCCGAGCGTCGACATGATCTCCTCGATCGCGGGCCCGAAGACCTGCGGCATCTGCTCGCGCGGAATCCGCAGACGGATGACGGCCGTCGGCGCGGCCTCGAGCTCGGTGATACGCGGCGTCTCGATCATGGCTGCCTCCTGCTTGAAAGGGACGTTCACGTCCTTGGTCGCGCAACGGGGGCCGAAATCGACCGCGCCGTCGAAAAAGGTGTCGGACACCCCGCGGCCATGCAGGCGTCATGTCGGTGCAGCATTCGGCGGACTGAAGCCGCCGAGCATGCGCCACGCCGCCGCGAACGCGGCCTCGTCCGCCTCTTCGAGACAGCGCAGATCGAGCCGCAGCGCCCCGTCCTCGATTCGGCCGATCACGGGATTCGGCAGCGCGCGCAGCCCGGCCTCGAGCCGGCGTAAGCTTGCGCGCCGGCCCTTCACCGGGCGCACGATCAGGCCGTGGCTCGGCAACTGCTCGACCGGCAGCGCGCCGCTGCCGATCTGGCTCGCCATCGGCCCGTGCGTGACTTCGTAAGCGTCCCCGACCGCCTGCTGCACGAGCGGTGCGAGCCTTGCCGCCTGGGCGCGCATCGACTCGGCCGGGCGGGTCAGAAGACGCAGCGTCGGCAATTCCACGGCGAGCCGGTCCGGAGCGCGATAGAGCTGCAACACGGCTTCTAGCGCCGCGAGCGTGAGCTTGTCCACACGCAACGCCCGCTTCAGCGGATGACGCTTGATCTTCCTGATCACCTCTGCGCGCCCGACGAGCAGCCCCGATTGCGGCCCGCCGAGCAGCTTGTCGCCGCTGAAGCAGACGACGTCCGCGCCCGCGGCGACGGTCTCGTGCACGGTCGGCTCCTTCGGCAGTCCCCAGGCCGTCAGATCGACGAAAGAGCCGCTGCCCAGATCGACCGCGACGGGCAAGCCGTGCTCGCGGGCGAGCGCGGACAGCTCGCCGGTCGGCACGCTCGCCGTGAAGCCGGAGATCGCGTAGTTGCTCGTGTGCACTTTCACGAGCAGCGCCGTGCGCGGCCCGATCGCCTGCGCGTAATCGGCAAGATGCGTGCGATTCGTCGTGCCGACCTCGACGAGCTTCGCGTTCGCCTGACGCATGATGTCCGGCATGCGGAAGGCCCCGCCGATCTCGATTAGCTCGCCGCGCGAGATCACCACCTCCCGGCGGCTCGCGAGCGCGCCGAGCATCAGCAGGACCGCGGCCGCGTTGTTGTTCACGACGGTCGCCGCCTCGGCGCCGGTGAGCTCGCAGAGCAGCGACTCGACGAGCGCATCGCGGTCGCCGCGGCGGCCGGCGGCGAGATCGAACTCGAGATTGACCGGCGCGGTCGCGGCGCGGGCGAGCGCTTGGGCCGCGGCTTCCGGCAGCACGGCGCGGCCGAGGTTCGTGTGCAGCACCGTGCCGGTCAGGTTGAACACGCGCCGAAGCCGCGGCTTCGCCGCGTCGAGCAGGGCGGCCTCGACGGCTTCGGCGATCGCGTCGCCCGCAAGCGCAGCCAGCTCGAGCGAGCCCGCGAGCGCGGACGCGCGCAGCCTGTCGAGGTGGGCGCGGAGCGCGCCCGTCGTCTGCGTGCGGCCGTAGCGATCGACAAGCGGGGCAAGCGCCGGCCCGCTCAGCAGCCGGTCGACCGATGGAATGTCCGCGGCGCTCGCGCGCGCCGGCGGCGTAGCGGGTGCCTCCACGCGTCTGTCCCTCCTCGGGGCAATCTTGGGATACCGACAGGGGGCTCGCAAGAGCGCGGCGGCAGTCGCGGTCGAGACGCGCGAGGCGTACAGGCGTCGCTCCAGCTCGATGAGTTTCCGCGGAGGCGTTTCTTGAACGATTCCGTTTCGAAAGCGCTTCCGCGGAGGCGCTACGACGTGACACGCTTCGATGATTGCGGCGACCGGGCCAAACTAAGGCTTCCCCGTCGAATGCGGCCATCGCGGGCACGACGCCGGTCGGCACTGCCGGCACGTGTGCCAGGCGTTACCCGCCGCTGGTCCACAGAAGCGGGTTACCGATCGCGCGATGGTAGCCCGCCTCGGCGAGCAGCAGATCGAGCGCGAGGCTCGCTAGATCGTCGGCGACGGCTTCGACCCGCCCGTCTTCTTCTTGATACAGGATCTTGCGATACGTCCGGCAGCCGCTGCAGCATTCGGCGCGGATCGCGCCGGGGCCGCCGTCGATCGATCGGTACGAGATGCCCTGCGTCGAGTGGCAATGGCTGCACGTGACGCGAACGAGATGCCACTCGGTCTCGCACAGCGCGCAATGCAGAAACCGCCGGCCTTGCGATGTGCTGTCCTCGCGCACGATGCTTGCGACGGGCAGCGTGCCGCAGACGGGGCAGACGCCCGGCGCTCCCGCGCCCTCGACCGACTCGCGCGTCAGCCGGCTCGCAAGTGCGCCCAAGCGCACCTGCAGCGCGGCCGCGACGAACGGCGCCGCAGCCACGTCCACATCGGCCGTGCGGCCGGCGAGGATCGCATCGGCCTGCCGATCCAACGCGTCGGCCGGCGCCGCACGCAGCCGGCCGAGCATCTGCCGGACGCTCGCGGGCGGCTGGGCAGCCGCCTCGAGCGCGTCGCAGAGCCGCACAAGCACGTCCTGCCATTCGCGGTCGCGCAGCACGTCGCCATCGAGCACCGGCATGCCGTGCGCCCGCCCCCGCGCCAGCGCGGCTTCGCCCGGCAGCGCGTGCGGCGTGAAGTCCTCGAGCACGCGATGCTGGGTCTCGGCGAGTGCCGCCATCAAATGAAGGTAGTCGGCGATCGAATGGCCGATCGCGCCCTCGGCGGCCAGCTCGCGAAGCCGCGCAGCCCGGGCAGAGAAGAGCGCGCCCGGCTCCGGAAGCCGGATGCGGGGCGGCTCTTGCCCCGCGAGGCCCTCAATCTGGCCGCGCTCGAGAACTCGCCGCATGGCTCAACCGTTCGCGAAACCAGCCCCGGTGATGCTTGAACGCCCACCCCGCGCTCACGTGTCCCCGAATCATGGCCTGCAGCGACCCCTTGACCCAGATTGCCGCATACACGTGCACGATGACCGCGACGATCAGCACGAAGGCGAGAAACGCATGCGCGAGCGACGCGAAGCGCACGGCGCCGAGCGGGAAGAGGCCGGAGAAATACTGCCGCCACATCACGATGCCCGAGACCAGGAGCCCGGCGAGCGTCACGACGAACACGAAGAAGACGAGCTTCTGCCCGGCGTTATAGCGGCCGACCTCGGGCAGCTCCTCTTCGCGATTGCGCAGCACGTCCCCGAGGCGGCGCAGCCACTGCCAATCGCGCGGCTCCATCAGGTTATCCCTGAACACCGATGCCGCGAGCACCGCAAACGCGACCACCATCAAGACGCCGGCGAACGGATGCAGAATCCGCGTCCACGGACCGCCGCCGAAGAGCGCGCTGAGCCAGTAGAGCGCGGGATGAAACAGCGCGAGACCGGAGAGCGCGGCCAGCACGAAAAGCAGGGCGACCGTCCAGTGGTTCGTGCGCACGTTCGCACTGTAGCGCTCGAGCATCACGCGGCGCTCCGGTTCAGACATTCCCCATCTCCTCGTCGATCGCCCGCGCGGCGGCGCGCTCGTCCTCGTCGCTCACCTCGTTCGGCCCGACGCGCAAGTAATGCAGGAAACCGGCAAACGCCGCGACCAGCATGCCGGCGAGCCCGAGCGGCTTCGTGATCCCCTTCCACAGCTCGACCATCGGGCTGATGCGCGGGTTCTGCGGCAGACCGCTGTAGAGCTCGGCTCGGTCGGCGTGATGCAGCACGTACATCACGTGCGTGCCGCCGACGCCTTCCGGATCGTAGACGCCGGCATTCTCGAAGCCGCGGGATTTCAAATCCGCGACGCGCTCGGCCGCGTGCTCGAGCATGTCCTCCTTCGTGCCGAACACGAGCGCACCGGTCGGGCAGGCTTTGACGCACGCGGGCTCGCGCCCGACCGCGACGCGGTCCGAGCACAGCGTGCACTTGTACGCCTTGCGGTCGACCTCCGAGATCCGCGGGATGTTGAACGGGCAGCCGGTGATGCAGTAGCCGCAGCCGATGCAGTGCTCGCTGTCGAAATCGACGATGCCGTTCGCGTACTGCACGATCGCGCCGGGCGCGGGGCACGCCCTGAGGCACCCGGGATCGGCGCAGTGCATGCAGCCGTCCTTGCGGATCAGCCACTCGAGATCCCCGGCCTCGGTCTCGTGCTCGGTGAAGCGCATCAGCGTCCACGAGCTCGGCGTGAGATCGAGCGGATTCTCGTAGACGCCCGTGCAGCTGCCGACCTCGTCGCGCAGGTCGTTCCACTCCATGCACGCGACCTGGCACGCCTTGCAGCCGATGCACTTCGACGTATCGATCAGCTTCGCGACCGGCGCGGCGCCCGCGTGCCGCACCTGAGGCGGCGGCGTCGTGGTCGCGGAGCGTCGGACGATGTCTTGCGACTCGAGTGCCATGGCCCACTCCTAGGCTTTCTCCACCCGGACCAGGAACGCCTTGAACTCCGGCGTCTGCACGTTCGCGTCGCCGACGAAGGGCGTCAACGTATTCGCGAGAAAGCCGGGTTTCGCGACCCCCGTGAAGCCCCAGTGGAGCGGGATGCCTACCGTGTGCACGGGCCGCCCGTCGATCTCGAGCGTCCTGATGCGCTTCGTGACGACGGCGACCGCGGTGATGCGGCCGCGATTCGACTCGACGTGCACGCGATCCCCGGACACGATGCCGAGCTCCTGCGCGAGCCCCTCGCCGATCTCGACGAACTGCTCCGGCTGGATCACGGCGTTGAGCCGCACGTGCTTCGTCCAGAAGTGGAAGTGCTCGGTGAGCCGGTACGTCGTCGCGACGTGCGGGAAGCGCTCGGCATCGCCGAACGCCTGCCGGTCCGCATCGAACACGCGCGCGGCGGGATTGCTGACCGCGCGGATCTCGTCCGGATGCAGCGGGTTGTAGCCGAGCGGCGTCTCGAACGGCTCGTAGTGCTCGGGGAACGGCCCCTCGGCGAGGTTCCCGCGTGCGAAGAGCCGCGCGACGCCCTCCTGGTTCATGATGAACGGCCCCATGCCGCCCGCCGGAGGCTCGCCGAGCGGGAAGTCCGGCGTATCGGCGCCGGTCCAGCGCATGCCGTCCCACTCGACGAGCTTGCGCGCGGGATTGAACGGCCTGCCCTGCGGGTCGCACGATGCGCGGTTGTACAGCACGCGGCGGTTCGCGGGCCACGACCACGCCCAGTTCAGCGTCTGGCCGATGCCGGTCGGATCGGAGTTGTCGCGGCGCGCCATCTGGTTGCCGGCTTCGGTCCAGCAGCCCGCATAGATCCAGCATCCGCACGCGGTCGTCCCGTCGTCGCGCAGCTCGCCGAAGCCCGAGATCTGCTCGCCGGCGCGGCGCACGACGCGCGTCGGGTCGGACTCGTCCATCACGTCGGCGAGCGCACGGCCGTTGTACTCCTTCGCGATCTCCTCCGGCGACGGGCTCTCCGGGTTCGCATATGGCCACGTGAGATCGAGGATCGGATCCGGGAACGCGCCGCCCTCGGTCTCGTAGAGCCTGCGCAGCCGCGTGAAGATCCCGGCCATGATCTCGATGTCGGTGCGCGCCTCGCCGGGGGGCTCCGCGCCCTTCCAATGCCACTGCAGCCAGCGGCCGGAGTTCACGAGCGCGCCTTCCTCCTCGGCGAAGCAGCTCGTCGGCAGGCGGAAGACCTCGGTCTGGATCTCGCTCGGGTCGACGTCGTGGTGCTCGCCGAAGTTGCGCCAGAACTCCGACGTCTCGGTCACGAGCGGATCCATGATCACGAGGAACTTCAGCCTCGACAGCGCCTCGGTCATCTTCGCCTTGTTCGGCGCGGCCGCGAGCGGGTTGAAGCCCTGCGCGAGGTAGCCGTTGAACCGGCCCTGGTGCATCAGCTCGTAGGTCTGGAGCATGTCGTAGAGCCGGTCGAGCTTCGGCAGGTAGTCGTACGCCCAGTCGTTGTCCGCGCGCGCCGCGTCCCCCCACCAGGCCTTCTGCAGGCTGACGAAGAAGCGCGGGTAGTACTGCCAGTAGCTCATCTGGTTCGGCCTGAGCGGACGCTGCGTGCGCGCGGCGACGTAGTCGGCGTAGCGCTGCTCGTCCTCGCGCGGCACCGCGAGGTAGCCGGGCAGGAGGTCCGACAGGAGGCCGAGATCCGTGAGGCCCTGGATGTTCGAGTGGCCGCGCAGCGCGTTCATGCCGCCGCCGGAGACGCCGATGTTGCCGAGCAAGAGCTGCAGCATCGCGCCGCAGCGAATCATCTGCGATCCGACCGAGTGCTGCGTCCAGCCGAGCGCGTACATGATCGTCATCGCGCGGGTCGGCGTCGCGGTCGACGCGATCATCTCGCAGATCTGGAGGAACCGCTCGCGCGGCGTGCCGCAGATGCGCTCGACCATCTCCGGCGTGTAACGCGCGTAGTGCGCTCGGAGCAGGTTCAGCACGCAGCGAGGATGGGTGAGCGTCGGATCCGTGCGCACGTAGCCGTCTTCGCCGATCTCGTACTCCCAGGACGAGCGGTCGTAGACGCGCCGCTCGGCGTCGTATCCGGAGTAGATGCCGTCGCCGAACGCGAACTCCTCCCTGACGATGAACGAGGCATCCGTGTAATTCGTGACGTACTCACGCTGGATGCGGTCGTTCTCGAGCAAGTAGCGGATCACGCCGCCGAGGAACGCGATGTCGGTGCCGGCGCGGATCGGCGCATAGACGTCGGCGACGGACGCCGACCGCGTGAAGCGCGGGTCGACGACGATCAGCCTCGCGTTGTTATGCGCCTTCGCCTCGGTGACCCACTTGAACCCGCACGGATGCGCTTCGGCGGCGTTGCCGCCCATGATCAGCACGAGATCGGCGTTCTTGATATCGACCCAGTGGTTCGTCATCGCGCCACGGCCGAACGTCGGGGCAAGACCTGCCACCGTCGGGCCGTGTCAGACGCGGGCCTGATTGTCGAACGCGAGGATCCCTAAGCTGCGGACGATCTTGTGCGTGAGGTAGCCGGTCTCGTTGCTGCTCGCGGACGCCGCGAGCATGCCGGTCGTGAGCCAACGGTTGACGGTTCGGCCGTCATCCGTCGTCGCGACGAAGTTCTCGTCGCGATCCTGCTTCATCAGCCGTGCGATGCGGTCGAGCGCGTCTTCCCACGAGATGCGCTCCCAGCGGTCGGAGCCGGGTGCACGATACTCCGGGTACTTCAGGCGACTCGGGCTATGGATGAAATCGATGAGCCCAGCGCCTTTCGGGCACAGCGTGCCGCGATTGACCGGATGATCCGGATCGCCCTCGATATGGAAGATGCTCGACTTCGCGTTGATCGACCGATCCCCGCGTGAGTACATCAGGATGCCGCACGAGACTGAGCAGTACGGGCACGTGTTGCGCGTCTCGGTGGCGTTTGCGAGCTTGAATTCACGGACGCTTGCGAGAGCCTCGCTCGGGGAGAACCCGAGCAGCGCAAGGCTCGACCCTGCAAGCGATGTGCTCGTGAATTTCAGGAACTCGCGCCTCGTCATGTCGGTCATCGAATCCCCCTTCGACATCGCGGCGAACGAGCGGTCCGAAGGTGAGTATACCCCAGCCCGATACGCTATAATTCTCGCACTCCACATCGGGAGTGAATTCCGCGCATCGAATCGTGCGCGCTCTGCTTTATCGTGCCTGGGCGGCGCCCAGGCGCCTCGAGGAGGGCGCTCATGCCTGGCTACGAAACCCTCGTCCTGAAGGTGCCCGTCGGCACGCAGTCGTTTCGGCTGAAATCCTTGCGTGATCGGCAGCAGTACGTCGATCGGGACGGCAGCGCCGAGCGGCTCGGGATATCGTCCGCGACATGGCCGCTGTTCGGCTTGCTTTGGCCCGCATCGATCGCGCTCGCGGAGGCCATGAGCGTTGCGGATGTCGCCGGACGGCGCATTCTCGAGATCGGCTGCGGCCTTGCGTTGCCGAGCCTTGTTCTCAAACGGCGGGGCGCCGATATCACCGCCAGTGATCACCATCCGCTCGCCGAGAGATTCCTCGATTTCAACGCGGCGCTGAACGCGGTTCCGCCGATCGATTTCGTTGCCTTGCCGTGGGAGGCGCCGTCGCCCGA
>Ga0079224_100014785_pt1 | contig 10910 bp, 9 predicted proteins | sample Stecom2015_FD_80414 | JGI IMG/M metagenome (GOLD analysis project Ga0079224, IMG submission 80414) | Agricultural soil microbial communities from Utah to study Nitrogen management - Steer compost 2015 | ecosystem: Environmental > Terrestrial > Soil > Agricultural land | place: USA: Utah...
CCCCTGAGCTATAGGCGCATCCGCTGACGTGGCACCGTTTCCGTGCGAGTAGAGTATACCAAATCCGCGGCGCTGATGCAAGATGCCCGCGGAAAAGGGATGGCGTCAAGCCACTGTCGCACGAGTAGGGGTGGATCGTCCGACCTCACCGTTGCTCCCGGCTAGACGGTCATCCCACGGCAAAAGAGAAAGGCCCTTCGGTATACCCCCGAAGGGCCTGTGACTGGAGCTGGCGACCGGGCTCGAACCGGTGACCTACGCATTACGAGTGCGTCGCTCTACCTACTGAGCTACGCCAGCTCGTCGTCGACGGACCGGAAGGGCTCGCTGGTCCCTTGGGTCCGGCGGCGAAAGGGAGAAAAACTGGAGCGGATGACGGGATTCGAACCCGCGGCCCTCGGCTTGGGAAGCCGATGCTCTACCCCTGAGCTACATCCGCCCGTAGCCGTACACCTCTGCCAGCACCTTTTAGTATATTCGACTGCCCCGGAAAGATCAAGCGCCTGGCGGGACACGCTAGACCTGGGGGTGAAGGGGATGCCAGGGCGCAACCCGCGCCGGCCGCGGACGCTGGTGAAGATCGACAATCCCGACGACGCCGAGGTCTTGCCGGAGTCCGTAATGGGCGACGACGAAACGCTGGTGGTGCTGGACAACCCCGACGATGCCGAGGCCCAGCAGGCCGGCCCACAGGGCGCGCCGGCGGGGCCGGGCGGGCGCGGCCCAGCTGGGGGCAACACGGAAGGGTCGCGGGATTAGCGGGGCGTGGCCGCGGTTCTCCTTTTCCGCACCGTGCTCATGTACGTGGCCCTGTTGGCTGTGGTGCGGCTGACCGGAAAGCGGGAAATGGGGCCCGTGTCTCCCTTTGATTTTGTGGTGGCCATCCTCATCGCCGAAGTGGCCGTGCTGCCCATCGCGGACCCGGAGCGGCCGGTGTGGCACGGCCTCTTGCCCTTGGCCACCATCGTGCTGGCCGAACTGGTGCTGTCGTGGCTCACCCTCAAGAACCAGCGCATTCGGCACGTGGTAACGGGCCGGCCCAGCATCGTCATCCGGGACGGGCGCCTGGTGGAAGAAGAGCTGCGGGCGGTGCGTTTCTGCATCGACGACTTGCTGGAAAGCTTGCGGGCCAAGGACGTGGCGGACATCACCGAGGTGGAAGTGGCCATCCTGGAACCCAACGGCTCCCTCAGCGTCATCCGCAAGTCCCAGCACCGGCCGGTGACCGCGGCGGACCTGGGACTGGCCACGGACTACGAAGGCCTCCCGCTGCCCTTGATCAAAGACGGCGTCATCGACCGAAAAGCGCTAGCCGCCGCCGGCATCGACCGGGCGTGGCTGGAGGGGGAGCTCCGGCGCCGGGGCATCGCTGCGCCGGAGGACGTTTTCTTCGCGCAGCTGAATGCGGCCGGGCAGTTGTTTGTGCAGCCCCGGAGAAGGGCCGGGGCGCCGGTCCGGCGCTGACGCCCGGTTTGGGCCCCTGCAAGGCCCCATGGTATAATGAATTCGTAACTTCCTCACAGGACCGCCGCGCGGCCGGCCCCGCCCGTTGCGCGGCCTCAAGGCGCGGCCCGGAGCAGCCGGGCCGCCATCCAAGGCCGCCGCCCCAGGGGGCTGGCAGGTGGGCCTGGCTTTGCCCCGGGAGGAGGAACCGTCCCATGCCAACCACGGTCATCGTCGCCGGCGCCCGCACACCCTTTGGCACCTATGGCGGCTCCCTCAAGGGCGTGCCGGCCACGGCCCTGGGGGCGACGGCGATCCGCGCCGCCCTGGAGCGGGCCCAAATCCCCGGCCGCGCGGTGGACAACGTGATCATGGGCATGGTGGTCCAGGCCGGCGCCGGGCAGATCCCTTCGCGGCAGGCCGCGGCGGGCGCGGGCCTGCCCAACACGGTGCCTTCGGAAACCTTGAACAAGGTGTGCGCGTCGGGCCTGCGGGCCATCAGCTGGGCCGACGTCCTCATCCGGGCCGGCGAAGCCCAGGTGGTGGTGGCCGGCGGCATGGAAAACATGAGCATGGGCCCATACCTGGTTCCGGGCGGCCGTTTCGGCCAGCGCCTCGGCCACGGGCCGCTCCTGGACGCGACCGTCCACGACGGGTTGTGGTGCGCGTTTCACGATGTCCATATGGGGCAGCACGGGGAACGAATGGCCCGGGAGTTCGGCATCCGCCGGGAGGAGCAGGACGCCTGGGCCTACCGCAGCCATGTGCGGGCCCTGGCGGCCATCGACCGCGGCCGGATGGCCTTGGAGACAACGCCGGTGGAGATCCGCGACGGCGCCCAGGGCGTGCGGATCTTTGACACCGACGAGGCGCCCCGGCGGGATACCAGCCCGGAAAAGCTGGCCCGCCTGCGGCCGGCCTTTGCCCCTGACGGATGCATCACGGCGGGCAACGCGCCTGGCCTCAACGACGGGGCCGCGGCCTTGGTGCTCATGGATGAAGACCGGGCCCGGGCCGAGGGCCGCACGCCCCTGGCCCGCATCCGCGCCTTTGCCGCCGTGGCGGCCGACCCGCCCTATTTGGCCACCGTGCCGGCCATGGCCGCGGACCGGGCGCTGGCCAAGGCGGGCTTGCGCCGGGAAGACGTCGGCTTGGTGGAGATCAATGAGGCCTTCGCCGTCGTGGCCCTGGTCAGCACCCGCTTGGGCGGCTGGGATCCGGAGATTGTCAACGTCAACGGCGGCGCCATCGCCCTGGGCCATCCCATCGGCGCGAGCGGCGCCCGCATCGTGCTGACCTTGGCCTTGGAGATGCGCCAACGGGGCGTGCAGTTTGGCCTGGCGGCCATCTGCAGCGGCGGCGGCCAGGGCGACGCGGTGGTCCTGGAACTCGTGGACTCATGATGTTGGCCAAGGGAGGACCTACGGACAGTGAGTCATGCCAAACCTCCGGGACGCATCCACGGCCGGGTCATCACCCACGACGGCCGGCCCGTCCCGGGGGCCTCCATCCGCATCGTGGACGACGGGATCGTCGTCGACCTGCAACGCACCAACGACCGCGGGGAGTTCACCTCCCGCCTGCTCTTTGCTGGACGCTACCGCATTGAGGTCATCGCCAACGGAGTGCGGGGCGCCTTGGACGACGTGGAAGTCATCCTGGGCCGCACCACGACCGTTGAAGTCGGCATGGCCACTGCCTGACGAGCCTCTTGGTGCGCGGCCGCCGCGGAAACCCTCGCGGGCCCGGGCCGCCGGTACAACGAGCCGGTACACCGGGGGCAACCGTCACCTGTGCGGCTGAACATTGTTCCCTACCGGGGCCTGGAAACCGCGGGTAAGATGTGGGGGGCCAGGGGGGTGACACCACACCGTGATCAACGTGACGACCGCGCCCAATCTGACGGAGCTCAAGGCCATCGCCCTGGACGCGGCCGCCAACGCCGTCGTCATCACCGACCGCAACGGCCGCATCCTGTGGGTCAACGCCGCCTTTACCCGCTTGACGGGCTACCGGGCCGAAGAAGTCATCGGCAAGACGCCCGGCATCCTGCGCTCCGGCCGCCACGACGCCGCCTTCTACAGGGAGATGTGGGAAACCATTCTCTCCGGCCGGCCTTGGCACGGGCAGATGGTCAACCGGCGCAAGGACGGCACCGTCTACGTGGAAGAGCAGACCATTACGCCCGTGCACACCGGCGGCCGGGTGACCCACTTCATCGCCATCAAGAGCGACATCACCCAGCGCAAACAGCAGGAAGAACGGCTCGAATATCTGGCTACCCACGACGCGCTGACGGACTTGCCCAACCGCCGCGCCCTCGAAGAGGCGGTGAAAAAGGCCATTGCCCGCACCGCGGAAGGCGTCGTCAGCGCCCTGCTGCTGCTGGACATGGACAATCTCAAGATGATCAACGACTCCTTGGGCCATTCCGCCGGCGACAAGGCCCTGGTGGCCCTGGCCCGGCGGCTCCGGGCCAACCTGCGGCCCCATGACATGCTGGCCCGGGTGGCCGGCGACGAGTTCGTGGTCCTGCTGGAGGACACCAGCCTCGAGCAGGCGGCCCGCATCGCCCAGCGGCTGCGGCAGGCCGTCGGCGACACCCCCGTGACCGTGGACGGCAACAACGTCTTTGTCACCGTGAGCATCGGCCTGGTCCCCATCCACTGCGAAACCGAGGTGGAACAGCTGCTCTCCCACGCCGACGCGATCATGTACCAGGCCAAGCTGCGGGGCGGCAACCGGGTACAGGTCACCGAACCTTGTGATCTGGACCCCGAGCGCATCGGGGCGGGTTTCACGGCCGCCCAGCGGGTGCGGCAAGCCCTCATGGAAAACCGGCTCCTGCTCCACTACCAGCCCATCGTGCGCCTGGCCGACGGTCAGGTATGCGGGTTCGAAAGCCTCCTGCGGCTGCGGCAGGAGGACGGGCAGATTGTGTCCGCCGGCGAGTTCCTGCCCTTGGCGGAGCTGGCCGGTTTCATGAACGAGATCGACCGCTGGGTCATCCAGCAGACCTTGCGCACCCTGCGGGACAACCCCGAGGTTTCCCTCACCATCAACTTGTCGGGGCACGCCTTCAACGACGAGGACCTGATGGCGTGGCTGCTGCGAGAACTTCGGGCGCTGGGCCAGGACGCGGCCCGCTTGGGCCTGGAGCTGACGGAAACCGCCGTCATCCACGACCTGGGCCTGGCCCGGCGCTCCATCGATCGGCTGCGCCAGGCCCGCTGCCGCGTTCTGTTGGACGATTTCGGCGCCGGCTTCAACTCCTTTGCCTACCTGCGCCACCTGGAAGTGGATGGCGTCAAGATCGACGGCGGCCTGGTGCGGGACCTGCGGTTCAACCCGCGCCACCAGGCCATGGTGCGGGCCATCACCCTCCTGGCCGACGCCTTTGGCCTGGGCACGGTGGCCGAGGGCGTGGAAGACGCAGCCACGGCTGCCATGCTGCAGCAATTCGGCATCCTGTGCGGCCAGGGCTACTACTTTGGCCGGCCCGACGGGGCCGTGGAGCCCCTGATCGCGTAGGGCCGCCGGCTAAAAGTTCACTTCCAACCCCGCGGTCACCACGTTGGCCGCGGCCCGCACCAGGTCAAATTCGCTGCCCCGGCCGGCCATGACGTGGGACGCCCCAACGATGAGCTTGATGGCCTGGGTGATGTCGTAGGTGTAGCGGCCGACGGCGATGACCCCGCCGTCCCGCAGGTTGGCCAGAAGGATGCCCTCGAGTTGGTGGCCGGGTTCCGGCGACCAGCGGGCCATGCCCAGGCCGTAGGTTTGCGGCTTGACGCCCGCTTCCGGCGACTTGTAGGGGCTCAAGAGGGAGCCGCCGCCGTGGTAGATGACCTGGCCCGACACCGTCACACCGTTGGCAAAGGTGTAGTCGGCCCCCACCACGGCTTCCAGGTAGCCCTCGTTGGACGACAGCGCCCCGGGTCCGTCCAGGTGGGCGATGGCGTCGGGCGCGGTGTAGGCCAACTCCGTCCACACCCCCGCGCCGCCCAGGGTGCCCGCGGTAGCCAGGCCGAACTTGTGCACTTGCCGGTAGGCGGTGACGATCCTTTCCGGTACCGGCTTAGGCCCGTCGGTGTACTCCAGCCACGTCGCGGGGTAGTCGTCCCACCCGCGGAAATAGGATAGGTACACATTGTGGTTTCCCAGCAAGGTGTCGCCCCGCACGGCCCATTCCAGCTGCCGCCCGTCCGCCGGTACCGGTGCGGGGTCCTCCACCGGGAGCGGCCCGCCGCCCATCAGGGCGCCCAGGCGCGCGGCCATGGCCCGCACCATGTCCATCCCGCCCGGCGCGGGCTCAAAGGCCGCGACGCCCACCCCCGTCAGGCTCGCGCCCGAGGGCAGGTAGTAGGACGCTTGGACGGCCCAAACCGGCGTGCCCCGGATGGGCTCCGACGACAAGGCCAAGGCCGCGGGAGACAAAGGGGCGCGGGGGTTGATCACATTGGTCGGGTTCAGCCCGTCGGCCGTCCCCCAGTTGATGACCTGGCGCCCTACCCGCCAGTCGGTGCTGGCCGTGTACCAGTCCACGTAGGCTTCGTCCAGCTCCAAGCGGGACGGCTCGCCGACGGCCGCCGCGCGGCCGTCCACGCCCACGTGCACTTTGCCGTCCCACCCCAGCGGCCGCTCCAGGGCCAGCTTAAGGTTCAGCGCATTCTCCACCGTCGCGCCCTGGTCGTAGCCGTAGCCCAGCTGATATTCCAGCTGCCCCCGCACGGACGTCTCCTGGGCCCCCGCGGCGGGCGCCAGGCCCACCGCCAGGGCCAATGCCACCGCGAGCCCCATGGACGCCCGGCGCGTCCTGGCGGCCGCCTGCGGTCCGCTCCGCTGGCGCATGTCAATCCCTCCCCGCTGGTCGGTGCGCCGCCTGCCGCGAACTAGCGCCGCAGGTAGCGCAGGGTGAAATATTCATCGGGCACGGGCTCGTCGCTGGTCTCCAGCACCCGGATCACCGTGCGGCTGCCGGTATTTTCGTTGCGCATGGTGATGAGATAGGGCTGCCAGCGGCCCTGCTCATTGACCCGCAAGTCCTCGTTGAGGAGCAGCTTTTCGAGGCCGCCCTGGCGGTTGTAAAACTCGATGCGCAGCGGGACGAAATGCTCCTGCCAGACCCACAGCTTGACCGCGCTATACTTGCTGTCCGCCCCGGTGGGCACCAGCTGGAGCACGTACACGTCCCTCCCCTCATAGGTCTCGTCGGGCAGCCGCTCGGCCGCGTAATCCTTGGAGAAGGTGCCGATGCTGCCGATCTCCTCAAAGGTAAAGTCGGTTCCCATGAAGTTGTCCTGGGCCGCGCTGCCCGCGATGCGGCGCTCCCGGCCTAGGGCGGGCAAGTACAGCCACATGAGGGTTTCGTCTTCCTCGTCGATGGTCAGAAACTTGGTCCCGGCCACGTCCGCGGGCGTCAGGTACTCCAGGAGCTGGTTGGCGCCGTGGGGCGTTTCCTGGCGATAAAACGCCAGGCGATGGGACCGTTCCTGCCCCCGGGCGTTGATGGTGACCAGCTCGATGGTGGCGCGGCCGCTGCCGACAAAGGCCGTACCCTCCACCTCATCGAGGATCTCGTCGGCGGTCAGCGCACTGTTCGCGCCTGCCACCGCCGTCACGGCCAGCAGCAGGACGAGGGTCCACGGCACCAGCCGCCCCATGCCCCGCGCCTTGGCGCCGGTGTGCACCATGCCGTTCATGCTGCCCCACTCCTTCCTCTTCTTCGTTCCCGCCTTGGTGACGGGCTGGTTTTCCCGCTGTCCCCATCCCCTGCTTCACTGGCCCGCGGCCGCGCCGGCCGGCCGGGTAGCGGAGGCCCACCGGCGCTCTTCGGCCCGCACCAACAAGGCCGGCAGCACCGTCAGGGCCGCCGCCGAGGACACGCCCATGGTAAGAGCCACCAGAAACCCAAAGGTGCGCAGGGGCGGGAAAGTCGACAAGAGCAGGACCAGAAAGCCGGCGGCCACCGCGGCCGCGTTCAGCAGCACCGCCCGACCCGTGGTGGCCAAGGTGGCCATGGCCGCGGCCTGGGGCGGGCGTCCGGCCCGGCGCTCCTCACTGTAGCGGCTATAGACATGGATGCTGTAGTCGATGCCCACGCCCACCACAATGCTGGCCACCAACGCGGTGATCACATCGAAGGGCATACCGGCCCAGCCCATGAAACCGAAGTTGATGGCGATGGTCAACAGGATGGGGACCAGGCACAGCAAGCCCATGCGCAGCGACCCCACCATGATCCACAGCAGCACCAGCACGCCGGCCACGGACAGCACAAGGCTCTGCACTTGACCCGTGGTGATGAGCTCCGCCATGCCGTCCACCAGATACGGCAGGCCCGTCACTTCCACCCGGCCAAAAGGCCCCAGCCGCTGGTGGGCCAGGACTTCAATGCGGTTCAGGACGTCCTTGCGCTCCTGGGCCGAGGTGGTGGCCACGGGCACCTCGATCTTGGCCGTGCGCTCGTCCCACGTCAGGAACTGGTCCAAGGTCGTGTCCCCCGACATGGACAGCAGCAGCAAGTACTGGGCCACGGCCGCCCGGGTGTCCGGGATGACCGCGTAGGCAGGGTCGTCCTCGTTGAGGGCCTGGCTTACTTCTTTGACGATGTTGACCACCGACATGGACTCGGTCAGGCGGGGCATGGCGTCCAGCTCCGCCTGCAGCGCCTCCATGGCCCGCAGCGTGGCGGGGTCCAAGACGTCGCCTTCCAGCACGATCTGGACGGTGTCCACGCCGCCAAACTTTTCCTGGACCAGCTCGTAGGCTTGCCGGGCTTCGCTGCGGGGATCAAAAAAGCGCAGGTAGTCGGTGTCCACCTCCAGACGGGCGAAACCGGAAAAGGCCACCAGGGCCAGCACGGCCGCCAGGGCCAGGGGTACACCCGCCCGCCCGGTCACGGCGGCCCCCAGCCGTTCCAGCCAGGAGCTGTCCGCGCCGGCACCGCCGGCAGCCCCTGCCATGGGCGAACCGGCGGCCCGCCGGGCCGCCCGCGAGCGGCGGCGGACGCCCCCGGCCGCTTCACCGCCGGCCGCCTCAGTGCCGGCCGCCTCGCCCCCCGCCTGAGCCCGAGCCCGGGCCTTGTCCAGCTGGCGCCCCCGGGTCACCATCACCGCGGCGGGGATAAACAGCACCGCCACCAGCAACGCCACGGCCACGCCCACGGCCATGAAAATGCCGAATTCCCGGATGCGCACGATGCTGGTAAAGGCGTTGGAGGCGAAGCCCACCACGGTGGTGAGCCCCGACATGACTACCGCCACGCCCACGGACCGCACCGTCTGCCCTGCGGCCCGGCGGCTGTCGCCGGTCTTGCGCCACTCCTCATCGTAGCGGCGCAGCACGTGGATGCCGTAGGCGCTGCCTAGGCTGGTGAGGACCACCGGGATGGCGGAACCGAGCTGGCTCAAGGAAACGCCCAAGAATCCCATCAGGCCCAGGGTCCAGATGACGCTGATGCCAACGCTGGCCAAGGGCAGCAGCACGCCCGACGCGGTGCGAAAGCTTAAGTAAAGCACAGCCACGATGACCAAGAGCACCGGGGGCATGAGGCGCAGCACGTCGCCCCGCAGCAAGTGGTTCAACTGCTGGGTCAGGGCCGGGTGGCCGGTCAGCTGGATGTGCAGCTGCTCTGCAAACCGGTCAGCGGTTTCCCGCAGGGCCAGCACCACCCCATCCTTGTCGTCGGTTTCGCCCAGTTGGATCAGGACCATGGTGTGGCGCTCGTCTTCGGAAACAAACCGCTTGGCCACGCTCTGGCTGTCCAGCACCCGCTCCCGAAACCGGAGCACGGCTTCATCGGAATCGGGAAGCCCTTCCATGAGGGGCGCGACTTCAATGCCCCAGGCGGTGCCCCGCACGTTCTCTACGTTGGTAATGCTGCGCACCTGGGCCACGCCCGGCACCCGCTCCAACTCCCGGGTAAGGGCGTCCAGCGCCTCGATGACGGGGACGCGGAAGACGTGATCGGCGGATACAACCGCCAGCACGTACTCCGAGCTGCCAAAGGTGTCGCTGACCCGCCGGAAGGCCTCCAGCCGGGGATCGTTCTCGGCGAAGAAGCTCTGCACATCGGTGCTGAAGGTCAACTGCAGCACGCCGTAGGCAAAAACGGCGGTGAGAAGGAGCACGATGCCGATGATCCATCCCGGATAGTGCCGCACGAGCCGGCTCAAGAAACCCATTCCACGCAGCTCCTTCGACCTGGCACGGTAGGGCGCTTTCCCGCCCGGGCCCGCCCCCGGCGGTGGCCCAACCCCAGCCATCACCCCGGCGGTCACGGACCCCGCCGTCCACGGACCCAGTGCCGAGAGGCACCCAAATATCCCAGAAAACCCTTAAGACCAAAATATCTCCGACAAAAAACCTATGGCTAGGAAGCCGGGGCCGCTTCCGCCGTCGCCTCCCTGACCAAGTCCACCAGCATGGCCTTTTCCGGCTCAGCCAACTCCATCACGGACTGGAGGAAACGGCCCAGGAGCCCGATGAGCTCCTCCCCTACTCCATAACCCATAGCGTCGATGGCCATCCCCAGCACGATGCCCACAAACAGCGTGAGCTGCGTCTCTACGCCCTGGGTCTCGTGGACCAACCGGCGCACCACGGCGACGGCCCTTGCGTCGAGGTCCCGCAAGTGGACGAGGAACAGGGCCATGATGTAGGTGCAGAACTTGACCTGGACATCGGCCTGGGAGATCTGGGCCATGGCCGCTTGGGTCGCCTCCGCGGGCTTGAAGGCCCGCACGTCCCGCAGCCACTGCAGCGCCTCTTGCTTGAGGGCGGCCAGGGCCGCGTCGCCCAAGGCGGTGGACCGCACCTGGGTAAAGAGGGCTTCCGCCTTGGCGGTGGGCACAAAAACGATCTGCGAACGGCCGGGCTCGCCCCGATTGACGGCGTAGTCCCGCTCCAAGAGGCCCTGTTCTTCCAAGGCCCGCAAGACGTCGTAGGCCGTCCACTTGCTGACGCCCAGGCGCTGGGCCAAGGTCTCGTAATGGACCGGCAGCTGGGTGCGCCGGTACATATCCAGCACGCTGCGCAAAAACTGCTTGCGCCGCTCCGTCAGGCGGATGTCCACAACCCCCCAAAAAACCCAAGAACCAACTCTAGTGTACGCCGCGCGCCGCCCCCCCGTCAATGGACTTGTGAAAAGAAGAACAAGGGAAAATCCACCCTGACACCCTGGATCAAAGGCCCTGGGCACCGGTCTTACAGGCGTGCCAGGGCCCGAAAGAGCTCCAGCCGGACTTGGTACGGGATGGTGCTGCGGGCCGAGGGATTGGGCGCCACAAAGTCGATGACGCCGTCGACCACCGGGACCGGTTGCACGCCCCACGCCACCGGCGCGGACCGGCGCAGCCCCGCATAGGCGCGGTACACGTTCTTGCCCAGCAGGGCCACGGCGCGGGGCCGGAAGCGCCGCACCTTCCCCCGCAGCGCCTCAGCCCCCTGGGCCAGCTCATCCCACG
>Ga0079224_100014786_pt1 | contig 10910 bp, 9 predicted proteins | sample Stecom2015_FD_80414 | JGI IMG/M metagenome (GOLD analysis project Ga0079224, IMG submission 80414) | Agricultural soil microbial communities from Utah to study Nitrogen management - Steer compost 2015 | ecosystem: Environmental > Terrestrial > Soil > Agricultural land | place: USA: Utah...
ACTGAATTGAGCGAATACAGCGGCACAAAAAACGCGCCATCAGGAAAATCCGGCAGCACCGCATGGGCTGCTTCCACGCTCAGGCGCGTTTTGCCCATGCCACCCTGCCCGGCGATTGTCACCAGCCGCACCTTTGGGTCATTCAGCAAGGTGATAATTTCGGCCAGTTCTTCCTCGCGCCCGACAAACGACGTGGCGTAATGCGGCAGATTGGAGCGCGGCGGCGCGGCGGTCTGCACAGGCGCGGGCGCATCCGCCCCTTTCATACTGTTGACGCGCAGGATGGCCTGTGTGCGGGTGTGAACGCCCAGTTTGCTGTAAATATTTTTGGTATGCCAGCGCACCGTCTCAAATTCAATTACCAGTTGATCGGCAATCTCACGGTTGGTCAGACCATCCGCCATTAATTTTAGAATTTCTTCTTCGCGCTCGGTCAGGGGTTCGAGCAGGGGTATCTGGTTATCCATCTTAACCTCGAACTTTTTCCGAATAGTTTATCAGCCTTCCCTGCGAACCCCAAAATCCCGATCACCCCATAATCCCCCCGATTGGGTAGGGACAACCACCCGGCTTTGATTCTATGCTGTAAGCATCAATATAGAGATGAGGAGCAGTAAAATGGATGACATGATGCAGCTAACCCAGATCAGACGTGAAGCCCTGCGCGAAGAAGCGGACATGCGCCGCCTCATCAAGCTGGCCCAGCAAGACCAGCAGCCACGCCGCAGCAATCATGCAATGGGCATCGGGCGCATCATTCAGATGGTGCTGGTGATGTTGAAATAATCATGGGTGATTTTTTCAGACGAATATAGACGCGCTTCCATACAGGGGCGCGTTTTTATTTTTCCTCGTCCTCGTCCAGTTCCTCAATATCATCAACCAGTAAATCCATATCCCGGTTGGGATTGTGTTCATCCAGCCAGTCGTTGGCGCGGGGGATAATCCAGTCGCCAGCGGCTTCGATAAAACGCAGGGCATCGCGGGCCGTGCCGGGGGGCTGATAGGCATACAGCAGCGCCTGCTGAAAGTCCTCAGCGCGCATCGGGAAATAGCGCACCAGATAATCCCGGCATATATCGAGATCGCGGGTGTGTACGCCTTCCTGCAACTGCAACAGCCCGAAGCCGCTGCGCAGGAAACAGCGCGCCGCGTGCCTGCACCACAGGCGCACCACCTCGGCACGAGGATCGTCGCGGATGGCATCGAGCGAGTCGGAAATATCGTCGGCAATCTGCACCAGATCATCGTTGGCGATAGCCGGAGAGATTTTATAGTCAGGAAGCTGCGAGCTTAAATCCACACCCCACACGCAGGCGCTGTGAGTCCTGAGGATGAATGCCCCAATCGAAAAGCGGGAGGGGTCGGTAAACACGCTGTAGTAGGGCCACAATTCCAACTGAACTTCGGTCACAATGGGATACCGGGCCGATAAAGCATCTTCGGCATCGGCAACCCAATCCTGCAACACCAGTTCGGGGTCGCTGCCCGCCGCCAGCACCGCGAAGCTGTTCAGGTCAGAATCGCCCTCGGAGGCTAATCCGCGCGCCACCGAGCCGGTGATGTAAATGCTGTCGATGTCGGCGCTGATGGCATCGGTATAGGCCTTCACCACATCCTCGACCAGCGCGCGAAAGGGTGGACGAATCAAATCCGGGTGCGCGTCATTCTGAATAATGCCATCTTCAATGCGCCATAAACGGCCTCTTGGTTTTGCCATTGAACAACCCTCCTGCGGCGCATTATACCGCGCAGCGGACGATGCCGCGTCTGCGTACAGTCTATGTGATGGGGGCAAGGTACGCTGTGGTATATTTATTGAAAGCTGTTCGCTTTTAGCTGCGTGACAGTGGTATCAGTGAGAATATTAACACTGGCTAACAGCTAAAAACTGATAGCCGCAAATTCAGGAGATCTACTACTTGGCATCGAACCCGACCAACCCAACCGGCCTGACGACCGCCGAAGTAACCGAACGCATCAAACGCGGGCAAACCAACGCCTATCACCCGCGCGTGGGCCGCACCTATTGGGACATCTTCCGCGAGAATATCTTCAACATTTTCAACCTGATTCTATTCCCGCTGCTGGCGGTGATCGTGTCGTTTGGCGAATATGCAGTGGCACTGTTCGCAGGCTTCAGCGTGGTGAGCAACGCGCTGCTGGGCACGGTGCAGGAGATTGTCGCCAAGCGGCGATTAGACCGGCTGGCGGCACTGGCCCGGCAGCAGGTGCGCGTCTGGCGCGATGGCACGCTGCAAACCATCAGTATGGACGAGGTAGTGCTGGACGACATCCTGCCCATCGAACCGGGCGACCGGCTGGTCGTGGATGGCAAGGTGCTGAAGGCCGACTCGCTCGAAATGGATGAGTCACATCTCACAGGCGAATCTGACTCGGTGCTCAAGGACGTAGGCAGCAACGTATTTTCCGGCTCGTTCTGCATCGCAGGAACCGGGTTGATGCAAGTTACTCAGGTGGGCGAACACAGCACTATCAACCGGCTGGCGCGCACCGCCAAAATCTACAAGAATCCGCTGACGCCGACTCAGCGCCGCGTGATGACAATCGTGGAGATCGCCATCATCCTGATGGTGCTGCTGACGCCGATGCTGTGGCTGTCGGACAGCATCGCCGGTCTGACGCTGCTGGCGAAGGTCAAGAATGCGGTGGTGTTCGTCACCAGTCTGGTTCCCTATGGGCTAGTGCTGATCGTGATTATCTCGCTCAGTATCGGGGCCATCAGCATCACCCGCCATAAGACGCTCATCCGCCGGGTGAACGCGGTTGAATCGCTGGCAAATGTGACGATCCTGTGCTTTGACAAAACCGGCACGATCACACAAAACAAGCTGGCGGTTGAAGAAATCATGCCGCTGAATGGCCTGCCAACCGAGAAAATTCAGGACAAACTGCGCGTCTACACCGCGAATCTGGCGCATAAAAATGGCACGGCGGCAGCAGTCGCCAGCTATGTGGGGGACAACGGCGCGGCCCCATCCACCACCAAGCTGCGCGAGATTCCGTTTAATTCTGCCCGTAAGTGGGGCGCGATTGTGCTGCCGGAGGAAACACTGGTGCTGGGCGCGCCGGAGCGTATCCTCAGCAGTTCCAGTGAAATCGCATGGCAGGCACAGGCATTGGCCGCGCAGGGGTTGCGTGTGCTGACATTTGCCCGTGCCACACAGCCGCTGGTGGATGGGCATCATCTCGACGGGCAGGCCGAACCGCTGGCGCTCATCACCCGGAGCGATCAGGTGCGCCCGGATATTCAGGAAACGCTCGAATCCTTCCGGCGGCAGAATGTCGCGCTGAAAGTCATCTCCGGCGACAACATGGAGACCGTACAGGCAATTGCGAAACAGGCGGGAGTTGTCGTCGAACATGCGTATACAGGCGATCAGCTTAACGCCATGAGCGATATAGAGTTCGAGACAGCCGCTACACAGGGCAACCTGTTCGCGCGCATCGAGCCAGAAACCAAACGCCGCATCATTCAGGTGCTGCGCCAGCACGGGGAACACGTCGCAATGGTGGGCGACGGGGTGAATGATGTCCCAGCGCTGAAAGAAGCTGATCTGGCAATCGTCATGAACGATGGCGCGCAGATTACCAAAGAAATCGGCGACATTATCCTGCTCAACAACGCCATGTCCACGCTGCCGCTGGCATTTGAGGAAGGGCGCGAGATCACGCAGACGGTGTATGGCACGGTCAAGCTGTTCCTCACCAAGACGTTTTATAACATGCTGCTGTTCGTGTATGTCGGCTTTATGTCACTGCCCTTCCCAATCACGCCGATTCAAATCAACTGGATTACGTTTGGCACGGTGAACATCATTGCGACGCTGGTGGCGTTCAAGATCATGCGCCCGGCTTATATGGAACGCTTCCGCCGCGATGTACTGGAATACGTCATGACCGGCTCGTTCATCGGCTCGGCGGTGATGGCGCTGCTGTATGCCGTGACGTTTTTCGTCACCGGCCTGAATACAGATGCCGCCCGCAGCGCCCTGTCGATTTTCATCACCTTCTTTGGCGTGCTCGTGTTCTGGAACACGTTCGGCATTGATCTGGCACAGCCGCACACGCTGCGCGAAAAGCCGCTGATTGTGGTGCTGGGCGTGATTTTCTTCGGCATGGTGGTGCTGGGCTTTTATATTCAGCCCAACCTGTTTGAATTTGTCGCGCCGACGCCGGGCATCATCGCGCTGATTACATCGCTGATTTTGCTGACGATTGCGCTGCTTAGTATCAACCTGCGCTACCGGGGCTTTATCACCCGCCTGTGGACTCTGTTCGCGCCCTAAAACGGGATGTGTTTGATCTGATTGTCAAAATCCTCTGGCGCACCTGCACCCAATAGGACAGCTAACTCCTCAATAGCCTGTCCTATTGGGAAATTTCTGGGGACTTTGATAACGCCGGGCATAGGCAAGCCGGCCTTCACACGGTCATAAGCAAATCTGGGGATTGTCCGAACATCGTGTGTCAGCAAAATGCAGCCATTCTCGGCTGCCCACGCTAACACTTCAGTATCCGGTGCTTGATAAATTTCGGTATCCTGTACCCGTATGATGTCTATATCTGGTAAATTCCGGCGCAGACCTTTGAGAATTCGATTATTGAAATTTTCATCAGCGAGGAAGCGCATCAACCCGACTCGTTTTTACGTTTCTCATTCAGAAGCGCGCGGAATTTGGCATTCGAGGCAGCAACCTGAGGATTATTGGCTTCGTATTCCTGCCGCCATTTTTCGGCTTCGGCTTCTTCCTGCTCAATATACGCATCCACTTCTTCACGGTGATTGAGGTAGTAGGCAATCACCGCATAAATATCAGCCAGCGGAATGGTTGGAAAACCTTCGTGAATTTCTTCCGGGGTATCCCCACGCTGATAACAGCCCACCAGCGTGATGAGTGTGACCCGTGTATCCCCCACACGAATTACGCCATCCTGATCGACGCGCAGCGGCACATCTATGGGTTCGGGTGTTGCGATCACGGCTTATACTCCAGAAACCAGTTAAGCTTATTGTACTGAAAAGGTACGCCCATGTATACGTCTTGACAGCCGCACATGCCTAAGCTAACCTGATGAAGCAATATTTTAGGGGGATAGTGCAAGCTTATCTGTCAGCGTTTTGATGCGTTAACCACACTCGATGCAGATTAAACGCGATTATTCCCAGCCGTTTTTCAGCACGCGCAGGCGGCGGCGAACCACCGGCAGCCGCTTTCTGTTTTTCTACGGCCTGCTCATTGGGGGCCTGCTGGTGGTCGTGTATACACAATTTGACCGTCTGCAACTGGTCGCACTCGATGCGATTGGTTTAGCACCCACCGCAACACCCTTTGCCAGCGAACTTGCCACACGGGGAGCCGAAGCTTTTTTGCGCGGGGATGTGAACGCAGCCGCCACCGCATTCGAGCAGGCCCACGCGCAGCAGCCCCAAAATCTGGATTACATCTACGAATATGGCAAGATGCTGATCGAACTGAACCGGGCTGATGAGGTACTGGAACCGCGCGCCAATCTGGAAGGCATGTCGCTGGCAGATTGGGCGATTGACCTGAATCCGCGTGACCCGCGCGGCTATACACTCAAGACCAAAGCGCTGGTGTGGGAGGGACAGGCCGCAGATGCCATCCCTATCGGTGTTTCCGGGCTGGAACAAAGCACCGGCTTCGCGCCATTGTATGCCGCATTGGGACGCGCCTACACCAGTATCGGACGTTACCAGCAGGGCCTGACCTACGGCGAAGAAGCTGTCAGGCTTGATCCGCTGGACATTGACGCACACCGCAGCTACGCCTATTCGCTCATCTGGGTGGGCGCGCGCGACGAGGCGATCCGCCAGCTTGAGGATGCCATCGCCATCAACCCTAACCTGACCGCTTCCTATTTTGAACTGGCAGCGCAGTATCTCGCCTCCAATCAGGATGAGATGGCGATTGCCACCTACGAGCGCATTCTGGCGCTGGAACCGCGCAATGAACGGGCCTATCTGCGTCTGTGCGAATCGTATAACAAAGTGGGCCAGAACGACCGGGCGCAGGGCTACTGTGAGGATGCGCTCAATATCAACCCGGAATATGCCCCGGCATGGATGCGCGTGGGCATGGCGCGTTACACCCGGCGCAATTACGAAGGCGCGATTGAAGCCTTTAATAACTGCGTCACCTTTGGCGACAGCGAAACCCCTCAGATTGAGTGCTGGTATCTGCGCGGTCTGGCGCATTATTATCTGGGCCAGTGCGATCAGGCATGGACAATTCTGACGGAGTCGCTGCCGATGGCCGAAGCGCTGCCGGATAATGATCTGCTCATCGCCAACATCCGCGAAGGGCTGCGCCTGACGACGGTATCCTGTGCCAGTTACGCGGGACGCCCGTTGCCGACTGATATTCCGCCTACACCGATTCCACCTACACCGATTGGCGGGTGAGTTCTGCCGATGTATCTACGCACACCGAAACGTTATTCTCGTGGACAGCGGCGCAGCATCATTTCGCTGCGCTGGCTTTGGCTTTGGATTATCACCCCTGTGGTCGTCGCCAGCGGTATGTATCTCTACAATAACCGCGAGTCATACATTCCACAGGTTGAGGGGGCCATGAGCGGGCTGCTTAATCAAGCACAGAGCAGTGTCGCTACCGCAATGGCTCCGACACCGCTGCCCACCGAAAACCCCTCGACCCGGCTGGCTTCCGCAGACTCAGCCTGGATGCGCGGCGCAATCGAAGAGGCCGTGAACATTTACAAAGGTCTGACGGATGCTGTACCCAACAACGTGGGCGTGCATTACCGGCTGACACTGGGCCTGATTATGAGCGGGAAGCGGGAAGAAGCACTGGAAGCTGCCGAGCGAACCGTGACGGCTGATCCCTATGACCCGAATGCATGGGCGATTCGGGCGATGGCACTGGATTGGAACGGGCGTTATGGCGAGGCAGTTGCCAGCGCACAACGGTCACTGGAACTGGCCGGGCAGGACAATATTGAAGCACAGGCCCGCGCGAATGCGTTCCTCGCGGAAGCCTATTTCGATCTCGCACAATATGACCGCGCCCTGAGTACCGCCAATCGCGCTATCGAAGCCAACCCGAACAGCTATGAAGGCTACCGTAACCGCGCCATCATCGTACAGAATACGCAGTTTGATTTCGAGGCCGCGCTACAGGACTTGCAAACGGCCTATGATTTAGCGCCCAATTTACCCTATATCGCGGTTGATCTGGCGGTGGTGCGCAGCCGCGATGATGTGGATGCGGCGATTGCTCTGCTGACCGAAGTGCTTGATCTGAACCCGCAGAATGTCAATGCGCTGCTCTGGCTGGGGTCGTTGTATCTGAACTCGGTAGGCGACCCGAATCAGGCGGCGGATTATCTGACACGCTGTACGGATGCTGCCCCGGAGCAAATCAGTTGTCACTACCTGCTGGGCCGGGCGCAGGTTCGCACCGAGCAGTACACACTGGCGGCGGAATCGTTCAAGCGCGCGGTTGATCTGGGTTCAACCAACGGCTATCACTACTGGTGGGCCGGGCGCGCACAGGTGCTGCTGGGAAGCTGCCCAGCTGCGACTCAGTATCTGCAAACCGGCTATCAGATCGCGCAGGAGTCCGGGGATGAGGATTTGATTGCCGCTTACGAAGACCAGATGAGAAGCTGCCGCCTGCTGGCCGAGGCAACGCCAGAAGTGACCGAAGAAGCAACCACCGAGCCGGAAGCATAAAAAAGAAGGGGCGCATTGTCACGCGCCCCTATGTTGGTTAATCCCCTGCCGGGTTGGGCATGGCCTGTGGGCGTGCCTGTTCCAGCGCGTCGAGCATATCCTGAATGCGGCTGAACTTGATACGCGGACGATTGACTGCCGCCCCGCGCTGCTGTTCCAGATGGTCCAGCACCAGCCAGTCGGTAAAATTGACATAGCGGACGCCACGTTCACGCAGCAGGCTGTCGATGGCCTCCCGGCTTGGCGCGGTTGGGGCAAACAATCTGCCAGCCTTAACATCTTCCAACAGCATATTGACCGTTTCCACCGAATCCGGCTTGTTCGTGCCAATAACACCACTGGGGCCGCGCTTGATCCAGCCGACGACATAATTGCCAACAACGGGTGTGCCGCCTTCCTGCTGCGTCAGCACGCGGCCTTTGTCGTTGGGGATCGTGCCCCAGCGATCATAAAAGGGTACACCGGGCAGCGGCACGCCGCGATAACCCACTGACCGGAACACCAGCCCTGCCGGGATGGTTTCATACTGCTCAGTGGCGCGCGGGCGCAGGTTGCCCGGTTCGGTTCCCACCAGTTCATTTTTGACAACTTTGATTGCTTCAACGCGATCTGTGCCGATAATCTCAACCGGCGAAGTCAGAAAGCGCACGATGATGCGGCGGGACTTGCCTGCCGGGGGGCGCTGCGAATACTCGGTCATGATTTCGACGTTGCGTGTGGCGGTGCGGTCTTCGCCCGATTCGATAAAGGCTTTGCTCACCGGGTCAAGCGCAACTTCTTCGGGCGCGATGATAATATCCGCATCTACCATCTCGCCCAGTTCCTTGATTTCCGGGTTGGTGAAGGCCGCCTGCGCTGCACCACGCCGCCCCAGAATGTAGATGTTTTTAACTTTGCTGTGCGCCAGTTCTTCCAGCGCATAATCGGCAATGTCGGTTTCGCGCAGTTCAGCCACCGTGCGCGCCAGAATGCGCACCACATCCATCGCCACGTTGCCCACGCCGATCACCACCGCGTTCTCAACCGAGAGATCAAATTCGCGGTCACGGTAATCGGGATGCGCGTTATACCACGCAACAAATTCCGTCGCGGCGTGGCTGCCGGGCAGGTCTTCACCGGGAATGTCCAGCGGCTTGTCGGTCTGCGCGCCAACGGCGAAGATCACCGCATGATAATGCGCCTGAAGATCGTCTATGCTGATGTCTGTGCCGAACTCGACGTTGCCGTAAAAGCGAAAGTTCGGCTTTGTGGCGATCTTGTCATAGACTTTGGTAACGGACTTGATTTTCTGGTGGTCGGGCGCGACCCCACCACGCACCAGCCCATAGGGGGTTGGCAGGCGGTCAAACATATCAATTTCAACCGTCAGGTCAGTTTGTTTTTGCAGGTGTTCGGCAGCATAAAAGCCGGACGGCCCCGACCCGACAATAGCGATGCGAAGGGGATTTGCGGGTGTACCCGCCTGGTCAGCCATCATCTTTCTCTCTATCTTGCCAGCGAACGAACGCACACCAGTATATCACCACTGCCCATCGAAATCAGATGGTGGGTACTATCAATCTTGGACGAAAGAGTACTGGTAAAATACTGTTAACTTGACCTATTGCTTTGGCAAAAAAAGTATAGTAAGGTTGAAACGTTTGGGGGGCCAGTTTGACCCTGGAGCTAGCTGCGAACCATCTTCTGACAGAGATTACGCCTCTAAAGTGGGTGGGACAAAGCCATTTCTTTAAAGCATCAGGTTTTTTGAGGAGTTTGTTCAAATGGCAGAGCGTAAGACTGGCGCTGTCAAGTGGTTTAATGCAGATAAGGGCTACGGCTTCCTGCGCCAGGAAGATGGCCCGGACGTTTTCGTCCATTATTCAGCCATCCAGGGTTCGGGTTTTCGTACTTTGGAAGAAGGCGAACGGGTAGAATTTGAAATTACCGACGGTCAAAAAGGCAAACAGGCAAGCAACGTCGTACGCCTCGGCGCTTAATCCTAACCTATCCAATTATAAAAGCCCTGTCCACGTTGGACAGGGCTTTTTGTTTCCGGCCAAGCTGTAAAAACCTGCTAAAAATATTCGCCAGCCATTACAAGATGTGCTTCAATAAGAACAAGGATAGCAGCCCGGTGATTGAAGGTATGTGCTTATGGACAAAATATCCAGCAAACCGGCGGCAAAACAGACAAACAGGTCGAATCAACCCGACCAGGCTCCGATCAATAAAGGCACATACGGCGGGGTGCTGCGCCTTCAGCAGACAATCGGCAATCAGGCGGTGCTGGGGTTGCTGAACCGGAAGGAAGCCAAACCATCAGGCATCCACATCACACAGGGTTCCCACACGCCGGACATCAGCCGCGAGGACGACCCGGTAGCGATGGCACGCCAGCATTTTGAAGATGGGCAAGCCGATTATATGGCGCAGCGCTATGACTCGGCGATCCGGCATTTTGAGCGCTCCCGGCAAGTGCCTACGCTGGATGCAGAAATCTATACGCAACTCATCTGGAATCTCGCCATGTGCAATTTCCAGTTGGAGCGCTATGCGACAGCGGTTTATTACTACGAGATGTATCTGAGCAGGGGTGTTTCTGAGGCAGATCGCCTCGCCGCAGAGGGCTATCTGGAGCAGGCGCGAACGGGCACGGCAGACGACGCTGAGCGCATTCTGGAACGTGAGGATGCCAGTATTCCGGCAGCCACAGGCGACGCAACAGCCGATGCAGCACGGGCGGAAGCGCTGTTCGATCAGGCGGTAGCGCTGTATATGGACAGCCAATATCGGCAGGCGATCATTATCTTTGAGCAGGTGCGCGAAATGCCGGATATAGCGGAAGCGGTTCGCCGTGATGTGATCTTTAATATCGCCCGCTGCAATATGCGCCTGCGCCGTGTCGCGACTGCCATCCCCTATCTGGAAGAATATTTGCGGATGCCGGGGGCAAGCCGGGCCGAAGCGGTGGCCCTGCTGACCGAATCGCAGGAAGCCACCGGAGCGATGACCTCTGGCGAACAGGCACAGATGGTTTACCGGCTGGCGAATGAGGCGTACATAGCAGGCGACTATCGGGAAGCGGAGCGGCTTTTCCAGCTTATCCTGTCAAATCCGTCCGTCGATACAACAGCGATGACAGATATTCGATACAACCTCGGCATGGCGCTGCTGCGTCAGGGCCGTCATG
>Ga0079224_100014787_pt1 | contig 10910 bp, 12 predicted proteins | sample Stecom2015_FD_80414 | JGI IMG/M metagenome (GOLD analysis project Ga0079224, IMG submission 80414) | Agricultural soil microbial communities from Utah to study Nitrogen management - Steer compost 2015 | ecosystem: Environmental > Terrestrial > Soil > Agricultural land | place: USA: Utah...
CACAAATTTAACAACCATAGCCCGAAAAAAGTATGCCACAAAGTGGTATTTAACTTGTATTTAACGCGAAAACTTTCCCGAAACTCGCAAACGCTTTTTATATCTTTGCGCAGTTATGGAATTCACTTTTTATAAATATCAAGGAACCGGCAACGATTTTGTGATTATCGACAATCGGGAAGCATTTTTTCCAAAGAAGAATACAGAACTTGTTGCAAAAATCTGCGACCGCCGTTTTGGCGTGGGTGCAGATGGCTTGCTTTTGCTGGAAAATCATCCTTCGGCAGATTTTAAAATGGTGTATTATAATAGTGACGGCAATTTGAGTTCTATGTGTGGAAATGGCGGAAGATGTATTTCACATTTTGCAAAATTCCTCGGAATAATTTCTGAAAAAGCAACTTTTGAAGCGGTTGATGGCCAGCACGAAGCTACGGTTAAAAACGACTGGGTTTCCCTGAAAATGAACGATGTTGAAAAGGTAAACGTTTTTGAAAAACATACTTTTTTGAATACCGGATCGCCGCACCACGTTGAAATGGTTTCAAAACTTCAGGATTTTGACGTTTTTGCAAATGGCAGGAATATTCGCAATAAAACCTACGGAAAAGAAGGCTCAAATATAAACTTTGTAGAGCAGAATGACGATGCCGTATTTTCAGTAAGAACGTATGAAAGAGGCGTGGAAGATGAAACACTTTCCTGCGGCACAGGTGTAACGGCGGTTGCAATTGCAATGTTTAAAACTGGGAAAACTTCTGAAAACAAATTAACTTTAAAAACACCCGGCGGCCAATTGCAGGTTCGTTTTGAAAAGGAAGGTTCGGGTTATAAAAATGTATTTTTGGAAGGTTCGGCAATACAGGTTTTTAAAGGAATCTGGAAATGAAGACATTAAAAGGAGAGCACATTTTTTTACGTGCATTGGAACTTTCTGATTTGGATTTTCTGTATCATCTGGAAAATGACGAATCGCTTTGGGAAGTGAGCAACACCACAACTCCATATTCAAAATATATTCTAAATCAATATCTTGAAAACAGCCACCGCGATATTTATGATGTAAAACAATTGCGTTTGGTGATTTGCAAAAATGAAAATGAAACCGTGATTGGGTTTATCGATCTTTTTGATTTTGATCCCAAAAACAACAGGGTAGGGATTGGAATCGTAATTTATTTTGAAGAGGATAAACGAAAAGGTTTTGCTTCGGAAGCATTAAAACTTTGTTGCAATTATGCTTTTTCACATTTGAACGTGCATCAAATCTTCGCAGGAATTACGGAGGAAAACAAAGGAAGCATTCAGCTTTTTGAAAAAGCTGGTTTTGAAAGAACGGGCATTAAAAAAGACTGGATTTCTTCCAACGGAAAATTCAAAAACGAATATTTATACCAACTAATCCCCAATCCCTAATTCCCAAAATTCAAAAAATGTACATAAAAAAAATTTTGCTGATTATCGTTTTGCTGGGCGCAGTTGGAATGGGCGCTTTTGCATGGTATGTTTACAACACCGCTTTTTCTGGAAATACCGCTTTTAACAATAATGAAGCGCACGTTTATATTCCTACAAACGCAACAATTGATGACGTGGTTGCAGAGTTGGAGCCACTTTTGAGAGATACCGAATCTTTTTACGCAGTTGCAGATCAAAAAAAATATTCTGGCAATGTGAAACCGGGACATTTTATTATAAAAAAAGGAATGACCAATAATGACATTATAAATGTTTTGCGTAGCCGGAACATTCCCATAAATATAAAATTCAATAACCAAGAACGGTTGGAAGATCTTGCGGGGCATATTTCAAAACAAATTGAGGCGGACAGCATTTCACTTTTAGAATCTATGCGCGAACCTGAATTTTTGAAGAAAGTTGGTTTAAGTGAAGAAACCGCACTGTCGCTTTACATTCCAAATACGTATGAATTTTATTGGAACAGTTCTGCCGAGACATTTCGAAACAAAATGAAAACCGAATACGAGCGGTTTTGGAATGAATCAAGAATCCAAAAAGCAAAAAACCTGAATCTTTCCAAAGATCAAGTAATGGCGTTAGCGGCAATTGTTCAAAAGGAAACCGCGAAGGTAGATGAACGTCCACGTGTGGCAGGAGTTTATTTAAATAGATTGAAAATAGGAATGTTGCTGCAAGCGGATCCAACGGTTATTTATGCACTGAAACGCGAAAGTGGCGATTACACCCAAATTATTAAAAGAGTTCTTTATGCAGATTTGGAACTGGATTCGCCTTACAACACCTATAAATATGCAGGAGTACCACCGGGGCCAATAACGATGCCCGATATTTCGTCAATTGATGCAGTGTTGAATCCTGAAAAACATGAATATTATTTCTTTGTGGCTGATGTTACCAACTTTGGGTATCACAAATTCGCCAAAACCCTTGCCCAGCACAATGTCAATAAAGTTGAGTATGTTCGTTGGGTGAATAGTCAGGGACTAAAACGTTAGTTTGGAAATTACCGAAACATTCGGTTACGCCTTTAAACTTAGGGTGTGAATCTAGTTTCACAATACTTTAACAGCTTACAAATCAGATTTTTAAAAAAATCCCTATCTTTGCCCGCTGGAACGAGGATGTAATTCTTCATCCAAATTTTAAAAATTAATGAGAAAAAGAATATATCTAATTGCAGTTTTACTTGTTGTTACTGTACTAGTAGGGACAGGTTTCATTTCAAAAGATGGCTACGATTTTTCAATGTTTAGTACGGAAGGATTGGAGTTAAACTATAACGTACCCACAGAAGCCGAATATGCATTATTAATGGCTCCTGTGACCCCGAGATTTTATTTGTTTTTGGGGAAATCTTATGTTGGATTTAAAGAAGCCCTTGGTTTTAAGGAATCAAGAGGCAATTACCATATTGTAAATGATTATGGCTATATGGGAAAATATCAGTTTTCAAGAGCCACGTTGCGTATGATGGGCCTAAAGGATACTGATAATTTTTTATACAACACCCGCCAGCAGGAAGCAGCCTTTTTAGCCTATACTTCGTTGAATAAATGGGTGCTACGGAATGACATTAAACGTTCAGTTGGAAAAACAATGGGTGGTGTTAAAATTACCGAATCAGGAATTCTTGCTGCCGCACATCTTGCAGGCGCAGGCAATGTTCAGAAGTTTTTAAGAAGTGGTGGCATAAACCGTTTTGAAGATGCAAATGGAACTTCAATTCGTTATTATTTGAAAGTATTTTCAGGATATGATACCTCTCATATCGTACCAAACCAGAAACCGAGGATAATGTAACTATTATCCCTGAATGATAAATAAGGTGGGTCTTTTATGAAGATCCACCTTTATTTTTTTCCATAATTCTGCGGGTGCGGTTTTAATAAATTCGGAAGGCAGCGTAATATCACAGGCAACACAGATTTTTGTTTGCGGACTTAAACTTTCAGTCAGACTTTGTAGCATTTGGTTATTTCGGTACGGAGTTTCAATAAAAAGCTGGGATTGGTCATAATCTTTTGAAAGTTTTTCCAAACGTTTTAATTCAGATTTTCTTTCTCCTTTATCAATGGGCAAATAGCCATTAAATGCAAAATTTTGTCCATTAAAACCGCTCGCCATCATTGCCAATAAAATAGAAGAAGGACCCACAAGCGGAATTACTTTTATCCCTTTTTCATGTGCGTAATGCACGGCTCTGGCGCCGGGATCTGCAATGCCGGGACAACCAGCATCACTTATAACACCAACGTCAAAACCCTCCAAACAAGGGTTTAACATTGGCGAAATTTCGCTTTCATTGGTGAATTTGTTTATCTCGTGAATTTTTAAAACCGATTGTTGCTTTTCGGGAACAATACTTTTTATGAAACGCCGCGCATTTTTTTCATGTTCCACAATATAATGGTCAATTTTTTCAATCAAGTTTTTAACGGAAATAGGAAGAACTTCTATGGGTGGAACTTCTCCCAATGGGCAGGGAATTAAATATAGATTTCCTTTTTTGGAGGTCATTCAGAAATTATTGAACTATTAATTTCTTTACTACAGATTGTCCTTTTTCTGAAGTTATTTTCGCGAAATAAATACCCGAGTTCAAGTTTGAAACCGAAACCGTTTTAGTGTTACTGGAAATATTTTTTTCACAAAAAATCATCCTTCCCCTTATATCATAAAGCTGTAGTGTTTCAATCGCACCGGTTTTTAAGGAGAAAGAAACATTATCCGAAGCTGGATTGGGAATCATGCTAAGCGAATTTTCAAATGAAAAATCTTCTGTGCCTGCAAGTTCACCTCCCTTGATTTTATAAATGGAACCCCCAATATCAATAATATAAAGCTCTTTGTTTGCATCTTCCCCGAATGAAACCCAATTGCCCGAAAAATCACCGTGATCAATTAAATTTCCGGAACCGTCAACAGTTCCAATTAGCCCACTGCAATAATCTGCAAAAAAGTAAAAGCCGGCGATATCTGTATATACAGAACCCCTGTAAACATAGCCTCCTGAAATTGAGCAACCATTTGAATGGGAGTATTCTGCAATTGGAAACGTTAATTCAGACTGTGGCGGACAGTCTTGCGTATTAAAAGGCTGATTGCCCTCATAACAACGCCAGCCGTAATTCAATCCGCTTTCCGAAATGTTAACTCTGTTTATTTCTTCCCAGTTGCCTTGCCCCACATCTGCAATCCAAAGAGTGTTATCGGTAAAATCAAATGAAAATCGCCAAGGGTTTCTCAGGCCATAAGCCCAGATTTCTTCTTGGGCATTTGGGTTTCCAATAAAAGGATTATTGGCAGGAATGCCATAATTATTCCCTCCAGAAGGATTGTTTACGTCTATCCGCAATAATTTTCCAAGCAATAAATTTATGTTTTGAGCACGATTTCCAGGATCGCCACCGCTTCCTCCATCACCGGAAGAAATATAAAGATAGCCGTCGGGACCAAAAGCGAGATTTCCGCCGTTATGGTTAGAAAATGGTTGATCATATCCTATAATCGGCAATTCAGAATTAATATTGGCCAAATCGGGATTTCCGGAATCTACAGAAAATCGGGAAACTTGGGTATCGCCATCTGTATTGGTGTAATTCACATAAAAATAGCCATTGTTTTCATAGTCTGGGTGAAATGCAAGTCCAAGCAACCCACGTTCATTACCGGTTGAAATCAATCCTGAAATATCTATATAAGGAACTGGATTCACCGTTCCATCACCTTGAATAATTTTTATTTTACCACCTTGTTCCACCACAAAAAGACGGTCATCATTGACGTGCTGTAAACTTAAAGGATCGGAAAAACCAGATTTGAAAAGTTCAATATCAACTTCTTGTGCAAAAAGGATGATAGAGGTAAATAATAAGAATACTGTTGCGAGTAATTTTTTCATAGCGAGTGTTTTAGGGAAAGCACTAAAATAGGAAAATCAGCCGGATATATCACTTAAAGTCGCTTCGCAATTTTATCGCACGCTTCGTCCAGCATCTTGAAAACGTTTTCGAAACCTGCATCTCCTCCGAAATAGGGATCGGGAACATCTACGTTTTCGCCCGGGAAAATTTCATCTAAAATTAACTTTACTTTTTCTTTGTGTGATTCGTTTTCGGCCAATGCCAAAACATTCTCCTTGTTTGAATTATCCATCACATAAATAATATCAAAATCATCAAAATCTGTTACGCTGAACTGCCTTCCGCGTTGATTGGTGATGTCAATTTTATACTTTTTCCCAACGGCAACACTTCTCTTATCCGGTTCCTCGCCAATGTGCCAATGTCCCGTTCCGGCGGAATCAACAAATACTTTTGAAGCGTCGATCTTGGATTTCAAAATACCTTCCGCCAAAGGCGAACGGCAAATATTGCCAAGACAGACCATAAGGATTTTGTATTTTTTCAAAACTGTGATTGTGAGTATAGAAGTTTATGGGTTTAAAGTCAAGAAATATTTACTGTAAACCGCGATTGAACATTGCAAACTGAATTTAAAGCGTCAACTTTTTGTTAAGATCTTCCACATATTTGCGGAATTGCTTGTCGGTAGTTGAAAGATTGTCAACCGTTTTGCAAGCGTGTAGCACCGTTGCGTGATCGCGCTGCCCAATTTGCGAACCGATGGAAGCAAGGGAAGCTTTGGTGAATTTTTTCGCAAAAAACATGGCCAATTGCCTTGCCTGCACAATATGCCTTTTACGGGTTTTTGATTGCAGCGTATCAACATCCATTTGGAAATAATCGCTCACCACTTTTTGAATGTAATCTATGGAAACTTCGCGTTTGGTGTGTTTCACATAGTTGTCAACAATTTTACGGGCAAGTTCAATTGTGATTTCTTTTCTGTTAAAAGATGAATGGGCAATTAGCGAAATAATGGCGCCTTCAAGTTCGCGAATATTTGTTTTGATATTGTTTGCCAAAAATTCAACAATTTCATCAGGCATTTCCACCCCATCGCGATACAATTTATTTTTTATGATTGCAACGCGTGTGTCGTAATCTGGATGGTTCAGTTCTGCGGAAAGCCCCCATTTAAAGCGGGAAAGCAAACGTTGCTCAATGTCAATCATATCAACCGGTGCTTTGTCGCTGGTTAAAATTACCTGTTTGCCGTTTTGGTGTAAATGGTTGAAAATATGGAAGAAAACATCCTGAGTTCCAGCTTTGCCGGAAAGCAGTTGAATGTCATCAACAATCAGCACATCTATAATTTGATAGAAGTGAATAAAATCGTTGCGATTGTTCTTTTTTACCGATTCAATATATTGCTGCGTAAATTTTTCCGCAGAAATATAAAGCACTGTTTTTTCGGGATATTTGTCTTTAATGTCAACACCAATTGCGTGCCCCAAATGTGTTTTTCCCAAACCTACTCCGCCAAAAATCAGCAATGGGTTGAAGGAAGTTCCACCAGGTTTGTTGGCAACTGCTAAACCGGCAGATCGGGCCAAACGGTTGGATTCACCCTCAAGGAAACTTTCAAAATTATAATTTGGGTTTAGCTGTGATTCAATCTTAACGTTGCGAATACCTGGAATAACAAATGGATTTTTAAGTTCCGGGCTTTTGTTTTTCAAAGGAACGTCAACTTCCTGTGATTGCAGATTGCTTCGGTTGGAGCTGGGTATTTTCTCTGTAAATGGTTGTTTATTGCCGTAAGTGTTTTCCATCCGAATGATGTAAACCAACTTTGCATTGGTTCCCAATTCCTTTGTTAGGGCAACCTTTAAAATTTTAACGTAGTGTTCCTCAAGCCATTCGTAAAAAAACTTGCTGGGAACTTGGATGCTAAGAGCGTTGTCGGTTAACTTTACCGCTTTAATTGGCTCGAACCAAGTTTTGTATGCTTGCGAAGTTATATTATCTTCGATGAAAGCCAAACAATTGTTCCAAACCGTTTCCGCAGTTTTGCTCATAGTTAAAATTCTGTTTTTTGTTTTTTAAAAGGTGTGGACAAAAAACAGTGGTTGGAGTGTTTCCGGACTATTTCCTGACAATGCAAATATGTGAACAAAAAAGTTATAAAAAAAACTACATTAGGGTTGAATTTTTAGTTTTTTTTCCGCATACTTCCCTTTTGATAAAACTACGAAAAACTTTCTTTATTTAACAAAATATTTTGAAGAATACAAATACAAATATTAGAGTGCGATATGGCGAAACCGACCAGATGGGCATTGTCTATTACGGGAACTATGCCCAATACTTAGAACAGGGTAGAACGGAATGGCTTCGAGAGCTCGGTTTTTCATATAAATGGATGGAAGCCAACAATGTACATCTGCCCGTAGTGCATTTAAGCATAGATTATAAACAGCCTGCGTTTTATGACGATTTGCTCACGGTAAAAACAACATTGAAGCAAATGCCAACCGTAAAAATTGAATTTCAATATGAAATTTATAACGAGTCCAAACAACTTTTGGTGAAAGCAACAACCATTTTGGTTTTTGTGAACAGCACCACAAAAAAGTTGATGAAAGCGCCCGATTATTTAATCGAGAAATTGAAAGGGGAATAGTCAATATTCAATTCGTTTGATAGCCACTTTATATGTATTTTCAAAGAGTTCAAAAATTCGGTCCGCATCTTTTTTACGGACTGCGATTTCAAACTCACAATCCAGTTCCATTTTTTGTTGTACCAGCTTGATGTCTTCATCTTTTAGTATCCGCATAACCGTATTCATTTCGGGATATTCAAATGTTAGCCGAAAATTTTCGTCAATGGTTTTTTCAACTATTTTACAGGTTTCCAAAGCCATTTGTGCGGTGGTTTTATACGCTTGTATCAAACCGCCCACACCTAGTTTTGTTCCTCCAAAATAACGGACCACAACAACCAAAATATTGGTAACATCAAAAGACTGCAATTGTCCGTAAATGGGCATTCCCGCACTGTTTGATGGTTCGCCATCGTCATTTGCACGGTGGTTTTCATAGTATTTTCCTAGCTGCCAAGCATAACAAAAATGCCGCGCCGAGTGATGTTGTTTTTTTAGATTTTCAATGTTTTCCTTAATTTCTTCTTCCGAAAAAACAGAAAAGGCATAACCGAAGAATTTACTTCCTTTTTCTTTAAAAAGAACTTCTTCCGAAGGTTGTAAAATGGTTTTATAGGTATCCTTTTCCATCACCATTTTTCAAAAGCGATGAATAAAATCCCTAAAACAGCAAGTGCAATCCCAATCCAGTTTTTCAACAACAATTTCTCTTTAAAAAATAAAATTCCCAACAAGGTCGAAATCATTACAATCGCCACATTATTTATTGTGAAAATGCCCGAACTATCTAAAATTCCACTGCGCAACGACTGCACCAAAAAGTAAACTGAAAAATAATTCGGGATTCCCAAGGCAATGCCGCCAATTATGTTTTTATAATGAAACCGAAACTTTTCCTTAGTAGCCTGGAACATTAAAAAGAAAACTCCAATTAAAGCGGCCATTCCATAAATGGTTGCCGAAAAAATTGGAATATCATTTTCTGCTACAAATTCCCCTTCCAAAAATTTAATGGTAGCGTCTATAATGCCACTGCCCAAAAAAACCAAAACCGGAAAGATAAAATTTGAGGGCTTTATTTTTAGCCCATCTGTTTTTATTGAAGCCAGATAAACTGAAATGAGCGCCAGAATAATCCCGATACTTTTAAAAACACCTAAACTCTCCTTATAATATACCAGCCCGAAAACAATAGGAATAACGACACTCATTTTTGTAGCTACCGAAACCACAGAAAGTCCGCTGCGCTGTGTTGTTATTGCCATTAAATTAAAAACGGTTATAAAAAGCACACCCAAGCCCAATGCGAACGGAAACCAACCATATTTTGTAATCGCACCAATATCTATAGCATTTTTCTGAAAAAGAACTCCACATACACACGCTGTTAGGTAGTTAAAAACAAGGGCTTGCAGGGTATTGATTTTAAACTTTGAAAAAAGTTTGAAAACCACAAAAATCATTGTGGACGAAAAAATGCTCAACGCAAGTACTACCAAGAGTTCGGATTTTTAAAGATTCGGAAACTATCGTTTTTTATTTTTTTCTCTGAAATTAAAACACCTTTACATAATGGCGCTTTTATTCCTTCTCCAAAACTTATGTTTCCGCCAAAAACAAAGGCTTCATCCCAAAGATCGGCATCAATAAAAGACTGCAGGGTTTTTGCCCCACCTTCAATTATAACCGACTGAATATCTCTTCGGAAAAGTGCGCTGCAGATTTGTGGTGGAATTTTTTCAGAAAAATCAATCTTTTCAAAATCCAAATTTCCCAAAGTTCTGTTTTCCTTTTCATTGAAAATAATCGTTTTTGAATCTGCATCAAAAACCGAAACGGTATTCGGGATTTTTAAATTCCTATCAATTACAATCCGCACCGGATTGGCTCCCGCCCAATCACGAACGTTAAGCGATGGATTGTCATGCAAAACCGTATTTGTTCCCACTAAAATAGCTTGTTCCTCGGCCCGCATTTTATGAACTAATTGTCGCGAAAATTCATTGGTGATCCAAACAGGTTTTGTTTCGTTCCGCATTTCATTTTTGGGCGCAATAAATCCATCTGCCGTCTCGGCCCATTTCAGAAAAATATAGGGTCTTTTTTTTTGGTGAAATGTAAAAAACCGTTTGTTCAGATCGTCACATTCGTTATCTAAAACGCCCACCTTTACTTTACAGCCAGCTTCCAATAATTTTTTGATGCCGCGTCCCGCTACCTTTGGATTCGGATCCAAACTTCCAACAACCACTTTTTTTATTCCGCTTGCAATAATCAAATCTGCGCAGGGCGGCGTTTTCCCAAAATGGCTGCAGGGTTCCAAACCCACGTAGATAGTTGAAGTTTTCAGTAAAGCTTTGTTTTTAACGCTATTTATGGCAATCACTTCGGCGTGCGCTTGTCCGGATTTTTGATGCCAACCTTCACCAATAATTTTATTTTCGTGAACAATCACACTGCCCACCAACGGATTTGGATACGTAGTTCCCAGCCCTTTTTTGGCCAGTTCAATGCAGCGCAACATATATTTTTCGTGTATCTTCACGGCGTAAAAATACAAGGATTTAATTAGAATGGACACACCGATAATCCGTCTTATTGAAAAGAAGGACAATGCCGAAGTTGCTAAAGTGATACGCAGCGTTTTGGAAGATTTCAACGTGCCAAAAGTGGGAACGGCCTATGCAGATGTTTCGCTTGATTCTATGTTTGAAAACTATCAAAAACCGAAGGCGGTTTATTTTGTGGTTGAAGAAAATGACAAAATAATAGGGGGTGCCGGCGTTGCGAAATTGGATAATTTTGAAGGAAATATCTGCGAACTCCAAAAAATGTATTTCTTGCCCGAAGCGCGCGGAAGAGGCATTGGAGCGCAAATGATGGAGTTTTGTTTGGCAAAGGCGCGCGAATTTGGTTTC
>Ga0079224_100014788_pt1 | contig 10910 bp, 6 predicted proteins | sample Stecom2015_FD_80414 | JGI IMG/M metagenome (GOLD analysis project Ga0079224, IMG submission 80414) | Agricultural soil microbial communities from Utah to study Nitrogen management - Steer compost 2015 | ecosystem: Environmental > Terrestrial > Soil > Agricultural land | place: USA: Utah...
GCAAAGGCCCGTGCGCTCCTCGCCGGCCGCTATCACGTCACGCGCGAGGACATCTCGGCGCTCGCGCTGCCGGTGCTGCGCCACCGCGTGCTGACGAACTACTTCGCGGAATCGGACGGCGTCACCGTGGACGACGTGCTGACGCAGCTCGTCGAGGGCCTCGGCGGCAGCGCGCGCCAGGCGAAGGCGGTCTGATGCCGCGGGTCGCCCGGCACGCCGTTCGCGCGCCTGACGCTTGCGTCGTGAGCGCGTGTGACCGGAACCGGAGACGCTCGTGAGCGCGACCGCGCCTCAGCATCTCCTGAAGCCCGACGTGCTCGCGCGGCTGTCGAACCTCGATCTCGTCGCGCGCGCCGTCGTCGAGGGGTTTCTGACGGGTCTCCACCGCTCGCCGTTCTTCGGCTTCAGCCAGGAGTTCGCGGAGTACCGCGCGTACAACGAGGGCGACGACCCGCGCTTCGTCGACTGGAACGTCTACGCGCGCACCGAGCGCACGTACATCAAGCGCTACGTCGGCGAGACGAACACGCACCTCGTCATCCTGCTCGATTCGAGCGCGTCGATGGGTTACGGCTCGGGGGCGGTCACGAAGCTCCAGTACGCCAAGTTTCTCGCGGCGACGCTCGCGTATCTCGCATCGCGGCAGCACGATGCGGTGGGCCTCATCGTCTTCGACGACGAGGTGCGGGAGCATCGGCCGCCGTCGACGCGCGTCGGGCAGCTGCATGCCGTGCTGCACGCGATCGACCGCGCGGAGCCCGGCACGGGCACCGATCTCAAGGTGCCGTTCGAGCGCTTCCAGGAGTTTCGACGCGGACGCGGCCTCGTCGCCGTGATCTCGGACTTCTACTGCGATCCCGACGCGCTGCTCAAGGGCGTGCAGCCGCTCGCGTATCAGGGGCAGGACGTCGTGCTGTTCCAGCTGCTCGATCCCGACGAGCTCGAGCCGAAGATGAAGGAATCGGCGCTCCTCGAGGACATGGAAACGGGCGAGACGATGGAAGTTTCACCGATTTACATGCATTCTCGTTACCGGGAGCGAATTCGCGGCCACATCGACGCGCTGAAGAAGGCGGCGCTGCGCGCCGGCGCGGACCATGTGCTCGTGAACATCGCGCAACCGCTCGACGAAGCCCTGCGCAGCTATCTGTTGTTCAGGCAGCGGCGAGGGCTGGGGGCCTGACCGTGCCGTGTAGCTCACCGTTCCCGTTCGCGCCGCGCAGCCGCGCGATCGATCCCGTGTCCGGAGGCGCGCGATGACTCTGCTCGCACCGGCGTTCCTCGCGGGGCTCTTGGCGATCGGCCTGCCGCTCTGGCTCCACCGGCTGTCGTCGACGAACCCGAATCGCCGTGCGTTCAGCTCGTTGATGTTCCTCGAGCCCGGCGAGCCCCGCCGCGTGCTCGCGAAGAAGCTGCAATACCTGCTGCTCCTCGCGTGCCGGATCGCCGTGCTCGTGCTGCTCGCGCTCGTGTTCGCGCAGCCGGCATGGCTTCGGTCGCCGGCGGCGGCCGCCGATGCGGACGGGCGGCTCCACGTCGTCGTGCTCGACGTGTCCGCGTCGATGTCGCACGACGCGCGCTGGTCGCGTGCCCGCGACGCCGCCGACGACGTCATCGACGGGCTCTCGTCGGGCGACCTCGTGCAGATCGTCGCGGCGGGGCGGATCGCGGAGCTCGTGACCGAGCCGACGGATGATTTCGCGGAGGCGCGCAGGGCCCTCGCGACGATCCGCCCGACCGCCTTTCGTCTCGATTACGGTCAGCTGATGCGCGCGCTCGACGGGGTCGTCCGTGCGGCGAGCCGTCCGGTCATGCTGCACATCGTCACCGACGGACAGCAGACGGCGATGCCGGCCCGCTTTGCCGAGCTCGCGCCAAGCCTGCCGGCGACGATCGCGATCCATGGCGTCGCCGACGAGGACGATGCGAACTGGGCGATCGCGAGCTTCGGAGGCTCGCCCCTGACCGGCGAGCTCACGGCGGAGGTCCAGAGCTTCTCGTCGGAGCGGGAGCGGCGGACGGTGCGCCTCGAGGTAAATGGTGAGACGGTCGCGCAGGTGCCGGTCGAGCTCGACCCGAACGGCAGCGCCATCGTCGAATTCGACCCGCTCGAGCTCGCGGCCGGCGCGAACCGCGTGACGCTTTCGCTCGAGCCGCGCGACGACCTGGAGTTCGACGACACGCGCTACCTGTCGTTGAAGCGGCCCGAGCCGCGCCGAGTGCTGATCGTGGCGGGGGGCCGGCGGGCGAACGACGACCTCTTCGTGCGCGCCGCGCTCGAGACGATCGACACGCTCTCGCTCGACATCGAACGGATCGGCGTCGGCGGCCTCGCCGATCGGGCGCTCGCGGACTACGCCTTCGTGATCGTCACGGACGCAGGCGTCCTCGGCGCGTCCGACGCGGAGCTCCTCACGGAGTACGTCGCAGGGGGCGGCAAGGTGCTCGCTGCGCTCGGCCCGCGGGCGAACGCGCTCGGCACGGTGCCCGTCACCGGGCATACCCTCGATCCGGCGAGCGCGTCGCTCGGGTCGCGCGCATTCGTCTCGATCAGCGGCGTGGACGGATCGCATCCGGCGATGCGCGGGCTCGATGGCTTGAGGAGCGGAAAGTTCACCCGTTACGTCGGCATCGTGCCCGCGGCCGAGGACGACGTGCTGCTCGAGCTCGATACGGGCGCGCCGCTGCTCGTCGAGCGTCGGATCGGCGACGGCCGCGTGCTCGTCTATGCGTCGACGCTCGATCGCGAGTGGAACGATCTGCCCGTCCAGCCGGTCTTCGTGCCGCTCGTCGCAGGGCTCGCGAACCACATGCTCGGCGGCGCCGGCTTCAGCAGCGAGGCGCCGCTCGGCAGCACGCTGTCGGTGCGCGCGCTCGGCATGGAGGGCGGGCAGATTTTCGATCCGGACGGGCAGCGGGCGCTCGGGCTCGGCGGCGGCACGAGCGACGTCGTCCTCGAGCGGGTCGGGTTCTACGAGGTCCAGGGCGGCGGTCGCACCGAGGTCGTTGCGGTCAACCCCGATCCGCGCGAGTCGGATTTGACGTCCGTCGACGACGGCACGCTCGAGCGGTGGCAGGGTCTCGGATTCGAGGCGGACGGCCGTGTGGACGTCACGACGGAAGCGGGCGAGGCCGTCGCCGTGCCGCTCGGCGCGTGGCTCCTGTGGGTACTCGTTGCGGCGCTACTCATAGAAACGCTCGTGGGAAACTGGCATCTTAGGGTGCGAAGAGGTATTGCCACATGACCGCACAGAAAGAGCTCGACTCGTATCTCACGGGATTCCGGCGGCGCCTCGAAGCATTGGTCGTCGCGCGGGGCACGGCGATCCTCGCGCTCGCGGCCTTCGCCGTGACGATGATCGCGGTCTACCTCGGCACCCGACGGGCCTTCGACGATCAATTCGTGCTCGGCGCGCGGATCGCGCTCGCCGTCGTGCTCGGCGTCGTGATCGCGTGGCTCGTCGTTTATCCGTTGAGGCGCCTGCGCAGGACCCGCGCGATCGCCGAGATCGAGCAGCGTGCACCGGATTTCGACGGCCGCCTCGAGACGTACGACGGGCTCGTCAGGACGAATGCCCGGTCCCCGTTCCTCGGCCTCCTCGCAGAGGACGCCCTCGCGCTCGCGCGCGGCATACCGGCCGCGCTCAAGGTCCCGAACTGGCAGATCCGTGTGCCGACGGCGATCGCGATCGGCGCCGCGCTGCTTCTCGTCGGCGTCGCGATGTTCGGTCCGGATACGTGGCGCTACGGCGTTCGCCACCTCTGGGCCGGCTGGCTGCTAGACGACACGCGGCCGCCGCAGTTCATCGAGGTGCAGCCGGGCGACGACACGCTTCGTCGTGGCGGCGATCTCGTCGTGACCGCGCGCGCCGAAGGCTTCGCGCCGCGCGACATGCAGGTGTTCGCGCAGTTCGCATCGAGCGACGCATGGCAGTCCGCGTCGATGACGCGCAGCGGCGACGGTTTCGAATTCACGTTCTTCGCGCTGCGGGAGCCGATGCGCTACTACGTCGTGGCGGCCGGCATCCGCAGCCCGGTCTACAACGTCGAGGTCGTCGACCTGCCGCGGGTCAACAACATCAAGCTGACTTATCGGTATCCCGACTGGAGCAGGCTCGATCCGCAGACGGTCGACCCCGGCGGAGACATCCGCGCGGTCGCGGGCACCGAGGTCGACATCGAGGTGTATACGGATCGGCCGCTCGACAACGCCGAGATCGTCGCGAACGGCGAGAAGATCGCGATGGAGACCGAAGGCACCGTGAGCCGTGCGACGTTGTCGGTCAACGAGGCCGGCGAGTACTTCGTCTCGACTTTGTTCGACGACACGAGTATCCGCCTCACGGACGATTACTTCATCGACCTGATCCCGGACGAAGCGCCCGTCGTCAAGGTGACGAAGCCGGGGCGCGATGCGCGGGCGACGAACATCGAGGAGGTCTCGGTCCGCGTCGAGGCGCGGGACGACTTCGGCTTGAACAACGTCGAGCTGCGCTACTCCGTGAACGGCGGCGAGTGGCGGTCGATCCCGATCGAGCTCGGCGAGGACGGCACGTTCGTCGCCCAGGATCACGTCCTCTTCCTCGAAGAGCTCACGAAGCCGATGCGCGCCAACCGGCGTGCGCGGGCGCCGCGCTCGGTGTTCGAGCTCGACGATCTCCGCGTGCCGCAGCTCGGCGGTGAGTTCGATCAGCCGCCGCAAGAGGCTCAAGCCGCCGACGCGGCGCCGACCGAAGCGGGCCTCGAGCCGGGCGATCTGATCTCGTACTACGTGGTCGCTGAAGATCGCGGCCGCAAGGCCGAGAGCGACCTCTACTTCATCGAGGTCCAGCCGTTCGAGCGCCGGTTCTCGCAGTCGAGCCAGGCCGGCGGCGGCGGTGGCGGCGGCGGTGGCGGCGGCGAGCAGGACGAGATCTCGCGCCGCCAGAAGGAAATCCTCGTCGCGACGTGGAACCTGATTCGCGAGCGTGACGAGGAGCAGTCGAGCTACCTCGACGAGCAGCAGCTCGCCGACAACGCGCAGATGCTCGCGGAGCTCCAGCGCACGCTCGCCGACCAGGCGCGCACGCTCGCGAACCGCACGCGCGCGCGCCAGCTCACGCAGGACGAGCGGATCGCGGCGTTCGTCGAGAGCCTCGAGCTCGCCGCCGAGGCGATGGGTCCTGCGGCGGAGCGCCTTGCGGAGCTCGACCTCGAGGAGGCGGTACCGCCCGAGCAGGAAGCGCTGCAGCATCTGCTCCGCGCCGAGGCTCAGTTCACGGACATCCAGGTCTCGTTCCAGCGCAACGGCGGCGGTGGCGGAGGTCTCGCCGGGCGGGATCTGTCCGAGCTCTTCGAGCTCGAGATGGACCTCGAGAAGAACCAGTACGAGACCGAGTCGCCGGTCGCTTTCGATCAGCCGCAGCAGCTGGCTGAGAGCATCGACGAGGCGATCCGTCGCTTGCAGGAGCTCGCGCGCCGTCAGGAGAACCTGGCGCGCCAGGCGAATCGCCGACAGCAGCTGACGGAGCGAGACCGCTGGCAGCAGGAGCAGCTGCGCCGCGAGACCGAGGAGCTCCGACGCCAGCTCGAGCAGCTCCAGCAGCAGCTCGCGAATCAGCGGGCTCAGCAGTCACAGCAGGGGCAGCAGGGTCAGCAGGGTCAGCAACAAGGCCAGCAGCAAGGCCAGCAGGGCCAGCAGCAAGGCCAGCCCGGTCAGCAGCAGGGCGGGGCACAGGCGTCCGCCGGCGGACAGAGCAGCGACCCGACCGAGCGGGCGATCCAGCAGCTCGACGAGGCGCTCGAGGCGATGGATCGGGCGAGCCGGCAGGGCGAAAGCATCGATCCGGCCGAAGCGCAGCGGGCGATCGAGCAGGCCCGGCGTCAGCTTCAGGCCGCGCTGCAGCAGATGACCGCGCAGCGGCAGCAGGCTGCGGGCGAGGCGTTCTCCAATCTCGCGGACCGTGCGTCCGACCTCTATCGGCAGCAGCGCGAGCTTCAGGCGGAGCTGCAGCAGCGGATGCGCGAGCTCCTGAACGACCGCGTCGACCGCGGCGGACTGCGCCGCGGCATGGACCGTCAGGAGGCCTACGAGCTCGCCGAGCGCAAGGACGATCTGCGTCGGGCGCTCGAGGAGCTGACGCGCGACATCCAGCGGGTCGCGCAGCAGTTCCGCGATCAGACGCCCGGTGCGGCGTCGGAGCTTTCGGACGCGCTGCGCCGCTTGCAGCAGTCCGAGGCGCAGCGGCTCCTCGCCGTCGCCGCCGAGCTGATCCGCGAGGGGTACGGCATGGAGGTCGCGGCCACCGACTCGGTCACGACGTCCGCGCTGCGCGACCTCGAGCGGCAGACGCAGGAGGCGCTCGCTCGTGCTCAGGAAGAGGCCGTGCAGGGCGAGCGGATCCAGCCCGATCCGAATGCCGAGCTGATCTCGGAGCTGCAGGCGCTGCGGCGCGAGCTCGACGAGTTGACGCGGCAGTCGGGGGCGCTCGACCCGCGTCAGGCCGCGCTCTCGCCGCCCGGTCAGCCGGGGCAGCCTGGGCAGCGGGGTCAGCCCGCCGAGCAGGGTCAGCCGGGGCAGCCGCAGGAGAATCAGGAGGCGCAGCAGAACGCGCAGGCCGGTGGGCAGCAGCAGGGCGGCCCGCAGCAAGGCGGTCAGCAGGGCGGCGCGCAGCAAGGCGGCCTGAACGCCGGCGGTCCGTTCGATCGCGGCGGCTATGGCCCGCGCGGTGGCTTCTACGATCCGAACCGCGGCGACATCTGGGGGCCGTACCCGTACGGATTCTGGCAGGATCCGCAGCGGCTCGAGGAGGCGCGGCAGCGGCTCGAGTCGGCCGGGACGGAGCTCCTGACGCTCTCGAACCGGCTTCGCGCCGAGGGAATCAGTGAAGCGGAGCTGCGCGCGGTACGCGAGCTCGCGGAAGCGTTGCGCCGCGGGCTGCCGGGCGACGGCAACGCGGATCTGATCGAGCGCGAGTATCGCGCGCTGGTCGATCTGCTCGAGAAGACGGAGCTCGAGTTGCGGGCCGCGTCCGGCGACTCGCGCAGCGCGACGGTGCGGACCGCGGCGCCGGTCCGGGTCGCACGCGGCTTCGAGGATGCGGTCGCCGAGTACTATCGCCGGCTGAGCAGGTCGACGTCCGACCGCAATTGACGTGGAGACCGTGCCGGGGCGCGCGTCGCCCCGGCACGGTCGGTTCCCTTTTTCGGCAGCTCCGCGAGGAACGAGCGATGGGCGAGCTCGTGCAGCTCACCGCACAGGACGGGCACGTTTTCGACGCGTATCGCGCCGCGCCTTCGAGCGCGCCTGCGGGCGGCGTCGTCATCGTTCAGGAGATTTTCGGGCTCACGCCGCACATCCGCAGCGTCGTCGAGCGTTACGCGTCCGAAGGCTTTGCTGCAATCGCGCCGGCGCTGTTCGACCGTGTCGAGCAGGGACTCGTCCTCGATTACTCGGAGATCGAGCGGGGACGCACCGTGATGCGCAGGCTCGAGTGGCCGAATACGCTCGCCGACGTGCAGGCCGCAATCGACGCGCTCGGCGACGTGCCGGTCGGCGTCGTGGGCTTTTGCTGGGGCGGCACGGTCGCGCATGTGGCCGCGATCCGCCTGCCAATCTCTGCGGCCGTGTCGTATTACGGGACCTCGATCGTCAACCATCTCGACGAGCGGCCGCGTTGCCCGGTCCTTTACCATTTCGGCGACCAGGATCAGTCGATCCCGCCGGAGAGCATCGAGCGCATCCGCGAGGCGAATCCGTCCGGCATCTTCCACGTCTACGCCGGTGCCGGGCATGGCTTCGACAGCGAGGGCCGCGCAAGCTTCAGTCCCGAACACTCCGCGCTCGCGTACTCGCGCTCGATTGCGTTTCTGCGCGAGCATGTTCGCCCCGCTTCGAAGCCCCCGTATACGCCGGCGTAGGACTTAAGAATCCTTTAGCGACGCGAAGTTACGCGCCGGATACGATTCGAGCCCCGGTTCCGATGCCATAATCGGGATCGATTGCCCGGGGCACGGACGCCGTTTCGCCGCCCATGCCGCCGAGCACGTCCGGGGAAGGGACGACAGCGTGAGCGCGATCATTCAGACCCACAACCTGAAGCGTCGATATCGGATGGGCGGTGAGGTGATCCACGCGCTGCGCGGCGTCGACCTGTCGATCGAGAAAGGCGAGTACGTCGCGATCATGGGGCCCTCGGGCTCCGGCAAGTCGACGCTGATGAACCTGATCGGATGCCTCGATACGCCGGACGAGGGCGAGTACTGGCTGAACGGCAAGCTCGTGTCGGACATGAAGGAGCGCGAGCTCGCCCGCGTCCGCAATCGCGACGTCGGCTTCGTGTTCCAGACGTTCAATCTGCTGCCGCGCGCGGATGCGCTGCACAACGTCGAGCTGCCTCTCGTTTACGCGGGCGTGAAACGCAAGGAGCGGCTCGAGCGCGCGCGAAAGGCGCTCGAGCGCGTCGGCCTCGGCGCGCGGATCAACCATCGCCCGAGCGAGATGTCCGGCGGTCAGCGGCAGCGGGTCGCGATTGCGCGGGCGCTCGTCACGGAGCCGAGCATCCTGCTCGCCGACGAGCCGACCGGAAACCTCGATTCGGCCACGAGCGAAGAGATCATGGCGCTGTTCGACGACCTGCACGCGTCGGGCCACACGATCATTCTCGTGACGCACGAGCCCGACATCGCGGCGCACGCGCGTCGCGTGCTCGTGCTCCGAGACGGTGCGATCGAGCAGGACTACCAGAACCCGCGGGTGACGCACTGATGAACCGAGATTTCCCGCGCCACGCGCTCGCCGCGCTCGTTGCCGCCCTGCCGCTCGTCGGCTGCCAGCCGAGTCCCGACGACGTCGTGCCGCTCTACGATTCGGAGACCGTCGACGTCGTCGACATCCAGGTCAGCGTCGAGGCGTCGGGCGTCATCGAGCCGGTCAGGACGGTCGAGGTCAAGTCGAAGGCGTCCGGCGAGATTCTGAACGTCTACGCCGATACGGGCGACGTCGTCGAAGCCGGCGCGCTGCTCGTCGAGGTCGACAAGCGCACGCCGCGCAACGAGCTTGCCGAGGCGGAGGCGACGCTCAAGGCCGCGCGCGCGCGGCGGCAGATCGCCGAGACCGCGATGAAGCGCGCGGAGACGCTCTTCAAGTCCGGCACGCTGACGCAGTCCGACTACGAGCAGTCGCAGCTCGAGTTCGCGAACGCCGAGGCGCAGGTCGTGAGCGCCGAGGTCGCGCTCGAGAACGCGCGCATCGCGATGTCCGACACGGACGTCCGCGCGCCGATCACGGGCACGATCATCGAGCGCAGCGTCGAGCCGGGCGCGGTCATCTCGTCGCCGACCCAGGCCGTGAGCGACGGCACGGTCCTGATGAAGATGGCGGACCTCACGGTCGTGCAGGTGCGTGCGCTCGTCGACGAGACGGACATCGGCAAGATCCATCCCGGCATGGATGCGCACGTCGTCGTCGCCGCGTATCCGAACCAGCCCTTCCGCGGGAAGGTCCAGAAGATCGAGCCGCAGGCCATCGTTGATCAGAACGTCACGATGTTCGCCGTGCTGATCATGCTCGACAACGAGCGGGGGCTCTTGCGTCCCGGCATGAACGCGGAGGTCAGCATCTCGATCGCGGAGCGCGAAAACGTGACCGCGGTGCCGACCGCTGCGCTCCGCGCGTTCGAGGACGTGCCGATGACGGCGAAGATGCTCGGCATTCCCGCGGCCGAGATCTATCTCGCGCTCGATCCGAACGCCGACGTCGACGCGCTGATGGCGAAGACGGAAGCGACGATCTCGATCGGCGGCCGCACGATCGTGCTGCCTCCCGGCGTCGACCGCCAGCAAGTCGAGGCGCTGATGCGCGCACGCGAGTCGGGGCGCGAGCTCACGCCGGAGCAGCGCGAACTGATGCGGACGGTCATGAGCCAGGCCTTCGGCGATCGCCCGGGCGGACCGCCCGGCGGGTTCGCAGGGAACGGGGGCTTCGGCGGCGGCTGGCAGGGCGGCGCCGCGAGCGGCCGCGTCACGGAATCGGCGGACACGGGCTATCAGTTCGGCGGCGAATACTGGGTCATCGCGCTGCGCGACAATCGACCCGTGCCGGTGAAGGTCGTGACCGGCCTCACGGACCTCGAGTACAGCGAGGTCATATCGGGTCTCGAGCCCGGTGATCGCGTGCTGCTCTTGCCGAGCACCAGCTTGTTCGAGCAGCAGGAGCGCCTGCAGCAGTTCATCTCCGAGCGGTTCTCGTCGTCCGGCCCGTTCCAGCAGCAGCAGGGCGGACGCGGCCCTCGCTTCTAGCCGCCTCACCGAGACCGCGACATGCCGCTCGAGCGGCGCTTCACGCTTTCCGGTCTGACCCTCGCCGCTCGCGAATGGGGCGACGACAGCGGTATGCCCGTGCTCGCGCTCCACGGCTGGCTCGACAACGCGGGCAGCTTCGATCTGCTTGCGCCCCACCTCCCGGGGTGCCACGTCGTCGCGCTCGACGCGGCGGGCCACGGCGCGAGCGACTTCCGCTCGCCGGACTCGGGCTACAACCTGTCGCAGGATGTCGGCGATCTGATCGACGTCGCCGACGCGCTCGGCTGGGCACGCTTCCGCTTCATCGGCCACTCCCGAGGCGCAGCGATCGGCACGCTGCTCGCCGGCACGTTTCCGGAGCGCGTCGAGCAGCTCGTGCTGATCGAGGGCGGTCTGCCGCTGATCGACCCGCCGGAGCGTGCGCCCGAGCGTCTCCGCGATGCGCTGCGCGGCAAGCGGGAGCTGGCGGGGCGGACCGGGCGCGTGTTTCCGGACAGGGCACGGGCCATCGCCGAGCGCGCATCGGGCTTCTCGAAGGTCACGCTCGAAGCCGCCGAGATCCTCGCGCGCCGGTCGCTGATCGAGGTCGACGGCGGCTTCATGTGGCGTGCCGATCAGCGGCTCAAGGC
>Ga0079224_100014789_pt1 | contig 10910 bp, 11 predicted proteins | sample Stecom2015_FD_80414 | JGI IMG/M metagenome (GOLD analysis project Ga0079224, IMG submission 80414) | Agricultural soil microbial communities from Utah to study Nitrogen management - Steer compost 2015 | ecosystem: Environmental > Terrestrial > Soil > Agricultural land | place: USA: Utah...
AATGGCAGCAGCGTGCGCAGCGCGGCATCGGCTTGCAGCAGCAGGCGGTCGACGGGGGAATACTGGCGTTCGCTGGCCATGAGGCACCTCCAGAGGAAACAACCCGGCTAGTCTACTGCAAAGTCGCCAGATCGTCCGTGGCTCAGAGGCTGTTCCAACCTCCCGCGAGCTAGGATCGCGCAATACCGATGGCGGCCCCGCAAAAACTGGTGAGGAACGGTCGAAGTCGCGGGCGACTGTACTCTCGTACATGGGCATTGCTCGCTTCGCTCACCCCTTGGGGGCTGCACTAAAGTGCGTTGGCCGCAAGCGGCTTTCCGTGCCTGTTTTTAACGCAGCAGGGCCGACGCGCAGCAGACTTTGGGCAGTCTCTCAGGGCAGCTCGCGCAGCACGCGAAAGCCCAGCGCATAGTCGCGATGATGCGGCTGCTTGAGGTCGCGCATGCTGCTGCGCAGGTAGCTAGGGCCGCTGTTCCAGGCGCCCCCGCGGACGACCCGAGGGCTGTTGTCGAGCAGGCCGGCGCTTTGCGTTTCGCTGCCATCGAACTGCAGGGTGAAGCGCGAGGCCGTCCACTCCCAGACATTGCCCGCGGTGTCGTGCAGGCCAAAGCCGTTGGCCGGGAACTGGCCGACGGCTGCCGTCTTGTTGCGCAACAGGCGCGGGCTGGCGCAGCCGCGGCAGTGGGCGCGGGGCGCCTGTTCGTCGCTGTCGAGCGCCTCGCCCCACCAGTAGTAACTCTGGCTGCCGCCGCGTGCCGCATACTCCCATTCGGCTTCGGTCGGCAGGCGATAACGTGCGCCAGTCTCGCGCGACAGCCATTGGGCGTAGGCATGGGCGTCGCGCCAGGACACATGGATGACCGGGCGCTGCGCGGAAAGGCCCCAGCCTTCGTTATCGGGCATGGGCAGTGCGTTGGCTTCGGCGTATTTCTGCCAGTCGGCGAAGGTGACTTCGTAGCGGCCAATGGCGAAGGGCCGGTCGAAGGCAATGCTCCGTAGCGGGCGTTCGTTGTCATTGCCGCGACCGCTGGCATCGCCCATATGAAAGGTGCCAGCCGGCACCACCACCAACTCGGGCCCCTGGCCGCCACTGTTCAGCGGGTCGCTCAGGAACTCGGAGGCGACGGCCTGCAGGCTTGCCAGCAGCGCCACTGCGATGATGGATGCGGCTAGTGTGACGCGGCGCGCTTTCAGCACTTGCACGGCGCGAGGCCTCCGGCGACGATCTGCCTGTTCAGACGGTCCATGCTGTGAGCTCCGATTCTGCGAAAGCGCGGATGGTAACCCTGCTCATTCGCCTGGCCAACTTCACAAGGAGCGGGTGTTGAAGAACGATATTCATGATCTTGGGCTGGTGCTGGATTCCAAGGTCAAGCTGGTGGTGATCGAGTCCTGGGACGAGGTTCGCGTGCTGGAGACCCTGACCGGTCTGGCGATCAGGCGTGGTCTCGGCCTGCATACCTGGTCGGTTACCGAAGGGCTGCAGCGCCTGGGATTCGGCGGCGCGCCGGTGGATGAGTCGCCGACCCAGGAGCCGGAAGCGGCGCTGCGCATGATCAAGGCCGACCCGCAGCCGAACCTGTACGTGATGTGCGATCTGCATCCGTATCTCGATGACAATCCACGGCTGGTGCGCCTGCTCAAGGAAATCGCCATGAGCGAGGCAGCGCACAAGCCGACGCTGGTGCTGGTGTCGCATTCGATCAAGCTACCGGCCGAGGTGCAGCGATTCGCGGCACGCTTCAGCCTTGCACTGCCATCGGAGGACGAACTGCTGAGCATCGTGCGCGACGAAGCCGCGCGCTGGAGCGAAAGCAATCGCGGCGCGCGGGTGCGTACCGACAATCGCACGCTGCAGCAGGTGGTGAAGAATCTGCGTGGCCTCAGCCATGCCGAGGCGCGCGCGCTGGCGCGCAACGTGATCTGCGATGACGGCGCCATCACCCAGGAAGACATCCCCGAACTGAACAAGACCAAGTTCCAGCTGCTGGATCTTGAAGGCGTGCTCAGCTTCGAGTACGACACCGCGCGCTTCGCCGAGGTCGGCGGGCTGGTCAATCTCAAGCGTTGGCTGGGCGAGCGTCAGGCCAGCTTTCTTGACGGCAAGCAGATCGATGCGCCGAAAGGCGTGATGCTGGTCGGTGTGCAGGGTGGCGGCAAGAGCCTGGCCGCCAAGGCAGTTGCCGGGCTATGGGGCCTGCCGCTGCTGCGCCTGGATTTTGCCTGCCTGTACAACAAGTTCTTCGGCGAAACCGAGCGCAATCTGCGCGAGGCGCTACGACTGGCCGAGCAGATGGCGCCATGCGTGCTGTGGATGGACGAGGTGGAGAAGGGCCTGGCCAGTGGCGATCATGACGGCGGCGTGAGCCAGCGTGTGCTCGGCACCCTGCTGACCTGGATGGCCGAGCGCAAGGCGCCGGTATTCGTTGTCGCCACGGCCAACGCCATCGACCGACTGCCCCCCGAGCTGGTGCGCAAGGGGCGTTTCGACGAGCTGTTCTTCGTTGACCTGCCCAGTGCCGAAGTGCGAGCCGAGATCTTCCGCATCCATCTGCAGCGACGCGAACTCGAGCCCGCGAGTTTCGACCTGGCGCAACTGGCCGCTGCCAGCGAAGGCTATTCCGGGGCGGAGATCGAGCAGGCGGTGGTCAGCGCGCTGTACGCCGGCCAGGCGCAGCAGCAGGCGGTCGATCAGGCTTTGCTGTTGCGTGCCCTGCAGAGCACTGCGCCGCTGTCGGTGGTGATGGCCGAACGTCTGGCTGCGCTGCGTGCCTGGGCGGATGGGCGGACGGTCAACGCTGGTTGAGGTCGGTGAAGGGGCGGGTCAGTCGACCGCTGAGTTTGCGCACCAGCCAGCGAGGTCCCAGACGCGGGGTCAGGGCCAGCAGGCGGTTGCGCCAACCGGGAATGATGATGGCGCGGTTCTTTTCCAGTGCGCGCACAGTAATCAGCGCCACTTCCTCGGGGCTCATCATCAGCTTGCTGCCGGTCAGACGGCTGACGTCCATCTGCGCCGTGCGGAAGAAGGCGCTGTGGGTTGGCCCGGGGCAGAGCACTGACACCCGCACGCCGCGCTCTCTCAGCTCCTCGCGCAGCCCTTCGGAAAAATGCAGCACATAGGCCTTGCTGGCGTAGTAGCTGCTCATCCAGGGACCGGGCTGAAAGGCAGCCACCGAGGCGACGTTGAGAATCTGCCCGCCGCCGTGTTCGGCCATACACTGGCCGAGCGCATGGCACAGTCGGGTCAGCGCCAGGACGTTGACCTCGAGCTGTTCCTGCTCGCGGCTCCAGTCCTGTTCCAGAAAGGAACCGGCGCAGCCAAGACCGGCATTGTTCACCAGCAGGTCGATGTGCCACTGGCCCTCTTCCAGCTCCAGCAGCAGGCCGGACAGCTGTAGCGGCTCGCTCAGATCACAGAGCCGAAACAGCACTTCGACGCCGAAGCGCTGAGCCAGCTCGCAGGCAATGCTTTCCAGTGCCTCACGCCGTCGCGCCACCAGGATCAGGTTGCGCCCGCGGCGTGCCAGGGCTTCGGCCAGGGCCAGGCCGATGCCGCTGGAGGCGCCGGTGATCAATGCATAGCTGCGCATGGTCGTGACTTAATAACCCACTGTCTGGGGAAGGACGATCGCGGCGACGATGCCGGTCACCGGTACCAGCAGGAACAGCCAGGCCAGGATGGTAACCCCGGTGCTGTTCGGCGGTGGCGGCGGGCCATAGCGATTGGCGCCCTGAGTGCCTGGAATGATCAGCATCAGCAGTGCGAATACGGTACCGACGACAGGGACGAAGTTGAGCAGCCACAGCCAGCCGGACCAGCCCATGTCGTGCAGGCGCTGGACGCCGATGAATACGCCCACCACGATCATGGCGATCACTGCGACACCCATGATCAGAGTGCCCAGGATGCTGGAGATGGCCGAGGCCCCTGCGAATACCAGGAGCAACGGCAGCATGCACAGCAGCATGGCCATGGTCCAGCCCAGGTAACGCACCCGGCCGATGCGGCCGTTGACGCTGAAGACCTTGAGTTCCGAGTACTGCGGCAATTGCTCGGCGACATTCGCCTGTGGTGGCGCATAGGGTGATGCCGCTGCCGTCGCCGCAGCCGCAGCGGTTTCCGGCGCCGGCGTGGCTTCGGCCAGTTGCGCCTGACGCGCAAGATATTTTTCGATAATGATGCCGCAGGCCGAGCACTCGATGGACTTGGCCTGTTCATGGCCGCACTTGGGGCAGGTCATGTTTGTCGTGGCGACTTGTTCGGCCTGTGCCGTCTCCGCCTCGGTCGGCACCAGGCTGAGGCTGGCTGCCTGATCCAGTTCCCTGCGTACATTGGCTCCGGCCTTCTGCAGGGCGCTCAGGTATTGTTCGGCTTCGCTCTCGCCAAGGTCGCGCTTGAGCGCCACCGGCGCTCCGCTGAACAGGCTGTCGATGCGTGCCGGGTCGCTCTTGAACAGGCGGGCCAGGTTTTCCTTGACCGTTTCCAGTGACGCCTCGGGCATCAGTTGGCCATCGAACACTATCTTGTAGCGCGGTTGGTTCATGCGAGCTTCCTTGTCGGCGGGAAGTTGAGTTGAGCGAAGCGCCCCATCCAGCATCGGGCGAGGCATAAGCCTAGAGTGCCGTGAGGCCAATATACAAGCGGCTTGAAGCGCCGTAGCCGGGGAATTTCAGCCGTTGCCTATTGTGCTCCAGCGGCCGACCAGTTGGCCGCGGCGCAGTAGACGTATTTCGCTGAAATCACCCAGCAGGCCTTCGCTGATGGCCGGGCGCAGAAATACCCAGTCCTGATCCGTCAATTGGGTGGTCGCGCTGCCGACCAGGCGTTCCTGATTGGCGCTGCGGCCGTACAACTCGTCGTAGGCGAGCCCGGCAGGCGAAACGGGCTGCGCCGGCCAACGGCCGCCGTACAGGTAGTAGGCGTGCTGGCGGTTGGGGTTCCAGGCTTCGATCAGCGGCTGCAATGACTGCGCGTAGGGCAGTGTGCCGTCCAGCGCCTTGAGCACGGGGCTGGCGATCCACAGTGCCGGCTGATGATCCTCCAGCAGCGCCGTATCGAACTCCGCGGGCTTGAGCAGGGCTGACCCGACGGCAATCTCGTTGAGTGAACTCTGCTGCTGGCTGTGCAAGGGGTAGGTCAGGCTACCCCCGCCATTGAGCAGCGGCCCGGCTGGCCAGAGTTCGGAGAACGCCTGGGCGCTGGCGATGAACTGGCGATAGCGTGCATCGGCCTCGTTGAATGCCCCGATCCGAGCTTGCCAGGGAGGGTTGTGAGCGACATGCGCGTCGTAACCCATCAGTCCCTGCAGCTGCAGCACCGGCAGTTGGCGAAGCTGCTGCATGGCCTGGGCCAGAGCCTGTGGCGTAGCGAAGCCGCCGCGCTGGAGACCGATGTCGATCTCCAGCGCGACGCGCAGCGGCTGGCCCAGCGCCTTGGCCAGCTCAGCGTACTGTCCCAGGCGTTGCTCGCTGTCGATCAGCCAGGTCACCTGGCGCGCGGGAGAGAAATCCAGGTGGTGCGGCAACTGGCGGTAGAAATTCAGTGCGGCCTGGACCGGCATGGGTTTGCCGAGCAGCAGGTCGGCCTGTGGAAAGCTTCTGGCCAGCCGGTTGAGCTGCGGTTGATGAAAGACCATGAAGCGCCGGGTTTGCAGGCGTTTGGCCAGGTATTCAAGCAGGCCGGTGCTGGCCAGCGACTTGGCGACCAGGCGCAGCTGGCAGCGGCCGGCCAGACGCGCTGCCAGCAGATCGGCGTTGGCGTCGAGCCGGTCGAGATCGAGCAGCAGGGAGGGCACGCCGTCGCCGTCACGCTGCAACTGCCGGTTGAGCTCGGCGAAGTAGGCGTCGTGCTCGCGACCACGGTCGGCCGGGCGCAGTGCCCAGCCGCCAAACAGTCCGAGCGCGCCCAGTCCTCCCAGCAGGTGACGACGCTTCATCGCGGCCAGCGTTGCCCCAACTGCTGGCTGCGTGTCAGCGCCGCGCGGTATTCGCCATCGAGCCGCGCGACCAGCTCCTGTACCGAGGGCAGATCGTCGATGCCGCCGACGCCCTGGCCGGCTGACCACACGGTTTTCCAGGCCTTGGCTTCGTCATCCATCGGCTTGAGTTTCTCGCCGTAGTTGATATCGGCCTTGTTCTGCAGCTGTTTCAGGTCATAGCCGGCCTGCTCCAGGCTCTGACGCATGAAACTGGCCGGCACGCCGGACACTGCGGGTGTGTGAATGATATCGGCGGCTCGCGCCTCGAGGATCATCTGCTTGTAGTCGGCCGAGGCGTTGTTCTCGGTGGTAGCGATGAAGCTCGTGCCCATATAGGCCAGATCGGCACCGAGCAGTTGCGCAGCGAGAATCTCGTGGCCGTGATTGAGGCAGCCGGACAGCAGTACGGTCTTGTCGAAAAACTGACGAATCTCGGCGAGCAGGGCGAAGGGGCTCCAGGTGCCGGCATGGCCGCCAGCGCCGGCGGCCACGGCGATCAGGCCATCCACGCCTGCTTCGGCGGCCTTTTCCGCATGGCGGCGGGTGGTTACGTCATGAAACACCAGGCCGCCGTAGCTATGCACGGCATCGACCACTTCCTTCACCGCACCGAGACTGGTGATGACGATGGGCACGCGGTGTTCGACGCAGATGGCCAGATCCGCCTGCAGCCGCGGGTTGCTGTTATGCACGATCAGGTTGACGGCGAAGGGCGCGGCGTCAGTCGAGAGGCTGGCTTCGATTTCATCGAGCCAGGCGGCGAACCCGGCGCTCTCGCGCTGGTTCAATGCCGGGAAGCTGCCAACGATGCCGCTGTTGCAGCAGGCGCTGACCAGTGCCGGGTTGGACACCAGAAACATCGGCGCGGCCACCAGGGGCAGGCGCAGACGTTGTTCGAGCAGGGCGGGCAGAGACATGGTGAACTCCTCAGAAGGGGCGGACGACAACCAGGATGACGATGCCCAGCAGTGCCAGCACCGGCGCTTCATTGAACCAACGATAGAACACGTGACTGCGGCTGTTCTCGCCGCGCGCGAAGCGCTTGAGTTGAGCTCCGCAGAGGTGGTGATAGATCACCAGCGCCACTACCAGGGTCAGCTTGGCGTGCATCCAGCCCTGGCTGAAGTAGTAAGCCGAATTGAGGCTGAGCAGCCAGATGCCCAGGGCCAGGGTGGCGATCATCGACGGCATCATGATGCCCCGATAGAGCTTGCGCTCCATGACGCAGAAGCGGTCGTGACTGGCGGCATCGCTGCTCATGGCGTGGTAGACGAACAGACGCGGCAGATAGAACAGGCCGGCGAACCAGCAGACCATGGCGATGATGTGCAGAGCCTTGAGCCAGAGATAGAGCATTTTCGCCTCTCGCGATGAAAAATGGTCTCGATAGTAGAGGCAGGCCACGCTCTGCGTCACCTCCGGGTTTGGCGCTTGGCCGATGCGGCTTTATCATCGGCAGCTTTCCAATGGCTTTTGCAAAGGGGCATGTGATGATCAAGGTCGGTATCGTCGGCGGCACGGGCTACACCGGTGTCGAACTGCTGCGTCTGCTGGCGCAACACCCGCAGGCAGAAGTGACCGTGATCACTTCCCGCTCCGAGGCCGGCCTGCGCGTCGATGAAATGTACCCCAACCTGCGCGGCCACTATCCGGAGCTGGCCTTCAGCGTGCCGGATGTCGCCACCCTGGGTGCCTGCGATGTGGTGTTTTTCGCCACCCCGCACGGCGTGGCCCATGCACTGGCCGGCGAGTTGCTGGCCGCAGGCACGCGGGTGATCGACCTGTCCGCCGACTTCCGTCTGCAGGACGCCGAGGAGTGGGCCAAGTGGTACGGCCAGCCGCACGGCGCGCCCGAGCTGCTGAGCGAAGCGGTGTACGGCCTGCCCGAAGTCAATCGTGAGGCGATCAAGGCGGCGCGTCTGATCGCCGTTCCAGGCTGCTACCCGACCGCGACTCAGCTTGGTCTCATCCCTCTGCTGGAAGCCGGCCTGGCCGATGCGGGCAGCCTGATTGCCGACTGCAAGAGCGGTGTCAGCGGCGCAGGCCGCGGTGCCAGCGTCGGTTCGCTGTTCTGCGAGGCTGGCGAGAGCATGAAGGCCTACGCGGTCAAGGGCCACCGCCATCTGCCGGAAATTCGTCAGGGCTTGCGCCAGGCTGCGGGCAGTGACGTCGGCCTGACTTTCGTCCCGCATCTGACGCCGATGATTCGCGGTATCCATGCGACCTTGTATGCACGCGTGGCCGATACCTCGGTCGATCTTCAGGCTCTGTTCGAGAAGCGCTACGCCGGTGAGCCGTTCGTCGATGTGATGCCTGCCGGCAGCCATCCGGAAACCCGCAGCGTGCGTGGTGGCAACGTCTGTCGTATCGCCGTACACCGTCCTCAGGGTGGTGACCTGGTGGTGGTGCTGTCGGTGATCGACAACCTGGTCAAGGGTGCTTCCGGTCAGGCGGTGCAGAACATGAACATCCTATTCGGTCTCGACGAGCGTCTAGGCCTGTCGCACGCGGCCCTGTTGCCGTGACGCCGGGCTGGGAGGTCCGCCTCAGCGATCCACGTCGCGAGCGCCGGCGCCGCTGGCTGCTTTTGTTGCTGGTACTCGCCTTGCCGGCGGCCTTTGCCTTGGGATGGTACTGGCCGCAGGCGCATCCCCAGGCATCGCCCGAGGAAACGCACGCCCTGCTGACCCGCGTCGCTGAACAGGAGCAGGAGCTGGAGCTGTTGCGCCAGCGTCTGGCGGTGGTCGGCAGCAGTGACAAGGTCACTCAGCAGGCCATGGAGCAGAACCGGCGGACCATCAAGTTGCTGGAGGAGCAGATCTTCAAGCAGCAACAGGACCTCGCCTTCTACAAGGGCGTGCTGGCACCAGCCAGTCGTCGTGAAGGTATGCGCATTCGCGCTTTCGAGTTGCAGGCCACGGAACAGCCGCAGCGATTTCGCTACAAGTTGCTGATGAGTCGGGTCGGGGCCAGCGACGAGGCATTGCAAGGGCGTCTGCGGGTCACGATCGAAGGGCGACAGGGCGGCAAGGCGGCCACCCTGGAGCTTGCGGCGCTGTCCGATGAGGTGAAGGAGAACGACATCCCGTTCTCCTTCAAGCACTTTCAGTCCTTTCCCGAGGCCGGCCGCTTTGGCGAGCTGCAACTACCTGAGGGCTTCAAGCCGCTTCAGGTCAAGGTTCATGCGGAGGTCGAGGGTGACAAACCGCTGAGCCGAACATTCGAATGGATAAAATCAGGAGCGACCATCCCCAATGTGGAGTAAAGACAAGACCAAACCCGACCTGCAGCGTTTCAGCGGCAAGACCAGCCTCATTGCTGCTGGTGCCGAGCTGGTAGGCGACATGCGCTTTCAGGGCGCTGTGCAGGTGGATGGTCGGGTCACCGGTAATCTGCTGGCCAGCGAAGGTCTGGTGCGAGTGAGTGTTGGTGGCGTAGTTGAAGGTGAGATACGTGCACCCCATATCGTGATCGACGGGGAGGTCAATGGCGATGTGTTCGCCAGTGGCCATCTCGAATTGGGGGCGCGTTCCCGGGTACGCGGCAACCTGCAATACGGCCTGATGGAAATGGCCATGGGTGCGCAGATCGAAGGGCGCTTGTGTCACCTCAAGGACGGCGAGCGTCCACTTGAGCTTCCGGCATCGCTGGAAGTCGAGCAATAGTTGACCAATTTTGTAGGGCAAGCGGATAATGCGTGCCCAGCAGGCTGCCGCTGACGATGGTCAAGGCAGCGCAGGTAGTTCAACAACCTGCTAACGCAGTGTGGCGCATGGCGCCGGGAGTTATAGCATGAGCGTCGAAACCTTCACCCCTGCCCCCTTGCACTTTACCCAGGGTGCGGCCAGCAAGGTGAAGAACCTGGTCGATGAAGAGGGCAATCCGCGCCTGAAGCTTCGCGTGTTCGTCACGGGAGGTGGCTGCTCGGGCTTTCAGTACGGCTTCACTTTCGATGAGGATGTGGCCGAAGACGACACTATCGTCGAGCGTGAGGGTGTGAGTCTGGTAGTCGATGCCATGAGCTTCCAGTATCTGGTGGGCTCCGAGGTCGACTATCAGGAAGGGCTGGAAGGCTCGCGTTTCGTGATCAAGAATCCCAACGCCACCACCACCTGTGGCTGCGGGTCTTCCTTCTCGATCTAAGCCTGGCCGCATGGCAGACGCCGCGCTTGATGCGCGGCGTTTTCGTTTCAGGCGGGGTAGATGGCGCCGAGAACGCGCAAGCCTTCCGCTCCGGTGACGCTCGGGCGATTGCCTGGTATGCCTTCCAGTGCACAATGGGCCAGCCAGGCAAAGGCCATGGCTTCAACCCAGTCCGGGTCTACCCCTTCCACTGCGGTGCTGCTCACTTCGGTTCCAGGCAGCATTTCGCTCAGGCGCCGCATCAGGCAGGCGTTGTGTGCGCCGCCGCCGCATACCAGCAGGGCATCGGTGTGCGGCTGGGCACTACGCAAGGCGCTGACGATACTCCGTGCGGTGAGCTCCACGAGCGTTGCCTGAACGTCTTCGTCGGCCAGCGACGGCAAGGCTTGCAGATGGCCCCGCAGCCAGTCGAGGTTGAACAGTTCGCGACCAGTGCTCTTCGGGCCTTGTGTGGCGAAGAAAGGATCGCTCAGCAGCCGGGTCAGCAGTTCGGGGCTTATGGTGCCGCTGGCCGCCCAGGCGCCGTCGCGGTCGTAGGTCAGGCCCCGGCAATGCTGAATCCAGGCGTCGAGCAAAACGTTACCGGGGCCGCTGTCGAATCCCAGAACCTCCTGGCCAGGCGATAGCAGGCTGAGATTGCTGAAACCGCCGACATTGAGTACGGCTATATGCCGCTGGCTGCTGCCGAACAGGTCATGATGGAAAGCAGGGACCAGCGGAGCACCCTGGCCGCCGGCAGCCACATCGCGCCGACGAAAATCTCCGACCACGCAGATGCCGGTGAGCTCG
>Ga0079224_100014790_pt1 | contig 10910 bp, 9 predicted proteins | sample Stecom2015_FD_80414 | JGI IMG/M metagenome (GOLD analysis project Ga0079224, IMG submission 80414) | Agricultural soil microbial communities from Utah to study Nitrogen management - Steer compost 2015 | ecosystem: Environmental > Terrestrial > Soil > Agricultural land | place: USA: Utah...
CGAGCTCCCCGTGCCAAATAGGTCAGGATTCCGTCGGCGCCCGCACGCTTGAACCACGTCAGGCCCTCCATCATCACCCGCTCGCCGTCCAGCCATCCGTTCCGGGCCGCGGCCGACAGCATCGCGTACTCGCCCGACACCTGATAGGCGATGGTCGGCAGGCCGAATGCCTGCTTCACCCGCCACAGGACGTCGAGATACGGCATGCCCGGCTTGACGATCACCATGTCGGCGCCTTCGGCGATGTCCAGCGCCACCTCGCGCAGTGCCTCGTCGCCATTGGCGGGATCCATCTGGTAGGTGCGCTTGTCGCCGACCAGCACCTGGGCCGAGCCGACGGCATCCCGGAACGGGCCGTAGAACGCCGATGCATACTTGGCGGCGTAGGCCATGATCTGGGTATCGTGGAACCCTTCCGCCTCGAGGGCGGCGCGGATGGCGCCGACACGGCCGTCCATCATGTCGGACGGGGCGATGATGTCGCAGCCGGCCTCGGCCTGGATCAGCGCCTGCGTGACGAGGACCTCGACGGTTGCGTCGTTGACGATCGCCCCGTCCTGGATAAGCCCGTCGTGGCCATGGCTGGTGTAGGGGTCGAGCGCCACGTCGCACAGGATCCCGACCTCGGGCACCTTGTCCTTGATGGCGCGCGACGCGCTGCAGACGAGGTTGTGCGGATTGAGTGCCTCCCGGCCGTCCTCCGTCTTGCGTGCCGGATCGGTGTAGGGGAACAGGGCCACGACCGGGATCGCAAGCCGCGCGGCCTCCTGTGCCGCGGCGACCGCAAGGTCGACCGACAGCCGGTCCACCCCCGGCATCGAGGGCACCGGCTCGCGCACGCCCCTGCCGTCGACCAGGAACAGCGGCCAGATGAAGTCGGACGGAGTGAGCGTGTTTTCCGCCACCAGCCGCCGCGACCAGTCGCTACGCCGGTTCCGCCGCATCCGGGTTGCGGGGTAGCCGGGCGCCGGGGCGTTCGCCGCCGGGGTGGTCGGTTGTTCGACCGGAGCCCGCGGAGCGGCGGGCCTCAGTTGCGTTGCCATTCCTGTTCCTCTGCGATCCGCGCGTTCGACGTCGTGACGTCCATTATCCGACAGTCGGGGGTGCAAAGGAACCCGTCAGTTCGACGCTCCGGCGGTCGCTACTCGCAGATCTCGTGATACCGCCGGACGGCGAGGTCGAGATGCAGGTGGTCTGCATGAAGGCGGTTCGCCCGCGGACCCAGCACCGTGGTGAACTCGCTGCAGGCGCCCTTGTGCACCTCGGTGAGGAACCTTGCCTTGCTGTCGATGCCGAACAGGCTGGCAAGCGTGCTCCATTCGCCCTTCACCGTCAGCACCGCCCCTGACGCGAGGGTGAAGGCGGAGATGTCGAGCGCATTGGCGAAGGCGTGCTCGCTGAGCTTCGCGCCCCGGACGTTGTTCCTGCTCCGACAGGCGTACGACGAGGCGTTCCGCAGCGATGCCACCCGCTCGCCGAGATACCGCTCCGCCGCCGGCTGCAGGCGCGTTTCGACCCATTGGTGGAGTGCTGCCGCCATCCGGCAGTTGACGGTGGCGGGTGGTTCGATCCGTACCCGTGATGCGCCCACCGTCGAAACGACGAGGGGCGCCGGGGCGCCGCATGATCCCTCGCGCCCGATCGGATCGGCCGGCGCCGCCTCCATGACCAGGCCGGCGAGCAGCCTGTCGCACTCGGCCCTGGCTTCGGCGATTGCCGGCTGAACCCACGACTGCGTCGTGGCCGGGCCCGCCGGGGTCGACGGAGTAGCCACCTCCCGCTGCGGTTTGGGGCGCGGGACCGGAATGTCGTCCGGTACCCGGGAGGCGAGGTCGCGCGGCGCCGGCGCCACGGGCGCGGCCGTTGGAGGGGCCACCGCATGGTGGGGGTTCGGCCGCGGCAGCGGCGGACTCGCCGCAGCACCGATGCTTCCGTGAAAGGCGAGGAACATCGCGGCGGCGACGAAGACGCCTGCGAGAGCGCCGGTGCCGCGGCCCCGCCATGGCCGTCGGAACGACCCGCTCCGTTCGTCGCCCCGCCCTGCCGTGCGACCGTGCGCGGGAGCAAACCGCATCTCGACCATTGCCGTCCCCTTCCGCAGCCTGTCTTGACGCACCTCTGACCGCCTTCTATCACGCCTGACGTGTGGCGGAACCCGGCAACGGGTCGGCGATCACCCCGGGGGCAGAGCCCATGGATTTCGAGCTGACCGAGGAACAGCGGGCGTTTCGCGATGTGGCCGCCCAGTTTGCGGCGGAGCACATTGCGCCGCATGCCGCCGAATGGGATGCCACCTGCCATTTCCCGGTCGATGTGCTGCGCAAGGCCGCAGCACTCGGTTTCGGCGGCCTGTACGTCCGCGACGACGTCGGCGGTTCGGCCCTGTCGCGGCTCGATTCGGCGATCATCTTCGAGGAGCTTGCCAAGGCCTGCCCGTCGACCGCCGCCTACATTTCGATACACAACATGGCGGCGTGGATGATCGACGCCTACGGCACCGACGAGCAGCGCCGGAGATGGCTGCCCGACCTGTGCGCGATGAACCATTTCGCGAGCTACTGCCTGACCGAAGCGGGAGCCGGCTCCGATGCCGCATCGCTCAGGACCCGCGCCCGGCGCGACGGCAACCTGTACGTTCTCGACGGCGCCAAGGCATTCATTTCCGGCGGCGGCTACTCCGATCTGTATGTGACCATGGTCCGGACCGGCGGCGACGGCCCCGGTGGCATTTCGTGCATGGTCGTCGAAAAGGATGCGCCGGGACTCTCGTTCGGCAAGCAGGAGGAGAAGCTCGGCTGGCACAGCCAGCCCACCGCCGCGGTGATCTTCGAGGACTGCCGGGTGCCGCCCGCCAACCTCATCGGCGAGGAGGGGACAGGCTTCAGGATCGCCATGGCCGGCCTCGACGGCGGCCGCATCAACATCGCCGCCTGTTCGCTGGGTGCCGCCCAGGCCGCTCTCGATCGCGCCGTCGCCTACATGAACGAGCGCGAGCAGTTCGGGCGCAAGCTGCAGGCGTTCCAGGCGCTGCAGTTTCGCGTCGCCGACATGGCGACCGAGCTGGAAGCGGCGCGGCTGATGGTGCACAAGGCGGCGTGGATGCTGGATGTCGGGGCACCGGGTGCGACACGGGCCGCGGCGATGGCGAAGCGGTTTGCGACCGATGTCGGATTCGAGGTGGTGAACCAGGCGCTGCAGCTGCACGGCGGTTACGGCTACCTGCGGGACTTTCCGCTCGAACGCTACCTGCGCGACGTGCGCGTGCACCAGATTCTCGAGGGGACCAACGAAATCATGCGTCTCATCGTGGCGCGATCGGTACTGGGCCTGTGACATGACGGCGGCTGGGGGCGTTCGCTTCGACCATCGCGGGCGGGCCGGCGTCATCACGCTCGAACGCCCCGAGGCACTCAATGCGCTGACACTGGAGATCGCCGTCGCCATCCGCCAGCGGCTCGAGGCGTGGGCGGGCGACGACGGGATCGAGCGCGTGCTCATCAAGAGCGCGGGCGGCCGCGCGTTCTGTGCCGGCGGCGACATCCGCGCGCTCTATGAACTCGGACGGGCGCGCGACAGGAGGTTCTTCGCATTCTTCCGCGAGGAGTACTGGCTCAACACGGTGATCAAGCGCTACCCGAAGCCATACATCGCGCTGATCGACGGCATAGTCATGGGCGGCGGCGTGGGGCTGTCGGTGCACGGTTGCCGCCGGGTGGGGACCGAGCGGCTGACGTTCGCAATGCCGGAGACCGGCATCGGTTTCTATCCCGACGTCGGAGGCACCTATTTCCTTCCCCGCTGCCCGGGCGAGATCGGCATGTATCTGGCGCTGACCGGCGCCCGGCTGAAGGTTGCCGACGCGATCCATGCCGGGATCGTCACCGACCATGTGCGATCGGATCGACTGGAAGCGCTGGAACGGGCCCTGTGCGAGGACGACGACGTCGATGCCGTTCTGGCTCGCTTCGCCGAGCATCCGGGCGAGGCACCGCTTGCCGCCCGGCGCGCCGACATCGACTACCACTTCTCGCGGCCGTCGGTGGAGGGCATCCTCTACTCGCTCGACGCCGATCCGGCGCCGTGGGCGAAGGAGCAGGCGGCGATCCTGCGGAAGCGGTCGCCGACCAGCCTGAAGATCACCTACCGCCAGATCCGCGCGGGCCGGCACCTGGACTTCGAGGACTGCATGCGTCTCGAGTATCGCATGGCGCACGGCATCTTCGACGGCCATGACTTCTTCGAGGGGATTCGCGCCGCCGTCATCGACAAGGACCAGGCGCCGCGATGGCAGCCTGCGCGGCTCGAAGACGTGAGCGAGGCCAAGGTCGCCCGCCACTTTGCGCCGCTCGAAACGGAACTGCCATTACCGGGGGCCGGCCGGTCGGCCCCCTGACAGAACACAGGCTGGCGAAGGAGGGAGCTCAGGATGGCACGGATCGGATTTGTCGGGCTCGGCAACATGGGCGGGCCCATGTCGGCTAATCTCGTGAAGAAGGGTCACGACGTCGTCGGCTTCGACGTGTCGCGGCAGGCGGTCGACCGGTTCGAGGCCGCGGGCGGACGTGGTGCACCGACCGCGGCCGATGCTGTCCGCGATGCCGAGGTGGTCGTCACCATGCTGCCCGCCGGCGAACATGTCCGTACTGTTCTCACCGGCGACGACGGCCTGATCGGCAAGGTCGGCGAGGGTACCCTGCTCATCGACTGCTCGACCATTGACGTCGGCACCGCCCGCAGCGTGTCCGTTGCCGCCGGCCAGGCCGGGCTTGCCATGGTCGATGCCCCGGTGTCTGGAGGCGTGGCGGGCGCGGAGGCGGCGACGCTCACCTTCATGGTCGGCGGCTCGGAGGACGCCTTCGAGCGTGCCCGGCCGATCCTCGAGTGCATGGGCCGCACGATCGTGCATGCCGGCGGCCCCGGCAACGGTCAGGCGGCCAAGATCTGCAACAACATGATCCTCGGCATTTCGATGATCGGCGTCTGCGAGGCGTTCGTGCTGGCCGAAAAGCTCGGCCTCGATCACCAGAAGTTGTTCGACATCGCGTCGAAGGCATCGGGCCAGTGCTGGTCACTGACCAGCTACTGCCCGGTGCCGGGGCCGGTGCCGGCATCGCCGGCGAATCGGGGCTACGCCCCCGGCTTCACCGCCGCCATGATGCTGAAGGACCTGCGGCTCGCCCAGGAGGCCGCCCACGCTGCCGGCGCCGCAACGCCGCTGGGGGCGGAGGCGCAGGCGATCTACGCCCTGTTCGCCGCCGCGGGTGGCGCGGCCCGCGATTTTTCCGGCATCATCGAGCTGATCAGGGGCCGTGAACAGGGTCAATGAATCCGCTGCAAGTGTCGGAAAACTCTAAACTAAATTTAACCCTGCCCTTTAATCGGATTTTAGGTTGGTGGGCGTAGCTTACCCGTCGACAAGGTGGGGGCACCCAAGCATCCCGCCGCCGTAATACAGGGCAGGTGTTGGATATGACCGCAGTCACACACAAGATCTCGGACAAGCCGAGCGGCGACGCCGCGTCAATCAAGGAACATTACCTTGAAACCCTTCATCTGGTCGAACGTCTTCATAGGCGTCTGCTTGATGTCATCAAGGATGATTTCGAGCGGGTCGGATGGCAGGACATCAACGCGGTTCAGGCCCTTCTCCTGTTCAACATCGGAGATGCGGAACTGACGGCAGGCGAGCTTCGTACGCGGGGCCACTATCTGGGCTCCAACGTGTCGTACAACCTCAAGAAGCTGGTCGATGCGGGCTATATCCACCATGAGAGGTCCGACCTCGATCGCCGTTCGGTGCGCGTGCGGCTTACCGAAAAGGGCTTCGAGGTCCGCCAGCGGGTGAACCAGCTCTACGATCGTCATGTCCTGTCGATCGAGGAGGTGGGCGGCATCTCCGGCGACGACTTCGAACGGATGAACCAGGCGCTGCGGCGACTGGAACGGTTCTGGACCGACCAGATCCGGTACAGGCTGTAGGCAGCCAGCCGGTCTGGCTACTCGAAGGATTACGCAGGCGGCCCTGGTCTCAGCGACCCGGGCCGTTGCGTTTTCTGTTGCGCATTTGCAACACTGAGGGGTGCGTAAACCCTTCGGTAACCCGCTGCCTTGAAAAAGTCACCTGGGCGATAAATTGGAAGTCGAGCCAACGGCCGGCTTTGACCCCCGCCGGGGAAGCTGTTAAAGACGGCGAGGGGGGAGCAGGCGAAAAGCCATTCCTTCGAGCGGGAACCCTGAACGTGCCACATCGACAAGCGGCTTGCTCCGCACCGGTCACCGGAAGTCTTCTCCCCATCCACGGTCTCGCGGCAATCGTACTCCTGTTTGCGGCCATCTTCGCGGTGATGGCGGTTGCCGCGCCGGCGCAGGCGGATCGGCTGGAAGACCGGCTTTTCTTCTGGAAGAAGAGCGAGACCAAGAAGAAGGTCGATGACAACCGGGCGCCCCGCCAGTCGTTCATCGCGGCCGGTCAGTCGCTCGAGCCGATGCTCGGCGTTCACACCGTTGACACGTTGCTCGGCGCCATCGCCCGCTACCAGATCATCGTGCGCCGCGGCGGCTGGCCGGAGCTGCCTCAGGGACGCGAACTCGCCCCTGGCCAGAAGGGCGTCGATGTTGCCAATCTCCGCTACCGGCTGATGGCGAGCGGCGACCTGGCCGCAGTGCGGACCGATGGCGATCCGGCCTATTTCGACGCGGCGCTGGAGCAGGCCCTGAAGGCATTCCAGTCGCGCCACGGCATCATGGCGCACGGCCGGCTCGACGAACGGACCCGTGCGGCGCTTAACGTACCGGCGACGGAGCGCCTGAATACGCTGAACATGAACCTGGTCCGGGCCCAGGAATACCTCCAGAAGCCGCTCGGCGAGCGGTACGTGGTGGTCAACATTCCGGCCGCCGAACTGGAAACCGTCGAGAACGGCCACGTGTACTCGCGTCACGTGAACGTGGTCGGCAAGGTCGACCGGCCGTCGCCCGAGGTGATCAGCCAGATCACCGAGGTCAACTTCAATCCGTACTGGCACGCGCCGGTGAGCATCGTGCAGAAGGACATCCTGCCGCTCCTGCGAGAGGGCAACATCGGTCATTTGAGGGACATCAACCTGCGCGTGTTCGCCGATCCGGAGTATTCGATCGAGGTCGATCCGAGCACCGTCAACTGGGCCACCGTCTCGGCCGACCAGTACTACTTCCGCCAAGAGCCTGGCGAACAGAACGCCATGGCCACCGTGCGGATCAATTTCCCCAACAAGCACGCGGTGTACCTGCACGACACGCCGACCAAGACCCTGTTCAACCAGGCCTTCCGCTATGACAGCTCCGGCTGCGTGCGGGTGGACGACGTGCATGTCCTCACCGAATGGCTGCTCAATGGCCAGGACGGCTGGGACCGTACCCGCATCGACATGGTGGCGGCGTCTCGGGAGCGCCTCGACGTGGCCCTCGAACGGCCGGTCGACTTCCGCATGATCTATCTGACTGCCTGGGCGGACATGGACGGCACGGTGCATTTCCGGCCCGACATCTACAATCGCGACCGGCCCGGTGCGCCGGCGATGGCGGCCCACGAGCCTGAGGTCACCGGCACCGTCGCGGTTCAGCAGCAGCAGATTCCCGCAAGCGTCAGCTCCGTGCGCGAGTCACGCCCCGGCGACGGCTTTGCCGACCGGATGGGCAACGCCATCCGTTCCATCATCCCGCAGTGAGTTGAAGGCGGGCGGAAGCGGCAGGGCCGGGCGGTGAACCGCGGCAATCAGGCGCGCGACGAGATCTACCTCGAATACATTCTGCTGGGCCACCTGGTGAAGGTCACGGCGGTCGACGCCGCCACCGGCACCGAAGTATCGGTCGCCGGCCCGCGCACAGCATCGCAGCAGGACCTGGCGAAGATCGCGGTTGCCAAGTTGCACCGACGGCTGGGAAAACGCACCGGCTGACGACCGTCGCCAGTTGCCCCGCGAGCAGCGCGCCTGGCGGGTGTTCCTTGTGGCACGCTGGCAAGCGCCGGCTACATATGGTAAGCACCGCTTTTGCCACGGTGCCGCCCGAAACGCGGTTCTCCCCACCCTGACAGCGAGTGACGGTGTCGATGCCTCAAGTTGCGGAAATCAACGAAGCCTGTTCCAGCTTCTTCACGGCGGATCTCAAGGATGCGGATCCGGAAATTGCGCGTGCCATCAAGGGTGAGCTCGGCCGGCAGCGCGACGAAATCGAACTGATAGCATCCGAGAACATCGTGTCGCGGGCGGTGCTCGAGGCGCAGGGCTCGATCCTCACCAACAAGTACGCCGAAGGGTATCCGGGACGCCGCTACTATGGTGGCTGCCAGTTCGTCGACGTGGTCGAGACGCTCGCCATCGAGCGGGCGAAGAAGCTGTTCGGTGCCGAGTTCGTCAACGTTCAGCCGAACTCCGGTTCGCAGGCCAACCAGGGCGCGATGATGGCGCTCGCGCAGCCGGGCGACACGATTCTCGGACTCAGCCTCGCCGCCGGTGGCCATCTCACCCATGGCGCGGCGCCGAACCAGTCCGGCAAGTGGTTCAACGCGGTCCAGTACGGCGTCCGCCGCGACGATCACACGATCGACTTCGAGAAAATGGAGCGGCTGGCTCACGAGCACCGCCCCAAGATCATCATCGCCGGCGGTTCAGCCTATCCGCGGACGCTCGATTTTGCGCGGTTCCGCGAGGTGGCCGACAGTGTCGGCGCCTACCTGATGGTCGACATGGCGCACATCGCCGGTCTCGTCGCTGCCGGTGTTCACCCGAGCCCCATGGAACACGCGCACGTGGTGACCACCACGACCCACAAGACGCTGCGTGGTCCGCGCGGCGGCATGATCCTCACCAACGACGAGGAGATCGCAAAGAAGGTGAACTCGGCGATCTTCCCCGGGATCCAGGGCGGGCCGCTTATGCACGTCATCGCTGCCAAGGCGGTGTGCCTGCTTGAGGCACTGAGCCCGGAATTCGGGGACTATGCCCGGGCAGTCGCCGACAACGCGCGCGCACTCGCCGAAACCCTTCGCGCCGGCGGCCTCGATCTCGTCGCCGGCGGTACCGACACGCATCTCATGCTTGTGGACCTGAGGCCCAAGGGACTGACCGGACGGGATGCCGAACTGGCCCTGTCCCGCGCCAACATCACCTGCAACAAGAACGGCGTGCCGTTCGATCCCGAAAAGCCCACGGTAACCTCGGGGATCAGGCTCGGCAGCGCGGCCTGCACCACCCGCGGGTTCGGCCGCAGCGAGTTCATCCAGGTCGGGGAAATGATCCTCACGGTGCTGGACGGACTTGCAAGCAACGGCCCGGAAGGCAACGCAGCCGTCGAGGCACGGACAAAGGAACAGGCGATTGCGCTGACCGACCGGTTCCCGATCTACGCTGACTGAGCGGCGGGCGAGGGGAGGTCGTCATGCGCTGTCCCTACTGCGGGCACGACGATACGCAGGTGAAGGATTCGCGTCCGAGCGAAGACAACGCGGCCATCCGCCGCCGGCGTTTCTGTCCCGCATGCGGCATGCGCTTCACGACCTTCGAACGGGTGCAGCTGCGCGAACTCACGGTGCTGAAGCGCTCCGGGCGGCGGGTTCCGTTCGACCGCGACAAGCTGGTCCGTTCGATCCAGATTGCCCTCCGAAAGCGCCCCGTCGATCCCGAACGCGTCGACCGAATGGTAAACGGCATCGTCCGTCGTCTGGAAAGCATGGGCGAGGCGGAAGTGGCCTCCGAGCTTATCGGCAAGCTCGTCATGGAAGGCCTCCGCGGCCTCGATGACGTCGCTTATGTCCGCTTTGCCTCGGTCTACCGGGATTTCCGTGAAGCCAAGGACTTCGAGGAGTTTCTTGGCGAACTGGCCAGCGAAGAGTGATAGCGGGCGCGCGCCTCGGGGCGGGCCCGCGTGACACGCCCCGGCAATCAGTCGACAGGCGCTTCATGCAGGTTGCGCTGCGCCTCGCCGGCCGCACCGTCGGCATGACCGGGGAGAACCCGGCGGTCGGCTGTGTCCTGGTACGCACCGGAGCAGACGGGCCTGTGGTCGTCGGCCGCGGTTGGACGGCTGTCGGCGGCAGACCGCACGCGGAGGTCATGGCACTCGATCGGGCCGGCGAAGCGGCGCGCGGCGCCACCGCCTACGTGACGCTCGAGCCGTGTGCCCATCACGGCCGTACGCCGCCATGCGCCGACGCGCTGATTGCGGCGGGAGTGGAACGGATCGTCGTCGCCGTCGACGATCCCGATCCGCGGGTGGCGGGGCGCGGTCTCGCGGCGCTGCGCAACGCCGGGGTCAGGGTCGAGACCGGTGTCTGTGCCGCCGAGGCAAGGCAGGTCACGGCGGGTTTCCTGAGCCGCATCGAGCGAAACCGCCCCCATGTGAGGCTCAAGCTCGCCGTTTCCGCCGATCACAGGATCGCCGCCCGCGCTGGCGAGCGTACCACCATAACCGGCGACGACGCGCGGGCGCTGGCACACCTGATGCGCGCCCGGTCGGACGCGATCCTCGTCGGGGTGACGACGGCGATCGTCGATGATCCCGAGCTGACCTGCCGGCTTCCCGGCCTGGAGCGCGCTTCACCCATCCGCGTCGTTGCCGACACCCGGCTTGAACTTCCGCTTTCGAGCCGCCTCGTTGCCACCGCCTCCGAGCATCCCGTCTGGGTGTTGGCCGGGAAGGGGGGTGACCCCGCCCGCCGGCAGGCACTTGCCGACCGCGGCGTGCGCATCACCGAGTGTGCGGTCGGCAGCGATGGCAGGCCCGACCTGGCTGCGGCACTGAGGCTGCTTGCTTCCGACGGGATCAACTGGTTGCTGGTGGAAGGCGGGGCACGCATCGCAGCCGCCCTTGTACGGGACGATCTGATCGACGAGATGGTGGTGTTCGAAGCGCCGCACGAGTTCGGGCCGGAG
>Ga0079224_100014791_pt1 | contig 10909 bp, 9 predicted proteins | sample Stecom2015_FD_80414 | JGI IMG/M metagenome (GOLD analysis project Ga0079224, IMG submission 80414) | Agricultural soil microbial communities from Utah to study Nitrogen management - Steer compost 2015 | ecosystem: Environmental > Terrestrial > Soil > Agricultural land | place: USA: Utah...
AGGCGGTGACGGTGCGCCAGCCCACCCTGGACGACGTGTTCCTCAAGCTGACCGGGCGGGCCATCCGCGACGAGGAGGCGTCGGCCGTCGACCGCATGCGCATGTCGGCCCGCTTCCACGGGAGGGTTCGGCGGTGATGGAACGGCGCGAGTCCCTCGACCTGCTGCATGAGGCCCGGGCCGCTTACGTCATCTGGCTGCGGGACCTGATCCGCTTCGTCAGCGAGCGGTCACGCCTGGCGGGTGCCCTGGGCCAGCCCCTCATCTACCTGGGCGTCATGGGAACGGGCTTCGGCGCCACCTTCCGCGCCGCCGTGCTGCCCGAGGGCTTCTCCTACGTGCAGTTCATGTTCCCGGGGATCCTGGGCATGACCGTCCTGTTCACCGCGCTGTTCTCGTCGGTCTCGATCATCTGGGACCGGGAGTTCGGCTTTCTCAAGGTGGTGCTGGTGGCGCCGGTGTCGCGGCCGGCCATCGTGCTGGGCAAGGCCCTGGGCGGGTCCACCGTGGCGCTGCTGCAGTCGACGCTGCTGCTGGTCCTGACGCCGCTGGTGGGCCTCGACCTGGGGATCGCGGACCTGCTCCGGCTGTGGGTGGTCATGCTGCTGATGGCCTTCGCCCTGACCAGCATGGGCCTGGCGCTGGCCTCCCGCATGCCCAGCATGGAAGCGTTCCAGATGATCATGAACTTCCTCATCATGCCCATGTGGATGCTGTCGGGCGCCTTTTTCCCGCTGCGGGGCGTACCGGCCTGGATGGAGGCCCTGATGCGGGTGAACCCGCTGACGTACGGGGTGGACGCGCTGCGCGGCGTCATGTACGCGGGGACGCCCATGGGGGAGGCCCTGGTCATCCACAGTTTCGGGTTCGACCTGGCGGTGGTGGCCGCGGTGGCCCTGGTGGCCTTCGTGCTGGCGCTGCTGACCTTCAAAGGGCGGGAGTCGTGAGCCTCCGGAGGGAGGGGGCGGGTTCGCCGCCGGGCCGGGGCGTTTGGATGGCCCCAGGTCAGTAGCCCCGGGCGCGGGCAGTGACTCCCCGGCCATGGGCGCCGGGCACCGCCCCCGGCGGCGAACCCTTGCCTGTGCGGGGATGTGCAGGGAAGCGTTCCTGCAAACCCGCCCTTCCGATCCGACCTTATGAACCGGCCGCCTCCACCGAGGCCGGCGACGGCACCGAAGCCGGCTCGTGGTTGTTGACGGCGAACTCGGGATAGGCGCTGACCCCGTGCTCTCCCAGGTCCAGGCCGCGGGCCTCCTCGTCAGGCGACACCCGCAGGCCCAGCAGCGCCCGGCAGACCAGGAACGCCAGCCACGAGGTGACCCCGACAAACAGGAACACCGCCGCCACGCCCAGGGCCTGCACCGCCAGCAGGCCGGCACCGCCCCCGGTGAACAGCCCCAGTTCCTCGTGGAAGAGGCCCACGGCCAGCGTGCCCCAGGCACCCGCGATGCCGTGGACCGGCACCGCGCCCACCGCGTCGTCCAGGTGCAGCCGCTCCAGCAGCCGACTGCCGGGCAGCAGGAGCAGGCCGCCCCCGGCGCCGATCAACACCGCCGCCGCCGGGCTGACGAAGGCGCAGCCCGCCGTGATGGCCACCAGACCCGCCAGGGCGCCGTTCAGGGCCTCGGCGACGCCGGGGTGCCCGTTCACCAGCCGCGACAGGAACAGCGCCGTCGCCGCGCCGGACGCCGCCGCCAGGTTGGTGGTCAGGGCGATCCGGCCGATATTGGCGTCGGTGCCCGCCAGCGTGGAGCCGGCGTTGAAGCCGAACCAGCCGAACCAGAGGATGAACACGCCCAACGCCGCCAGGATCAGGTTGTGGCCGGGGATGGGCCGCACCTGGCCGTTGGGCCCGAAGCGCCCCGCCCGGGGACCCACCAGGGCGATGCCTACCAGCGCCGCCCAGGCGCCCACCGAGTGCACCACCGTGGAGCCGGCGAAGTCCAGCATGCCCAGGGATCCCAGCCAGCCGCCGCCCCAGACCCAATGGCCCACGATGGGGTAGATCAGGGCGCTGAGGATGGCTGAGAAGGCCAGGTAAGCGGTGAAGCGGGTCCGCTCGGCCATGGCGCCCGACACGATGGTGGCCGCCGTCCCGGCGAACACCGTCTGGAACATGACGAAGGCCAGCAAGGGAACCCCCGGATCCACATGGTCCAGGCCGCCGCCCAGGAAGAAGCCGCTGGTGCCCAGCACCCCGGCGGCGCTGGCGCCGAACATCACCGCGAAGCCCACCGCCCAGTAGGCGATGGAGGCCACGGAGAAGTCCATCAGGTTCTTGAGGACGATGTTGCCGGCGTTCTTGGCCCGGGTGAAGCCGGCCTCCACCATGGCGAACCCGGCCTGCATGATGAAGACCAGGAACGCCGCCACCATGGTCCACACCGTGTTGATGGCCGCTGCCAGCGAATCAGCGCTCATCGCTCAGCCTCCCGTTCGCAAATCCACTGCGCCGTTGTCGTCGGGTCCTGCCACCGGACCGCCGCGGCACGGGTCGGTGGTAGGAGGTGGCCGGTGAGCCGCGGGCATCAGGACGAGCAGAAACAAAAAAGCCCGACGGGCACCGGCCCGTAGGGCATCCTCGCCAGCAGGCGGCCGCGCCGTTGCGGCGCGCCTCTTGCCATTAATTTACGGGCCGCCGGGAACCGTGTCAAGGGCGTAGCGGCCCACGCCACCGGCCCGGCGGCGTGCCAGGGCCCAAGCGGTGCTCACGGAGTGCGGATCCAGCGCCAGATCTCGGCCGGTGTGGCCGTCTTGCCGTACATCAGCATGCCCACCCGGAAGACCCGGGCCGCCGCGTACGTCACCAACGCCGCCGCCAGCAGCAGGAGGACGGCGGCCGCCGCGATCTCCCATGCCGGCACGTCGCCCATGCCCACGCGCAGGACGGCGATGACCGGGCTGGTCAGGGGGAACAGCGTGGCGGTCCTGGCGATGGAGCCGGTGGGGTTGATCATGACCGGGCCCAGGACCAGGAACGGCAGGAACGGCAGCAGGAACACCATGCCCTGCAGACTGCTGGAGTTCTGGATGTCTTCCATGGTGGCGCCGGCCGCCACGAACAGGGCGGCGTAGAGCAGGTAGCCCAGCAGGAAGAACAGGGCGATGACGGGGACCGACTCCAGGGCGATCCACCGGGTGATCTGCACCTTGAAGACCAGCCCGGCCAGCGGCAGGGCCACCGCCAGCCAGATGACCGCCTGCAGGACCCCCAACAGGAAGTGGCCGATGATCTTGCCGGCCATCAACTGCCGGGCGTTGATAGACGAGAGGACCACCTCGCTCATCCGGTCTCGCTTTTCCTGCAGGGCGCTCTGGAGCAGCATGGTTCCCGACGTCATGATCAGCAGCATCAACAGGACCACGGCGCCGATAGCGGTGGGCAGGCGGTGCCAGTCCGGCGCCGGGTCGTCGCCGGGCTCCTGGCCCAGCACGGTGCGGACCACCGCCGCCGGCGCCAGCAGCCGTTCTGCGTCGTCCAGGTCGAGGCCCACCGCGCCCAGGCGCCGGCCCTGGAGCAGCCGGGTCAGGGCCTCCTGCAGCCCGCCCGGCACTGGGCGGTCCCGGTCAGAGACGTAGAGATGGAGGACGCCCGTCTCCAAGAACTCGTCGTCGAGGACCAGGTAGCCGTCCACCTCCCCGGTATCGACCCGGGCCTGGGCGGCGCCGGCATCGCCGGCCGGTACCAGCCGGACCTGCCCGTCCGTAACCAGGTCCTCCAGCACGGCGTACCCGTCGATCCGGTCCACGACGGCGTACGTCTGTGGGGTGGGCCGATCCAGGTATCCCAGCAGGGCCGGGACGCCGGCCATCAACAGCGCCACCAGCGGGGTCAGCAGCATGCCCACCAGGAAGCTGCGGTTCCGCAGATTGCGCATGACTTCCCAGCGGATCACTTCCGACGTCCCGGGCCACCCCTTCATGCCGCCGCCTCCCCCCGGGCGATGCGCACGAAGATCTCGTGCAGGGAAATCCTGGCCACTGCCATTTCCTCGATGGGGGCATCGGCGGGCAGCGAAGCCAGGAATGCCGCCGGCTCCACCCCGGGCTTGAGCAGCACCGTCGCCCGGGGGCCGTCGTACTCGGCCGATTCCACCAGGCCCGACGCCGGGACGCGCCAGGCGGGGTCCCGCACCAGCAGGCGCACCCGGTGGACGCCGTAGGCGGCCTTGATCTCGGCCAGGGGGCCGTACACCACCCGACGGCCCTGGTGAATGAGGAAGATCCGCTCACACATGGCCTCCACCAGGTTCATCTGGTGGCTGGACAGCAGCACGGCGCACCCCTGGGCCGCCAGGCGGCGGATCTCTTCCATGAAGAGTTCCTGGTTGACCGGGTCCAGGCCGGAGAAGGGTTCGTCCAGCACCAGCAGCCGCGGCTGGTGGAGGACGGCGGCGATGAACTGGACCTTCTGGGCCATGCCCTTGGACAGCTGGTTGACCCGGGCCCGGGCCTGGGGACCCAGGCCGAACCGCTCCAGCCACTCCATGGCCCGGGCGCGGGCGGCCCTGCCCCTGAGCCCCTTCAGGGAGGCCAGGAACAGCAGCACGTCGATGACCCGGGCGTCGCGGTACAGCCCCCGCTCTTCGGGCAGGTAGCCCACCAGGTGGGCGGGAATCCGGCCGCTGCCGCCCGCCGCGGAGGCACCGCGCGGCACCGCGCCGGTCCCCCCTTCGGGCAGCCGGAAGAGAATCCGTCCCTCGTCCGGGGCGGTGATCCCCATGATCATGCGCAGCGTGGTGGTCTTGCCGGCCCCGTTGGGGCCGAGAAAGCCCAGGATCTCGCCGGGCCGCACCTCGAAGGACACGTGGTCGACCGCTGTCTTGCCGCCGTACCGCTTGACCACGCGGTCGACGATCAGCACCTCGTCCGGCACGCCCACCTTCCCTTCCCGAAAAGCAGTGCAGGGCGACGGGCCGGGCTTCACGCCCAGACCCAGAACCGCTCCTCCCGGAACATCCACTCGAAGCGGCGGCGCATGGTTTCGCTGGCGGCCAGGCGCTCGTCCCAGCCGGTGGTCTGCGACCGGTGGGCGGCGAAGGCGGCGCGCTTGACGTGGGCCACCTCGGCGATGTCGATGACCTGGATGGGCACGTCCAGTTTCACCTCATCGGAACGGATGGCGGGCATCCACACCCGCGGCCGGGGGTCGAGACCGGCCCGGTCCAGGGCCAGCAGGGCGGCGCGGCCCACGGCGTGGTGGTCCGGGTGACCGCTGTGCTCGGGATGGAAGGTGATCACCGTCGAGGGCCGCACCTCGGTCATGACGGCGGCGATCCGGTCCGCCAGGGCGTCGGGGTCCTCGAACTCCACGGTCTTGTCCCACAGCCCCAGCAGGCGGACGTCGTCGACGCCGACGATGCGCATGGCCTCCGCCAGTTCCCGGCGGCGGATGAGGGGCAGGGTCTCGCGGGTGGCCATGGGCGGCCGGCCCATGAGGCGCCCCATCTGGCCCAGGGTGGCGCAGACGTAGGTCACCGGCACGCCGCGCCGGCGCAGGATGGTCATGGTGCCGGTGCAGCCGAAGGCTTCGTCGTCGGGATGGGCCAGCACCACCAGCAGGTGGCGCTCGCCGGCCAGGGGATCGGCGCTGCCCGTCATGCCTGGTCCTCCTCGGTGAAGGACATGGGGAAGGGGTCCCGGCTCAGTTCCAGGGCTACGGTCAGGCGGCCCTCATCGTCGTGGCCGGCCATGAGCAGGCGGCCCCGGTCGTCCACTTCCCAGTGGGTGAGACCTTCCGCCACCACCCAGCCGTCGGGGAGCCGCAGGCCCACCCGGTAGGGTCCGGACCCGCCCACGCCCGCACGCAGGTACCGGACCTGCACGTTGCGGGCGAAGGCGCCGTAGGTGTTCTTGGTGTAAGCCCCCATGGTGGTTTCGAGGTGCAGGTACAGCGGCTCGCCTGCCATCTGCTCGAGCCGTTCCTTGAGGGCTGCAGGATCGATGGGTTGCATCGCAGGCCTCCAGCGTCCTTAGTCCCCTTGAATTTTAGAGGAAGTCGCGCGGGTTGGGGTTCCCGGATACCGGTTCCCGCCGGCCGGCCGCACCGGCCGCCTCAGCGGCTCAGGATGCCCCGGGCCTCCAGCCACCGCATCAGCGGCATTCCCACCACCAGCACCGCGGCTGTCTGGCCCAGCCCCACGTACAGGACCGACGGGCCGTAGGGGAAGCCGGCGGCGTAGTGGAGGATGGCCGCCACGCCCAGGGCGTTGAGGACGATGGGCCACAGGGCGCCCAACCACAGGTTGGGCATGCGGGCGGTCAGCAGGCCCGCCGCCAGGGTGATCAGGCAGCCGCCGATGATGTCCAGCAGGCCGAAGCCGCCGTAGGCGTTGGCGATGGTGCAGCCCAGCCACAGCCCCAGGGCGGCGGGAGTGCCCCAGTAATAGGGGAGCAGGGTCAGGGCTTCGGACAGGCGGATCTGCACCGGCCCGTAACTGATGGGGGCCAGCGCCACGGTGATGACGGTGTAGAGGGCGGCGATCAGGGCGGCCCGCGCCAGGGCCCGGCGGTCCAGCGCCACCTGCCTCACCTCCTGAAGTCTTGAAGGATGCTCCCCTGCTCCAGCGGCCGTGCGCTGACGCGTTCCCAGGGTTGTTTTGCCTGCCGCCGGCCGGACCCTGCACGCCGCGCGCCCGGGTGGGCGCCTGCGATCCCGCCGGCGCCGCGCCCGCCCAGCAAGCCGGGCCCACCCCGCACGCACCCCTGCCGGTTTGACATAACCTGTGGGCAACACCGCCACCGCGGGAGTAGGCCCCGTCACCGGTGGCCGAGGGGGAACCGGATTGCCCACCGTCGGGATCCTGTTGGGTGAGCGGGACCTGCGCCGGGCCATGCGCGGCCTGACCCACGAGCGCCTGCCGGCCTACCAGCGGGCGGCGCGCCGGTGGGGGATGCAGGTAGTGTTCTTCTCGCCCCGGGGCATCCGCTGGCGCGACCGCACGGTGCAGGGTTACGTCTACCGGCGGCGGCGCTACCGCCGCGTCCGGGTCCCGCTGCCCAGGGTCATCCACCGCCGGATCATCGCGTCCAGCGCCTTCAGCCGGCGGGTCGTCCGCCGCCTGGCGCGGCTGCCGGGCGTGCGCATGTTCAACCCGCCCATGAGCCGCCACAAGCTGGTGGTCCACCGCAAGCTCCGGCGGGTCATCGCCCGGGCGCTGCCGGTCACGCGGCCGCTGCGCCGGCCGGCGGATGCCCTGGCGCTGCTGCGGCGGTTCCGCTCCGTATATGTCAAGCCGGCCCTGGGCAGCGCCGGCCGCGACGTCCACCGGATCGACGCGCTGCAAGGCTTCTACCGCGTCGTGAGCTGGACCGGCGAGCGGCAGATCCTGGGCCGCGGCGGGCTGGTGCGGTGGCTGCGGCATCGCAGCGGCCGGGGGTACCTGGTCCAGCAGGGGATCAACCTGGCCCGGTACCGGGGACGGCGGTACGACATCCGCGTGTGGGTGCAGCGGGGTGCCGACGGCCGGTGGCAGGTGACCGGCATGTGGCCGCGGTTGGCGGCCCGGCACATGCCCGTCAGCAATATGGCCCGGGAGGGCCGGCGGGGTGACCTGGGCCGCGTGCTGAGGCGGAGCATTCCCAGGGTGCCGGCGGCGCTCCTGCGGCGGCGGCTGCGTCGGCTGGCGCTGGCCGTGGCCCAGGGGCTGGCGCGCAGGCACCCGGCGGTGGCGGACCTGGGCCTGGACCTGGCCCTGGACCGCCGGGGCAAGGCCTGGTTCCTGGAGGCCAACATGCGCCAGCAGCGGTGGGCGCCCAGCGCCCTGCGGCGCGCGCCGCGGGCCTTCATGCGCCAGTACGCCACGCCCATGGCCCATGCCGCCTACCTGCTGGGCCTGACCCGCCGGCGGCAGGAGGGCGCCGGCACCACCGCAGCGGCGGAGCCGGCGGCTGCCGCGGGACCCGGCGGAGGGAACCCGGCGGGGAACGGCGCGACGGCCGGCGGCGCACCAGCGGGGCCCGGGACCACCCCGGCCAGTCCCAGCGACACCTAGCAACCCCGGCGGACGCGCTGCCGGCAGGGATGGGCGGCGGCGCCGCCAACCTCCTCAGCATGGCCCTTCGAGTTGCAGTAGACATCGGCGGAACGTTCACAGATCTGGTCTACGTCGACGACGCAACGGGAGCACTGGGGCTGGCCAAGACCTCCACCACACCCGGACGGCTGCAGGAGGGCGTGCTGGCCGCGATCCGGCAGGCGGGTTTCGACCCCGCCGAGGTGGCTCGCTTCGTCCACGGCACCACGGTGGTCATCAACGCCATCACCGAGCGCAAGGGCGTGCCGGTGGGCCTGCTGACCACCCGCGGCATGCGCGACGTCCTGGAGATCGGCCGGGGAAACCGGCCCGACATCTACAACCTGCGTTACCAGAAGCCCCGGCCTTTCGTGCCGCGGCGCCTGCGGTTGGAGGTCCGGGAGCGCCTGGCGCCCGACGGCTCGGTGGTGGAGCCGCTGCGCGAGGACGACGTGGCGGCCGCGGCCGAGGCGTTCCGGCGCGCGGGCGTCCAGGCCGTCGCGGTGTGCTTCCTGCACGCATACGCCAACCCGGAGCACGAGCGGCGGGCAGGGGACCTGCTCCGGCGGCTGCTGCCCGGCGCATTTGTCACCCTATCCCATGAGATCACCCGCGAGTGGCGGGAGTATGAGCGCACCAGCACCACGGTGCTCAACGCCTACGTGGGTCCCATCGCCTCGGGCTACCTGGAGCGCCTGGAGGCAGACCTGCGGGCCGCCGGCATCGGCGGCGCCCTTCACATCATGCAGTCCGGCGGCGGGACCATCACCTTCGCCGCCGCCCGCGAGACGCCCATCCACCTGGTGGAGTCGGGGCCCGTGGGCGGCGTGGTGGGCGCCGCCGCCCTGGCCGCCGAACTGGACCTCGGTGACGTGATCACCCTGGACATCGGCGGCACCACCGCCAAGTCCTCGCTGATCAAGGGCGGGGAGGTGGCGGTGACCACCGATTACCGCCTGGAGTGGACGCCCCGGTACGCGGGCTACCCGGTCAAGGTGCCGGTGGTGGACATCGTGGAGATCGGCGCCGGCGGCGGCTCCATCGCCTGGCTGGACGACACCGGCCGGCTCCACGTGGGACCCGAAAGCGCCGGCGCCGATCCCGGTCCCGCCGCCTACGGCCGCGGCGGCACCCGGCCTACCGTCACCGACGCCAACCTGATCACCGGCCGCCTGGACCCGGAGGCCTTCCTGGGCGGCCGCATGCGCCTGGACCTGGAGGCGGCGCGGCGGGCCTACCAGCCCCTGGCGGCCCATTACGGCATCGACGTGGACGCGGCCGCCCTGGGCGTGCTGCGGGTGGCCGATGCGGTGATGATGAATGCCCTGACGCTGGTGTCGGTCCAGCGCGGGTATGATCCCCGGGACTTCTCCCTGGTGGTGATGGGGGGCGGCGGGCCGCTGCACGGTCCCGCCCTGGCCCGGGAACTGGGCATCCGGAGGGTGGTGGTCCCCCGGGCGCCGGGGCATTTCTCGGCCTGGGGCATGCTGACCAGCGACCTGCGCCGGGACCTGGTCCAGACCTTCGTCACGGACCTGGACCACGCGGCCGCCGGCGACCTGGAGGCCCGCTTCACCGCCATGGAGACGGAACTGATCGGCGCCTTCGCCGCCGAGGGCCTGGAGCGGGCGGCGGTCACCTGCGTGCGCGCCGCCGACCTGCGCTATCGCGGCCAGGAGCATACCGTTCGGGTGCCGGTGCCGGGCCGCCTGGACGGCCCGGCCGATGTCGAGGCCGTCATCGGGCGGTTCCATGAAGCCCACCAGCGGCAGTACACCTTCCGCCTGGACTCAGGTGTCGAGGCGGTCAACCTGCACGTCACGGCGGTGGTCCGCCAGCCGCGGCCCGCGCGGGCGCCCCTGGACCGGGTGTCGGGAGAGGCCGGCGCCAACCGCGCCCTGGTGGGGCGGCGGGCGGTGCTGTTCGGCGCCGGCCAGCGGCTGGAGGTGCCGGTTTACGACCGGGGCCGGCTGCCGGCGGCAGCCGAGGTGCGGGGCCCGGCGGTCATCGCCGAGGAGGCGTCCACCACGCTGCTGCATCCGGGCATGGCGATGGTGGTCGACGACTTCGGGAACCTGCACATCGACACCGGAGCCGGCAGGGGGGTGGAAAGGTGAACCGTGTCGATGGCCCTGACGCCGGTCCCTCGACCGTCGATCCCTTCACCCTGGAGATCATCCTGGAGGGCCTCTACGCTGCGGCCCGGGAGATGTTCGTGACCCTGGGCCGGACGGCCAAGTCCCCCATCATCTACGAGGTGCTGGACTACGCCTACGGTATCTACTCGCCGGACGGGGACCTGGTGGCTGAGGACAACGGCGTCATGGGCTTCCTGGGCGCCCTGTACTTCGCCGTGGACGAGGTGCGCGTCAAGCACGGGCACCGGCTGCGGCACGGAGACATCTTCATCAGCAACGACCCATGGACGGCCAACGGGTCCCACCTGTCGGACGTCAACATGGTCTGCCCGGTGTATTACGGGGATCGGCTGGTGGCCTTCACCGTCAACAAGGCCCACTGGACCGAGATCGGCGGCAAGGACCCCGGCTCCTGGACCGCCGACGCCGCCGAGGTGTTCCAGGAGGGGCTGCAGTTCCCGTGCGTCCACCTCTACCGGGCTGGGGAGATCGACGAAACCCTGGTGGAGATGATCCGGGCCAACGTGCGCACGCCCGACGACACCCTGGGCGACATGTACGCCCAGGCCGCCGCCCTGCGGGTGGGGGCCCGGCGCATCGTGGAACTGTGCGAGAAGTACGGGCCCGACACGCTGGAAGCGGCCATCGCCGAGCACCTGCGGCGGGGGCGGGAGCGGGCGCGCCAGGCCATGGCCGAACTGCCCCGGGGGACCTTCACGGTCACCGACCTGATGGAGAACAACGGCGTCGGCGGCGA
>Ga0079224_100014792_pt1 | contig 10909 bp, 6 predicted proteins | sample Stecom2015_FD_80414 | JGI IMG/M metagenome (GOLD analysis project Ga0079224, IMG submission 80414) | Agricultural soil microbial communities from Utah to study Nitrogen management - Steer compost 2015 | ecosystem: Environmental > Terrestrial > Soil > Agricultural land | place: USA: Utah...
GCCACGTACTCGGTGAACACCGCCGAATACAGCGGGTTGCCGCGGAAGCTGCGGCGCATGAAGAACGCACCGCCCTTGCGCAGGATCGTGCCCACCACCGGCAGGTTGAGGTTGATGCCGGCTGCAATATGCGGCGGCACGATGCCGCGCTCGTACAGCAGGTAGGACAACAGCAGGTAGTCCATGTGGCTGCGATGGCAGGGCACGTAGACCACCTCGTGGCCGGGCGCGGCCTCCTTCAGCCTGTCCAGGTGATGGACCAGCACGCCGCGGTAGATCCGGTTCCAGATGGGAGTCAGGACGAAGCTGGCCGAGCGCACCACCGGGTGCGAGTAGTCGGCGGCGATTTCCCAGGCGTAGGCATGCGCCTTGCGCCACGCCTCGGCGGTCTTGCTGCCATCGCGGCGGGCCTGGTTGGCGATGGTCTCGCGCACGCTCTCGGCGGCCAGCACCTTGTTAACCAGCAGCCGCCGGGTGGACAGGTCCGGGCCGATGATCGCCGCGCGGATACGGCGGAAGTGGGCGCGCAGCACGCGCTGCAGCTTGCGCACGGTGCGTTCCGGCGGCAGCCCTTCGGCCACGGTTTCGCGTAGCGACACCGGCGTGGCGAAGCGGACCAGGGTGTCGCGGCCATTGAGCAGGATCGCCAGCAGCCGGCGGAAGCGGCCGACGATGGCCCAGTTTTCCGAGAACAGCACCGAGAACCAGCCACTGTGCCGGTCCGGGGCGCGGCCGACGAAGATCGATACCGGCACCAGGCGCACGTCCAGCGCCGGGTCGGCGCGATGGGCCTGCAGCAGCCGTGCCAGCGAGTCCGAATGGGTGCGTGCGGCCGGGCGCTGGTCGGGAATCAGCGGCGCGGCGTTGCGTCGCGACAGCGCCAGGTAGGCGCGCTTGCGGCCGGTGGGATCGCCGGCCAGCGGCACCAGCGGCGAGGGCAGGCCGGCCTGGCGGCAGGCCTTGTCCAGGATCAGCGCGTTGGACAGGCCGTAGTCTTCCAGCACGTAGCACAGCGGGCGCGGGTCGCCGTCGTCCAGTGGCCGGTCACCCGGCTCCAGCTTCAGGTCCAGCCACGGATCGGACAGCCAGCCCAGCAGCCGCGCCCACAGCGGGCGCTTGGCCTGCGCCGGGGGCCGGGCGGTGGCCGGCGTCGGGGCCGCAGCGCCAGCGGACTCCGGGGGGACAGCGCCGTCGCCCGCAACGGCGGGTGCCGGCGCGGAAGTGGCCTGGTCCGGAGCCGGGGACGCCGAAGGATCGCCCGGCGCGGGCTCCGGGAACGGCAGGGGATTCTGTTCGGGCATGGGGCGATTATCGCGCAGGTGCCGGTGGATCCTGTTCCGGGGCCGGTGGCGGCTCCGGCAGCCCCGGCAACTCGGCGATGGCCTGCGCGGCGGCGGCGGCCAGCAGGGCATCGGCCTGGGCCAGGTAATCGCTGAGGTACCAGTGGCCGCCACGCCGGGTCAGGCTGACCACGGTGTCGATCTCGGTGCTGCCCAATGCGTACTGGATGCGCACGCTGGCCTGGTCGCCATCCTCCTGCACCAGGCCGGTGCGCAGTTCGGCCAGGCTGGCATCCAGGTCCAGCCCGTACCCGGCGATCACCGCTTTTGTCGCGGCCAGGAATGGCCCCAGCCTGCGCAGGCTTTCTTCCATGCCGGCCTCGCGCAGGCTGTCCTCGGCGTCCAGGCCGGTGGCGCGTGCGGCAGCCGTCAGCTGGCCGATCGCCGCATGGGCGCGCTTGCGGTCACCCAGTGGCGCCCGCACGGCCCAGGCCCCGAGCGCGGCAACGACCTGGGTGTAGTGGCCGCGTTCCTCGGCGCTGTAGTGCCCCTGTTGTTCCAGGTACTGGGCGCCGAACAGGGCCAGGGAGCGGGCGGCATCGCGCAGGGCCACCCCCTGGCCGGCGAACTGGCGGTCGTACGCTTGCCCGAGTGCCTGCTCGGCGCCGGGCCTGGCCAGCGCCGCCAGGGCTGGCTGCAACTGGCTGTCCAGCGGCAACTCCGACAGCGGCCAGCGGCTGCGGTCGTCGCGCCAGGCCTGGGCCAGGCCGGCATGCATATCGGGCGGCAGGGCGTCGCGGGCGAAGGCGGCCAGGTCGTTGTTGCCCAGGTGGGTGACCAGCTGGCGGACCGCGCCGGCCGGCTCGCTGGCAGCGCCGGGCAGTTCCGGCGCGGCAGGTTTGCCGCAACCGCCCAGCATGGCCAGCAGCAGCAGGCCCGCGCCCAGCCTCGATCGGCCTTGCGCGGGCGCGTGGAAGCGCGGTGGATGCATGCAGCCGTTCCCCGGGTCGGGTTCCCGGTCCGAGTGTGGCCGCTGGTGCCGGGCCGGGCAACCCGCGCCGGGGGCGGGCACGACAGGGCCCGTCCGGACCCCAGGCACAAAAAGGGGAGGCGCCTGGCCTCCCCGAAAACCAGCCGAAGCTGGAGGACATCGTGTTGTGGCATGGCTCCGGCCGGGCCGGACGGGGTCATGCTAACGCCGGGCAGAACTTTAGGCAACACATGAGGTTGCAGCCATCAAGCCTTTGATTTTTCAGACATAGCCAGTGCAATTTCGGCCTGGATCGCCGCCGCCGCCGCCGCCGGGTCGGGGGCATTGCGGATCGGCCGGCCAATCACCAGGGCGTCGGCGCCATCGGCCAGCGCGCGGGCCACGCCGACGCTGCGTTTCTGGTCGTCGCCGACCGGGCCTGCGGGACGGATGCCCGGGCACACGATGGAGAAGCCGGCACCGGTGGCCCGCCGGATCGGGCCGGCCTCCAGCCCGGATGCGATCACGCCGTCCACGCCGGCCGCCTGGGCGGCCAGCGCACGTTCGACCACGATCCGCTCCGGGTCGGCGTCGATGCCCATCGAGCGCAGGTCGCTGCCGTCCATCGAGGTGAGCACGGTGACCGCAAGCAGGCGCATGTCGCCGCCATTGGCCGCGGCGGCGGCCTGCATCATCGCCGGGTGCCAGCCGTGGATGGTGCAGTAGCTCACCGGCCAGCGCCCCAGCCCGGCGACCACGCCGGCCACGGTGGCGGGGATATCGAAGAACTTCAGGTCCACGAACACCTTCTTGCCGCGTGCGGCCAGCGCGTCCAGCACCTGGAAGTATTCGCCCGAGGCCAGCAGTTCCATGCCGATCTTGTAGAACTGCACGGTCTGGCCCAGGCGGTCGATCCAGGCCAGCGCCTGCGCCCGGTCGGGCACGTCCAGGGCAAAGATCAGCCGCTCGGTGTCGGTCAGTTGCAGCGGCGGCCGGCTCACGGCGTCGACTCCCGTACGCCGCACGCAATCACCCGGACGCGCGCTGCGCTTGCACGCCGGCTCGGGGCGGCAGCACGGGCCGGCAGGGGGGCACGGGAGGCGGTAAGACGCATGCGTGGACCGGAATGATGGAGGTGCGCCAGTGTAGCGGCTCGCACGGGCGCGACTTCCCGCATCCGTGCGCCGCCGAGCGGCCTGCCTTGCGCGGTGCATTCGCGACGCGGGCTGCGGATGGGTAAGCTTCGGGGTCCGGATCGGTCCGGCAGGCCGGCCGCGCGCCCCCGGGGTCCGGGGCTGGCAGGCATGGCGCTACGCAACATGCATCCGGGGGACTTACGTGCTAGAAAAGCCGTATGGTACCGCTAACTTTTCCCGGCCCGGGAGTAAGCCCTGGTCGGAAGTCGTTGTGGCTGAAGGGTTTGTTGCGGCGCAACAAGCCGGCGGGCCGAAAACTTGTCCACAAGCATTTCGCGCAAGGGGAATCCATATGACCGTGTCCGCCAACCGTTCCTTCGCCGCATGCGGCCGTGAGGAGTGCGGCGCATGAGCCTGTACGCCGGCCTGGACGTGGGCACCCAGAGCGTCAAGCTGGTCGCCTATGACCCCGATACCCGCCAGGTGGTGGCCACGACCGGCCATCCGCTGGATCTTGCCGCCGGCGACGACGGCAGCCGCGAGCAGCGCGCCGAATGGTGGATCGAGGCCATCCGCGCCAGCTTTGCCGCGCTGGACCCGGGCGTGCGGGCGAGGATCCGCGCCATTGGCGTGTCCGGCCAGCAGCACGGCTTCGTGCCGCTGGACCGCGCCGGCAACGCGCTGGCGCCGGCCAAGCTGTGGTGCGACACCAGCACCTCGGCCGAGTGCGGGCAGATCATGGATGCGGTCGGCGGCGCGCAGCGCAGCATCGAGGTGGCCGGCAACCCGATCCTGGTGGGCTACACCGCCTCCAAGCTGCCCTGGACCCGGCGCCATCGCTCGCAGGTGTATGCGCAACTGGCCACCATCCTGCTGCCGCACGATTACGTGAACTTCTGGCTCACCGGCGAGAAGTGGATGGAACACGGCGACGCCTCCGGCACCGGCTGGCTGGACGTGCGCAACCGTCGCTGGTCCGACCAGATGATCGCCGCCACCGACAAGGACCGCGACCTGCGTCCGTGCCTGCCGCCACTGGTGGACGCCGACACCATGTTCGCGATCGCCCCGGCCATCGCCGCCGAGCTGGGCCTGTCCAGCGAGGTGCGCGTCTCGGCAGGTGGTGGCGACAACATGATGGCGGCCATCGGCACCGGCAACGTCTCGCCGGGCGTGCTGAGCATGAGCCTGGGCACCTCCGGCACCCTGTTCGCGTATTCGGACCGGCCCATGGTCGACGCGCAGGGCCGCTGGGCCGCGTTCTGCGATTCCACCGGCGGCTGGCTGCCGCTGATCTGCACCATGAACTGCACCGTGGCCACCGAAGCCGTCGCCAAGCTGTGCAGCTTCTCGACCAAGGAGGGCGACGCCCTGCTGGCCGGGACCCGGCCCGGCGCCGGCGGCCTGCTGATGCTGCCGTTCCTCAATGGCGAGCGCACCCCGGACCTGCCCAACGGCAAGGGCAGCCTGTTCGGCATGACCGCCACCAACCTCACCCCGGCCAACCTGTACCGGGCGGCGATGGAAGGCGCGGTATACAGCCTGAAGAACGGCTACGACGCCTTCGTCGACGCGGGCATGCGTTTCGAGGCGATCCGCCTGACCGGCGGCGGCAGCCACAGCGCGGTGTGGCGGCAGATGGTGGCCGATGTGTTCGGGCTGCCGGTCGACGTGCCCGAACAGGCCGAGGGCGCCGCCTTCGGTGCCGCCCTGCAGGCACTGTGGGCCGACCAGCGTGCCAACGACCCGGGCACCGACCTGGCCGCCCTGGCCGCCGCGCACGTGCGCCTGGACCCGCGCCTGTCCGCACACCCCAACGCCGAGGCGACTGCCGCCTACGCGGCGCAGTACCAGCGTTTCCTTTCCCACCTCGACGCGATCCGGCCGTTGTACGCTGCCTGACCGCATCGCCTCCCGACTCACCACTTCACTGACGGAATCCGCACATGAGCACCAAGGCATTCATCGGCGCCAAGGAGTATTTCCCGGGCATCGGCTCGATCCCCTTCGAGGGCATCGGTTCTGACAACCAGCTGGCGTTCAAGCACTACGACGCCAACAAGGTCATCGGCGGCAAGACCATGCGCGAGCACCTGCGCTTCGCGGTCTGCTACTGGCACACCTTCTGCAACGCCGGCGCCGACCCGTTCGGCCCGGGCACGCGCCGCTTCCCGTGGGAAAAGGACAGCGCGATGGCCAGCGCCGAAGCCAAGGTCGACGCCGCGTTCGAGTTCTTCACCAAGCTCGACGTGCCGTACTACTGCTTCCATGACGTGGACATGGCTCCGGACGCCGAGGACATCGGCCAGTACGAGAAGAACCTCAAGCACCTGGTCGGCCTGGCCAAGGAGCGCCAGCAGGCGACCGGCGTCAAGCTGCTGTGGGGCACCGCCAACCTGTTCTCGCACCCGCGCTACATGAACGGCGCCGGCACCAACCCCGACTTCAACGTGGTTGCCCGCGCCGCGGTGCAGGTCAAGGCCGTGCTCGACGCGGTGGTCGAACTGGGCGGCGAGCACTACGTGTTCTGGGGCGGCCGCGAAGGCTACGCCACCCTGCACAACACCGACATGAAGCGCGAGCTGGCCAATTTCGCCCGCTTCCTGACCTCGGCCCGCGACTACGGCCGCAGCATCGGCTTCAAGGGCCAGTTCTTCATCGAGCCCAAGCCGATGGAGCCGATGAAGCACCAGTACGACTTCGACAGCGCCACCGTGGCCGGCTTCCTCAAGGAGCATGGCCTGGAGAAGGACTTCTCGCTGAACATCGAAGCCAACCACGCCACCCTGTCGGGCCACACCTTCGAGCACGACCTGCAGGTGGCTTCCGACCACGGCCTGCTGGGCAGCATCGATGCCAACCGCGGCAACGCGCAGAACGGCTGGGACACCGACCAGTTCCCGACCGACCTGTACGACACCGTGGGCGCGATGCTGGTGGTGCTGCGCCAGGGCGGCCTGGTGGGCGGCCTGAACTTCGACGCCAAGCCGCGCCGCGAATCCACCGACATGGAGGACCTGTTCATCGCCCACATCGGCGGCATGGACGCGTTTGCCCGTGGCCTGGAAGTGGCCTACGGCCTGCTCAACGATTCGCCGTGGGAAACCTGGCGCAAGCAGCGTTACGCCAGCTTCGACAGCGGCGCCGGTGCGGATTTTGCCGCCGGCAAGCTGGGCCTGGCCGACCTGGCCGCGCTGGCACCCAAGCTGGGCGAGCCGCAGCAGATCAGCGGCAAGCAGGAGCGCTACGAGAACCTGCTCAACCAGTACCTGCTGCGCTGATACAAGACATCGCCGGGGCATGCGCCCCGGTGACCGCACCGCGCCCGCCGCCTCACCGCGGCGGGCGTGTGGATTCTCGAGGGAGGGGCCCCGATGGCGGTTCAACAGAATGTGGCTGGCGCGGCACCCGCGTCCGGCAATGAAAACACGCACTTCATCATCCTGATCAGCCTGGTCGCCACCATCGGCGGCTTCCTGTTCGGTTACGACAGCGGCGTGATCAACGGCACGGTCGACGGCATCACCGCCGCGTTCAAGTCCGATGCCGCGGTCACCGGTTTCAACGTGGCATCCATGCTGCTGGGCTGCGCGATCGGCGCGTGGTTCGCCGGCACCCTGGCCGACCGTTACGGCCGCCGCACGATGCTGCTGTGGGCAGCGGTGTTCTTCATCGTCTCGGCATGGGGATCGGGCATTGCCACCTCCTCGGCCGAATTCGTGATCTACCGCGTGCTGGGTGGTTTCGCGGTTGGCGCGGCCAGCGTGATGTCGCCGGCCTACATCGCTGAAGTGGCCCCGGCCCGCTACCGCGGCCGGCTGGCCACGGTGCAGCAGATCGCGATCATCTCCGGCCTGTTCTTCTCGTTCCTGAGCAACTGGTGGCTGGCCGGCCATGCCGGTGCCTCCACCGCGGTGCTGTGGCTGGATTACGCAGCATGGCGCTGGATGTTCTGGGCCGAGCTGGCGCCGGCGTTCCTGTTCCTGTTTGCACTGTTCTTCATTCCGGAAAGCCCGCGCTACCTGGTGGCGCGGGGGTTCCAGGAGCGCGCCGGCAAGGTGCTGGCACGCCTGTACGGCGCCGGTGAAGGCCAGCGCAAGCTGTCCGAGATCCTGGGGTCGCTGGCAACCGACCAGCACCGCCCGCGGCTGTCGGACCTGATCAGCAAGGTCACCGGCAAGGTCCGCCCGATCGTGTGGGTGGGCGTGGGCCTGGCCACGTTCCAGCAACTGGTCGGCATCAACGTGGTGTTCTACTACGGCGCGGTGCTGTGGCAGGCGGTCGGCTTCTCCGAGGGCGACGCACTGCTGATCAACGTGCTGTCCGGCGCGCTGAGCATCGGCGCCTGCCTGGTCACCATCGTCCTGGTCGACCGGGTCGGGCGCAAGCCGCTGCTGTGGGTGGGCTCGGCCGGCATGGCGATCAGCCTTGCGGTGGTGGCCGCGGCCTTTGCCACCGGCACCCTGGATGACGCCGGCAAGCTGCAGCTGCCCGGGCAAATGGGCCTGGTGGCGCTGGTGGCGGCCAACATCTACGTGGTGTTCTTCAACGCCTCGTGGGGTCCGATCATGTGGGTGATGCTGGGCGAGATGTTCCCCAACCAGATCCGCGGTTCGGGCCTGGCGGTGGCGGGCCTGGCGCAATGGGTGGCGAACTTCATCATCACCTGGACCTTCCCGATGCTGCTGGCCGGGATCGGCCTGGCGGCCGCCTACGGCCTGTACGCGACGGCGGCGTTCCTGTCGGTGTTCTTCGTGCTGCGCTTCGTCCGCGAGACGAAGGGCCGCGAGCTGGAACAGATGGAGGGCTGACGTGGCCCTGGCGCGCGGCGCGCTCCCCGGCTCAGCCCGGCGGGCGCGCGGGCGGTGCAACCGAATCGCGCATCACGAGCTGGTGGTCGACCACGTGGTCGACCACCTCGTGCTGTTCGGTGTGGATGCTGCGCAGCAGGATGTCCATGGCCGTGTTGGACATGCTGGCGATCGGCTGGCGGATGGTGGTCAGCTCGGGCCACACGGTCGTGGCGGCCGAGGTGTCATCGCAGCCGACCACCGACAGGTCGCGCGGCACTTCCAGCCCGTTGCGGTGCGCCACCGAGACCACGGCCGCGGCCATGTCGTCGTTGCTGGCGAAGATGGCCGTCGGGCGTTTCCTGCGCGCGAGCAGCTTTTCGGCGGCGGCCAGGCCGGACAGGTAGGTGAAGTGGCCCTGCTGCACGAGGCTGTCGTCCAGTGCGATGCCGGCTTCCACCAGGGCTGCGCGGAAGCCGTCGTAGCGGCGCGCGCTGGCGGTCTGGTTGGGGGGCCCCTTGATGAAGCCGATCCGGGTATGGCCGCGCGCGATCAGGTGCGCGGTCATTTCCTTGCTTGCGCGGAAGTCGTCGATGCGCACGTGGGACACGTCCGGTGCCACGTGGGCCGAGGCCAGCGCCACCACCGGCACCCCCGCCTTGACCAGCTCCGAGATCACCCCGCGCGATTCGCTCAGCGGCGGCGGCAGCAGCACGCCGGCCACGCTGCGCGCCAGCACGCGGGCGGCACTGCGCTCGGCCTCGGCGCTGTAACCATCCCAGCTGTGCACCACCAGCTGCGCGGCGGTGCGGGCGGCTGCACGCAGCGCGCCCACCAGCAGTTCACTGAGGTAGGCGCCGGACGGGTTGGTGTAGATCAGCGCGATCCGGGTGCCCTGGGCCGCGGCCAGCGAGCGGGCGGCCAGGTTGGGCGTGTAGTCGAGCGCCTCTACCGCACGCATGACCTGTTGGCGGGTACTCTCGCGCACGTTGGTGTTGCCGTTGATCACGCGCGAGACCGTCATCGGCGAGACCCCGGCCACTGCCGCGACCTCGTGGATCGTGACCGCACGACTCTTCCGCCGCGCCGACTTCGTGGTGGTCCCCAAGATTGGTTACTCCGATTGGCCAGACGCGGTCGCATGACCGTGATGAATGGACTCCGGCCTTACCAGCCGCGCGTGATCCCCCCGGAAGGCGGCACCGGGCAAGGCATACCCTAGGCAATCATGATATCGATAACATCCAGGTGCGGCGAACGCACCCCCCCTCGCGCCCGGCGCCCGATTCCAGTGTGCCTGGCCCTGCTGGCGCTGCTGCTGGGCCTGCTGCTGGCCCTGCCTGGTGCGGCCCAGGCGCGCGCGCTCCCGGATGAGGACGGTTACGCGCTGTGGCTGCGCTATCTCCCGGTGCAACAGGTGGCCCCGCTGCGTGCGGTGAGCGCTGCGGTGGCCGCGCCTGCCGCCACGCCCACCCAGGTGGTGGCCCGTGACGAACTGCGGCGTGGCCTGGAAGGATTGTCGGGCAGGCGCCCGGCCGCAGTCGATGGCGTGCCCCGCGATGGCGTGGTGGTGCTGGGCACGCCGGCGTCCTCGCCGCTGGTGGCCGCGCTGGACCTGGACCTGGCCGGCATCGGCGAAGAAGGCTACCTGGTGCGCAGCGTGCGCATCGGCGGCCGTGCCGCGACCGTGATCGCCGCCAATTCCGACATCGGCGTGCTGTACGGGGTGTTCCACTTCCTGCGCCTGGCCCAGACCGGGCAGCCACTGGCGGCGCTGGATGTCACCCAGGCACCGAAGGTGAAGGTGCGCGTGCTCAACCACTGGGACAACCTGGACCGGTACGTCGAGCGCGGCTATGCGGGTGAGTCGATCTGGGACTGGCACCGGCTGCCGGACTGGCTGGACCCGCGCTACACCGACTATGCGCGCGCCAATGCCTCCATCGGCATCAATGGCACGGTGCTCAACAACGTCAATACAAGCGCACTGGCATTGACACCGATGTACCTGGACAAGACCGCGGCGCTGGCCTCGGTGTTCCGGCCGTATGGCATCAAGGTGTACCTGAGCGCGCGCTTCAGTGCGCCGATCGAGATCGGCGGCCTGCCCACCGCCGATCCGCTGGACCCGGCCGTGCGCCGCTGGTGGAAGGACAAGGTCGACGAGATCTACCGCACCATCCCCGATTTCGGCGGGTTCCTGATCAAGGCCAATTCGGAAGGGCAGCCGGGCCCCCAGGACTACGGCCGCAGCCACGCCGATGGCGCCAACATGATGGCCCAGGCGTTTGCCCCGCATGGCGGCATCGTGATGTGGCGCGCCTTCGTGTACTCGCACGAGGAGCCGGACGACCGGCACAAGCAGGCGTACACCGAGTTCGTGCCGCATGACGGGGCGTTCGAGCCCAACGTGCTGGTGCAGGTCAAGAACGGCGCGATCGACTTCCAGCCGCGCGAGCCGTTCCACCCGCTGTTCGGCGCCATGCCCGGGACCCCGTTGATGATGGAGTTCCAGATCACCAAGGAGTACCTGGGCTTCGCCACCCACCTGGCGTACCTGGCGCCGATGTACGAGGAAGTGCTGCGTGCCGACACCCACGCCCGCGGCCCGGGCTCGACCGTGGCCAAGGTGGTCGACGGGTCGCTCGACGGGCATGCGCTCACCGGCATGGCCGGCGTGGCCAACATCGGCGTGGACCGCAACTGGAGCGGCTCGCACTTCGACCAGGCCAA
>Ga0079224_100014793_pt1 | contig 10908 bp, 7 predicted proteins | sample Stecom2015_FD_80414 | JGI IMG/M metagenome (GOLD analysis project Ga0079224, IMG submission 80414) | Agricultural soil microbial communities from Utah to study Nitrogen management - Steer compost 2015 | ecosystem: Environmental > Terrestrial > Soil > Agricultural land | place: USA: Utah...
ATCAATAAAATAAAAAGGAGAACGATCATGCAGGACCCCAAGAAACAGTATCCCCAGCCACCGTTCCCTCCCCAGGAGCAGGAATTGCCCGGATCAGAGCAGCGAATGGACCCCAAACCGGACCATGGGGAGCATACTTACAAAGGAAGCGGAAAACTCGCCGGACGGAAGGCCCTGATCACCGGCGGCGATTCGGGGATCGGAAAAGCCGTGGCCATTGCTTTTGCGCGCGAAGGAGCCGATGTGCTCATTTCCTATCTGAACGAAGAGGAAGATGCCCGGGAAACGGCGCATTGGGTGGAGGAGGCCGGTAGAAAGGCCCTTCTGGTCCCGGGTGATATCAGCGAAGAGTCCCATTGCAGGAAGCTGGTCAGTGAGGCGATTGACGGATTGGGCGGCCTGGACATCCTGGTTAACAATGCTGCCCACCAGGCCCTGCATCGGTCTCTTTCTGAAATTACGGCCAACGAATGGGAATATACCTTTCGCACGAATGTGCATGCCCTGTTTTACATCTGCAAGGCAGCGGAACCCTACCTGCGGCCGGGATGTTCCGTGATCAATACCAGCTCCGTGAATGCGTACACGCCCAACGCTGCGTTGTTGCCTTATACCGTAACCAAAGGCGCGATCCAGAACTTTACGGCTACCCTGGCCCAATTGTGGGGTGAAAAGGGCATCCGTGTCAATTGCGTTGCGCCCGGACCGGTGTGGACCCCGCTTATTCCGGGTAGCTTTCCGGCGGAAGACACCAGCGAGTTCGGTAAACAGACCCCATTGAAACGCCCGGCGCAACCGGCTGAACTGGCGGCGGTTTACGTATTGCTTGCTTCACAGGATGGAAGCTACATAAACGGGGCCACCGTACAGGTCACCGGCGGTATGCCCACGATCTGAGATCCGCTTTACGCCGCGGATATTTGTCATGAACCGGGATAATGGCTAGATTAGGAGCCTAAACTAACCGAAATCCCAAGATGGCTGTTATCGGGAATGAAGATGAGAAGGAATGGATTGTCCGCCTGCAACAGGGGGAAAGCCATGCGTTTGAACTTCTCTACCAGCGCTACAGCAGACCCATATTGTACAAACTTTTGCGGTTGGTCCACAGCGAGCAATTAGCGGAGGAACTGCATCAGGAAGTTTTTCTTAAAGTCTGGGAGCGCCGTCTGCAGCTTGACCCGGAGAAATCCTTCGGAGGGTTTCTGATCCGGATTGCTCACAACCTTGCAATGGATTTTTACCGCAAAGCCGCAAGTGACGAAAAGCTGCGCGAACAACTGCTGCGGGCCGCCGCTGTTTTTTACGATCCCCAAGACGAGGCAAAGACGGATCCGCGCCATGAGCAATTGATGAGTGCAATTGCCAAATTACCGCCGCAACGGCAAAAAGTATTTACGCTCTGCAAGCTGGAAGGGCAAAGCTATCAGCACATTGCACGGTTGCTGGGCGTGTCGGTCGGAACGATCAAAGATCACATGGCAAAAGCCTCCCGCTTTCTGAAACAGGAGCTGACCAAAACCGACCTGCGTCTTCTCCTGATTTTGATAATGTTTTTGTAGGCTCAGCATAGACTTTCGGGACCTTTTCCGTATTAGTTGAAAAAGGTCACGCGAATGCGAACTATACAGGAGCTTTTTCAGCGATTTCTTGATAAAAAATGCAGTCCGGAAGAAATCTCGATCCTTTTGGAGTATTTCCAGGCCGGGGAAAACGAGCAGGTGCTGGATGAACTCATCCGGCAGGAGCTGTCCAGAGACCTACCTGAAGCCCGGGACACGCCCCGTATTTCCGCTATTCTCGAACGAAATCGCCGTGTACTGATGGAAACCGCCGCAAGGGATCGTCGGTTCCGTCCTTCCAAGAGCAAGTTATCAAAGACCTTCTGGTATGCAGCGGCCGCTTCCTTGATCGGAATAAGCAGCCTGCTGGGATTTTACCTCCATCACCGGCCTTCCGGCCTGACCGGGAAGGGATCCCAGACCGTGATGTACGATGCCGTACCCGGATCGGACCGGGCCATGCTTACGCTGTCCGACGGACGTATCCTTGCCCTTGATTCCACCGGTGACGGAAAGCTTGCGCAAGAGGTAGGAGTAACCTTGCTGAAGGCGGACGGGGCGCTGCGCTATCGGATGGAAGACGACCTTCCTGCGCAAGCCACGATGCAGTATAATATGGTCTCCGTGCCGAGGGGCGGCGAATACCAGGTGGTATTGCCGGACGGTACCCGGGTCTGGCTGAATGCGGAATCGTCACTGAAATTCCCCGTCCGTTTTTCCCGGACATCCCGTGAAGTAGAACTCATCGGGGAAGGCTATTTTGAAGTGGCTCACCGAGCGGAACAGCCCTTTGTGGTAAAAAGTAGCGGACAGGAAGTAATCGTACTGGGCACCCATTTTAATATTAAAGCCTATCAAAACGAGACACACGTTCAAACTACGCTAGTGGAAGGAAGCGTACGGGTACATCAGGCGGGGACCGGCAAACAACGGGTATTGCGTCCCGGCCAGCAGGCCCGGGTAAATGACCGGTCATTCGATGTAGTGGAGGCGTCCCTGGAAGAGGCCATCGCCTGGAAAAACAAGCAATTCGTTTTCCGCAACACCGATATCCACACTGTCATGAAACAGCTTGAACGATGGTATGACGTGGAACTGGCTGCGACGGAATTACCTGACAAACGGTTCTACGGTGAGATATCCAGAAATGTAAAACTGTCGGAACTTTTTGAAATGATTGAACTGACCAGTGGATTGAAATTTAAACTAGAAGGGAGAAAAATTATGCTGGAATGATTTACGTGTGGAAAAAAGGCCGGAAGTGTGGAGGCACTTTCCGGCCCTTCAAAATTCAGGTAATTAACTAACGTATCACCTAACACAAATTTATGAATTATGGAATTCATATGCGCGATGCACTTGCTGAAAAAAGGAAGGAATGCCCGCGCATTGTACGCTTACCGTCCTTGAAGATTTTCATCACCATGAAACTGATCTTTATTCTGACCCTGGCATTCACCTGTCAGGTAACGGCATCGGCTTTTTCGCAACAGGTAACCCTTTCGGTCAAAAACCAAGCGCTTGAGCACGTTATACAGGAAATACGAAGCCAAACGGGCTATGCGTTTTTTTTCGACGCGGCGTATCTGAAAAATGCGAAACCGGTGACACTGGACCTGGAGAATGTGCCCATTAACAAGGCGCTCGAACGGCTCTTTAAGAACCAGCCTTTCGGTTATCAACTGCAGAACAAGACCATTGTCATTCACCCGAAGACGGCTGAAGCAAGGACCGTTCCGCAAGCGCAGCATACGGTCCAGGGAAAAGTTACCGACAGTACCGGAACGCCGCTCACCGGGGTTACCGTCCTGGTAAAAGGAAGCGCAACCGGTACCAGTACGGACCTGGATGGAAATTATGCGCTCGCAGTTGCGAATACGGAAGAGACACTGGTCTTTTCCTTTCTCGGTTTTGTTAGCCGGGAAATTCCCGTTAACGGCCGTTCATCAATTGACGTGGTTCTCAGAGAAGCGGCGACCGAACTGGATGAACTGGTGGTGGTGGGATACGGCATGCAGAAGAAGGCTTCGCTGACCGGCGCCGTGAGCGCGGTGAAGGGCTCGGATCTCATCCGGACCAAAAACGAAAGTGTGGTCAACATGCTCTCGGGACGCCTACCCGGGGTGCGGGTTGTGCAGTCTTCAGGGGAACCAGGGGCATTTGCTTCGGGCATTCAGATCCGCGGTTTCGGCGCCCCGCTGGTCATCATAGACGGGGTTCCGCGAAATAATATATCCCGCCTGGATGCCAACGAAATAGAGAGTATCTCGGTATTGAAAGATGCGTCCGCTGCCATTTATGGTGTGCGCGCGTCAAACGGGGTAATCCTGGTTACAACCAAACGGGGCGCAAACAAAAAGACTTCTTTGGAATACAACGGTTACTTTGGCTTCCAGACCCCGATCAACACCCCGGAAGGCCTCGATGCCGTGCAATTCATGGAAGTAACCAATGAGAATAACATCATGCGGGGTTCGGTTTCGCCGGGCACCCTGGTTTATTCGCAGGACGAAATTGAAAAATACCGCAGCGGCCGGCGGACCGGAACGGAATGGCACCGGATCAATACGGACTTCTACGCCCCGCAATATCAGCACAACGTCCAATTGTCGGGCGGAGCCGAATCCATGGATTACTTCGTGAACTTCTCCTATTTTGATCAGCAGGGGATGTACAAGAACGGGGACCTTAATTACGACCGTTATAACTTCAGGGCCAACCTGAATTCCACCATTACAGACGGTTTGCGGGCTGAGTTGAAAATCAACGGTATGACCGACACCCGTAATCGGCCGTATGAGGATGCGAGCAATTTCTGGAAGGCTGCCTGGACCTATACGCCCATTACCCCGGCCTATTCAAATTACGATCCGAGGTATATGCAGAATACCGAACAGGGATTCAACCCCCTGGCGATTACAAGCTCGGAGATCACAGGATATCACCGGAATAATCAAAAACTATTTCAATCGACCGGAAACCTGATCTGGGACGTTCCGTGGCTGGAGGGACTGCAAGCCAGGGCCTCGTATTCTTACGACTATGCGTTTTGGGAGAACAAGTCGCTGCAAAAGCCCTATCTGCTTTATGACTACGATCTGAATAACGACGTATACCTGCCCAAATTATATGGGAACCCCTCGGCAGGGGAGAGTTCCTCCATCGACCGGAATACAAGTTTCGGGAAAAACACCCTGATGCAACTTTCGCTCGATTACCAGCGGTCCATCGCCGATCATCATTTCAGTTTGCTCGCCCTGTATGAAGAAGGATCTTCCGATATGGATAATTTCTTCGCGGCAGGCTATATCAGCATGACTTCCATCGAAGAGCTGTTGGGCGCCACAAACGAAAGTTTGCGCGGGGGGATGAATGCCTCCTCCTATAGCCAGGGTTCCAATAACGGGCTTTGGGAAATCGCCAACAAAGCTTTCGTAGGACGACTAAACTACAATTACAGGGGAACGTATTACGGAGAGTTTGCCTTCCGGTACGATGGTTCCTCCAAATTCGCCCCCGGGCACCAATGGGGCTTCTTCCCCTCGCTGTCGGCAGCCTGGAGGATATCAGAAGAACCCTTTTTCAGGGAGTCCGAGGCGCTTGGTTTTGTCAACAATCTAAAGATCCGTGGATCTTATGGCGTGACCGGGGATGATATTACGGCAACCTTTCAATTTGTTCCGGGATATGAATATCCGGGCTCGCACATCGACTGGTGGCCCGTTTTCATGGATGGGATAGCGCGTGAAACCATCAATCTTAAAGCGACTCCGAATACCAGTCTTACCTGGTATGAATCGGAAATCTACAATATTGGATTGGACGCCGACCTGTGGAACGGCCTGTTGGGATTCGAACTGGACCTTTTCCGCCGGAACCGGGTGGGGCTGATGGCTACCCGCACCGGAACCATTCCCGATTGGATCGGAGAGGGCTTCGCCCAGGAAAACCTGAATAGCGACCGCACCCAGGGCTTCGATCTGTTGACCCGGCATCGAAATACGGTAGCCGGCCAATTTAATTACGAAGTAGCGGCCAATCTGAGCTTCACCCGGCATCAATACCGGCACGTGACACGTGTTCCCAGCGACAACCAATATGCCAACTGGAGAAACAATTCAAATAATCGTTGGTCGGATATCTGGTGGGGCTATCGTTCGGCAGGACATTTCCAGAGCTACGAAGACATTTGGTCGCACCCCATTTACGTTGCGGAAAATGCCGGAAACTCGGAACTAAAGCCGGGAGACTATAAATACGTAGACTGGAATGAGGATGGGGTGATTGATGATAAGGACGTGCATCCCATCATGGGAGGCAATTACGGGCAGCAAAGCACTCCGAAGCTCTCTTACGGAATGTCGTTTTTCGGTCAGTTTCGCGGTTTCGATTTAAGTCTGGTGCTGCAGGGCGGTGCCTTGGGAACCATCATGTACGACTGGATCCTTGCCCGTCCATTCATTTCCGATCAAAGTGGTCCGGACTTCTTTTACGACCGTTGGCATATGAAAGACCCCCTGGCCGACCCGAAAGATCCCCGTACCGAGTGGGTGCCGGGAACGCTTCCCACCACCAGTCAGGGGAGCCAGGCAATGAGTTTCAATGCGGCAACTTCAAACAGCACCGTTCACAAAACGGATTATCTGCGCCTTAAATCGGTGGAGCTAGGCTATTCCTTGCCGGGGGAATTTACCGGGCGGGCAGGAATCAGACAGGTGCGGATCTATTGCAACGCATACAATTTGTTCACCCTGACCAGTCTGAAGTACCTGGACCCGGAACACCCCAGCAGCGTTTATGGCTTGGTTTATCCGCTGATCAGGACCATCAGCTTTGGAGCGAGCATCCAACTGTAAAAAACGAATCGGAATGAAAAGAATCATAAAATCAGGGATCATCCTGGCCGCTGCCGGCCTTTTGTGGTCCTGTAACTCGTTGAATATAGAGCCGGTTAACAACCTGACAGGCAACCAGGTTTTTACAAGCGAAGCCGGTGTGGAATCGGTTGTCATCACCAGTTATGGCCGCCTGCCCATTGCTGCCCATAATGCCAGCGTATATGGACTTCGGGGGGATGCCGGGTTTCCATTTTCGAACTGGAACAATCCAAGTATTCTTACCGGAGAAGCACAGGTGACTCCTTTGCGGGTGGGGATGGCGCCCCGCACCTGGGAGGGCGCCTTTCTAAGTTGGTGGGATTACGGGAGCATCCGCTATGTGAATCTGGCCATTGAGCAATTGGAAGCCAATGCGGAGACGTTTTATTCCCAGCCGGAGAAATACAATCATTGGCTGGGTGAACTCTATTTCTGCCGCGCATTCATGTACGCCTACATGGTAAAATGTTTCGGCGGAGTACCGATTGTGAAAAACACCGTATCCTACACCGACCTGGCCGAGGAAGAACTTTACATCCCCCGCAACACGGAACAGGAAGTGGTGGACTTCATCGGAGAAGATCTGGACAAAGCCATGGAGCTGATGGGCGACGATGAACTGATGAGCGGCCGGGCGAACAAATACGTTGCCGCGAACCTGAAGGCGCGCGTAATGCTGTTTGCCGCCAGCGAGGCGAAGAACGGGAGTGTTCAGCTGGATGGGAGGGTAGGCATTCCCGCAGCCCTTGAAAAGGAGTACTATAAAAGGGCCTATGCAGCAGCCGAATTTGCGATGAACAATGGTGGAAAGTACGCGCTGTACAGCAAGTACGACGACGGCAGCCTGGAAGGGAAAACCCGCAATTTCTGGAATCTCTTTATCGATGAATCGGCCGATAACCGGGAGCGGATGTTTATCAAGGAATACGATGCTACCGGGTCGCCTGCAAGGCCGGAAAACTGGTCTGCACGGCAGTTGCCCCACGGGTTTACCACCCAGGCCCAAAGCGCGGAGTTGTCTGCAACCACCGAGTGGATGGAGCTTTTTGAAGGCATTGACGGCAATCCGTTTGTGTTGAATGTGGGTCCCGAAAGCAACCCGGTTAGATACAATCACACGCTGGATTTATTTGAAAAAGCCCAGCCCAGGATGCGGGCCACGGTCTTGCTGCCAGGCACGCCCTTTCCCGGACGGAACGATCCGGACGCGATTTTCGAGGTGCGAAAGGGAATTTACGAAAGTTATCCCGGTGGGCCTTTGCATGAATCGTCCAATTTTACCGATACCTATCAGCACATGACCATTCAGGGACGCTCAGGAGTGGGGAACACAAACACCAACGGGAACGGCGCGGTGGTCTGGAAATACGTGGACCCGGCCGCCACCGGAATTGATTGGGCAGGAAACGTCGACTGGATTGAGATGCGCTACGCGGAAGTATTGTTGAATAAAGCGGAAGCCGCGGTGAACCTCATCGGAGAAACGGTTGACGGGCATACCATCACCGAAGCGGATGCGCTGAATGCAATAAATCCAGTGCGCATACGGGCAGGAATCCCTGCATTAACCCAGGTGGATGAAGCCAAAGTCATTCAGGAAAGACGGTGCGAGCTGGCATTTGAGAATCAATTGATCTGGGATTTTAAACGGTGGCGGATTTTGGATGAGGTGCTGCAGAATAAAACCTATCATGCACTGTATCCCTACTACGTATTCAATGAAGGGAAATACATCTTTAAAAAGCATGAAAGGCGGGAATTGCAGTATACTTTCGATGCAAAAGCCTATTACGCGCCGATTCCCGCAGATGCAATCAACCGCAACAGCAAATTGCTGCCAAACAATCCAGGCTATTAACCCATCCTAAGCACAAAAGAATGAAACTATTTTCCTACCTACTGGTTCTTACCTTACTCAGCTTGGCAAGCTGTGAAACAGACACCTATCAGCTGCCCGGGGAAATCCTGACAGGCAGCCTGACCGATCCCGATGGAGAACCCTTCATCACCGAACAGCCCCATGGTTTTAAAATACGCATGCTCGAAGAGGGTGCTTCCCAATATTATGATTTCTGGGGCAAGGAAGACGGAACCTTCCGGAATACCCGGATTTTCCGGGCAAAATATACGATTTACCCCTTTGACGGCGCGTTTTTTCCGGTGGAACCGGTGGAACGGCTGATCGAGGGAACGGTGAATCAGAATTTCCAAGTCATCCCGTTTGCAAAGATCCAGGCAACGATGCGACAGGAAGGCGCGGACCTTATTGCGACATTTACGATCGACAAGGCAGCCGGTGCGGGGAAGCTGAAAGATGCCCAACTGCTGGTGACCAAGTGGAATCCCAACGTGGGAATGCATAGCAAGGACCGGAGTGTTGCCAAAGACCTGTCTGGGATAGCCGATCAGTCGCTGCAGGGAATTCCGCAGGAACTGACTCTCTCCGGCTTCCTCGAAAGCGGCGTAACCTATTATGCGCGGGTTGCGGTGTTATCCGAAAATTCATTGGGCCGCTATAACCTTTCTGCGGTATCCAAAATCGTCGTTGAATAATCATGTAAAACACAAGAGATGTTTCATAAAATAAAACGATCCGGGTGGATCATCGTGGGAATAATCGGGATCACGGCCTGTACCGATGATTACGACCCGATAGGAAACAACAAGCCGGCAACCAAACTTAAAATGGCACCCCGGCACTTGGCATTTGACGGCGCAGGAGCAACGCTTCAGGTAGCCCTTGAAACTAATGCGCCGGAACTCCAGCTGGGCAATCTTCCCGACTGGATTGAGACTGCTTCCTTCAACGAGGATAAAACCGCGCTAACTGTCCAGGCCCGTGAAAACCAAACATCGGACGAAATACGTACCGGTGTGATCTCCGTTTCCACGGTCACGGGAGAGCAGGAATCGACCCTCCCTCTGGCTGTTATTCAGGCGGGCAAGGGCGCGCGACTCGGATTCGACGGTTTTACCGGTGCGCTTTCCCCGGGAACCTGGGTGGCGACCGATGATTCCAAAATTACCTCCGGCGCAGCCGGACTGGTGATTGAAGGCGCCCCCAACGGAATAGGTAACAGTCTTTATTATCAGAATCCCACGGGTCTGGTGGTCCAATCTTCAGCCGGCGTAGGGAATGCCGTGACCATGTACGTAGATGTGAAAGCCGATCCGGGTGTGGAGGGTGGATTGAAAGCCTATTATAACCCGCTGACCGGTGAAGAATTCAAATTCTTTTTTGTAATGAACGCCGATAACCAAGGCGCTTTCTATGCTTTCCGGAACATCAACGGAAGTGACCAGCCACTGGCATTGGCCGATGCCATTCCTGGCCCGGGTATGGCTGAAATTCCCGTGCTTGGTGAGCGGGACGAATTCATGCGCATAGAATTTACCAATGTGCCTTACCTTCCGAACTGGTGGCAGAGCGAAGTAAACGTTTATTCCCTGCAAACCCGGAACGGGGAAACGCGGGTGCTGGCAAAGCATTTCAGCCGAAAGTTTGAAATAGACGGTCCCAAACCCGATCCGGGCTATTTCGGCCTGTGGGGCCGGTTTGGCCAGGTTCCGTTCAAAAATTTCACCCTTTCCGCCCAAAACAATTGAAAACCATGGTACGAATCTATGTGATCACATTGATCATTGCCCTGATGGGCTGCAGTAAGGAAGAGGGGGATCCGGTAGGACGGGAATACACCGTCACATTCGACGTCGCGGGAGGCAGTCCGGCACCTGCTCCGGTGCAGGTTGTGGCAGGAGGAAAAATTGCCGAACCGGCGGAGAAACCCGTGAAGGACGAGCTGATCTTCGCCGGTTGGTACACCGCCTCGGGCGAGAAGTTTAACTTTAAGGTGTCCGAGGTAAGTTCCGATCTGACCTTGTATGCCCGGTGGTGGGAAGGTCCCAGCCAATTTGTATTCATTAATGGAATCGATCTCGAGTTCCATTACGCGCGGATAAAGAACTGGTTCGGTTCCCAGCTGGGAAAGGACATTGCGGTTGGACAGTCTTTTATTCTTTACTGTTTCGAGCGCCCGCGCGACGTCATGTTAGAAAACCTGAGAAAGCATCTTTCCCAATCCCTGGAATACGAGATACCGGTGCTGGTTCAGCTAGACGCGGTGACCTTTATGGATGCCCGGCCCGATCTATGGAATTGGTGGGATCCGTCCCGCCCCGGTTACAATCCGGAGAACAGACATCAGGTGGAATGGACCTCCTGGTCGGCCGATGACGCGGTGAAGCTCGGCTGGCTCAATTGGGGCCAGCAGATCCGGCTCAATCCCATGCCCAACCTGATGAGCCCTGCATACCGGCAGGCGGTCAATGAACAAATGGGGGAGTTCATTGAAATCGTATTGAATTGGTATGAAAATCTTCCTCCGGATAAAAAATGGCTATTTGCCGGGATCAAAGCCACCGGGGAAATGGCCATCGGGGTCAATAACTGGTTCTATCCCGACGGGAAT
>Ga0079224_100014794_pt1 | contig 10908 bp, 10 predicted proteins | sample Stecom2015_FD_80414 | JGI IMG/M metagenome (GOLD analysis project Ga0079224, IMG submission 80414) | Agricultural soil microbial communities from Utah to study Nitrogen management - Steer compost 2015 | ecosystem: Environmental > Terrestrial > Soil > Agricultural land | place: USA: Utah...
ACCATCAAGGTGTTCCAGGGCGAGCGCGAAATCGCCGCGGGCAACAAGAGCCTGGGCGAGTTCAACCTCGAGGGCATTCCGCCGGCGCCGCGCGGCGTGCCGCAGATCGAAGTCACGTTCGACATCGACGCCAACGGCATCCTGCACGTGTCCGCCAAGGACAAGGGCACCGGCAAGGAAAACAAGATCACCATCAAGGCCAACTCGGGCTTGTCGGAAGAAGAGATCGAGCGCATGGTCAAGGACGCCGAGGCGAACGCCGAGGAAGACCACCGTGTCGCCGAGCTGGCCCAGGCCCGCAACCAGGCCGACGCGCTGGTGCACGCCACCCGCAAGTCGCTGACCGAGTATGGCGAAAAGCTCGAGGCTTCGGAAAAGGAAGCAATCGAGAACGCCATCAAGGAACTCGAAGAGGTCCTGAAAGACGGCGACAAGGCGGCCATCGACGCCAAGGTCGAGGCGTTGTCGACGGCCTCGCAGAAGCTGGGCGAGAAGATGTACGCCGACATGCAGGCCGGCCAGGCTGCGCAGCAGCAGGCGGCGGCCGATGCGGCCAAGCCGGTGGACGACAACGTGGTCGATGCCGACTTCAAGGAAGTCAAGCGCGATCAATAATGGCCGTCCATGACGCCTAGAATGCGCCCGGTAGCCGGATTTCCCGGCTACCGGGCGGATTCGTTCAGTACCCCCAAGTCACGGCTCGTTCCCGGGCCCATCCAATATGGCAAAACGCGATTACTACGAAGTCCTGGGCGTGGCGAAGAACGCCTCGGACGATGAACTGAAGAAGGCCTACCGGAAGCTGGCCATGAAGTACCATCCGGACCGCAATCCGGACAGCAAAGACGCCGAGGAAAAGTTCAAGGAAATCAAGGAAGCCTATGAAGTCCTGGGCGACGAGCAGAAGCGCGCCGCCTATGACCGCTATGGCCATGCCGGCGTCGACCCGAACGCCGCCGGCATGGGCGGTGGCATGGGGGGCGGCTTCGCCGACGCGTTCGGCGACATCTTCGGCGAGATCTTCGGCGCCGCCGCGGGGCGCCGTGGCGGCGGCCCGCAGGTGTACCGCGGCGCCGATCTCAAGTATTCGCTGGAAATCACCCTGGAGCAGGCCGCCCACGGCTTCGACACCGAGATCCGCGTGCCGAGCTGGGAACAATGCGAAACCTGCCACGGCAGCGGCGCCAAGCCCGGCACCTCGCCCAAGACCTGCCGCACCTGCGGCGGTTCCGGCGCGGTGCGCATGCAGCAGGGCTTCTTCAGCGTGCAGCAGACCTGCCCGACCTGCCACGGCAGCGGCAAGGAGATCACCGATCCGTGCACGGCCTGCGACGGCGTGGGGCGCATCCGCCGCAACAAGACCCTGCAGGTCAAGATCCCGGCCGGCATCGACGACGGCATGCGCATCCGCTCCAGTGGCAATGGCGAGCCGGGCATCAACGGCGGCCCGCCGGGCGACCTGTACGTCGAGATCCACATCAAGCCGCACAAGATCTTCCAGCGCGACGGCGACGACCTGCACTGCGAGTTGACCATTCCGTTCACCACGGCGGCGCTGGGCGGCGAACTGCAGGTGCCGACGCTGGGCGGCAAGGCCGAGATCTCCATTCCCGAGGGCACCCAGTCCGGCAAGACGTTCCGCCTGCGCGGCAAGGGCATCCGCGGGGTGCGCGGCAGCTACCCCGGCGACCTGTACTGCCACGTGGTGGTGGAGACGCCGGTGCGCCTGAGCGACGAGCAGAAGGCCATCCTGCGCCAGTTCGAGGCGTCGTTGAACGACGGCGGCGACCGCCATTCGCCCCAGAGCAAGTCCTGGACCGATCGCGTCAAGGAATTCTTCAGCTGATTGCCGGGCCGCGCCGGCGAACAAGAAAAAGCCCCTGCCGCAAGTCGCGGCAGGGGCTTTTTCCCTGCAGGCCGCCGGCCCGGTAAGGCCGGCTGGCGTGCCGATCAGCGCACCACCGGCGGGTACTCCAGCTCGCCGAAGGTGTATTCACCGCTGGCCTTGGCTTGGGCCAGTTCGGCCTTCACCTGCTCGCGGGTCTTGCCGGCGGCGGTCGAGACCTGGACGGCGGGGTAGTCCTGTTCGCCGTAGGTCACCAGGCCGGCGGCCTTGGCCTGGGCCAGGTCGGCTTCCACCTGGGCGCGGGTCGGCGCGTTGGCATCGGCCTGGCCGTACACGCCCTGGAACGGGACGTTGTTGGGTTCGATATTGGGCGAGGCGGCATAGGCGCCGGCGCTCAGCAGGCCCATCGAAACAAGTAGCGCGGTAGCAAGGGTTTTCATAAGACCTCCATTCGTCTGTTGATCTGGGACTGAATCCGGCGGCCTTTCCGTCGTGATTCGTTGTGTTTCCCGATGACTGCATTCTGCGCCGATCGGAACCTGGGATAAACCCTGATTTCCTGAAAATATTTTTCCATTATTTGGTGTAATCATTTTTGATATGCCATTTACTGCTTAAAAATGGCTTAATAAACCAAATAGTCATCCGGCCCGGCATCCGGGCGCACAAAAGAAAGCGCCGGCCATGGGGCCGGCGCCAAGGGGGCGGATGGCGGGAGGCGCTTACGGCGCGGCTTTCTTGGCCGGGGTGAAGTCGCCCGCCACGGCGGTGCTGAAATCGGCCGGGTCCAGGTACTTGCGCAACGCCGTATTGACCCGCTCGGGCGTCAGGGCGGCGATCTGGCGGTCCATCTCGGCGGACCATTCGAAGGTGCGGCCCCGCTTCAGGTAGTCGATCCAGGTCGATGCCAGGACGTCGTCCTGGGCGCGCGCCAGCTTGCGATAGTTGAGCAGCGCCGCGATGCCGTCGCGCACTTCCTCGTCGGTGAAGCCGTCCTTCAGGGCCCGCGCCAGCTCTTCGCCGATGGCTTTCTCGAGGCGGTCGCGGTTCTGCGGCGCATAGATGGCGTAGATGGTCCAGTTGGCCGACGGCTCGAACGAGGACACCGACAACGAGCTGCGTACGTTGTAGGACAGGCCTTCGGTCTCGCGCACGCGGTTCCACAGGCGCGAGGTCTCGGACGTGCCCAGCAGGAAGTTGGCCAGGTACAGCGCGGGGAAGTCCGGGTCGGTGTCCTGCAGCTTGAGCGGCATGCGCGAGATGTAGAAGGCGTTGGCCTTGTCGGGCGTGTCGATGCTGTACTGCTTCGACGCCACGTCGCGGTACGGGTCGTCCAGCCGGGTATAGGCGGGCGCGCGCTTCCAGTCTTTCAGGCCGGCGGTCAGGGTCTGCTTGACCGCGGCGGGATCGAAGTCGCCGACCGCCGAGAACTTGACGGCGCCCGCGCCGTAGAAGCGCTCGTGGAACGCGGCCAGGGGACCGCGTTCGAGGGCCTTGGCGTCGGCCAGGGCTTCCTCGAACGAGGGCACGTAGCGCACGTCGTCGGCCGGCCACGGGTTGTTGTGGCGCGCCAGCGCGCGCGAGGCCAGGGCGGTGGGCTCGGTCATGGCGCTACGGATCGAGGTGATGGCCTGGCGCTGGTATTCCTCGACCTGGGCCGCCGGGAAATCCGCATTGCGCACGATATCCAGCACCAGCGCCAGCAGTTCGGGCAGGTGCTCGCTGGCGGTGGACATGGACACGGTCAGGTCGGTGCCCGAGCCGCTGAACTGGACCTGGGCCTGCAGGGCGTCGAAGCGGTCCTGGATATCCTGGCGCGACAGCTTGGGCGTGCCGCGCTCGAGCAGATCGGCCACCGCCGAGGCGTTGACGCGCTGCCCGCGCAGGCTGTCGGCGTCGCCGAACTGCACCAGCAGCTCGGCCTGCACGCGGCCGCCGCGCGTGGCCTTGGGCAGCAGGGCCAGCTGGACCGGCCCGTTGGGCAGGACCAGCTGGCTGCGTTGCGTGAGCTTGTCGATGTTTTCGGGCGTGGGGTCGAAGGCCTCGGCCTGCTTGAAGTCGGGGTCGCCTTGGTAATCCTTGAGCAGGGTGTCCAGGTCGGGGCGCTGGGCGGCGGGGGCGCGCTGCGGCTTCTCGGTGGGAATGTAGCGGCCCTCGGTGCGGTTGCTGGCCACCAGGTAGGCGTCGGCCACGCGCTGCACGTCGGCCAGCTTGGCTTCGCGCACGCGGTCGCGCTGCACGAAGAACAAGCGCCAGTCGCCCGCGGCGATGGCCTCGGAGAGCGCCACGCCGATTTTCTCCGGGTCGGCATAGACCTGCTGCCAGGCCGTCAGCCATTTGCTGCGCGCCCGGTCCAGTTCGGCCTGGGTGAACGGCTTGCCGGCCAGCGATTCGAGCGTGGAGGTCAGCGTGCGCAGGGCCTGGTCCTGGTCCATGCCGGGCTGCAGCTGCGCGCCGAACATGGCGACGCCGGGATCGTATTGGTCCATGGTGAAGCCGAACACGTCGGTGGCCTGCTTGGTGGGCACCAGCGCGTGGTACAGGCGGCCGGACGGGGTATCGGCCAGGATGGTCGCGGCCAGGTCGAATGCGGCGTAGTCCGGGCTGCCGGCGGCCGGGATGTGATACATGGCCGCGACCAGCGGCGTCCCGCCAGCGCGGCGCAGGGTCACGGCGCGTTCGCCGTCCTGGACCGGCTCGACGGTGTATTCGGGCGGCAGTTTGCGCTGCGGCTTGGGCAGCTTGCCGAGGGTGTCGCGGATGGCGTCCAACGTGCTTTGCGGGTCGAACTTGCCGGCCACGATCAGCACGGCGTTGTCGGGCTGGTAATACTGGTGATAGAACGCCCGCAGCTGGCCGACGTCGACGTTTTCCACGTCGGAGCGCGCGCCGATGGTGCTCTTGCCGTAGTTGTGCCACTGATAGGCGGCCGCCTGCATCTTCTGCATCAGCACGCGGAACGGGTTGTTCTCGCCGCTTTCCATTTCGTTGCGCACCACGGTCATCTCGGAGTCGAGGTCTTCCTTGGCGATCAGGGAATTGACCACGGCGTCGGCCTGCCAGCCCAGGTACCACTTGAGGGTTTCCGGGTTGGCCGCGAAGCTGGCGAAGTAGTTGGTGCGGTCGGCCGAGGTGGACCCGTTGGCCTGCAGGCCGCGCCGCGAGAACTCGCCCAGCGCGTTGCGCACCGTCGGGGTGCCCTTGAACAGCATGTGTTCCAGCAGGTGGGCCATGCCGGTCTGGCCGTAGTTTTCCTGGCGCGAACCCACCAGGTAGGTCATGTTGACCGTGGTGGTGGGCTTGGAGGCGTCGGGCGCCAGCAGTACGCGCAGGCCGTTGGACAGCCGGTATTCGGAAATGCCCTCGACCGAGGCGACCTCGGACAGGCCCGCCGGCGCATTGGCGGCGCCGGCCTGGAAGGCCAGGAACGACGTGATCAGCAAGGCGTTCAGGCGGGCGGACAAACCGGAAAGCGAAAGACGCATGGCAGGAATCCATGTAACGGACGAATGTCGTTGGAGTGTATACGGACCGGATGGTTCCGATTTGAACCGCTTCCCGTCCCGGGTGTAAGCTGTACTGGACCACTGCCGTTACAAAAGACGGGATGCGCGAGGGCCTGCCAGCAGGCTTCCCGTCTTGCGCCCGGGCCGCCGGCCCGCCGGCGCCTGCCGTTCGCGCGTTTGTTGCCGGCGCCGGGCCGGCCAACCTGACCGGAGGAACGGCCATGCTGACCGATCTCGTCACGCGCGCCTTGTCCCAGCTGATCGGCACGCCGCTCAGCCAGGACCGCATCAAGGGACGTTTCCGCTATGCCTATGCCAGCGACGACGGCCAGTTCGTCGCCATCCTGGGCCACGACCTGACCACCTACGTCGTCGATGTGCCCGCGCAGCGCTATTTCGCCGAATGCGGCGGCTCGCCGCGCGGCTTCGCCGGCCACGTGCTCGAAATGGAAGGCCTGCCGTCGCGGCTGCGCCGCTGGCCGGCCGCCAACGAACTGTTCGACCTCGACATGGACGGCGACGATATCTCATGGCGCCGCTGTCCCGGTCCGCAGGAGCATTTCTCGGTGCGGGCCGGCCAGAAGACGCGCGCGGCCTGAGCCGAAGCGCCTGGCGGTGTGCCGCATGGGTGTCTGACACCCTGAGGAACTTGCGCCGCTACAATGCGCGCATGGAATCCGCCGCCTCTTGCCCGATGCCGTCCGGCGCCACGCTGGTCGAATGCACGCACACGCGCCATGCCGGCGCGATCCTGGCCATTTTCAACGACGCCATCCTGACCTCCACGGCCCTGTACGACTACAAGCCGCGCGCCGCGGCGTCCATGGAGACCTGGTTCCAGGCCAAGGCGGCCGGCCAGTTTCCGGTGGTCGGGTTCGAGAATGCGGCCGGCGAGCTCATGGGCTTTGCCAGCTACGGCACCTTCCGCGCCTGGCCGGCCTATAAATATACGGTGGAGCACTCTGTCTACGTCGACACCCGCTTCCGCGGGCAGGGGCTGGGCGAAGCCCTGATGCGCGCCCTGATCGACCGCGCCCGCCAGAACCAGGTGCACGTGCTGGTGGGCGGCATCGACGCGGCCAACGCGGGCAGCATCCGCCTGCACGAGAAACTCGGCTTCAAGCACGCGGGCACCATCGCCCAGGCGGGCTTCAAGTTCGGCCGCTGGCTCGACCTGGCGTTCTACCAGCTGACCCTGGACACGCCCGCGCAGCCGGTCGACGGCTGAACGCGCCGCGCCCTTATTTCGACAGCAGCCGCATGGCCTGCTCGAGGCCGGCCACGGTCACCGGGAACATGCGCTGCTGCATGATGTCGCGCAGCAGCGCGATCGACTGCCGGTATTGCCACGAGGCGGTGGGCTCGGGATTGAGCCACGCGGCCTTGGGCCAGGCGTCGAGCAGGCGCCGCAGCCAGACCGCGCCGGGCTCTTTGTTGTAGTGCTCGACCGAGCCGCCCGGCTGGAGGATCTCGTACGGGCTCATGGTGGCGTCGCCGACGATGATCAGCCGCCAGTCGGCGTTGTACTTGCGCAGCACGTCCCAGGTATCGAAGCGTTCGTTCTGGCGCCGGCGGTTGCTCTGCCACAGGCTTTCGTACGGGCAGTTGTGGAAGTAATAGACCTCCAGGTTGCGGAACTCGCTGCGGGCGGCCGAGAACAGTTCCTCGACGCGCGCGATGTGGTCGTCCATGCTGCCGCCCACGTCCAGCAGCATCAGCACCTTGACGGTATTGTGGCGTTCCGGCACCAGGCGCAGGTCCAGGTGCCCGGCGTTGCGGGCGGTGCTGGCGATGGTGTCGTCCAGGTCCAGCTCCAGGTCGGCGCCCTCGCGCGCGAAGCGGCGCAGCCGCCGCAACGCCACCTTGAAATTGCGCGTGCCCAGCTCGACCTGGTCGTCGTAGTCGCGGAACTGGCGCATGTCCCAGACCTTGACCGCGCTGCGGTTGCCGGCCGAGTCGCCGCCCACGCGGATGCCTTCCGGGTGGTAGCCGCCATTGCCGAACGGCGAGGTGCCGCCAGTGCCGATCCATTTGCTGCCGCCCGCGTGGCGTTCTTTCTGTTCCTCCAGGCGCTCTTTGAAGAGCTCCATCAGCTTGTCCCAGCCATGCCGCTGGATGGCCGCCTTTTCTTCCGGGGTGAGGCTTTTCTCGAACTGCTTGATCAGCCAGTCGAGCGGGATCTCCTTGCCGGCCGGCAGCGCCGCCTCGATGCCCCGGTAGTAGGCGCCGAATGCCTTGTCATAGCGGTCGTAGAGCGATTCGTCCTTCACCAGCGCGGCCCGCGCCAGGAAGTAGAAATCGTCCAGCGTGGGCGGCATGACCTGCGCGCGCAGGGCTTCCAGCAGGGTCAGGTATTCCTTGACCGAGACCGGCAGCTGGTGCGCGCGCAGGTGGTAGAAGAATTCGATCAGCATGGCAGCCTGGCCGTGGTGGCGGGCCGATTCAGCGCCGCTGCGAGCCGCGCGTCATGGCGGCCAGCCGTTCCAGCAATTGCACATCCTGCTCGTTCTTGAGCAGGGCGCCGGCCAGCATCGGCACCGAGGCGGCCGCGTGGGCGTCGATCTGGGCCGCGCTGGCGCCCTCGGCCAGCAGCAGGCGCAGCCAGTCCAGCAGTTCCGAGGTGGACGGCTTCTTCTTCAGGCCGGGCGCCTCGCGCAATGCGAAGAAGGTGTCCAGCGCGGCCCGCAGCACGTCCTGCTTCAGGTCGGGAAAGTGCACGCCGACGATGTCGCGCATGGTCTCGCGGTCCGGGAAGCGGATGTAGTGGAAGAAGCAGCGGCGCAGGAATGCGTCGGGCAGATCCTTCTCGTTGTTGGAGGTGATGATGACCAGCGGCCGGTGGCGCGCGGCGATGGTCTGGCGCGTTTCGTAGACATGGAATTCCATGCGGTCGAGTTCGCGCAGCAGGTCATTGGGGAATTCGATGTCGGCCTTGTCGATCTCGTCGATCAGCAGCACCACCGGTTCGGGCGATTCGAACGCCTGCCACAGCGTGCCCGGCACGATGTAATTGCGGATGTCTCGCACCTTTTCGTCGCCCAGTTGCGAATCGCGCAGGCGCGAGACGGCATCGTATTCGTACAGGCCCTGGTGGGCCTTGGTGGTGGACTTGATATGCCACTGCAGCAGCGGCCGGCCCAGCGCCTGCGCCACTTCTTCGGCCAGCATGGTCTTGCCCGTGCCCGGCTCGCCCTTGATGAGCAAGGGGCGCTGCAGCGTCAGCGCGGCGTTGACGGCAAGCTTGAGATCGTCGGTGGCGACGTAGCGCTCGGTTCCTTCGAAGCGGGATGCGGGGGAAGTCTGGGCAGCGGGCATGGGCGATGGCGTGGGCAGGTGAGGCGCCGGCAGGCGTGCGCGGGTTGGTATGGCTCGGCAACAATTATCGTACAATCGCAGGGTTTTGTAGCTGGGCATAGACCCGGCGCTCATCCCTAGCCAAGTTTTCAGCCTTACCAAGAGCCATTCCAATGAAGTTGAGAACCTCTCTGTCCGTGCTGGTCACGGTGGCGTCCTGTGCGATCGCCGGCCAGGCGGTCGCCGCCGATGCAGCGCCGCTCGGTAATGTCCAGAACGCCCGCGACAAAGTCTCCATGTGCATCGGTTGCCATGGCATTCCGGGATACAAAGCCAGCTTTCCGGAGCTCTATCACGTTCCGATGATCGCCGGGCAAAACGCCAAGTACATCGAAGCGGCCCTCAATGAGTACAAGAAGGGTGCGCGCAGCCATCCCACGATGGACGCCATCGCCGGCAGCCTGAGCGATCAGGACATCGCCGACCTGGCCGCGTACTACGCCAATCTCAAGTAATCCGGGGGCAAACCATGAAACGCTATACGCTGACCCTCGCGGGCGTCGTGCTGGCTGCCGCCGGCTGCGCCGCGCAGGCGCAAAACCTGGCCGCCGGCAAGGCGGTGTACGACAAGTTCAATTGCGCGTCGTGCCACGGCGCCGACGCCAAGACCGCGGTGGACCCGAGCTACCCGATCCTGGCCGGCCAGCATGCCGATTACCTGAGGCAGGCGCTGCATTCGTACAAGCGCGGCGCCGCTGGCGCCCCGGCCTCGTCGAACGTGCGCAAGAACCCCATCATGGGCGCGTTCGCCGCCCAGCTGTCGGACCAGGACATCGCCCACGTGGCCGAATGGCTGGCTGCCCAGCCCAGCGACCTGGGCGTGCGCAAGTAACGCGGCCCCGTCGCGTCCATGAAAAAACCCCGCGCCTGGCGCGGGGTTTTTCTTGCCGCGCCGGCGGGTGCGGGCCTCAGCGCTCGGCGCGCTGCCGGATGAGGTCGATGTAGGCGTCGCTGTCGAGCGGCGTGCCCAGGCGCTGCGCCTCCCAGACCACCTGGCCCAGGCATTCCATGATTTCGTGCGCCGCCTGGTGCGCGTCGCTGCGCGCCACCAGCTTCTGGTAGGCGGCGCGAATGCCATGGGGATGGTCGATCGACAGCTGTTCGGCGATGGCCAGGTGCATCGACAAATGCAGGAACGGGTTGGTGCGGCCGTGCTCGACCGGGTATTCGGCCGTCATGGCGTCGGGATGCTCGAGGTCGCCATGGTATTCCGGGTGCTCGATGATCCAGTCCAGCGCCATGGATTCCAGCGGCGTCAGGACCTCGGCCGCGCGGTGCTTGCGCCAGGTCTCGATGAAGAATTCGCGGACTTGGTCGCGGGAAGGGTTGAACATGGGGGAGGGGGCGGCCGTCGGCCTGAAAGACAACAGCCGCCATTTTAGCGCCCCTCCAGACCCCCCTTGCGGGCGCGACGCCCCAATGCGAGCTAGAATTGGGGGTTGTCCGCCATCCGGCTCGGGTTGCTAAGCGGGTTTTCAGCCTGCGCCGCCCCCGGTCAGGCGAGCGCGCAAAACCACCCGGAGCAACTGGAGCATTCATGTCCTACCAACATATCAAGGTTCCCGCAGGGGGCCAGAAAATCACGGTCAATGCCGACTTCTCGCTGAACGTGCCCGACCAGGCCATCGTTCCGTACATCGAGGGTGACGGCACCGGCGCCGACATCACCCCGGTCATGATCAAGGTCGTCGACGCGGCCGTGCAGAAGGCCTACGGCGGCAAGCGCAAGATCCACTGGATGGAAGTCTACGCCGGCGAGAAGGCCACCAAGGTGTACGGTCCCGACGTCTGGCTGCCCGACGAAACCCTGGAAGTCGTGAAAGACTACGTGGTGTCGATCAAGGGCCCGCTGACCACGCCCGTGGGCGGCGGCATCCGTTCGCTGAACGTGGCGCTGCGCCAGCAGCTCGACCTGTACGTCTGCCTGCGCCCGGTGCGCTACTTCAAGGGCGTGCCGTCGCCGGTGCGCGAGCCGGAAAAGACCGACATGGTCATCTTCCGCGAGAACTCCGAAGACATCTACGCCGGCATCGAATACCAGGCCGAAACCGAGCAGGCCAAGGAACTGATCCAGTTCCTGCAGACCAAGCTGGGCGTCAAGAAGATCCGCTTCCCGAACACCTCGTCGATCGGCATCAAGCCGGTGTCGCGCGAAGGCACCGAGCGCCTGGTGCGCAAGGCGATCCAGTACGCCATCGACAA
>Ga0079224_100014795_pt1 | contig 10908 bp, 9 predicted proteins | sample Stecom2015_FD_80414 | JGI IMG/M metagenome (GOLD analysis project Ga0079224, IMG submission 80414) | Agricultural soil microbial communities from Utah to study Nitrogen management - Steer compost 2015 | ecosystem: Environmental > Terrestrial > Soil > Agricultural land | place: USA: Utah...
ATAATGCTTCCGAGAATGCAGCTTTACAGTCGGAAGTAGCATTAAGGCCAGTGAGCGTAACCAGCGGCGACCCAGAGTTTACTCATGTGGCGCCAATCCGCTGCACAAGAAAAAAGCCCGCTTGGAAAGCGGGCGAATACTGCGGTCATTGGTGTCGGTGAAACCGGTACTACAAAGAATTTTAGCCGTTTTGCAGCGAGAAGAGAACAAGTTCGGTGCGCTCCAAGGCATTGGCACGCTCATGCTCTGGGTACGCTCATGCTCTGCAGTTGAATATATATTATTTAGTAACAAGGCTGGCCCTTTCGAGCCTTGGCGCCCATAGTGGGGGTGGGGATATCTTTCCCTTCTACTATTAGGATATACATTGAAAACAGAAATCGGTATTGTGAAATGGTTTAACAACGACAAAGGATTCGGATTCATCATGCCTGAGTCCGGCGGAAAAGACCTTTTCGCACATTACAGCGACATTCAAGGCGCGGGCCACAAAAGCCTGGACGAAAACCAGCGCGTTTCGTTCGTAGCGGCTCAAGGTCAAAAAGGCCCGCAAGCCACCATGATTCAAGTGCTTTAATTACTCTGCTCGCGCTTACGCGAGCATAGAGTGATGCCAATGGCCAGACCCTTTGAGACATTGGGCCTGGCCATTTCATTTCTTGGTCGTGGATGCAGTTTGCGCATAGGCGCGTTCAATACGGCAGACCTGGAAAAGTGTGCTTCAGCTGCTGTACGAGTCGCTTTCGCAGTAGATTTGTACGGCGCTTCCGGGTGTCTTCATCTGCCGGGGATGGGGGGTTGGGGGGAAGGTTCATATTGCAGCCTTGGCCCATTAAAGGGTGGCCGGGGTAGGGTTGAGTGGTCATATGGCGTCCTGCTCGCCAGCCGGAGACGATCCCGTGCAGCTGACTATTATTGTTGTCACATAGCCAGCATACGCGACGCTTGCTTGTTCTCCTAATCATCAAGTGAAAGCAATCAAGACGGTGCTGCCGGCGACTTATATAGTTCGGCCGCACCCGCCATCTGATACCGGCTATTCCCCACGGTCCCTGTCACCTGATACCAGACAAATGCAGATTCAGGCCTGGGAATTGCTATAGACCGGCTGCTACGCGCAGCCAAATGGCACGCTGCCATTCCCCTTGTACGGAGATCGTCATGGCCAGGAACTCCCCAAACACTTCAACGTCGGCTCATGCAGTTTCGACTCGACCGTTATCAGTCCTTGACTGGGTGGCGCTTGTCTTGGTTATCATAGGCGGCCTCAACTGGGGGCTTGTTGGCGCCCTGAATTTCAACTTGGTGGCCGCGATATTCGGGGAGGCATCCATATTGACCCGACTCATCTACGTTTTGGTGGGTCTGTCGGCGCTTTACATGATCTACTTCGCGTCGCGTTCAGGATCTCGCACAGTTTGACGTTTTGAGGTTTTGAATTGCGCGGAGTCCCAGCTCGCGGCGGTGGACTTCGTTTGTACCAAGTCGGCCTAGAGCCCCAAAAGAGCGGGCAAAGTGATCTTCCCCGAAGTCGTGCATGGCGATCGGGCGCGTCCCTGGCGTCACGTCGTATTCCAGCCCGTCGTCCAAAATCTGTGTCATCGGCCAGTTGAAGTTTTTGTTGTAGTCGATGATTTCTCTAGCCTGCCTGATTTATCCGCACATTGGCTCTCCCCAAAGGGGATATGCCAGCCTTGATAGTACCGACGCCCTTCGATTTCCTCAAAGCCTAAAAGCATCATGCCGCCATATTCGGTGGCAAGCGTGAGAATCTGCGGATCGTTCAAAGCCGGGATGGGTGAGGGCGCGGAAGTCGCGCCGGCGTGTCTTGCACGCCAGACGATCCAATGCTCCACATACCAGCGCGTGGTCTGGCTGCAAACCATTTCCACGACGATGGGGCCCGGCGCCGTGACTCGGTCGACTGGGCGCAACGGTTGACCGAGGCGGTGGGTGTGGGTGATAGTGACTTGCATGACAAACACTGGTTTTATGCACAGTATTCTAGACGCAAAAAAGCCCGCTCGGTCGCGGGCCTGTGTTCTCTAATTTCTTTTTTCGTTCTCTATTTCACAACATGGAAAATCATCGGTTCGCTAACTCTATGACTTTCCTGTAAATTCTGGGGTGACCGATGGGACTCGAACCCACGACAACCGGAATCACAATCCGGGACTCTACCAACTGAGCTACGGTCACCGCTGTTTAATCTGGCCTGAGCCAGAAAAAAAAGTATTCTAACACGAAAATAATTTGATTCTTTTCCTATGGCGTCGGTGCAGCAAGTCTTTCTGGAGTATTGGCCGCATTTCATTTTTATATTGACTGTTGCGGCGGCTGCGACGGCGGCCATTCATGCAGCGATGAGCAAGACCGATGTGCGAGCAGCTATTGGATGGGTGGGAATAATACTGTTTTCGCCTTTGTTCGGCGCGTTTCTGTATTTGATTGCGGGTGTCAACCGGGTCAGGCGCGACCAGATCTCGCAGCTACGCGATAAGTCCCTCAAAGACTATGCCACTCGCGACGATTCGCCTGTCGAAGATGTCGCGCTCCACAGCGCCCCTCATTTCCGTTCGTTAAAGACGTTGGGGGACGCCGTCAGCCGCTTTCCTCTTCGAGGAGGCAATAATATTCGGGTACTTTCCGGAGGCGATGAGGCCTACCCGGCCATGTTGGAGGCCATAGAGACAGCGAGCCGGTCCATTGCTTTGCAAAGCTACATTTTTGACAATGACACGGTGGGACGTCAGTTCGCCGCCGCGCTCAAACGCGCGCACGACCGGGGCGTGCAGGTGCGGGTGCTGATTGACGCAATTGGGGCAAAGTATTCGCGTCCCCGGATTGTTCCGCTCCTGCGCAGAAGCGGCATACGCACTGCCCTGTTCATGACCAACCCATTGGGGCTTCGCATGCCCTACGCCAACCTTCGCAGTCACCGCAAGATACTCGTCGTCGATGGATGCGTCGGATTCACGGGAGGGATGAATATCCGGGAGGGGTTTGTTTCGTCCGTGGCAGGAGACAAAATGGCGGGCGACACGCATTTTCGGCTGGAGGGACCGGTCGTTCTGCAATTAATGTCCGTGTTCGCCCAGGATTGGGAATTCACCACGCACGAGATTTTGACCTTCGATACCTGGTGTTGCGATGTGTGGAAGCCTCCGCAGCCATTAGTGCCCGCGCGGTGCATCCGTTCCGGCCCTGACCGCTCGATGCTAAGCACCCACAACATGCTTCTTGGCGCATTCGCTGTTGCTCAGTCGCATATTCGCATTCAGTCGCCGTATTTTTTGCCCGACACTGTGCTATTAGGTGCGCTGAACACCGCCGCCCGGCGGGGTGTGACCGTGGATATCGTCGTACCGGGCAAAAATAACTTGCGCCTGGTTAATTACGCGATGACAGCCCAACTCGACCAGGTGATACGCAGCGGCTGCCGCGTTTGGCGCACGAGGGGCAATTTCAACCACTCGAAGCTAATCACCATCGATGGAAGTTGGTCGTATATCGGGTCTTCAAACCTCGACCCTAGAAGCTTGCGATTGAATTTCGAACTGGATGTGGAAATTTACAGCACCGAGCTTGCGGGCCAGCTGGAGAAACTAATCGACAGAGAAATTGACAACGCCGACGCTGTGACTCTGGATTATCTCGCTGGACAACACTTTTTGAAGCGTTTGCGCAACAAGGTCATTTGGCTGGCCAGTCCCTATCTATAAACAAACGCATACTTGGCGAATAATGCTCGCTTGTCTCCCGCCAATAGGATGTCAGGAAAAAAATGGGAAAAGCTGTTTGGTGCGGCCTGCTACGCTGGTTTACCTGTCTGGGACTGGTCGTGGGCCTGGCAGCCTGTGCGCCGCTTCCACCGTTACACGGTCGTTCGGTTTCCTATGCTTATACGTACACCAGCGATACCAGTTTGGGCAGGGCTGTAGAGGCGCTGGCACGTAATCATCCGGGCGAATCCGGGATAGTGCCACTAACCAGCGGGGGAGACGCGTTTTCCAGCCGCATCCTGTTGGCGGACGCCGCCGAGCGCTCTTTAGATATCCAGTATTACATCTGGCACAACGACATGGCCGGAACGCTCATGTTCGATGCCGTACGCCGTGCGGCAGACCGCGGCGTGCGAGTGCGTTTGCTGCTCGACGATAACAATACGCAGGATTTGGACGCGGTACTCGCGGCTCTGGACACTCATCCCAATATCGAAGTGCGCCTTTTCAATCCTTTTATGCGCCGTGATTGGCGCATTCTGGATTATCTGACTGATTTTCCCCGCCTCAATCGGCGCATGCACAATAAATCCTTCACAGCCGATAACCAGGCCACCATAGTGGGCGGCCGCAACATCGGAGACGAGTATTTTGGCGCGGGTCAGGAGTTTTTGTTCATCGACCTGGATGTCCTCGCCATCGGGCCGGTGGTTCGCGACGTTTCTGCTGATTTCGACCGCTATTGGGCCAGTGGTTCTTCTTACCCCGCAAGCCGCATCATCAGCCCTGTCGAGGGCTACGGGTTGGAACAAGTAGCACAGGCTGCCGAACGCCTGCGAAAAGAGCCGCGGTCCAAGGAGTACCGGGACGCCCTCGAGCGCCTGCCCTTCGTACGCGACCTTCTGGGCGGTTCATTGCGTTTCGAATGGGGCAAGACACATATGGTCAGTGACGATCCGGCCAAGGGGTTGGGACTTGCCGAAGACCACGAGATGCTGCCTCAGAAGTTGGGCCGGATACTAGGTCGGCCACAGCGTGAACTGTATATGGTGTCTTCTTACTTCGTGCCGACTCGCGCCGGAGTGGAGTATCTGACGGGTCTTGCTCGACAAGGCGTAAAAATCACCATTCTCACGAACTCTCTCGAAGCCACCGACGTAGCCGCCGTGCACGCCGGGTACGAGAAACGGCGCAAGCCGCTGCTGGAGGCAGGCATTGTTCTGTACGAGACCAAGCGCATGGCCTCCGGGGTCTCGTTCCGAGATCGAGGCCTCACGGGCAGTTCAGCATCCAGTCTGCACGCCAAAACCATCTCTGTTGATGGCGCCCGTAGCTTTGTGGGCTCGTTCAATTTCGACCCAAGGTCTGCTGAATTGAATACGGAGATGGGCTTGGCCATTGACAGCGTATGGATGGCCCAACAGCTGCCACGTACCATTGCCCGCAACATTCGCGAAACCGCTTATCGCGTGCGCCTGAACGACGAGGGCGATCTGGAATGGGTCGAGTACCGCGACGGCCAGCAGATCGTACACGACTCCGAGCCGGGAGTCAGCCTATGGCGGCGGCTGGGTGTGTCCTTCTTGTCTCGTCTTCCTATTGAGTGGCTTTTGTAGCGAAAGCAACACTTCCAACAGTTAATCGCTACACCGCTATGCCAGTGGAAACCGCAACGCCTCTGCTCCGGTTTTCACTGGCATAGGGATTGCTGCACCCTGAGATCGTGTCATCCGTCAGGAGTCCGGTCTATGTCTATTGCTCATCTGTTTAGTGCTGTGGTCCTTGGTTGCGCCTACGTGCTCGCCTCGACTGCCGGGGCGGCCGCTGATCTCGATAAGAGCGACGCCGAGTTCATGCAGAAGGCCGCTCTTTCCGGGATGATGGAAATAGAAGCCAGCCAGCTGGCGAAATCCGCAGCTCAGTCACCCAACGTCAAGGCCTATGCCGAGCAGATGATCCGCGACCATACAGCCGTCGCCAAGCTGCAAAACGAGCTTGCGCTGCAGAAGGACATTGTGCTGCCCAAAACGCTCAGCCCAGATGTCACCGCCCGCATTGATCAGTTGCGTGATCTCCAAGGTGAAGCCTTCGACCGGACGTACATCCAGCAGTTCGGGGTAGCGGCTCATGAGGAAGCCGTGGGCTTGTTCGAATACGCATCCCGCAGTTCCGTGGACGTGGACATAAAGGCCTTTGCCGCGCAAACGCTGCCTGCCTTGCGTGGCCACTTGCAGATGGCGCAGACCTTGCAAGAGCAGCTGCTGAAAGATGGCAAGTGAACCTGCATTTTTAACCCTCACTCTTTCAACCACCACACAAACAACGCCAAGGACGAAAATGACAGCGACAGCGACCGGAATGCCCAAGGGCCGCGCCTGGTTTGCGGACGAGAGCGCCGCACGCAAGGCAGTGCAGATGGCCCTGCCTCTGATAGAGCGGGCCATGCAAGAAAAAGAAGTCGGAGAAAGCGGTTTTCTTTACATTGTCATCATGGATCCGGCCTCGCAGCCGGGTGTGGACGAATTCGAGGTTTCCATTCTCTACGAGCATGCGGTGGGTGACCGCAGCAAATGGGACGCCGATTATGCTCGCTTTGCTCGCGACAAGGCGCGGGTAGTGTGGCGGACCGGAAGGGATGGGCATTCCATACGAGCGGTCTCGCCCCATCTGTTGACTTCCAGCGATTGCGGTATTTGGGGCGCCATCTGCCTGGACGGCATCGTCGTGGGCGTGAGCGGCTGCAATCCCTGGTATGACGAAGCGTTGGCCGGCAGTATTGCCTATTGCTTTCGAGCCATCGCGAAAGCACGCGCAATAAAGCAGCCAGAAACACCCCGGCTGGCTGATCTCTGAAGGCCCAGACGCGCGGCATGGATGGTGAAGTAGATAGCTCCATATTGCCCGAGAAGATAACGGCGAAGCTGGCCCGGCGTGAAGTCATGCGCACGTTGGGTAAAGCCTTGTGGCGCTTCCGATGGCGCACCTTGGCGGCTCTGGCCTTACTGGTTTCGGCCAAACTGTTGATGGTGGCGGTGCCGGTTGCGCTCAAGCACATCGTGGACGCGCTCGGCGATCCCCGCGTCGCCGTCGTCCCGGTCGTCCTACTCGTGGGTTACGCAGTTTTGCGTTTCGCCGGCGGGCTGTTCACCGAACTGCGCGATATGGTGTTTGCGTTGGTGACGCATACGACGATCGCCGACTTTACTCTGCGGATGTTCAACCACCTGCAAAGTCTGAGTGTCCGGTTCCATACCGGCAGGCAAACTGGCGTACTGGCGCGTGATCTGGAACGGGGCACTGCAGGGGTGGGCTTCCTACTCACCGCTTTCCTCTTTACAGTGCTTCCGACTCTGGTGGAAATCGTCGCCGTAGTCACTATCTTGATCTTGGGCTACAGCCTTGGCTTCGCTTGGATAGTGACCGCCACCTTCATCCTTTACGCGGTCTTTACTGCTTATTTCACCGAGAAGCGCATTTTCTATCAGCGGCGGCTCAACGAACTGGACTCCCGAGCCAGCGGTCAGTTAGTCGATAGCCTGCTGAACTTCGAAAGTGTGAAGTATTACGCCAGTACGGATGTGGAAACGCGCCGGCTCGGGGGGACGCTCAGACGCTGGATCGCTGTCGCCATAGAGAACCAGAAGGCGTTGTCCCGCCTTCACGTCGGGCAGAGCGCGATTATTGGCTTCGGTGTGGCGGGTGTCATGCTGCTGGCTGGCAGCAAAGTGGTGCAGGGCGAGATGACGGTAGGCGATCTTGTGCTGGTCAACGCCTACATGATTCAGATCTGTCTGCCGCTAAATACGTTGGGCGTAATGTTCCGCCAGGTACGAGAGGCACTGATCAGTGCCGAACGTATGGCGAACCTGCTGCGTCTTCCGGTGGAGATGGATCCGGAAAAGCCCATGCCACCATTGCAACTGAGCGAAGGTGAAGTGCGATTCATTGACGTCAGTTTCGGTTACGAGCCGGGCCGCCCCATATTGCACAAGGTGGACTTCACAATAGCTCCCGGGCAGACCGTCGCGGTAGTGGGTGGGAGTGGGTCGGGGAAATCCACATTGGCGCGCCTGTTGTTGAGGTTCTATGACGCGCAGTCGGGCAGCATCTTGATAGACGGGCAGGACATCAAGAGCGTCAGCCAGGCCAGCCTGCGCGAAGCAGTAGGCATCGTGCCCCAGGACACGACCTTGTTCAATAACACCATCGGCTACAACATTGCCTATGGTCGTCGGGGATCTACACGTGAAGAGGTGATTGAGGCGGCAAAAGCGGCTTGCGTGCATGACTTCATCATGAGCTTGCCGGCGCAGTATGAAACGCGGGTGGGCGAGCGGGGCGTCCGGCTTTCCGGGGGAGAAAGGCAACGTATCGCGATCGCGCGAACGCTACTCAAGAACCCGTCCATTCTCATCTTCGACGAAGCCACCTCGGCATTGGACTCCCGTACGGAACAAGCCATACAGACCCAGCTTGATGCCATTTCCCAGGGACGAACCACCTTGGTCATCGCGCACCGGCTGTCCACCATCGTCGATGCCGACCTCATACTCGTTATGGAGCAGGGACGCGTCGTAGAGCGCGGGAGGCACGCCGACCTGTTACGCGACAACAAGCTCTACGCGCATATGTGGCGTCTGCAGCTGCAGCAAGACAAGTTGGAGCAAGAAGGCAGCCGGTTGACGGCACAACCCGTTAACCTGCTGGCGGTCGTTGCCGGCATGCTGGACCACATCCGGCCGCTGGCAGAAGAAAAGGGCATACACCTTTACACCATGACGGGCCCCGAAACCGTCCGGGTGACTGCCGACCCGAGTGTTCTGCAGCAGTTGGTATGGGAGCTATGCATCAACGCCATTGTTGCCACCTCGGTCGGGGGCCGAATCGCGTTGCGCCTCGAGAAGGAGGGCGGGGCGGCTCGCCTGAGCATTACCGATGAGAGGCCGCCGCCCAGGCAAGCGGCATCCATAGAAGAAGAGACCTGGCAGGTGAATGCCCTGCATGTGCCTCCGGATCCGGTCCGCATGAACGCACTGATCGAGCAGATGGGAGGACGTCTGATTGTCGTGCCCCCGCAGACAGGCACGGGCATGACCTACATCATCGAGCTTCCCTTGAGAGCTGTCGCTTCGCTGGCCCCGCGGGTCTCGGACGACCTATTGCAAGATTCACAGCTAGAGGGGCTGGAGATATTTGTCGTTGACGATTTGCCTGAAGCTCGCGAGCTCGTCAGTGAAGTGCTGGGCGATTACGGCGCACAGGTGCACTCTTTCGCTTCGGGACCTGAAGTTCTGGAAGCGCTCGAGACCAGAGAAGCCGGGGACTGGCCACAAGTATTGGTATGCGATATATCGCTTGGCGACATGGACGGCTATCAGGTGATAGAACGTCTGCGCGCTATGGAAGTGGGCCGCGGCATATCGTTGGGCCAACGCCTGCCCGCCATCGCCCTGTCCGGACACGGGGGTCATGCGGATCGTATCCGGGCATTGCTGGCCGGGTTTCAGGTGTATCTGAGCAAGCCCGTGGATACGCGAGAGCTTGTGGCCACCGTCCTCTCCGCTACGCGCAAGAGCGTTGCGGATCCAGTCCCGCATCAACAGTAAGAACGGGCAGTTGTCCGACTCGATAATGGGTCAGGCCGTGCGTCCGCAATACCTCAGTGTCGTACATTAAGCGGCCGTCGAAGACCAGGCCATGTCGTAAAGACGCTCTCAAGCGCCCGAAGTCGGGTTCCCGGAACTGCTCCCATTCGGTCATTACGGCTAAAGCGTCGGCCCCGTCACAGGCTGCATAAGGATCGTGGGTAAGCTCCAGTCGGCGATGGGTCAAGACCTGTGCTACGGCCGACACTGCTACCGGATCACAGGCTTTAACTTTTGCGCCGGCTTGTAATAGACCGCGTATGAGACGAAGGCTTGGAGCCGATCGAATGTCGTCGGTGCCCGGTTTGAATGACAAGCCCCACACGGCAACGCAACTAGTGTGCAGGTCGTCGCCCAGGCTGGCAGCAATGGCTTGCAATAGTAATTGGCTTTGGCGTTCGTTGACCGCTTCAATGCTGTTCAGCATGTGGGCCGGCTCATTATGATCACGAGCTAAAGCCGTCAGAGCTTTTACATCTTTGGGCAAGCACGACCCCCCATACCCCACCCCGGGTTGGAGGTAATGAGAACCGATGCGGGGGTCGGTGCGCATCACCTGGCAGACCGCTTCAATATCGGCCTCCAGGTTTCCGGCGAGGCAGCACAATTCGTTGACCATGGATATACGTGACGCCAACATGGCGTTGCAAGCGTACTTGGCCAGTTCAGCGCTACGCACATCCATCACCAGTGTGCGTTCTCCAGTGGGGTCAAAGGCGGCATAGAGCGCGCGCAGGGCCGTCTCAACTTCCGGGTCCGAGGTGCCGATGACGATGCGCTCGGGTTCAAGACAATCTTTAATGGCGCGGCCTTCAGCAAGGAATTCCGGATTTGAAGCGACCCTCACTGCGGGGCTGTTCGGGCGGGCACAAGCGCTTAAGATTTCCTGAATGCGCTCACAGGTGCCCACCGGCACTGTGGATTTGACTATGACTATGGTCTGGGGCGAAAGGTGGGCCGCCAACTCGCGAGCGCTGTCCAACAAATTCTTCAGGTCGGCCCGGCCGTCTGGATCGGACGGGGTCCCTACAGCAAGGAAAACAAACCGAGCGTCAGCAGCATTTTGAATGTCGGTGGAGAAGGTCAAACGACCTGACTTGTGCTGTTCCGCCACTAAATCGTCCAGGCCCGGCTCATAAAAAGGAGCTCGGCCTGCTTGAAGGGCTTCGATCTTCTTACTGTCCTTGTCGATGCAAACGACTCGATGTCCCACTTTGGCCAGGCACGCGCCTGTGACCAGTCCGACGTAACCGCTGCCAACGATGGCGATATCCATTCAACACCCCCCAAGAAGCAGATGGGCGCTTAATGCAAGCGCCGTGCCGCTAGCGGACGCGTCAAGCGCTACACATCACGGGGCGGCAATCTCTCGCCCACCCCGCGTACCTTCAGTAAGCGCTGGATCGGGGCGGCACTCCCTAGGGAGCGCGTCTTAGCTCAGCCGACGGCTACTTGATTTGGGCCCGGTACTTCGACACCGTGCGGCGAGCCACCACCACACCTTCTCTAGCCAGTTTTTGCGCGAGCATCACGTCTGATAG
>Ga0079224_100014796_pt1 | contig 10908 bp, 8 predicted proteins | sample Stecom2015_FD_80414 | JGI IMG/M metagenome (GOLD analysis project Ga0079224, IMG submission 80414) | Agricultural soil microbial communities from Utah to study Nitrogen management - Steer compost 2015 | ecosystem: Environmental > Terrestrial > Soil > Agricultural land | place: USA: Utah...
GAATTGGATACTTATCTTTTTGAAGAATTTATCTTAAAACCCCTTTTAAATATTGAAAATTCGCGCGATGACGACCGGATTGGGTTCATCCGTGGAACCGGCAATACGGATGGAATTAAGAATTTAAAAACATTTGTGGACAATGGGAGATTTAAGGCCGGATTTTTCTTTTATCCCGTTGCTTCGCATGATTTGGAGAAAATTGCCGATTTGGGTCTGAAAATGCCTCCCAAAAGTACTTATATTGAACCGAAACCACTGAGCGGACTGACTATTTTTCAGTTGAGAGAATGAGAGAATGAGAGAATGAGTGAATGACAGAATGACAGAATGATTGAATAAATGAATAAATGAGCAGGATAGCAGAAACTATAAATAATTTTAAAGAGAAATTACCTCAGGAAGCAACCTTGGTAGCAGTTTCCAAAACCATACCGGCGGAAGATATTTTGACTGCATTTCAAGCCGGACAACTGGATTTTGGTGAAAATAAAGTGCAGGAAATGGCTGAAAAACAAGCGGTTTTACCTCAGGAAATCCGTTGGCATCAGATCGGGCATTTGCAAAAAAATAAAGTCAAATACATCGCGCCTTTTGTACATCTGATTCATAGTGTGGACAGCGAAGATTTGTTAAAAGAAATCAACAAACAAGCATTGAAACAGGAAAAAATCATTTCTTGTTTATTACAAATCCGGATTGCCGATGAAGAAACAAAATTCGGGATGGAGCAGGAGGAAGCAAAAAGAATTCTGGCAAGCTATGAAACCCAATTTCCCTTTGTGAAAATAGTGGGATTAATGGGAATGGCGACTTTTACGGAAGATGAAAACCAAATACGGCAAGAATTCCGTACACTGAAAACTTTTTTTGATCAACTCAAAACTCAAAACCCGGAACTCAAAACCCTATCCATGGGTATGAGCGGTGATTTTAAAATCGCTCTGGAAGAAGGAAGCAATATGGTCAGAGTGGGAAGTGCGATTTTTGGAGAGAGAAATTATCATTAATCTTTCTTCCGATAAAATTATACTTGAAATAAAACGATTAAATGAAATACTCCTTCAAAAACGATTATTCGGAAGGTTGTCATCCGAACATACTCAGAGCGATGGTTCAATTCAATTTTGACCAGCAAAACGGTTATGGCCTGGATGAATATTGTCTGACAGCGGAGGAAATCATTAAAGAAAAAATCAAAAATCCGAACGCCAAAGTTCATTTCGTTTCCGGTGGAACCCAAGCCAATCTGATTGTGATTTCCGCCTTTTTACGTCCACACGAAAGCGTGATTTCTGCCCATTCTGGTCACATTTTCACCAATGAAGCCGGAGCAATCGAGTTTTCAGGACATAAAATTCATTCGGTTGAAAAAGAAAACGGAAAATTGAGTCCAAAAGATATCCAATCGGTTCTGGACGCCCACCAAAATATTCCGCATCAGCTCAAACCTAAATTGGTTTACATTTCCAATTCCACCGAAATCGGTACGATTTATACCAAATCAGAATTAAAGGAATTATCGGAATTCTGTAAAGAAAAAGAACTGTATTTGTTCATGGATGGTGCCAGATTGGCAAATGCGTTGATGGCTTTTGGCAATGATTTGAATCTGGAAGAAATTTCAAAATGGACCGATGCCTTTTATCTGGGCGGAACCAAAAACGGTGCGCTTTTGGGCGAAGCCATCGTTATCAATAACGAAAATTTACAACCGGAATTTGGTTTTCACATCAAACAAAAAGGAGGGATGCTGGCCAAAGGAAGGTTGCTCGGAATCCAGTTTCTGGAACTGATGAAAGACGATTTGTATCTACAATTGGCCGCTTATGCAAACGCCAAAGCAATGTTGATCAAATCGGCTTTTTCCGAAATCGGATGTACATTTTTAACCGATACTTTTACCAATCAGATTTTTCCGATTTTGACACCTGATCAAATTGAAAAACTGTCGGAAAATTTTGATTTCTATCAATGGAAGAAATTAGAAAATGATAAAATTGCAATTCGCGTGATCACTTCCTGGGCAACCAATGAAGAAGCCGTAGAAAAGTTCGCAGCAGAAATTAAAAAATTAAAATAAAGGATAAAAAGAAAAGCTGTCAGATCAAATCCGACAGCTTTTATATGTTAGAATTTATTCTCTCTCCATTAACGCCATCCTCCGCCAAGCGCACGATACAATTGCACCATGGCATTCAGTCTTCCAAATTCGGTATTGACTACTGCCAACTGAGCCATCAAAGCGTTTTCACGCGCCGTTAAAACTTCCAGATAATTAGCCATTCCGTAAACCTGTAATTCTTCCGAATAATCAATTGCGAGTTGATATGCCTCGTATTCCTTTTGTTTCAATTTAATTTTCTGATCATTGGTTTGGAAAGTATACAGGGCATCTGAAACCTCACGACTTGCATTTAGAACCGAATTTTTATAATTCAATAACGCAATTTCTTGTTGGGCTTTACTCGCTTCATATTGAGATTTGATTTGTCGTCCGTTTAGAATCGGTTGGGTCAATGAACCGATGATGCTCGCAAACAACGAATTGGCACTAAACAAATCCTCAAATTCCAAACTTTGAAGTCCGCCGCTGGCCGATAAACGCAGTGAAGGATAAAAATTACTTCGGGCTACATTGGTCAATTCAAAAGCATTAATTAATCCATATTCGGCAGCCATTACATCTGGTCGGTTACTCAAAAGCTGAACCGGAACTCCATACGTCAGTTCCTTATTGATTTCCTGGGAACGAAGTGTCGTTCTTTCGATCTGATGAGGATTTTCGCCCAACAAAATACTGAAAGCATTTTCCAGCAGTTTGATGTCATTATTGATGTCCAACAATAAAGCTTGGGCATTTAACAATTGAGCTTCGGTTTGTTTTACGGCAACTTCCGTTACAGTTCCCGCATCTTTGAGTGCATCGATGGTTTCCAAACTTTCTGTTCGATTGGAAATGGTTTCTTCTGCAATTCTTTTTTGTTCGTCAAGTGCCAATAACTGATAATAAGTAGAAGCCAGATTCGCTACCAAATCGGATTTTACCGCCTGATGAGCCGAAACCGATTGTAAATAAACAGCGTTGGCTGCACGTTCTGAACTTCTGATTTTCCCCCAGATATCCGCTTCCCATGAAAGCCCCAGCGATAATTCCGATTGCCCGACCCATTCTCTTTCCGTCAAGGCTTGTCCTGAAGCAGAATTCAGAGAAGGAGAAGTATAAGTATAACCGGCATTTCCGTTCAAAGTAGGAAAATAAGCTGCTTTTCCTTGTTTCATGTAGGCTTCGGCAATCGAAATATTTTGAATGGCAGCCCGTATGTCCAGATTATTGGACAAAGCTGTTTCGATGTGTTGTGCCAATTTTTCATCGGTAAAAATTTCTTTCCATGAAACAGAAGCCAGACTCAGACTATCGGTTGAAATCTGATCTGTTCTGAAGTATTGTTCATTGACAATTTCTTCCTGTGGCCGGCTGTAATCTTTGGCGACAAAACAGGATTGCAAAGCAATCAAAGCTGTCGGTATGATGATATATTTTAAATGTTTCATTTTTAATTTCTTAATTCAATTTCTAATCGGACTCTTAATGTTTTTCATTGGACTTTCAACCGTTTCAAATTTGATCGGCTTGATTTTTTCCTGAATATATTGGAAAATCACATACAAAACAGGAATCACAACCACACCGAATATGGTTCCGATTAACAAACCGATGGCGGCTCCGGTACCGATGGATTTATTACCCGTAGCACCGATTCCAGTTGCAAATACCAATGGCAACATACCGAAAATAAAGGCAAATGAAGTCATCAGAATCGGACGTAATCTCGCTTTGGCAGCATTAACGGCAGACATCGCAATCGATTCGCCATGCCGTCTTCTCTGAAGGGCAAATTCTACAATCAAAATCGCATTTTTGGCCAGTAATCCAACCAACATGATGAGTGCAATCTGAAAATAAATATTGTTTTCCAATCCCATTAATTTTTGTCCGACAAATGCGCCCATCACCCCAAACGGCAATGATAAAATCACCGAAAGCGGTTGGATGAAACTTTCGTATTGAGCAGACAAAAGGAAATACACAAAAATGATACACAAAATAAAAATCAAAATGGTCTGCGAACCGGCATTTACTTCTTCACGGGTCAAACCGGAATAGTCGATGGTATAATCTGCCGAAAGCGTTTGCGCAGCCACTTCGTTTACGGCCGCAATGGCATCTCCCGTACTATAGCCGGGCGCATTGGCTCCCGTAATTTTTACCGAAGTAAACAAGTTGAAACGATTGATAGATTGAGGACCGAAAACCCGCTCCAAATGGACGAATTGGGAAATCGGTGTCATGGCTCCCGAAGAAGTCCGGACATATAATTGGTGTAAACTATTGGCATCCATTCGCGATTCGGGCAGTGCCTGAACCATCACGCGGTATTGTTTTCCGTATTTGGAGAAATCGGCCGCATAAACGCCGCCTATGTATCCTTGCATGGTCGAGAGGATGTCGGCCACCGAAACACCTGTTTGTTCGGCTCGTTCCACATTCAGTACCATTTCGTACTGCGGATAATTGGTGTTAAACGAAGTTTGGGCAAATTCAATTTCAGGACGCGCCATGAGGTCGGCCATGAATTGTTGGGTAACATTGTTGATTTCCTTGATTTCGTTTCCGGCACGATCGAGTAGAACGACCTCAAAACCGGCACTCGTTCCAAATCCGGGTACTGATGGCGGACTGAAGAAAATGATCCTTGCATCGGCAATTCCGGCTGTCGTACCAAACAAAGTTTTGGTAATGTTTTCAATCGACATTTCATCGTGTTTTTTCCGTTCGTTAAAAGGTAAAAGCCGTATGAAAGCCAAACCATTGTTACTTCCGCTTCCGGAGAAGAAACTTCTCCCGGTGGAAATGGTCATGGATTTTACACCCGGAACTTGGGTGGCTTTTGCTTCCAGTTCTTTCATGGCATTGTAAGTTCTTTCCATGGAAGCACTCGGTGGAAGTTCCACATTCACGAAAATGATTCCGCGGTCTTCGTTGGGTACAAATCCGGTTGGCATCGTTTTATTGGCCCACCAAAGAAGACCAAAAGCTAATAAAAATCCTAATCCCACAATCCATTTTCGTTTGAATAAAAATGCTACGAATGAAGCATAACGATTGGTAACGGTTTGAAATGCCACATTGAATTTATGAAAGAATTTTTGGATTAAATTTTTCTCTTTGTATGTTTTGTCCTCATGGTTTCCTTTTAAAAATAAAGCACAAAGCATGGGGCTCAAAGTCAAAGCATTTACGGCAGAAATGGCGATGGCAACTATCAGGGTGATCCCGAATTGTTGATAAAAAACACCCGTAGGCCCTTGTAGAAACGTTACCGGAACAAATACGGCTGCCATTACCAATGTGATGGAAATGATGGCTCCCGTGATTTCGCTCATCGCTTCAACCGTCGCTTCATGTACATTTTTTGCACCCCGTTCCAGTTTGGCGTGGACCGCCTCGACGACGACGATGGCATCGTCCACCACAATCCCAATCGCCAATACCAAAGCGAAGAGTGTCAATAAGTTAAGGGAAAACCCAAATAAATTCAGGAAAAAGAAGGTTCCCACAATGGATACCGGCACGGCAATGGCAGGAATCAATGTGGAACGGAAATCCTGAAGGAAAATAAATACGACAATGAATACCAATAAAAAAGCCTCGATCAAAGTAGTTACAACTTTACTGATGGAAGCTTCCAAAAATTCATTCGTATCAAAATTGATGGTATATGTAATTCCTTCCGGAAGATCTTTTTCTATGCTTTTTAAATATTTTTTGATATTGTTGTTGATTTCCCTTGCGTTGGAGCCGGGGGTTTGGAAAATCCCCATACTCATCGCCGGATAACCGTTGTTTTCCCCGACACCGTCATAAGAAAGCGCATCCAGTTGGATTTTTGCTACATCTTTCAGACGTAAAAACTGACCATGTCCAAGGGCTTTGATTACAATGTTCTCATATTCGCCCACATCATCGTATTTTCCTTTATACCGAATGACATATTCAAAAGAACTTCCCGAATTGCTTCCTACGTTTCCGGCAGCAGCTTCACGGCTCTGTTGGTTGATGGCATTGGTAACATCGTTTGGGGTCACGCCATAAGATGCCATTTTATCAGGTAGCAACCAAACCCGCATGGAATAAGTCTTTCCACCGAAAGCACTTGCGTCACCTACACCTTTGATACGTTTGATTTCCGGTACTACATTGATATTCAAATAATTCTGAAGATAAACATCATTGTAATCCGGATTGGTCGTATAAAACGAAAGATACATCAGGGCACTGGTTCGTTGTTTTTGAGCCACCACACCTGAACGTGTAACTTCAGAAGGCAGGAGAGGAGTAGCTCTGGAAATACGGTTCTGAACGTTAACAGCCGCAATATCCGGGTCAACTCCTTGTTCAAAAAATACTTCAATGCTCGCCGAACCGTCATTGGTTGCCGAAGAAGTAATATAGGTCATTCCTTCCACACCGTTCACTTGTTCTTCAATCGGGATGATAACACTTCGTAACACCGTTTCCGCATTGGCTCCCGAATAGTTAGCTGAAATTCTTACGGTAGGCGGTGCGATGTCAGGATATTGGGTAATAGGGAGATTGAGCAATCCCAGAATTCCCAAAATTACAATCAGAATGGATACTACGGCCGATAAAACAGGTCTTTCTATAAATCGTTTGATCATCTTTTTTAGAATATGGGTTGAATGGAATTAGCGACACTGTCAATGTTGGTTGGAATACTGGTTACAGGAGTTCCTGATTTTACTTTCCCTGTTCCTTCCGCGATGACTTTATCACCCGATTTTACACCTGATTTGATGAGTGCGAAATTATGCGCTCTGTCGATGATTTCTACCTTGGTAGCACGTGCCGTATCTTTTTCTACTGTATAAACATAGACAAGTCCTTGTTGTTCAAAAGTAGCTGATTCAGGAATGATGACGGCATTTTTATAGGATTTCGGAATTCGGATGATTCCACTGTTTCCATTGCTCAAAAGTCCGTCTTTATTGGCAAATGAAGCACGAAACTGAATGGTTCCGGTTTGGGGATTGATCTGTCCGGTTACGGTTTGGATTTTTCCTTTTTCCGGATAAATTTCATCATTGGCCATAATCAGGTCCACTTCGGGAATATTTTTAAGTTTTTCTTTGACATTTGTTCCTTCAGTTTCGGAAAGGAAATCCAGGTATTCGCGTTCGTTCATCGAAAAATATGCATAAACTTCTCCTGTTTCAGAAACCGTAGTGATAGGAGTAGGGTCTGAAGGACCTACCAAACTTCCTTCCCGGAAATTAATGGCTCCAACTATTCCTGAAATCGGACTTCTTACGACGCCGAAATTAATATTGGCCTGGATTCCGCTGTAATTTGCCTGAGCTTGTTGTCGGGCAGCCTTGGCTTGTGCAAGTTGTCCCTCGGCACGCATCAGATTGGCTTTGGCGGTTTCCAGTTGGACATTGCTGATGATTTTCTTTTCGACCAACGGAATCAATTTATCCACTTCGACTTGTGCCGCATTTACAGCAGCTTGTGCCGCAGCTATATTGGCTTGAGCCGCATTGATTCCCGATTTTGCTGCATTGGCATCTTGTGCTTGTACATTGGTTTCCAATTTAAAAAGCGGTTGTCCTTTGCTCACAAACTGGCCTTCGTCCACAAAAACTTGCGTGATGTATCCGGAAATTTTGGCCCGGACGGCATTGTTTACTTTCCCTTCGATACTCACCGGAAATGTCTGATAGGAAGTCATGTCTCTTTGAGTGGCTTCAATCACCGGTAAAGAAGCCGGTGGTGGTGCCTGGGGTTGTTCATTTTTGCATGATTGAAATGCCGATAAGCCTAAAATGCCGATGATGATATATCCTTTTGATTTCATATAATTAAATACTGTGTGTAAGTTTTTCTATTTTTTCGATTGTTTTTGTCAATTCAGTTATGGAATTTTCCAGATGTTCTACATAGATATTGCCTTTTTGCATATCGTTGGAATTGGTATTTTCAACCCGGCTCAACCGGTATTGTTGCAATTTTTCCGTTAAAAATTTCTCTTGTGTCAAAACACTTCTGATGCGTTTTAAACGCATGGTTAAATGTTTGGGCGTAATTTTATAACGTCGTTTCCGTTCTCCGATTTTTGTATATTGACCGATGTAATCGTACTGGATCAATAAACTCAAACTATTGGAAACCGAACTTTTACTCACATGAAAAATTTCTACCAATTCGTCAAACGTATAGCCGTCTTTGTTACAATTCACCAAAATATAAGCAAATATTTTGGCGGCCAAAGGCGGAAGTTTGGAAGCTTCGGCATGATGGGCAGCGAGTTCTTCGATTAATTCCGTTTTAATTTCTTCACTCAATTTTCTAAATTTTCTGCAAAATTAGGGTTTGTTCGGTAAAAACAAAACAAATCGAAATAAATTAACTTTTTTTTAAAATTAAATGAATTTTACTTTCTTAACTTAGGTCAATGTTGAGGAGTAGGCTGCACTGTAAATTTGCAGTATAAGTTTAAGTATAATTTAAAAATCAAACATTATGTCAATCAAATGGAATTTAGATAAGAGTCATTCAGAGGCTCAATTCAAAGTAAAACACATGGTCATTTCAACTGTAACAGGAGATTTTTCTTCTTTTGATGCCCATGCAGAATCAGATGACGAATCTTTTAGCAACGCCAAATTTGAATTCAATGCAGATATTGATTCGATCAATACGAAAAACGAACAACGCGATGAACATTTAAAAAGCGATGATTTCTTTAATGCAGCTTCGTATCCAAAATTAACATTTAAAGGAAATAATTTTGACGGAGAAAAATTGAATGGAGAAATTACTATAAAAGGTGTTACCAAACCAATCGCTTTAGAAGCTGATTTTGGGGGAGTTATCACCGATCCTTATGGAAATCAACGCGCCGGATTTGAATTTTCAGGACAGTTAAATCGGAAAGATTTTGGCTTGAATTGGGATGCCGTGATGGAATCAGGTGGGTTAGTTGTGTCGGATAATGTAAAATTATCTGTAAATTTGGAATTCATTAAGGAGTAGCAAAATAACTAATCACACACAATTACCTTGTTTCTGGATTCGGAAGCAAGGTTTTTTTATTTCAAAATAATTGAAAATCAATTGATTAAAAACGAGTCAAAATTCCGAAGTGGATTTTGGAATTCCGGAAATCAAATGCATTGTCCGATTGCTTTCCCACTGCATAGCTCAGGTTAAACACGCCCAATTGGGTTAAAAAAGAAATTCCGGTACCGATTCCCAGAAAATTTTCATTGACTCCATTCGATTTATTTTCCACAAATCCATAATCCCCAAACAGCGATATATAAAAGCCATCGTTGGGCATAAATCGATATTCCAAACTGCTGATTCCATAGGCCGATGCAAAAATGCTTTCTTCATTAAATCCGCGCAAACTCCCAAATCCGCCTATTCTGTACAATTCATTTTCCGTATAATAAGCTTCATCGCCAAACAATCCAAATCCTTCGATTTGGGTTTTCAGAAGATGTTTCGGAAAAAGATTAAAAATATAAAACGCCTTGAGTCCAACTTCGTATTGGGGAATATCAGATTTAATGATTTCTTGCGTTTCGGGGACTATTTCCTTGCTCTTTCTTCTCAATGCTTTTCCTTGAATCCGGATGCTCGATTTTCCTTCCAATAAACGATTTTGGGAAGGTTGCATGAATTCATAACTCAACCCGATCCCTGTTTTATTAAAATCATCATACAGCAAAGCCATTTCGGGATATTCGTCCAAAACAAAATTGGAACTTTCATAACTTAGATTCAGTCCCAAATTGGAATTCAAACTGAGTTGGTAAAATATACGTTCTTCAATTTTTGTATTGACAAATACACTGTCTTTTCTGAACATGTTAAAATCGGTCTGCGTCCCGATTGCCGAACGGAAAAGATAAGGAGCTCGCACGCTGAGATCCAATGTCGTACTTTTATCCGGCGTGGCAATCCAATTCACGCGTATGCTTTCCATCGCATTGAAATTATTGTTCAATTCGATTTTCACATTACCGTTTAAGCGGAAATCGCCGTTTGCATCATTTCCAAATCCCAATACACCGTCAAAAAGATTGGATTTTACTTTTTTTACATAGAGATAAATTGAAGTGGAATCAGTGTTGAAGAGCGTTTGAGCCGGACGAATTTCTTCTATGAACGGATTATAACTCATTCGCTCCGAAATCTTTTTCAGTTCGACCTCGTTATAAATCTTCCCTTTTTTTAAACCCAAACCGTGTTTGATGTATCCTTTGGACAATTTTTCATAACCTTCCACTTTTACACCGTCGATGGTTCGCGCAGCAAATAATTCGACGCTCAGCGCAACCCGGGCTTCTCCGTCTCGGTAACCCATCGGTAAGATTTTAACTTCTGTAAAAGGATAACCTTTTGCCGCATAATTTTCATTGACCTTTTGTATCAATGAATCCAGATTTTTTACGGGAAACCATTCTTCTTTTTGTTGAAAAACCGAATCATTTTTTACCCAAATCTGTTTGTACATTTTTCCTTTGTTCAGAAAAACCTTGTTTTCTTTGATGGAGTCCAACTGAAGCGTGTAGTATCCGATTGTCTTTAAGGAATCCAGCGTTTGATAAAGGAGAGAATCATTCGTTATTCGTTTACTGAAGTCGGTTTCATAAGAATTTCTCTCCAATTTGAAATCATAAAAAGTATAAACCGAATCTTTCTCTTGCGCAAAAACAAAAGAAACCAACAGCAAGACAAATATGAATAAAGGATACTTCACTTTTCTGAAACGCTAATTAACGAAACAAATTATAAAAGGATATAATAAAGTAAAA
>Ga0079224_100014797_pt1 | contig 10908 bp, 5 predicted proteins | sample Stecom2015_FD_80414 | JGI IMG/M metagenome (GOLD analysis project Ga0079224, IMG submission 80414) | Agricultural soil microbial communities from Utah to study Nitrogen management - Steer compost 2015 | ecosystem: Environmental > Terrestrial > Soil > Agricultural land | place: USA: Utah...
GCCGCCGCAAGGGCGCGCGGGCCGGCCGCCTGGCGCGGTGGGGGGCCGCGGCCCGGGCGAGGCTGCGCGACGCGATGAGTCAGAGACGCGGCGTTGTGCCATCATTCGCGAGAATCAGGAGGGTGACGAAACGGCCGGCGACCCGATGGCCGCCAGCCTGCACGCGCGTGAAGTCCGCGCGCGTGCGCAGGCGATCCCGCGCGGTGAAGGTCTGGGCGCGATGGGCCATGACCCGCGCGGGCCGCGCCTCAGCGGCTGGACTTCGACACAGTCAGGCGCTTGCGTCCCTTCGCACGGCGGCGCTTGAGAACGAGGCGGCCATTCTTGGTTTCCATGCGGACGAGGAAGCCGTGCGTCTTGCGGCGACGGCGCCGATTGGGCTGATAAGTGCGCTTCATGGATGCAGATACCTTCGCGAAAAGGAAACCATGATCGTAGACGTGGCCCGCCGGGCTGTCAATCGGGAGAGAATGAAGGACCCCTGCCGGGCCGGCCGGACAACGCTCGTGGCGCGGCGCGAATCGGTCTTCGGCCCGAAGATTTCCACAACTGTGGAAATTATTGTGGAAAACGGGACTTTCGCCCCGGCACTCCGGGGGGAACGCAGAAACAGGGCCTGAATTTGGGCATTTTCGAGGCGAAAGTCCAGCTCGGCTGGCGCGCACAGGCATGACCGCACACCTCTGGGACGAGATCCTTGGCCGCATTCAGACCAAGGTGAACCCGTACAGCTTCTCCACCTGGTTCAAGCCCACCGTCTGTGTGGCCGACGACGGGGTCCAGTTGACCGTACGGGTGCCGAACCTGCTGTTCCGCGACTGGCTGACCAAGCACTATTCGGCCGTCCTGGATGAGGCCCTGGGGGAAGTCGGACGTCCGGATGCGACCATCACGTTCGTCTCGGACGAGGCCACTGCAGCGGCCCCGGCGGGAGAGCCCGTGCTGGCCCCCGACATTCCGGCGATAGAGGTTGACGAAGCCACGCCGGCGTCGCCTACGGGACTCAGTCCGCGCTACTCGTTCGACACGTTCATCGTCGGACCGTCGAACCAGTTCGCGCATGCGGCCTGTCGTGCGGTGGCCGAGGCGCCCTCGCGCTCATACAACCCGCTCTACATCTACGGCGGCGTCGGGCTCGGCAAGACCCATCTGATGCACGCGATCGGCCACTACATGCTCACGCATATGCCGAACGCGAAGATGACCTACATCTCGTCCGAGCGTTTCATGAACGAGATGATCAACGCCGTGCGGTACGAACGCATTCTCGACTTCCGCGAACGCTACCGCAGCGTCGACATCCTGCTGCTCGACGACGTGCAGTTCATGGCGGGTAAGGAAGGCACGCAGACCGAGTTCTTCCACACCTTCAACGCGCTCTACGACGCGCAGAAGCAGATCGTCATCAGCAGCGACTGTCCGCCGCACGAGATTCCGTCGCTCGAAGAGCGGCTTCGCTCCCGTTTTGAGTGGGGGCTGATTGCCGACATCCAGCCGCCGGATCTCGAGACGAAAATCGCCATTCTCAAGCGCAAGGCCGAGAGCGAAGGGGTTGGCCTGCCAGACAATGTCGCGATTTACATCGCGGGGCGGATCAAATCGAACATCCGAGAGCTGGAGGGTTCGCTCATCCGGCTGCTCGCCTACGCGTCGCTGACCGGACGCGAGATCACCCTGCCACTCGCGCAGGACGTGCTTCGCAACGTCCTCGTCCAGGACGAGAAGGCTGTCTCGATTGAGGGCGTGCAGAAGTTCGTCGCCGATTACTACCAGTTGAAGGTGGCCGACCTGAAGTCGCGCAACAACGCGAAGTCGGTCTCGATGCCGCGGCAGATCGCCATGTATCTGTGCAAGACGCTGACGAATGCGTCACTTCCGGAGATCGGCCGCAGCTTCGGCGGCAAGCATCACTCGACCGTGATCCATTCAATCCGCAAGGTCGAAGAGCAGCGCAAGTCGGACGGCGATTTCAACACCCTTATCAACAACTTCCTCGACGCATTTCGCTGATTTCCACAGCCGTCCACAGGGGGATGCTGTGGACGATCGGACAGCCTGGCCGAGGTCGCAATCATCCACAGTGGCCGGCCGGGGTACCCGCCGGATCCACGGCGGATCCGTCCACAGGGTAAGTTGTTGATTTCCAACCACTAACGGCGTCATTTTGGGGTTTCAACAACACCTTCTTCTTGGTTATAATTTCTTGTTCTCTGGTTCCTGTTTAATCCAGGTACATCAGAGCCGCCACACGGCTCCTCAACGAGGTCAGCACGCCAATGGAATTAGTCGTCCGCAAGAGCGATCTGCTTCGCGAGCTCCAGCTCTTCCAGGGCATCGTCGAACGTAAGAACACGATTCCGATTCTCGCGAACGTCCTGCTCGAAGCTGACGGCAAGGAAGTCCGCATGCTCGCGACCGACCTCGAGGTTGGCCTGCGGAGCCGTTGCGAGGCCGCGGTGGGCAAGAGCGGATCACTGACGCTGCCAGCCAAGAAGCTGTTCGAGATCGTCAAGGCGCTGCCCGAGAGCGACATCCGGATCGAGCAGGACAAGAGCGGTGTGAAAGTGGCGGCCGAGCGGTTCGACTCGCGGCTGCAGACGCTGCCGCGGGAAGACTTTCCGACGCTGCCCGATGCGACCGGCACCTGGAGCGCGACGCTGCCCAAGGACGCGCTGCGCACGATGATTCCGAAGACGCAGTTCGCCATTACCGGCGAAGACACGCGGTACTTCCTCAACGGCGCGCTCTTCGTGCTGAGTGGCGACACGATGAGCCTGGTCGCGACCGACGGGCACCGTCTGGCGCTGGTCCAGATGACTCGCGAGGGCGGCAAGAAAGCCAAGGGCGCCGACGCCGACGAACTGCGCGTGATTCTGCCCCGCAAGACGCTGAACGAGCTGCAGCGCCTGATTGCCGAGGGCGACGATGACGTGCGCTTCGAGAAGGGTGAGAACCACCTGTTCTTCGAAGTCGGCGGCCGTGTGTTGATTTCGCGCGTGATCGACGGGCAGTTCCCGGCGTTCGAGCGGGTCATCCCGAAGAACACCGACAAGCGCATCGAGTTCGATCGTGATCGGTTGACGAGCGCGGTCCGCCGTGTCGAGTTGCTGTCGAACGAGCGCTCGCGCGCGGTGAAGTTCCAGATCGACCGCGGCAAGGTCGAAATCACCTCGAGCAGCCCTGAACTGGGCGAGGCGCACGAAGTGATGATGGTCGAGTACGACGGTGCGCCGATGCAGATCTGCTTCAACGCCCGGTATGTGCTCGAGTTCCTGAGCGCGGTCGAGACCGATGTCGTGTCGCTCGCCTTCAAGGACGAGATGAGCCAGGCCGTGATGACGCCGGTGGGGGCCGAGGGCTACGAGTACACCTACGTCATCATGCCGATGAGGATCTGACGCGCTGAATGAGTGACACACACGCCAACACGGCCGGCCAGGATCCGGCCGTCCCGTCCGCCATCGACGATCCGGCCACTGGCAACGGCAACGGGTCGGGTGATTACGGCGCCGACAAGATCAAGGTCCTCGAAGGACTGGAAGCGGTCCGGAAGCGGCCCGCGATGTACATCGGCTCGACCGGGCCGCTGGGTCTGCACCACCTCGTCTACGAGATTGTCGACAACTCCGTCGACGAGGCCCTGGCCGGCTACTGCGACCAGATCGACGTCACCATCCACATCGACGGTTCGATAACCGTCGTCGACAACGGCCGCGGCATTCCGACCGACACGCACGAGAGTGGCAAGTCGGCGGCGGAAGTCGTGCTGACCGTGCTGCACGCGGGCGGCAAGTTCGAGAACGACAGCTACAAGGTGTCGGGCGGACTCCATGGCGTCGGTGTGTCGGTCGTCAACGCCTTGTCCGAATGGCTCGAGCTCGAGATCTGGCGCAACGGCGAAGTCTTCAATCAGCGCTACGAGCGCGGCAAGCCTACCGGGAATCTCGAAGTCACCGGCACAACGAAAAAGCGCGGCACGAAGATCACGTTCAAGCCGGACGCGCAGGTCTTCGAGACGACCGAGTACAGCTTCGAGACGCTGTCGCAGCGCCTGCGCGAACTCGCGTTCCTCAATGGCGGCGTGACGATCACCATCGAGGACCAGCGCGACGGCCGCAGCCATTCGTTCCTGTACGAAGGCGGCATCAACTCGTTCGTCGAGTTCCTCAACAAGAACAAGACGCCGGTACACGACAAGCCGATCTTCATGAAGGGCGAGAAGGACGGCATTGCCGTCGAGATCGCGCTGCAGTGGAACGACGGCTACGCCGAGACGGTCTACACGTTCGCGAACAACATCAACACGCACGAAGGCGGCACACACCTCTCGGGGTTCCGCGCCGCGCTGACGCGCACGTTCAACCACTACGCGACGAGCAGCAACCTTGCGAAGGACCTGAAGGAGTCGGTGTCGGGCGACGACATCCGCGAAGGTCTGGCGGCCGTCATCAGCGTCAAGATTCCCCACCCGCAGTTCGAGGGGCAGACGAAGACGAAGCTCGGCAACACTGAGGTCAAGGGCATCGTCGAGGGCATCGTCAACGACAGGCTCGGCGCCTTTCTCGAAGAGAACCCGTCGATCGCGCGCAAGATTGTCGCGAAGGCCGTCGATGCCGCTCGCGCGCGCGAGGCCGCGCGGAAGGCGCGCGACCTGGTGCGCCGCAAGGGCGCACTGGATGGCAGTTCGCTGCCCGGAAAACTGGCCGACTGCCAGGAGCGCGACCCGGCGCAGTCAGAGCTCTACATCGTCGAGGGCGAGTCGGCCGGCGGGTCGGCCAAACAGGGCCGCGACCGGCGCTTCCAGGCCATCCTGCCGATCAAGGGCAAGATTCTGAACGTCGAACGGGCCCGCTTCGACAAGATGCTGGGCAGCGACGAAATCAAGACGATGATTGCGGCGCTCGGTACGGGCATCGGGGCCGAGGATTTCGATCCCGACAAGCTGCGGTATCACCGCATCATCATCATGACCGACGCCGACGTCGACGGATCGCACATCCGGACGTTGCTGCTGACGTTCTTCTACCGGCAGATGCGCGCGCTCGTCGATCGCGGCCACATCTACATCGCGCAGCCGCCGCTGTTTCGCGCCAAGCGCGGCCGCACCGAGACGTTCATCAAGGACGAACGTGAGCTCGAGTCGTGGCTGATTCGCCGCGCGGTGGACTCGCGCGTGCTCAGACTGGACGACGGAACCGAAATCTCGGGACCGGAACTCGAGCAGAAACTCGAGCGGATGATCGCGTTCCGCAAGTTCCTGCAGGTCGTCGAGCGGCGTATGCCGCTGCGCGACGTGATTCTCGCCCTGCTCGAGCGCGGCGCGCGCGACAAGGCCTTCTTCGCCGATCGAACGGCCGTCGACGATCTGGCGTCGGCTCTTGCCGGACCGCAGCGCACCGTGACGGTGCAGGCCGACGAAGAGCATCAGGCGTTCACGGTTGTCATCGAAGACCGCGCGGCCGGCTACCCGCGCACGTTCCAGCTCGGCGTCGACTTCCTGCAGACCGGCGAGTTCCGCACGCTGCTCAACAGCTATCAGGACGTGCGCGGTCTCACGGGGCCGATGACGGTCGTTTCAGGCGTCGCGCCTGCTGATGACTCCGAAGAGGAAGCCGAGAGCGATGCCGTATCGGCCGGCGCGACCGGCATGGGCGGGGCGTCGATCGACGACCTGACGAAGCTGGCGGCCGAACCGAAGCACGAGCCGAAACCGCTGCGCAAGGGCGAGAGCGCCGAAGTGCGCGTGCAGACGCTCGACGACCTCGTCGAGTTCTTCATCAACGCCGGCAAGAAGGGCGTGACGGTCAACCGCTACAAGGGTCTCGGCGAGATGAACCCCGACACCCTGTGGCAGACGACGATGGACCCGTCGGTGCGCACGCTGCTGCAGGTGCGCGCCGAAGACCACACGGAAGCGGACCTGATGTTCACGACCCTGATGGGCGACCAGGTCGAACCGCGCCGTCGGTTCATCGAAGACAACGCTCTGGACGTCAAGAATCTTGACGTGTAGGCCGCTGGTCGTCGGTTGCTGGTTGCTGGTCTGGAACGGACCAACAACCAACAACTAGCAACCAAGAACCAGCAGCGACAAGCCTCACTACCTATGGATCAAGTCACCAATCGCGTCCCGGTCAACATCGAAGACGAGATGAAGCGCTCGTACATGGATTACGCCATGAGCGTAATCATCGGGCGAGCGCTGCCCGATGTACGAGACGGCTTGAAGCCGGCGCACCGGCGCGTGCTCTACGCGATGCGGTCGATGGGGCTGGCGTCGAACCGCGCGTATCGCAAGTGCGCGAAGATCGTCGGCGAAGTCATCGGCAACTACCATCCGCACGGCGACGCGCCGGCCTACGACACGCTCGTCCGTCTGGCGCAGGACTTCAACATGCGGTACTCCCTGGTCGACGGCCAGGGCAACTTCGGATCGGTCGACGGCGATCCGCCGGCCGCGTACCGCTACACCGAAGCCCGACTCGAGGCGCTCGCCGAAGAGATGATGACGGATCTCGACAAGGAGACCGTCGACTTCGTCCCCAACTTCGACGAGACCACGGAAGAACCGACGGTCCTTCCGACGCCGTTCCCGAACCTGCTCGTCAATGGCTCGTCGGGTATCGCCGTTGGCATGGCGACGAACATTCCGCCGCACAACATGCGCGAGGTCATCGACGGCGTCGTCGCGGTGATCGATGCGCGTGACGAGCCGCGCGACAACCGGGAGCGGGCGCTGCTGGCGGCGGTGACCGGTCCCGACCTCCCGACCGGCGGGTTCATCGTCGGGCGATCGGGCATCAAGCAGGCCTATCTGACCGGTCGCGGCTCGATCACGATGCGGGGACGCTCGGAGATCGAGACGTCGAAGAAGGGCGATCGCCAGGCGATCGTGTTCACCGAGATTCCCTATCAGGTGAACAAGAAACGGCTGCTCGAGCAGATTGCCGACCTGCACCGCGAGAAGACCATCGAGGGCATTTCGGACCTTCGCGACGAGTCCGACCGCGACGGCATGCGCATTGTCGTCGAGCTGAAGCGCGGCGAAGTGCCCGAGGTCGTGCTCAACAACCTCTACAAGCACACGCAGCTGCAGTCGACGTTCGGCATCATCATGCTGGCCATCGTCGGCGGCCGGCCGAAGGTGCTGACGCTGCTCGAGATCGTCGAGCAGTTCATCGAGTTCCGTCGCGAGGTCGTGCGGCGGCGCACCGAATTCGAACTGCGAAAGGCCGAGGCGCGCGCGCACATCCTCGAAGGCCTGAAGATCGCGCTCGACCACCTCGACGAAGTCATCAAGCTGATTCGCGGCTCGAAGAGCCCGGCTGAGGCACGCGACGGGCTGATGACGCAGTTCGGCCTCACGCAGATTCAGGCGCAGGCCATCCTCGACATGCAGTTGCAGCGGTTGACCGGCCTCGAGCGGCAGAAGATCGTCGACGAACTCGCCGAACTGATGAAGACGATCGAGCGGCTGCGTGCGATCCTCTCGAGCGAGTCGCTGCTGCTCGAAATCGTCGTCCGTGAGCTGCGCGAGATTCAGCAGAAGTACGGCGACGCGCGCCGGACCGAGATCATCGAGGCCGAGGGCGAGTTCCGCATCGAAGATCTGATTGCAGACGAGGACGTCGCGATCACGGTCACCAACACGGGCTATATCAAGCGCACCCCCATCGAGACGTACCGGGCACAGCGTCGCGGCGGCAAGGGACGCATCGGCATGCGCACACGCGACGAGGACTTCGTCACGCACCTGTTCGTCGCGTCGACGCACTCCTACATCATGATTTTCTCGGACCGCGGCCGCGCCTACTGGCTGCGCGTCCACGAGATTCCAGACGCCGCGGCCGGTGGCAAGGGCAAGGCCATTGCCAATCTCGTGTCGATGAATGAAGGCGAGCGCATCGCGGCGCTGCTCGCCGTGCGCGAGTGGCCGTCCGAAGAAGGCAGGCAATTCGTGCTCATGGGCACGCGCCGTGGCGTGGTCAAGAAGACGGACCTCACGGCCTACAGCAATCCGCGCGCGGGCGGCATCATCGACATGGGTGTCGAAGAACTCGACGCCGTCATTGCCGTGGCGCAGCCCGATGGCCGCGCCCAGGTGTTCATCGCCACGCGCGACGGCATGTCCATCCGCTTTCCTGAGGACGATGTCCGGCCGATGGGACGCACGGCCTACGGCGTGCGGGGCATCTCGCTGCGGGATGACGATGAGGTCGTCGCGATGGAAGTCGTTCCGATGGAAGTCGTGGGCGAGACCGGCACGATTCTCAGCGTCACCGAGAACGGCTACGGCAAGCGGACGGCGATCGACGAGTACCGCCTGCAGTCGCGCGGCGGCATCGGCATCATCAACATCCAGACCTCGGAGCGGAACGGCAAGGTCGCAGGCACCGCCTGGGTGCACGATGGCGACGAGATCATGGTCATCAGTCAGCAGGGCAAGGTGATCCGGATGGCGACGTCCGACATCCGCACGATCGGCCGCGCTACGCAGGGCGTCACCATCCTGAGCCTGGACGCTGAAGAAGGCGGCGAGCCTGACCGCGTGGTCTCGCTCGTCCGGCTCGCCGAGCGCGACGATGACAAGAACGGCGCAAAAGCGGCTGCTGACGCGCCGACAGCCGAACAGCCCACAGAAAGCCAGCCTGAGCCTCCGGAGACTCCGGAGGAACCCCAGAACAATTAGCATTCCGGAGGGGTAGCGACTTTTTGGTCGCTACCCCAAAACAAGACGTCGAACCGCGGAGGTGCGTGTCTCGTATATATTCTAAGTAAGATATATGCAGAGGCCATCTGACCTAGACCTATCGCCTCAGTGGTTCCAGATTCTCCTGTCGCTGGCTGACCAGCCGCGCCATGGCTACGGAGTGATGTCCGACGTGCTCGAGCGCACGAACGGTCGCATGAAGCTGTGGCCGGGAATGCTCTACGGATCGCTGAAGCGTCTCGCTGAGGCCGGGCTGGTTGAAGAAACCGACGCGCCAGGCGACGCGCCGCGCGACCGGATGGAGCGCCGCTTCTATCGCATCACCGACGAGGGCCGCCGGGCACTGGCGGCCGAGACCGCGCGTCTTGCCGCGTATATCGAGGCGTCGCGCAGCCGCAATCCCGTATGAAGGCCTATCGCCGGCTGCTTGCGGCCTATCCCATCGAATTCCGGCGCCGCTATGGCGCCGAGATGGAGGCGACGTTCGCGCTGATGCTTGCCGACGCGCGCGCGCGGCACGGGCGGCTCGGTGTAGTCGCGGCGTGGCTGCGCGCTGCCATCGACATCAGCGCGCATGCCGCGGCGGAACGCCGGGCGGCCCGCGCCCGCTCAGGAGGCAGCTCCATGTTCGAGTCTCTCGTGATCGATCTCCGGCAGGCCGTGCGAGCGCTCAGCGCGCGTCCGTCACTCACCATCCCCGCGATTCTCACCATCGCACTCGGCATTGGCGCCAACGCCGGCATCTTCGGCATCGTCAACGCCATGCTCTTCCGGCCATTGCCGTACGCGGAACCAGACCGGCTGGTGCTGCTGTGGGAGCGCTTCCAGCCGATGAATCTCGACACGATGCCGTGGTCGATTCCCGACTATCGCGTCGTGAGTGAGCGATCGACCCAGCTCGAAGACACCGCCATCTTCCGCGGCGATCGCGTGGCCATGGTCGATGGCGGAGAGCCGACGCGTCTGGCCGTCATCAACGCGGAAGCCAACCTGTTCGAGATGCTGGGTGTCGCGCCGATGCTCGGACGGACGTACGACCGCAGCGCGGGCAAACGCGAAGCCGTGCTCGACTACCGCGCCTGGCGAGATCGATTCGGCGCCGATCCGGGTATCGTCGGCCGCACGATTTCACTCGACACCGGTCCAATGGCGATTGTCGGCGTGATGCCGGAGGGTTTCCAGTTCCCACCGCCGATCACGTTCGGCGATCAGATGCTCACGAGAGACGCCGACATGTACGTCGCGTTCGATCTCGAGCGTGAAGGCGTGCAGGGACAGCACTCGCACTTCGCTGTCGGCCGCATGGCTCCGCGCGCGACGCTTGGCTCGACCCTTTCCGAGCTGTCGGCGATTGCCAGAGATATCGTTGCGGCCAACCCGGGTTCAGGACTCTCCGTGCCCGCGTTCGGCATTCACGCGGTGCCGCTGCACGGTCAGTCTGTCGTGACCGTGCGCCGATCGCTGCTCGTCATTCTCGGCGCCGTCGGCGCCGTGCTGCTCATTGCGTGTGCGAGCGTGGCCAATCTCCTGCTGGCCCGTGCGATGGCGCGCCGCCACGAGATGGCCATGCGCGCGTCGCTCGGCGCGTCACGGGGCCGGCTGGTGCGCCAGTTGCTGATCGAGTCGCTGCTGCTCGGCGCCGCCGGCGGCGTTGCCGGCGTAGTCGTCGCGCCGTGGATTGCGTCAGGACTACTCGCTGTGAGCCCCATCGACCTGCAGCAGATGACCGACGTGCGCGTCGACGCGCCTGTTCTGCTGTTCGCCCTTGGCGTCACGCTTGCGGCGGTGCTGCTCTTCGGGCTGATTCCAGCCGTGCAGGGTTCGCGCCTCGATCTGATTTCGGTGATGCGCAGCGGGTCTCGCGTGTCGGCCAACCAGGCCGAGCTCCGCACCAAGCGCCTGCTTGTCGTCGGACAGGTCTCGATTGCGCTCGTCCTGCTCGTGGCCGCCGGCCTTGCGACCCGCAGCCTGGGCCGGCTCTGGTCAGTTGACCCTGGTTTCACGCCTGACACCGTCAGCGCGTTTGCCGCGGATCTGCCTGCGGCGGCATACCGCGACGAGGGCTCGCAGTTGAACTTCCAGCAAAGGCTTCTCGAGCGTCTCGAGGCCGTACCCGGCGTCGAACGCGTCTCCGCCGTGACGCACTTGCCGTTCACCTTCGACCGCAACGCCGGCAACTACGTTGTCGAAGGTGAGCC
>Ga0079224_100014801_pt1 | contig 10905 bp, 10 predicted proteins | sample Stecom2015_FD_80414 | JGI IMG/M metagenome (GOLD analysis project Ga0079224, IMG submission 80414) | Agricultural soil microbial communities from Utah to study Nitrogen management - Steer compost 2015 | ecosystem: Environmental > Terrestrial > Soil > Agricultural land | place: USA: Utah...
AAACCAAAATAATTACGATTAATACCTGTTTTACGGTTTTTGGATTTGCTTTATTTCTAATGATAATCTTAACAGGGTTAGTTTATGAAATCATAAAAAGGAATTTTGTCACGAATTTATACTAAACAAAAACGCCCTGTCAGGTTTTTGAACCTGACAGGGCGTTTTTGTTTTAATTCAGAAATGATTTACTGAAAATCAGCGTCTGAAACGCCTTCGTTGAATTTGATGTCCTGTAATTTGAATGTCATATCAACGCCTACATTCATGGTAAATTCTGACGGGTATTTAATTCCGTTGAACTCTTTGTAATCACCGTAACTAACGGTTTGAACCATTTTCTGACCCATTGCTTCCATTTCAGTTGAAGTCCCCAAAGCCAAACCGGAATTCACATCATAAAAAGACTTTTTCTTTCCGTCTGCGATGACATAAGCATCTTTTCCGTTGAAATTTTCAATTCCGGCAATCGTAATTCCGGGTTTTTCAGCCAAAGTCAATTCAGGAAAAGGAAGTGCATCATATTTATAAGCCGCAATTTCATCTGCTTCCATATCCTTTCTCTGTCCTTGTTGTACATGATATCCTGATTTTCCGTCAAATACGGATTTGGAAAGTTCCATACCCATTCCGGTTACGACATTCATTGCTTTGCCTTCGGCTGAATTTATAGCTTTCATATTCAGTTTCATGCCTTGAACTTCGGCTTCGTAAGTAGCCAAAGTAGTTTTGATTGTTTTTACTTTATCTCCTCCGATTGCCGCAATGTATTTATCCAAAATCGATTTAACCGTGACATCTGCAGCTACTTGTTTTTGCTGAGGTTTTTCAGTCGGATTTCCGAAACGGTCAAAATAATTGATTTTGTACGGTAATTTTTCCAAGCCTGGTAGAACTTCTGCTCCTTTTCCTACAACCAAAATTCTTGCATTTTCGTAAGAGAAATATTTCTGAGCTGCTTTTTGAACGTCTTCAGTAGTTACGGCATTGATATTTTGGATATAATTTTTATAGAAATCGGCAGGAAGGCCTTGGGTTTGAGTAAGCAAAGCTTGTCTGGCAATAACCTCGGGTTTCTCTGCATCCATAACAAAATTACCTATAAAAGTAGCCTTTACAGTAGCAAGTGTTTCTGGCGTTACTTTTTCGGTTCTTATGCGGTTCAATTCTTTCATGGCTTCCACTACTGCACTGTCAGTTACTTCATTTCTTACCTGAGAGCCCGCTTTGAACTTTCCGATGTATTTATTTCCACGAATGATGGAACGTGCGCCATAAGTCCAGCCGTGTGCTTCACGAAGATTCATATTGAGATAACTATTGAAGTCTCCCCCATAAATTTGATTGGCAACCAATGCTGCGAAATAATCTTTGTCAGTCATTTTTAAATTAACCGAACTCAATATGGCAATTTCTGACTGAACAGCGTTGGGCATATCCACAAAATTTATTTCGGTTTTTGCCACATTTACAGGATTAGCATAGTTGGAAGCCGGAATATTTCCTTTTTTCCAATCTTTAAAATTCTTTTCTACCAATTTTTTAATGTCCTTAAATTTGACATCACCCATTATGATTAAATAAGCATTATTAGGCGCGAAATAATTTCGGTAATGACTTTCAACGTCATTTAAAGTCAGATTCTTAATTTTTTCTTCGGTGGTAAATTCTCCCGCCGGATGGTTAGCTCCGAATACCAAAACATTTTCTACACGAGCGGCATTTGAAGCAACGCTTTTTTCTTCAGATTTCAGACCGTCCACAAATCGGGTCACTTCTTTGTCAAAGTCATCTTGTGTAAATTTTGGGTCGGTTGCGCCTTGCGCCATCAGTTCCAATGTTCTTGGGAAATAGCGTGAAAGTGTGTTGGCATTTGCACCGGATGCGGTGAAATAAATCGTGGAACCCATGAAGTCAATTTCTTCCTGGAATGCATCTTTTGAAATTTTACTGGTTCCGTTTCCGATTAATGCCCCTGTCAAATCGTGGATTCCTTTTTTTTCACCTTCCACAAAAGGAGGATTGTCAATGCTTAGTGTTACGGAAACACGCGGAAGTTTATGGTTTTCTACCACCATCACTTTTAATCCGTTTTTTAATTCAAAGGTCTGCGGTGTACCCACATTTACTTTGGGCGATGGACCCGGCTTGGGTTGGGATCTGTCTACTTGTGCCTGTACTCCGGCTGTTAACATCACCATAACGATTATATATACTAATTTTTTCATTTTTTTAATTCTTGAGTTAGCCGATTATTTTTTTTCCGGACCGTATTCCAATATCAACCTTTGATTGTCATTCAAATATTTTTTGGCCACATCTCTGATTTCTTCACGCGTGATGGAATGGTATAACTCCAGTTCTGAGTTGATCAGATTTACATCTTTATACAAGAGGTAATAAGTTGCAAGACTGTGCGCTACGCCCTCCACGTTTGAATTTGCATTTACAAATTGGTTTTCAAATTTGTTCAGAAGTTTTTCGTATTCTCTTTCAGAAATAAGTTCGGTTTGTAGTTTTTTAATTTCATCTGAAAATGCGGAAGTCAAATCGCTAAGGGGCGTTTCGCCCACCGGAAGTGCGTAAATAAAGTAAGTTCCGTAATCTTCTTGGCTAAAGTTAAATGCGCCCACGTCCAATGCTTTTTTGTCAGTATCTACCAATCTTTTATACAATCGAGAACTTTTTCCGTCGCTTAGTAAAGTAGAAATCATATCCAAAACTCTTGCTTCGCGGGTTTTCATAGATGGTGTTCTGTAAGCGGTAACCATCATGGGAAGCTGAACATTGGGATCTTCCCATGTGGCTTTCATTTCCTGGGTGATAGGCGCTTCTTCAAAAGTTCCTTTTTTGGGGGCTTCTTTCTGTGGAATAGGACCGAAATAATCTGCGATCCATTTTTTGGCTTGGTCTTTTTGGAAGTCTCCGGCTACGACCAAAACAGCATTGGTGGTAACATAGAATTTTTTGAAAAACGCTTGGAACTCTTCCAGTTTGGCGGCATCTAAATGTTCCATTTCACCAATCGTAGTCCATCTGTAAGGGTGATTTTTGAACATGTGCATTTTAACGGCTTTCAATAAATTCCCATAAGGCTGATTGTCTACTCTCAGTCGTTTTTCTTCTTTTACCACTTCATTTTGAGTGTCCACACCGATTTGGTTGATTATCGGGTGCATCAAACGCTCAGATTCCATCCATAATCCCAATTGTAGGTTGTTGGAAGGAAATACTTCATAATAATAAGTACGGTCGTCGCTGGTGTTGGCATTGTTTTTCCCACCGTTAGACGAGACAATTTTGAACCATTCGCCACGGTCAATGTTTTCTGTTCCTTCAAATAAAAGATGCTCGAAAAAGTGTGCAAATCCGGTTCTATCCGGTTGTTCGTCTTTTGCGCCTACATGGTACATAACAGAGGTAACCACAACGGGTGCAGAATGATCTTGATGTAAAATCACATGAAGACCATTTGGCAAATCATATTCTTCAAATTCGATTTTCTGGGCCATAGTACTGGTTCCTAATATACCCAAAAACGCGAACGCAAGTCCAAATTTTTTCATAGAAAATTTAATTTTGATTAATTGGTTGGACAATTTATAAATTCGTTACGTTTTAAGGGTAAATTTTATATTAAAATATTAATTATATCCCATTTTTAATTTCTTCTCTACCAAAGAAGTTTTGCTTCCACACTAAATCTTCCGCCCCATGGATCGCCTTGCATCTGACTTTCAGAAACAATAATGGCGTGTTCTCCTTTTTCGGTCACAGGAAAGACAATCTCCCGCCCGAAAGGTCCGTCGGAATTTCCTTTTGGGTCAAATATTTGGGAAATTCTCAGATTGGCAAGTGTGTCTTGTGGGGTAATTTTTAATTGGATTTTTTTAGCAGTATCGGAATTCAAAACGAAAACTAATTTCTGCCGGGGCAATTTTACGGTATCTATTTGAGCCTTTCCATACGCGATTTTTAAATGGATGGTATCTGTGGTTTCCGTGAATTTCATTGATTTGGTTGAAACCTGTGTCGAATCTGGAAGTGGTTTTATTGTATCTGAACTAACCCGTGGGTTAGACGCTAAACTATCTCGTTCGGCTTTGAGCGTTTGTTCATATTTTTTCTGGTCAAATTTTTGGGGTCTGGAAACCGGTGTTGCGGGTTCCAAGTTACAAGAACACATCATAAAGCTAAAAATCAAACTGCTGAAGAGAAAACGCATAAAAAAATCTTTGTGTAAATTTACAAGGATTCTCTTAAATTAAAAGAAATGCTGAATTATGAAGTTATAGGCGATGGCAAACCGGTTGTTTTGCTCCATGGCTATTTGGAAAATATGAAAATGTGGAAAAAGCTGGCAGAGCGCTTATCAAGTTCCCGGAAAGTAATTTTAATAGACTTACCCGGACACGGTGAATCCGGAAATTTCGATGAAATTCATACCATGGAATTGATGGCGGTCAAAGTCAGGGAAACTTTGGCATTTTTAAAAATTTCAAACGCAGACTTCATTGGACATTCAATGGGCGGATATGTTACGTTGGCTTATGTGGAAAAATTTCCGGTCGACGTGAATTCTTTTGCTTTGATGAATTCTTCTTCTTTGCCGGATTCAGACGAGAAAAAAGAACAAAGATTGAAAGCTGTAGTAACCGCCGAAAAAAATCTGGATACATTAATCAAAATGAGCGTTCCCTCGCTTTTTGCCGAGCAAAACTTAGAAGATTTAAAGCAGGAAATAGCATTTACAAAGGAGCTTGCCAGGGAAACGTCATTACAAGGTGTGACTTCTGCATTGAAAGGAATGAGACTTCGTCCCGATAGAACACAAATTTTAAATGATTTTCGCGGAAAAATCGGAATCATCATCGGGAAATATGACAAAGCGGTAAATCCGGAAGAATTGAAAAAAATCATTCCCCCAAGAGAAAACATTTCAGTTTTGGAACTGGAAACGGGTCACATGTCACATTTGGAAGCACCGGAAGAAACATTGGGGTTTATTGAAGGTTTTTTGGAGTAAACTAGCGTGTTATTTCTTTTCTTTGTTTTTCCGATCTTCGATTCGCTTTTTTCTTTCAGCTTCCGGAAGCTTTTCTTCTAATTTATCCCTAACCGCTAAGAGGATTTCATTATAAATTTCCGGGTGCAGGTAGTAAAACCGGAAACTCTCTTCAAAGTCTTTGGCATTGGTTTGATGCTCCTTTAGTATTTGGGCATCAATTTTAGCCAAATCCATTTTTTTATTGTTGATTTCATTTATATAAGAAGCTTGTTGATGAATATAGAAATCGGTAAGTACTTGAGTCATTTTTTCTTCCCCAATCAGGTTGTCAGGTTTTTCGACAATGTTGGTACAAGCGGAGAAACAAATCAAAAAGAAAAAAGAAATCTTTTTCATAACCATCCAAATATACTGCGAATTCTCAACATTAAAATCCCGAACACGGCTTCACCCAAGATGTTAGAGTTTATTTTTGACTCACCCGCGATGCGATTGGTAAAAATAATGGGAACTTCTTGTAGTTTAAATTTTTTGCGCCAGGCTTTATATTTCATTTCAATTTGGAAACCATAACCTTTGAATTTGATTTGGTTCAGATCTAATGTTTCCAGAACAATTCGTTTATAACCCACAAATCCGGCGGTGGCATCATGGACAGGCAAACCTGTAACCAGACGGGCATATTTTGAAGCAATAAATGACAGTAAAACCCGAGTCATGGGCCAGTTCACCACATTTACGCCATGTGAATAACGGGAACCTATGGCCACATCTGCTCCGCTCTTGAGTGCTTCCAATAGTCGCGGTAAGTCTTTTGGATTGTGAGATAAGTCGGCATCCATTTCAAAAATATATTGATAATTTCTTTTCAACGCCCACATAAATCCATGGGTATAAGCTTTCCCCAAACCCTCTTTTTCCTTCCTTACTTCTAAATACAAATGGGGATAGTTTTGTTGAAGATTTTGTACAATCTGACCGGTCCCGTCGGGCGAACTATCGTCTACCACCAAAACATCGAAGTGAGGTTCCAGGGAAAAAACTTCCCGTAAAACCGCTTCCATATTGTCTTTTTCGTTATAAGTCGGAATGATAACAAGATTTTCCGGCATGGTTTCAAAATATGGCGCTAATATAATTCATATTCTATGGACTGCTTTTGTATTTTTGCAAGAATATGAAAACCTTTTTAAGTGTCTTTTTTTTGGAACGCCCGGTAGAAAACTTCGATTGGGTTATTTATATACTTGTTTTTACCATGTTAATGATCGTGATTGCGCGGGTATTGTTTTCCTATAATTTTGAAGCATTGAAGAGGTTTGGCCGTTTTCTTGAGGTAAATGAAAACCAGTTGTTGTTTGGATTTATTTTTCAGGTCAGTTTTTCGGCTCTTGTAGGTGCTCTTTTGATGGGGTATCTGGCTTCCGGATATGATTATATTTTTTATACTCCTTTACTGAAAACGATAGCTGTTGGGGTTCTTATCTTGGGTTTTATAGGGTTACGAGCTGCGCTTGGTGCCGTGGCGGCTTATGCGTTCGGGATATCTTTTGACCGGAATTTTAATTTGAAAACCAATAATTTTTTCCGTGTTTATACGGTTGCCGCTCTTTGGATTAGCGTTTTATTGTTTTATTTTTCCGACATCTGGAACTCCGTTATATTGGTTGTTTTGTTATTGATTTTAATCATTATCAGAGCTTTCAATTACCTGTATGTTTTTAAGAATCAACCGGACAAACAAAGTAAAATTTTGTATTATAATATTTTGTATCTTTGCGCACTGGAAATATTACCCCTTTTAGTGTTGTTTAAATTTCTAAATATGTGGTAGTCAATACAAACAAATGAAAGTAAAATCTATCCTAGTTTCTCAACCGCAACCCGCTACAGATTCCTCCCCTTATTTTGATATAAGCAAACGGAACAAAGTCAAAATAGATTTTCGTTCGTTTATCCAGGTTGAAGGAGTAGATGCGCGAGATGTAAGACAGCAAAAAATTGATTTTTCCAATTATACCGCGGTAATTTTTACCAGTCGAAATGTGATTGATCACTACTTCAGATTGGCAGAAGAAATGCGTTTTCAAGTGCCTGATGACATGAAATATTTTTGTCAGTCCGAAGCCATTGCTTTTTATTTACAGAAATACATCGTTTACCGAAAAAGAAAAACCTATATTGGTGAAAAGGAAATCGAGGATTTAGCTCCTTTTTTCAAAAAACACAAAGACGAAAAATTTCTATTACCTTCTTCAGATGTTTTGAAACCGGATGTTCCCAAATTTTTGGACGAAATGGGCTTGAAATGGGAGAGAGGAATTCTTTGCCGTACGGTTTCCAGCGATTTGTCTGATTTGGAAGACGTGAAATATGATATTTTGGTTTTCTTTACCCCTTCGGGAATCAAATCTTTGTTTGAAAATTTCCCACATTTTAAACAAGACAATACCCGTATTGCCGTGTTTGGAAAAACGACAGTTCAGGCAGCAAAAGAAATGGGATTGCGTATTGACATTGAAGTTCCAACCGCGGAAACCCCTTCCATGACCATGGCGCTGGAAAAATATGTAAAGGAGGTCAATAAGAAATAAAGTAGTAAATTAGGGGAATAATTACCATTTGGAAATGAAAAACCAATGGGTTATAAAACCCGTACCACACCCAGAAACCATTCAGCTCTTGATGGAAGAGGTAAAACTTCCTTTGCCATTAGCTGTTGTGATAGCTCAAAGAGGAATAAATTCTTTTGAGTCAGCCAAAAATTTTTTTCGTCCCGATCTCAACAATCTGCATGATCCGTTTTTACTAAAAGACATGGATAAAGCAGTTAAGAGGATCATCAGCGCAATACAAAACGGTGAAAACATTTTGGTGTATGGTGATTATGACGTGGACGGAACTACGGCCGTAGCGCTTATGTATGACTTCTTAAAGTCTGTTTATCCCAATGTTTCTTATTACATTCCAGATCGATATACGGAGGGATACGGAATTTCTTTTCAGGGAATTGATTTTGCATGTGACAATGATTTTTCGCTCATCATTGCATTGGACTGTGGCATCAAAGCAGTCGATAAAATTGCTTATGCCAAGGAGAAAAATATCGATTTTATCATTTGTGATCACCATTTGCCGGGAGAAACCCTCCCGGAAGCAATTGCGGTTTTGGACCCCAAACGTATTGATTGTCTTTATCCTTTTAAAGAATTAAGTGGATGTGGAGTTGGATTTAAACTGACTCAAGCACTTACTCAGAAATTGGGATTAGAAAATTCAGGTGCCGAAAAATATTTGGATTTGCTTGTGGTAAGTATAGCTGCCGATATTGTGCCTATAATTGGAGAAAACCGGATTTTGGCTTTTTATGGAATGAATAAAATGCAGGAATCTCCACGCCCGGGACTCAAAAGTTTATTGGGAGAAAAACAAAGAGATAAACTCAATATTTCGAATATAGTTTTTTCAATAGCACCCAGAATAAATGCTACAGGACGATTGGAACATGCTTCACAATCTGTAGAATTGTTGATTGCTGAAGAAGCGGAGAAAATCTCTGCATTCACTTCCCAAATCAATAATTTAAACGACCAAAGAAAAGAAACGGACGGCAACGTAACGGCCGAAGCCATTGAAATGATTCGAAAATACAAAGAAGAAGATCGCTTTACCACAGTGGTTTTTGATCCGAATTGGCACAAAGGCGTTTTGGGGATTGTGGCTTCAAGACTGATCGAAACTTTTTACAGACCCACTTTGGTCTTGACAGCAGGAAACGACGGTGAAATCACCGGATCGGCCCGTTCCGTGAAAGATTTTGACATTTATGAAATTATAGATCAATGTTCAGATTTGTTGACCAAATATGGGGGACACCGTTTTGCTGCCGGATTGACCATGCCGAAGGATAATTTTGAAGCATTCAAAGAGAAGTTTGAGCAATTGGTTAAAGAGAAAATTCGACCCATCCAAAGAAAACCTTCCTTAGAAATCGATACGGAAATCAGGTTTTCAGAAATTACCCCTTATTTTTTAAAGGTATTGAGCCAAATGGAACCTTTTGGACCGGAAAACATGACGCCTTTATTTCTAACCAAAGACCTTATTGGCGGCAATATAAAAGAAATGGGAAAAAATGGCGAGCATTTGCGTCTTTCATTAATTGACGAAACTTCAAAAATAAAAATGCCTGCAGTAGCATTTAATATGGGTCAATTTGCAAAAGATTTTCAGTACAGAAGATTTGATACTGTTTATTCTATTGAAGAAAATCATTGGAAAGGAAATACTTATTTGCAGCTGAATCTGAGAGATGTGAGGTTTAAAGATTAAATCCTTCCACCACCAAAACCATTTCGCCTTTCAGATTTCGGGTTTCTGAGGTTTTATGTAATTCCGACAAAGTTCCGCGAAGGGTTTCTTCAAATTTTTTGGTAATTTCTCTCGATAAACTCGCTTTGCGTTCTGCGCCGAAAATCTCACTCAAATCCTTTAAAGTTTTGGTAATTTTATGCGGTGATTCGTAGAAAATCAAAGTACGTTTTTCGTCTTTCAATTCATTTAATTTGGTTTGACGGCCTTTTTTGACTGGAAGAAATCCGACGAAAATAAATTCGTTTGAAATCAATCCCGAAACCGTCAAAGCCGGAACAAAAGCCGTCGCACCGGGAAGCGCAATCACTTCGATTCCGTTTTCCACACAAGCCCGAACCAGCAAAAATCCCGGATCGGAAATTCCGGGTGAGCCGGCGTCTGTAATCAAAGAAAAAGTTTTTCCGGAAGTTAATTGTTTGATGATTTCTTCCGTAACTTGATGTTCATTGTGCGCATGGTAACTTCGCATTTGGGTAGAAATTTCGAAATGTTTCAACAGAATTCCGCTGTTGCGCGTGTCTTCTGCGAGAATTAAATCCGATTCGTTCAAAACTTCAACCGCTCTGAAAGTCATATCTTTCAGATTTCCGATGGGCGTTGGCACTAAATAAAGTATTCCGGACATTTTGTATTTATTTGAAAATGAGATGATTTTGAAGATTTGAAAATGTTTTTTTATGAATAAGGGTTATAATTAAACATTAAGTCATTTAGATTTTAAGTTCAATTTGGAAAGATTTTTTAAAGTACAAATAATTTAATAATTTTCTTACCAACCTATTGATTCTTAATGATTAAAAGTTAAATCTCTCATCTTCCGGCACCCATCTTCCAGCCTATTTAATTTTCTCCGACATTTCAAGCATTCGATTAATCGATTTCAATGCTTTCAAACGCAATTCTTCTTCAATTTGGATTTCGGGCAATTCGTATTTCATACAGAGATATAATTTCTCCATCGTGTTGCGTTTCATATAAAAACATTCGCTACAATTACAGCTTTCGTCCTGCGTCAAAGCCGGAATCAACTTTTTGTTCGGCGCCAATTTTTTCATTTCGTGGATGATTCCTTCTTCCGTTGCGATGATGAATTCTTCCGATTCGTCATTTTGAACAAAATCCAATAATCTCGAAGTCGAACCGATAAAATCCGCCACGCGCAAAACAGGTTCTTCAGATTCCGGATGTGCGATAAGTTTCGCATTTGGATTTTCCGCCATTTGCTGCGCAATTCTCTCCAAAGAAAAAGCTTCGTGAACCATACAAGCACCATCCCAAAGAATCATCTTCCGTCCGGTAACCTGATTCAGGTATCGACCTAAATTCTTATCGGGCGCAAAAATAATTTTCTGTTCGGGCGGCAAAGCATTGATGATGGTTTCCGCGTTGGAGGAAGTCACGATGATGTCACTTTCCGCTTTCACGCCCGCATCGCAATTGATGTAACTCACGACAATCGAACCCGGATGTTGTTCGCGAAACGCACGCAAACCTTCGCCCGTACAGGAATCCGCTAATGAACA
>Ga0079224_100014802_pt1 | contig 10905 bp, 9 predicted proteins | sample Stecom2015_FD_80414 | JGI IMG/M metagenome (GOLD analysis project Ga0079224, IMG submission 80414) | Agricultural soil microbial communities from Utah to study Nitrogen management - Steer compost 2015 | ecosystem: Environmental > Terrestrial > Soil > Agricultural land | place: USA: Utah...
GAGTTCCAAAGAAAGTTAGCTCGTTCGATACGATCTTCCGCCGTATCCTGATGAGGCTTTTCCCGGAACGATAGCACACGGTCGTCCTCAAGTACGATATAGCCATATCCTGTTTCCGGGCGTGTGGGCTGAAGGCCGAAGGTTACGATGTGCCCCTCTCTGGCTTTGTCAATTCCTTCTTCTATCGCTTGCTGATATGCTTCGTTACCAACGATAACGTGATCCGAGGGCGTAACCAGCAGGATATCATCGGGTGCTGCGGCAAAGGCGGCAAAAGCAATCGCCGCTGCTGTATTGCGTGGTGTCGCTTCAACGATGTCGGTATAGACTATATCTTGCGCATCTAGCACATCCTTACTAAGTTGATAATTGTCGCGATTGCCCACAACCGTCACTTTGTCGCAGATGGTCTTATTACGCATCACAGTCATCCCGAAAAGAGAACCTTCCTTAAATAGATTCAGGTATTGCTTCGGATTGCCCTTTCTGGACAGCGGCCAAAGACGGCTTCCGACGCCTCCAGATAGTATTACATGAACAACATTACTCATAATTTATTAAGTTAACTGTCTATTTTAAAAGGCCTAGTTTCTGCTTAGAGAGTAGGTATAAAAACTTCGTGTTGGTATATGCATAGCGTTTAAAGAGTCTTTTAGGCTCTTGCATCAACCTGTACAGCCACTCCAGACTTGCTTTCTGCATCCATTCTGGGGCTCTATTCTGCATACCCACCATTACTGGCAGCGCCCCGCCTATACCAATCATACACGCTTGTACGCTGCCCTTCATCTTAGCCATCCATTTTTCTTGTTTAGGACAACCCAATGCTACGAATACCAAATGGGCCCCAAACGCATTAATGCGGTCACAGTCTGCCTGTTCTTCTTGGGCGGTTAAAGGGCGGAAAGGCGGACTATGATAACCGCACCTCAAGCCAGGGTATGTCGCGGAGATGTATTCTTCACTCTTTTGAAGCATGCTTTCGCTCCCACCGTAAACGAAACAGGACAAGCCCCTGCTTTCGGCTTCCTTTAGTAGATCGGGCAGCAAATCCATCCCGGCCACACGATCCTGATGCTCACCATATAGAATTTTGATAGCTTTTGCTAATGGCATGCCATCGGGTGTGATCAAATCTGCTCCATTGACCACCCTCGCAAATTCGGGATCATCGTAGGCTTCGATACACATATGGACATTCGCTACGCAGATATAGGAAGACCGCCCCATTACCGCTTTTTGTATGATATCAAGTACAAACCTTCGGTACGTACCTAGACTGATGTTCAAGCTTATAACCCACCTATTCATATGCAACCTGAATTGAAACCGATCCGTATAGTTCTTTCATTGTTTGGAGATTTTTCTCTACGGTGTATTTACGTTGATATGTTTCAAGTGCATTTTTTCTAAAAGCACGCTTGTCCTCTTCTACCATGGCTTGCCAGTCTCGAACCGCAGAGGCTAAATCTCGGAAGTCTGAAACCTGAAAATGGATTCCGTTGTACCCGTGGACAACCATGGATTCCATAGCACCGATTTTGCTAGCAATCACTGGGAGACTTGAGGCAAATGCTTCAAGAATAGTTAAAGGCATTCCTTCAAACCATACGGATGGAAAAATCAATGCTGTCGCTTTCTGCATTTCTATTCGGATATCGGCTGCATTTAACCGTCCAAGAAAGACAAAATTGCTAGGATATCGTAACGTATATTCCCTCACTTTCTCCTCCATTGGTCCGCTCCCGGCTATATAAACCAGTGAACCGGTATTTTTGAAGGCTTCGAGTAAAATATCCAGTCCCTTTTCTTCGCTCAGTCTTCCGACAAATAAGAAGTGCTCCTTTCTTTCTTTTCTATAATCTCCTTTTTGTGGAGAGACGAAGTTTGGCTTAATGTGGTATTTACTCTCCGCAATTCCCAAGTCTGAAGACACAAACAGCTTCTTCGCGAATTCTGTTAGAACAACATATCGATTTACACCATCCAGAATCTTCGACCTTTTTACGCGGTATAATGTCCAGCCAAGCCAAAAGGTTAGTAACATCGAATTTTTATATACCTTTTTCTTTATAGCCTGCCAAGGGAATTTTTCGGATAAGCTATCTAAAAAAAGATTTCCTGCATGATAAAGTATACCAGAAGGACATAACAATCTATAATTGTGAAGGGTCATTATTAAAGGAATATCCCATTTCTTTATCACTGAAATGATTTCCCAGCCTCCCGCGAAATGAAGATTATGTATATGAACAATATCTGGTTTGAAATCAGCTATCTCTTCCTCGACTAATTTGTTAGACCTTTTATTATTAGCCTGCACTAAAAATTGTTTGAGACCAGCTAGGCCTGTCAAATTTTTAAACGTCAATACTCTCACGTCACAAAACTCTCTCAGTAATGCCGCCTCCTGTTCGAAAACGCTGTCTTCCCCCCCTCTTAGGTTATAGTATGTATGAATGACGAGTACTTTCAAAATGCTTGACATTATGGACTTCAGATCCTGTTACAAAAAAGATTGATGATATTAGGCATATTTCTCTGCTATTCTTCTACAGAAATCGAACTGATACTTACTGGCTTCTACCATCGCGTCGATAGCCTCCACATCGTACCGCGCGTATAATTCCTCCCGCGAACGGGAAAAAAAGCTTTCCTTCAGTTCCTCAAACGATACATTGTCTTTTAAAATAGCCCAATCTCCTCCTATAGATTTTAAGAAAGATTTAGTTTTCCCAGGCCCCCGGTAACTTAAAACAGGGGTGCCCAGCGTTAATCCTGTTAGGCCGACATGAAGCATTGAAGAAATAAAGATATCCATCGACCCTAGAACTCCCAACAATTGTTTCGGGGATGTATATCGGGCTATTTTAATGTTTGTAGTCTCCTTTTCTGGAACATACTGGTAATCTAACCCCGCTTTTTCCATATGCGTAGTGGTGAAATAAAACTCAATGTCATCGTTATTTTTAGCATATTCATAGATCCCGTCCAATAGCTTTTCATCTAGGTATTTGCCTTTTTTAAAGTTTAATCCCACGCGGCGTTTCTGGGTTGGCGGTAACGGTTCAAATTCAAAATAATCTTTCGTTCTGAACAACATATCGGGATAGTAGACGAAATTTTTTCCAAATTTTTTCATTTGTGCGATATCGCCCTCCAACCGGACAGTCCCGTCCAAAAATGCGCTAGAACTGAAAAATTTAATTCGCGATTTTGAATAATAAAGGGATGGATTTCTTGTCTTACCATCCCCCCCCATAGATATCGCACAAAACTTTACTGGGTATTTTTTGCTCGCCTGCAAAAGGTGTTTAAAATCTTTTTCATAGTCGGAAGCTGCTTTATTTAACCGTCTCTTGAGAAAATTGAACGGAGTCAACAATGCCCCTCCCGCAATCACGCATAACTTTACGTCCTGACACAAGTCGTCTACTGTATCTACCGAGGGGAGGTCGTACATTTCTGACAGTTCCTTATCTAACTGAAATAGTTTAACCTCGTACCCTAATTCCTTTAAGTACAAACCGTATGCGATAGCTTGCAAATCATCCCCATAATTTACATATCTCAATGGCGACCAAATCGCGATTAGTGGCCTTCTTTCGTTACTGTTCTTCATTTGTGATTACATTTATATTGTTGATACTGCTAATGACACCTTTTTCTATTAAAAAATTAAGCACTTTAGATTTAAGTCTACTTGAAACAGAATTATAGTCCGCAAGCTGTTTACTGATTTCAGGAATTAGTTCCAGCTCATTGGTAAACTTAAACACCTTTTGATCTGTATTGTCGAAAAGTACCTTATGCCTATTGTAGGTGGCCTCACAATGAGTTGCGTCTTTTCCAAAACCGCAATTCACAATTTTTGAATAGCGAGGACTAACTGTAATCCTATTCTGCTTGAATTGGCTGTACGCAAACTTAATCGCCCAAGAATTATTTTTTCCAGCCATGCAATCTTCAAGTGTTTTGAACAAATCACTTCCGAACCGGTTAAATGCTTTAATCCGTCTCTTGTCCTTCTTAAAGACTTCCCAATCTCCAACAGCCCAGTCTACGGAGTTCCATCTGTCGATCCAAGTACCCCACCCCCAAGAATATGGACGACCTCGTAAGTAAACGTCATAATCATATCCTTCCGGCAATTTAAGTTGATGACCAAACGCAGAGATGGAAAAGACTTTGGGCATATCTTGATAATAGTCTAATGCCTGATTCATAAAATTCAGCATATTAGGAGAAGAAATTAAGTCATCTTCTAATACGATAATTTTACCAAACTGCTTTAAAATTTCCGTTGCTCCTTCGGTAATGGACCGAGCTAACCCTTTGTTCACGGCTGACTCATATATCGTTATCGATTTGAACCCCTTAATCGCTTTTATATAATTACGTACCTCTTGAACTTTTTCTTCCGCAGACACATTTTTAGGACCGTCAGAAAATATGTACAAATCACTTTCTTTGGCGAGAAAGTTCCTTTTCAAGGCTTCAACAGCGTGGACCGTCTCTTCTAGCCTGTTGTAAGTAAATAAACAAATGGGGGCAAATTGCGTTGTCATTGAGTATGATTTAAAAAATTCTTCGCTTATTTATTTTGTTCGATAAATTATTAGATATTAAAATATAACTAAGTATGACCCAAAAAAACATATTCGGCTTTACGAAAAGAGCCGCACCAACATTTGCGATAATACATAGTATAGCAAGGCCCAAAAAGACATAATTGCCCCGTTTGAGACAAGAAAAAAAAACATATACTAGCATAAAGAAAAAAGGAAGCGCACCTAATATCCCTCCCTCAGCAAGAATCTCGATGAAACCGTTATGAAACGATGGAGCCTCATAATAAAGCATCTGTTTCCATAATGTATTAGCCGGAGCTTGAGGTACTTGATCAAAGAAGATGGCAAAGCCGCCACCCAAGAGTAAATTTCTTTCGATATAATTTAGTCCAAAATCCCAAATGTCGGTTCTACCAGTCAACGTTTTATCTCGCCCAAGAATCTCTAATATTAAATATTGTGCATCAAAAAGATAGGCAACAAAGAAACACAAAACAAAAGTTACTAAGCTAGCTACTGTAAGGTGATAACCGATGTTATGCCTTAGATATATTAGCGCGTTACAGAACAAGAATAATAGTACTAACGAAATAAGGCCCAAGCTGGAACCTGTTGACAAAACGGCTATCACAAATATGACCGCCCATATCAAATCGTAGTTACTCCTTCTCCTTCTGTAAAAATACCACGATAGAAAAACGCCGATGATATTATAAAAGCTAGCATGAATTTTGTGTGGATAAAAACCTTTAAAATTTGGCAACCCCAGTAAACTATCTCTGTCTAGAGGGTCGATATATAAAACAAAACTGGAATCAATGAAAAGATACACAATACTAAGCATCAATAAAAATCTCAAAGTATTAAGAATAAACCTCAGAAGACTAAGCTTACTAAAAAAAACAAATAGCAAAAAACTATAGATTATGTTAAGATGCAATATCATAACATATCCTAAACTTTTCACAGGATTGTAAGAGAATAAAGAACTAATCAACAAACCACTTAATAGTAAGACACTCAACCGATAGACCTCTTGCTTTCCCCGCCACCACCTCACTCTATAAAAAAGAAATATGCCAATTAGGTATAATAGTGGAAAAAGGAATACAGATAGGACTACATTTGAGAAGTTAATTAAAGCGTATACCCCAAACAACCCAATTAGGTAGGAAATACAGAAAAACAGAAGGGCGTTCTTGGCTGACATATTCTCAAAGTTTTGAAGAGAAAACAGATTTTAATGAGCTCTGCTTTTGTTCTTTTATTTGGGAAAACAACGTTATACTATGAAGTATATTCTCATCTATACATACCTTATCAGAATTGTAGATGTCAACTATCAACATTTCTAACCCCATATCCTTATAAATATTTACTAATTTTTTATGCTCTGTTACGTCTGTGACCGCAAAAGCAATCGTCTCACATAATAAAGCTAATAATGCAACATGCAATCGATTGGTCAACACATACTCCACATTGCTATATAGCAGCAGTGCCTCACTCATCGTTAATCTCGCCATACACATCTCTGATTCAACCCCTTCTGTTTGCAAGCGTTCACGCAGCAATATGCAAGATTCCCTATCCTCCTCTACTTGATAGGCAAAAAGCACCTTTTTATCCTTTAAAAAGTCCTTAGAACCCTTTAAGAATTGTATGATACCTGATATATAGTGATCATCAAGATTACTACTATGTACCGCTCCTCTAAACGATAAACAAACCGTTGCCATTTTCTTCTTTTTAGCAGATAAGCACTCAAACGAATTTCGTTCAAATAAGTACGCCAAATCCTCAACTTTCAACAAATTGGCAAATCCGTTTAATTGTAATTCTTCGAAATTACTGGAATCCCTTAAGCCCCAGAGATGATACACCTGTGACAATTTCCTTTGTCTTACCATTCCTTTAGTTGAAAGAGGACCAACACTCATTCCAACCCTCGCCAATTTGATGTTCAAAAGCTTCAACACTTTACCCCGCAGAAAATACTTAAGAAACTTCAACCACACCTTAATCCCCTCAGAATTATCTGCATAGGAGCCCGGAGGATCAAAAACGTACTGAATTTGGGTAATCTTTGTCACAAAATTAATCCATCTCAAAACTGGCTTACCTTCAAAATATTTAATCCCTTTAGGGATTCTAATATTTGATGAATTTGGGTTATTATAGAGAATGAAACTCTCAAACATCTTGTTTGATCCATCTAAGAAAACTATTCCACTTTTCGATAGCTCTCTCACTAGCAAAACATTTATGAGGATATCTCCTAAATTCGTATTCTTAATTCGGGTAGGATATAAGTACCCGTTGCATTTTGTATACATATCAACTATCTACTAAAAATCGTTCGTAAACTCCTTACCACTTCTTTTGGCAGGAACAAAGCCCAATTTATCAGCTTGATATCGAATCTAATAGAAAAGATTACTAGCAAAATAAGAAGAATAGATTCCGTCAACAACCAAGAAATTGCCGTCCCTTCAATTCCAAAGCCGTTTGTAAAAATGAAGTTTAAGAGGAAGCTTAAAAAGGTTACAAAAACCATTATATTGAAATACAGATTGTCAAATCCTAAATTTAAAAACACTTGCACCCCAATAGTGTTATTTACAGACGTTATCAACGGAACTATCGCCAAGATTTTAAAAAGTCTTAGAGATTCACGAAACCCCTCTCCGTAAAATAATATCAAGACATAATCAGAGCACACAAACAGAAAAACACAAAAAGCTGTTACACCTAATGTTATTATTGGAATAACTCTCTGTATCTGCGAGATACCTAAAACCTTGCTTTTTGCAAAAGATCTACTTATAATTGGGAATAAAACCTGACTCAAAGGCATGGTAATTAATTGAATAAATATTAACACTAACTTTTGAGAGGCAGAGTAATAACCTAAATCTTCTGAAGAAACGAAAAAACCCAATAGAATAATATTTAGTGTCACATAACCACTATTAAAGCTTTGTGTCAAAAAAACAAATCTCTCTTCCCATAACAATGTTAAACATGCTCGCAACTTAAATTGAATCAACGCAATATCATATATTTTTAAAGCCCAAATAAATGAAATAAAAGAAATAAAAATTTGAGTAATACTTAATGCGAGCGGCTGCCAATAGTATAAATCTTTACTTGTAACAAGTGTTATTACTAAAACAAAATATATAATCTTTCCTAATACATTCAACATCGCGACCTTGCTCAAGTCTTGCATTGCCTGAAACATCCAATTCTGAGTAAGAATCGTTGAAACCAGAAACAAGAATGAAAAAAAAGCTACATTAATGTTAGATTTTAACGTCGGAATAGAGAACGATAGAATTAACAAAACAACAAGCGAAAAAAGACCTAGAAGCACCTGAGAATAAAACACTTCGTTAAACACCTTACTTCTTAAATCTTGGTTATGTGGATCTTTTGATATCCGTCTAGTTGCTGTTAAGTTAAACCCGTATCCAATAAATAAATTGAAATAAACAACGAATGCAGAACAGTATTGGATTACACCAAAATTACTGGGACCAATTATTCTGGAGATAATCGGAAAAGTCACCATAGGCATTAAGAGATTCAAAATCTGAATAATACCCAGAGAAAATAGATTTTTAAAAATAGATGAACGCTTCAATCCAAATTTTCTTTAAGTACAACAGCAATACGCTTAACCTACAATATGCTCCCACTGCGCATTAAAATCCCTTCGCACAAGCTCAATGTCAAAAGCGACCATCTCTTTTACAAGGCCTTGCAAGTCATATTGCGGCTCCCAACCTAACTTAGTCTTCGATTTCGTCGGATCTCCGATTAACAGATCGACTTCTGTTGGACGATAATAACGTGGATCGATCTGCACGATAGTTTTCCCGATCTCCAGCTGAAATTCCGGATTGCTACAGGAAACCACTTTAGCAATTTCATTTTCTGCTTCACCCTCAAAGGCTAACTCAACACCACCCTCGGCAAAAGCGAGCCGCACAAACTCGCTAACGGAAGTTGTAACACCGGTAGCAATCACATAGTCCTCCGGTTCATCCTGCTGCAATATTCGCCACATCGCTTCCACATAATCTTTCGCATGCCCCCAATCCCGTAGGGCATTTAGATTGCCCAAATACAGACATTCCTGTTTACCCAATGCTATAGCTGCTGTGGCCATCGTAATCTTACGGGTCACAAATGTCTCTCCACGTCTGGGCGATTCGTGATTGAATAAAATCCCATTGCAAGCATACATATTATAAGCTTCGCGGTAGTTCTTCGTTATCCAAAAACCGTAAATCTTGGCCACGCCATACGGCGAACGGGGGTAGAATGGAGAAGTTTCATCATAAAAACCTCTTTCGTTTTTATTTTCTTCCATGCCTCCGTATAGTTCGGAAGTAGAGGCTTGATAAATCCGCGTTTTCTTTTCCAGTCCTAGAATCCGTACGGCTTCAAGAATACGCAACGTTCCTAAACCATCGACATTCGCTACGTACTCCGGCGAATCAAAAGATACCTTGACATGCGACATCGCGCCGAGATTGTAAATCTCGTCAGGCTGTGTTTCCTGTATGATACGGATTAAATTCGTGGAATCCGTCAAATCGCCGTAATGCAACTTGAACCGCACATGCTGTTCATGCTGATCTACATATAGGTGGTCAATACGTTTCGTGTTGAATGACGAGGCCCGACGCTTGATCCCGTGTACCATGTAGCCTTTTTCCAGTAACAGCTCTGCTAGATACGATCCATCTTGTCCCGTTATACCGGTGATTAATGCTGTTTTCATAATTAAATGCTGATGCGCAAATTTGCTTATTCGCCTATTTGCCTTTTTATAATTTTACTTCTTTATAGTTGTCTTGGTTTTCTAAAAACCAAGCGTATGTTTTTTCAATGCCTTCCTGTAATTCCACCTGGTGCTTCCATCCAAGCGCATGCATCTTAGAAATGTCCATCAATTTCCGAGGCGTGCCGTCTGGCTTGGTCTTATCCCATACAATCTCACCTCTATGCCCTACCACACGCTGTATAGTTAAAGCAAGCTCTTCAATCGTCAAGTCTTCTCCCGTACCTACGTTGTACAGGTGTTCGGGCAGCGTGTTTTCCAACGCGAACACAACGGCCCTCGCCAAATCGTCTACATAAAGGAATTCACGCATCGGTGTACCTGATCCCCATAGCACCACTGGTAAATGTCCTTGTTCTTTAGCTTCGTGGAATTTACGGATCATTGCGGGCAGCACATGTGAGGTCTGCAGATCAAAATTGTCGTGAGTACCGTACAAATTGGTCGGCATTAAACTGACATAATCTTTACCAAATTGTTTCCGGATAGCCTGACAAGCCTTTACGCCCGTGATCTTGGCGATAGCATACCACTCGTTTGTCGGTTCCAAGCTATCCGTGAGTAGGTATTCTTCTTTTAGAGGTTGTGGCGCAAACTTGGGGTAGATGCAGGACGAACCTAAGAAAATAAACTTGTCCACATCGTTCCGCAACGAAGCATCAATCAAGTTGTTTTGAATCTGCATATTTTCCATCAAAAACTGATAAGGAAAATCGTTGTTCGCTAAGATACCGCCAACGCGCGCGGCCGCGTCGATGACCACGTCAGGTCTCTCCGACGCAAAAAAATCATATACCGTCTCCTGATTACGTAAGTCTAGTTCTCCAGATGTCCTTACCAACAGGTTAGCATACCCGATCTTTTCAAGATGACGTTTAATTGCTCCACCGACCATTCCCCGGTGTCCTGCAATAAATATCTTGCGATGCTTATTCATATATTTACTGACTTATTATTTTCGTTTAAAAATCTGCCACCACTTCCTTCTAGACGTGTGTCCATACTCACCATAACCATAGCCATAGCCGTAACCATAACCATAACCGTAGTTACTATAATACCCACTCCGCGCCTTTACATCATTAATGATCAGCTGTATGGGTTTGATCTTATTCGTAGCCGCGAGGTCGTTCGGGATGCGGACCTGCTCTTTGTACGTATAGCCTTGCCGCACCAGATACAGGCAGCAATCGGCGTAACGGGACAGCAGTTGCGCATCTGTAACCATACCCACTGGCGGGGCATCCATTAAAATATAATCGTAACGCGCGGCCAGTTCATTCATCAACTGATCTGTGCGCGGATGGATCAGTAGCTCGGCCGGATTCGGTGGAATAGCGCCCGCCTGAATAAGATCCACGAGCTCATGCGTCCCTGACGGCATAATAATCTCATCAACGCGCATCTCGTTGCGTACAATATAATGCGAGAAGCCCTTACCGGCAGGCAAGCCAAGCTTCGACGTGACTGAAGGCTTCCGGA
>Ga0079224_100014803_pt1 | contig 10905 bp, 9 predicted proteins | sample Stecom2015_FD_80414 | JGI IMG/M metagenome (GOLD analysis project Ga0079224, IMG submission 80414) | Agricultural soil microbial communities from Utah to study Nitrogen management - Steer compost 2015 | ecosystem: Environmental > Terrestrial > Soil > Agricultural land | place: USA: Utah...
CGGTTGCCGTATCTCAGATAAACACGAAGATGTGCAACCTCATGGATATACGTTTGTAGGAAAAGGTAGGCATTAAGGTCGTTGTTGAGTGTAATCCTTGGATGAGCCTTGCTGCCTTTACTGGTAAAGTCACCGACTTTTGAATTTCTGCTTCGCGTAATTTTCAACTCAAACGGACTTTCTTTCCAGAGTTGATAGCAATAATCGACGGCGGCGGGCGGAACGTGTTTTTGTAATATGGATAAGATCTGTTGCATGGAATAAAAAAAGGCTTTAGCAAAAACTAAAGCCTCTTGTGTGAAAGCGAAAGCGACTACTCAGCAGATTCCGAAGGAGTTGCTGTGTCAAGTGTATCGCTTGCAGGAGTTTCCTGCTCAACTGCAGGTTCTTCTGCAGCAGGTTCCTCTACAGCAGGTGTTTCTTCAGCAGCGCTGTTATCTGCTTTCTGACCACATGAAGCTAAAGCAACTGCAAAAATAATTGCAGCAGCGAAAGAAAGTAGTTTTTTCATAGTTTGACAGGTTAATTTCAATGCAATATAACGATACTGAAGTTAAGAGTTGCAGTTTTTGCCTTTGAATTACTTCTTTCGGAAGATCAAACGTACTGGGACTCCTTCAAATGAAAAATGCTCACGCAGTTTATTCTCCAGAAATCGCTCGTATGAGCCCTGAATGTATTGTGGAAGATTGCAGAAGAACGCAAACGATGGAAACCGCGCTTTCACCTGCGTGATGTATTTAATCTGTATGTGTTTTCCTTTCATCGAAGGCGGTGGATAGTGCTCAATCTCCCGTAGCATAACCTCATTCAGCTGGGAAGTTGGCACTTTCTTGGTCTTGTTCTCAAATACTTCAACAGCTTTTTCAATAACCTGAAAAATGCGTTGCTTATTGAGTACCGAAGCGAAGATGATAGGTATATAATCGATAGGCGCCATTTTTTGAAGCATTTGCTTCTTGTACTTATCCGCGGTCTTGGAGTCCTTTTCAATTAAATCCCATTTGTTGACCATGATCACCATACCTTTACCCTGGCGTTGGGCAAGGCTGATAAGATTCAGATCCTGTGATTCAAGTCCGCGTTCAGCGTCGATTACAACAATGCAGACATCGCTTTCTTCAAGCGCACGCAGTGAACGGAGTACAGAATAAAACTCAACATCATCCTTCACCTTTGCCTTCTTTCGTACACCAGCGGTATCAACAAGAATGAAATTCTTTCCATACATCTTGTAGTACGAATGAATAGCATCGCGCGTGGTGCCCGCTTCATCGGTCACGATACTGCGATCAGTTCCGAGCAATGCATTGAGCAAAGATGATTTACCGACATTCGGACGTCCGACAATCGTAATGCGAGGTATCCCGGCATCCGGATCTTCAACGCCTTCGGAAGGAAAAGTTTTTATTACAGCATCGAGCAGATCTCCGGTACCGCTTCCATTCTCTGCGCTTATCGGAAATATTTCAGCATCCAGTCCCAGCGCGTAAAATTCAGTACTGAGAAGCGTCTTGTCCGGCGTATCCGTTTTGTTTGCCGCTATAAATACCGGTTTATTTGAAGCGCGCAGAATGTTTGCAAAGTCCTTATCAAAACCCGTCAGCCCATCCTTAATGTCAACCATGAAGATCACTGCTGATGCTTCATCAATAGCAAGCTTGATTTGTTTACGAATCTCAGATTCGAATTTATCTTCCGAGCCGGTGACGAAACCGCCCGTGTCGATCACGGTAAAGAACTTGCCACACCATTCCGCGTAGCCATAATGGCGATCGCGTGTAACGCCAGGCATGTTATCCATGATCGCCTGTCGTTTTTCGATCAGCCTGTTAAAAAACGTCGACTTTCCGACGTTGGGTCTGCCTACAATTGCTACTATATTCGCCATGGCCTAAACCATATTTTCAAAGTTAATTAACGCTCAAGGTATCCGAACTGCCGGAGTTTATTTCTTTCCTTTCTCCAGTTTGCCGCAACCTTTACATGCGTTTCCAGGAAGATTTTCTTCCCAAAAAATTTCTCCATGTCTTTCCGGGCTTCCGTGCCAACCTTCTTGATCGCACTGCCTCCTTTACCGACAATGATCCCCTTTTGTGAATCGCGCTCGACGTAAATCAACGCGCTGATTCGAATTATCGCCCCTTCATCTTTAAACGCCTCCACCAAAACTTCGCAACTGTAAGGCACCTCCTGCTCGTAATTAAGGAAAATCTTCTCACGAATGATCTCTGAAGCAAAAAAGCGCTCCGTGCGATCGGTAAATTCATCCTCCGGAAAATACGGCGGATGAACTGGCAGATGCTCCAGTATCTTCGGCAGCAGGCCATTGACGTTGGTGCCGAGTTTCGCAGATACAGGGTAAACCTCGAGGATATTGGGCAACGACTCTTTCCAGTATGCGGTCTTATCAGCAACAGCGCTTCCTTTTGCCAGGTCGATTTTATTTAGCACAACCAGGATCGGGATGTTCATTTTGGTAAACCTCGAAAATGTTTCGGGCTCGAACTTGTCATCGATACCTACAACCAGGAGGATGAGATCGGCATCTTCCAGCGAGACCTTCACATAATTCATCATTGCCTCCTGGAGGGAATACTTTGGTTCAAGAATTCCCGGCGTATCGGAATATACAACCTGATAGTCCGGACCGCTCAGGATTCCCATGATGCGGTGCCGTGTGGTCTGCGCTTTCGCGGAAATGATAGATAGCTGTTCGCCGACAAGCTGATTGATCAACGTCGATTTACCGACATTTGGCTTGCCTACGATACTTACAAATCCTGCTTTAAAGGTTGACGCTTCCACAATATTCCGGAATAAAAAAGGCGACCGAAGTCGCCTTGATAGTAGCGGGGACAAGACTCGAACTTGTGACCTTTGGGTTATGAGCCCAACGAGCTACCAACTGCTCCACCCCGCGATATATTTTATTTCTACCTGACTACTTCAGGCTTCGTTTTCAATTCAATGTTACGCCTATTATAACTCTCAGATTGCTTCCGAAGTTCCTTCCAGAGCGTAACGGGACTGCAAAAATAGAGGAACACTGCTACAAAACAAATTTCCTGGCCCATTTTTCGAATAAGGTAGAGACAACGCATGCTTTTCAGGGGCAGTGTGCGCATTTATTTAACTGAAAAAGAACAAATTCTCACGCTTAGTAAGCCCGGCCGTTAGGCGGGTAAAAAAATTACACCTAGTTTTCCCGGGTTACGCGCAGCCGGCCCGATTTTGGCGCTGCTGCATCAAACCTGCTTAATTGTGCTGTAACCGTTATGAAAAAAGTTCTTCTCGTCGAAGACGACCTCGTGCATGCCGTATTGATGCGAAAGCTTCTTGGCCTCGAGTTTTCAATTACACATGTCGAGGATGGTGAATCCTGCCTTCAAAAAATCGCTGAGGAGACCTTTGACATCATCCTTATGGATGTAAACCTTGGCAGAGACAAAATGAATGGAACGGAAACGCTTCATAAAGTCAAGTCCCAGCCAAACTATGCTACCGTACCCGTCATTGCTATTACTTCCTATTCGTTTCCCGAGGACGAGGACGAATTGCTAAACCAGGGCTTTGATGACTATTTCGCAAAGCCCGTTGAATACGCGTCGCTGATTGATCGTATTAATCAATACCTGAAATAATCCGCCGGTTTCCGTAAATTGTCCTTTCGACAAATGAGTGAGGAACAAATTAACGGCACAACAACAGAACCATTGGTGGAGCCTTCCGGGGTAAACCAGGAATCCGCAGATCAGTGCCTGAATTGTGACACACTACTCACAGACCGATACTGCCCGCATTGTGGACAAAAACGTGTTGGTCCGCGGCAAAGCATCGGTGAGCTGCTGTCCAACTTCGTTTCATCGTTCCTGAGTTTTGAATCCAAATTTCTGGTTACAGGCAAGTACCTGCTCTTCCGTCCGGGGAAACTTGCGATCGAGTTCAATGCCGGTAAGCGCGAACGCTATTATCATCCGGCCCGCATGTACGTGTTCATAAGTTTCGTTTACTTCTTCCTCCTCAACGTTCTCCCGGAGACCAATCCAAACAAGCGCGAAGTTGTAACATACAGTGGCCAGAACTCGGACAATTTTGCTATGGAAGTTTTCGACAGCTCGATTGCAGGGTTTGCTACGCTCGCTCAATACGACAGCATCCAAAATACATTGCCGGCGGAGGAGCGCGATGGTTTCTGGATGCGAAAGATCCGCGAACGCGAGATACACCTGAATGAACGCTACAAGGGCAAAGGCAGGGAATTCAATAACGCCTTTATCGACAGCTTCAGAGCAAACGTTCCAAAAATCTTTTTTATTCTTCTTCCATTGTTCGCGCTCTTATTGAAGCTGCTTTATGTCCGGCGTGACTTTTACTATTCCGAGCACCTGGTCTTTTCGATTTACTACTACAACTTTTTCTTCCTTGCGGGATCTATTATGTTGCTGATTGACCAGCTTCCCGGCGGCGATAACATAAGCTGGCTTATCGGACTTTGGATTCTTGTCTATCTGTTGCTGGCTTTGCGAAAAATGTATAACCAGCCGTGGTGGAAGACGATTTTGAAATACGGGACGTTCTTTATGGCTTTTTCTTGTCTGATTGTTGTTGCTCTTTTTGTTAACCTCGCGTTATCATTGCTATTCCTTTAATTTGAAACTGTGCTGAGCCCGATTGAGACACCACTGGCGGAGAGAATGCGGCCGACAACATTGGATCAGTTGGTGGGTCAGGAACACCTGACCGGACCAAATGGTGTAATCCGAAAAGCGCTTTCGCTGGGCAATATACCTTCGATGATTTTGTGGGGGCCTCCCGGCGTCGGTAAAACAACCATTGCCAACATTATTGCACACGAAGCGAAGAAACCGTTCTACACGTTAAGTGCGGTCAGCGCCGGTGTAAAGGACGTGCGGGAAGTGATTGAAAAGGCAAAACACTCACCGCGGTCGATCCTGTTCATTGATGAAATCCATCGTTTCAACAAATCACAGCAGGATGCATTGCTGGGCGCCGTTGAAAAAGGAACCATCACACTGATTGGCGCAACCACCGAGAATCCTTCGTTTGAGGTAAACTCTGCCTTGCTTTCAAGATGCCAGGTTTACACACTGAAACCGTTATCCGAGGAGAAGTTACTCTCACTCGTTCATCAGGCACTTGATCATTACCTGAAAGACCGCAACATCACCGTGAAGGAGCACCAGGCATTGCTGTCTATCAGTGGCGGCGACGGCAGAAAGTTGCTTAACCTTGTTGAACTTATTGCCAATGCAACCACGGGGGACGTTGAGATTACAAACGATCTTGTAATTCAGTTGGCACAGAAACATATCGCCATATACGACAAGAGTGGCGAACAACATTACGATATCATCTCGGCTTTTATCAAGTCGATACGGGGCAGCGATCCAAACGCAGCCGTGTATTACCTTGCCAGGATGGTAGAAGGCGGCGAAGACGTGAAGTTTATTGCGCGCCGGATGGTGATCCTCGCCTCCGAAGATATTGGAAATGCAAACCCGACGGCACTCGTTATGGCGACGAATACATTTCAGGCAGTGAATGTAATCGGTTACCCGGAAGCACGGATAATCCTGGCTCAATGCGCAGTCTACCTTGCGAGCTCTCCAAAAAGTAACGCCAGCTACGTGGCAATTGAGAACGCCATTCAGGCTGTACACCGTACGGGTGATTTGCCGGTACCGCTGGCAATACGCAACGCGCCAACCCGCCTGATGAAGAACCTGAACTACGGCAAGGGGTATAAATATTCCCACGACTACGAGAATAATTTCGCGCACCAGGAGTTTTTACCGGAACAGATCAGCGGAACAAAGTTTTACGATCCTGGTAAGAATCCCCGTGAGGATGAGTTGCGTAGATATCTGCGCGCCCTTTGGAAGGAGAAATACGGATATTGACGTAAAAAAGGTTTCGCACGCCGGTACGTTAGTATACTTTACGGATACACATGGAACACCAACGTATATTACTGGACAGCTCCCCCTGGTTTGTGATCGTCTGCGTGGCGCTCGCTGCCGGAATCGCCTTCCTGCTCTACAACGCGAAGAGCCCATGGCCTAAGACATGGAATCACGTGTTATTTGGAGTCCGGTTCGTGCTCCTCTTTCTGCTGATGTTCCTGCTACTTGGCCCCGTAGTACGGCAGATATCAAATTACTTCGAAAAACCGGTGATGGTTATCCTTAAAGACAACTCTTCATCGGTGGCGCAGACTACTGACTCGACGTCTCTGGCACGCTTCAACGAAGAACTGAAACAACTGGCGAATGAACTGACTGAAAAGGGATTTGACGTCAAGTCGGTAAACCTTCGCGGCGAAGAGATTGAAGATTTAACATTTGATGGTGACCATTCTGACCTTCATACTGCGCTGAGAAATATCATTCAAAGGAACGAAGGCAAAAACGTCAATGGAGTCGTGTTTGCCACCGATGGAATATATACCACGGGCCTATCGCCGCTTTATGGAAATTACAACTTCCCGATTTACCCGGTTGGACTCGGTGACTCCGTACAGCGAACTGATCTTTCGATTCGGAACGTATCGTATAACCGTATTGCTTATCAGGGCAACAAATTCCCGGTACGGGTTGAAGTGCAGGCGAAGAATTTTGCTAACAGGCCCGTGAATTTATCACTATCACATAAAGGAAAGATCATTGCACAGGAAACAAAAAACACCGGGGACAACTCGCTACTGACATTTGACTTTACTCCTTCGGCTGATGAGCAGGGGATCCAGAAACTTGATATCCGGATCGACGAACAACAGGGTGAAAGCAATACACGCAATAACAGAACATCGATTTTCGTCGAAGTGGTCGAAGGTAAAAAGAAAATTCTTTTGGTAGCACCGGCGCCGCACCCTGATATAAAACCACTTCGCGAAGTCATTGATCAGAATTCAAACTACGAATTTCTGCTGCACATACCAGGCCTCCGCGAAGACGACTTAAAAGCAGTTCAACCCGACAAAATAGATCTGGTGATCTTCCATCAGGCACCCGATCTTCGGGGTAAAACCACAGCGATTTTCCAGCAGTTTCTCAAGACAAGAGCGTCGCTGCTTTTTATTACCGGACAACAGACAGACATGAGATTACTTGCGCAAAATGATTTGCCTGTCCGCATTGAATCGCAGTCGCGCGAATTTGATCAGGTCACGCCTGTTGTGAACGCTTCATTCAGCAACTTTACATTAAGTCCGGAGGCAACTACGGTGTTTCAGGATTTCCCACCGGTTTCCGTTCACTTCGGAAAAATCGGTGTGCGTGGTTCAGCGACGCCATTGCTCTTTCAGAAAGTTGGAAGCGTGCCAACAAACAAACCTCTGCTTGCGGTGGACAATTCCGATAATCGCCGCATCGGTCTGATGTTCGGCGAAGGACTCTGGCGCTGGCGACTCAATGAATATGACCGTACAGAAAAAACTGCAGGGTTCGATGAACTGTTCAATAAACTTATTCAATACCTGAGTACCACCGACGACAAGCGCAAATTCAAGAGCTATCCGATTCGTCAGGATTTTTCCGAGACGGAGCCTGTCGTCTTTGAAAGCCAGGTGTACAATGACATCTTCGAACCGGTTTACGGAAACGAAGTAAAGATTGAGGTGCGTCACGAATCGGGGCAAACACGGAACTACAGTTACGTGACGAGTCCTGGTAACAGCCGTTATCAGATTGGCGGCCTTGACGAAGGCGTATACCGGTACCGTTCATCAACCGTAATCAACGGGGCGCCGGAAGAGGTACGCGGTGAATTTGCTGTAGTGACGAGACAAACGGAACTTCAAAACCTGACCGCTGATTTCGATTTGTTAAGAAAACTTGCCACAAAGACCGGTGGCCGTTTCTATCCCTCATCGAATCTTTCAACCCTGCATGCCGACCTGATTAAAAAAGAAGCGACGAACATCATCCATTCAGAAGAAACCTACGATAACCTCGTTAATCTGAAGTGGGTCTTCTGGCTGGCGATAGCCTTCATTTCCCTGGAGTGGTTCACCCGAAAATTCTTTGGAAGCTATTAGTAATAAAAAAGGCCCCATGCGGGGCCCTTCTTATTTTATTCAGTGAAACGTTACTCACTTTTCTTTTCCTTGGATGAAGACGATTTTGTTTTCTTCACCTTTATCGTAAGGGCTTCACCTTTACCGTCGTAGTCGGCGGAAATAGTACCTCCCTCTTCAACTTCACCTTTCAGGATTTCCTCCGCTACCGGATCTTCAAGGTACTTCTGAATCGCGCGGTTCAGCGGTCTTGCGCCGAACTGCTGATCGTAGCCTTTCTCTGCAAGGAAGTCTTTCGCCTTATCCGTAAGCTCGACGTTGTAACCAAGCTGAATAATCCGATCGAAAAGTTTCCTGAGTGTGATGTCGATGATCTTGTGGATGTGTTCGCGCTGCAGTGAGTTGAACACGATCACGTCATCAAGACGGTTCAGGAATTCCGGACTGAAGGCACGCTTCAGCGCGTTCTGAATCGTAGCCTTCATGTGCTCTTCTTCATTCTCGCGTTTCGCTGACGTTGCAAAACCGATTCCTGTTCCGAAGTCCTTCAGGTCACGCACACCGATGTTCGATGTCATGATGATGATCGTATTCCGGAAATCGACACGTCTTCCCAAACCATCGGTCAGGATACCGTCGTCGAGAACCTGGAGCAGGATATTGAATACATCCGGGTGAGCTTTTTCGATTTCATCAAGCAACACCACTGAGTACGGCTTTCTTCTTACCTTCTCGGTAAGCTGACCACCTTCTTCGTATCCAACGTAACCCGGAGGGGCACCCACAAGGCGTGACACGGAGAACTTCTCCATGTATTCACTCATGTCGATACGGACCAGTGCATCGTCCTTGTCGAACAGGTAGGTCGCAAGAACTTTGGCAAGTTCTGTTTTACCAACACCGGTCGGGCCGAGGAATATGAATGAGCCAATTGGCTTCTTCGGATCTTTCAAACCAACACGTGTACGCTGAATGGCTTTTACAAGCTTCTTGATCGCTTCTTCCTGACCGATCACCTTTCCACTCAGTTCTTCGCCCATATTCAGCAGTTTGTTGCTTTCTTTCTGAGCGATACGTTTTGTCGGGATGCCGGTCATCATCGCGATGACATCAGCTACGTTATCTTCATTTACCGTGTACTTCTCGGTACGCGTTTTTTCTTCCCACTTGGCCTTGGCAATATCGAGTTGTTCGATAAGCTTTTTCTCGCGGTCGCGAAGCTGTGCAGCCTCTTCGTACTTCTGGCTCTTGACCACGCGGTTCTTTTCCTTCTTCACATCCTCGATAGCTTCTTCAAGCTTAACAATTTCTTCAGGGACGTGAATGTTGTTGATGTGCACGCGCGCTCCGGCTTCATCAAGGACGTCGATAGCTTTATCCGGAAGGTACCGGTCGCTAATGTAACGATCAGAAAGCTTCACACATGCCTCAATGGCTTCCTTCGTGTAGATCACGTGGTGGTGATCTTCATATTTTTCCTTGATGTTTTCCAGGATCTGAATTGTTTCCTCCGGCGTGGTAGAGTCAACCATAACCATTTGGAAACGTCTTGCGAGCGCCCCGTCTTTTTCAATATACTGACGATACTCGTCAAGTGTGGTTGCACCGATGCATTGGATTTCACCTCTTGCAAGCGCGGGCTTAAACATGTTGGATGCATCAAGCGAACCGGACGCTCCACCGGCACCTACAATTGTATGAAGCTCGTCAATGAAAAGGATAACGTCGGGAGATTTCTCCAGTTCATTCATCACCGCCTTCATACGTTCTTCGAACTGGCCGCGGTATTTTGTACCTGCTACCAGCGAAGCGAGATCGAGGGTAACAACGCGCTTACCAAACAGCACGCGTGAAACCTTCTTTTGAATGATACGTAGCGCAAGGCCTTCAGCGATTGCCGTCTTACCCACACCCGGTTCACCGATAAGGATCGGGTTGTTCTTCTTGCGTCTTGAAAGAATCTGGGCAACGCGTTCGATTTCCTTTTCGCGACCAACGATGGGGTCGAGTTTGTTATCTTCCGCGAGACGGGTCAGATCACGACCAAAGTTATCGAGCACAGGCGTGCGCGATTTCTCGGTGCCCTTCTTCTCTTTGCCGGCACTTGCACCACCAAAGATTTTTGAAGAGTCGTCGTCCGGATCGTCGGTATCAGATGATGCCATCGGGCCTTCGTTCTGGTACTCGAGCATTTCTTTAACGGTCTCGTAGTTGACATCGAACTTGTTCAGGATCTGGGTTCCCAGATTATCCTGATCGCGCAGTATCGACAGGAGCAGGTGCTCGGTGCCAATCAGTTGCGCCTTGAATATCTTTGCTTCCAGGTAAGTGATCTTAAGAACTTTCTCCGACGCTTTGGTCAGAGGAATGTTCGCCAGGTTCTTTATCTGATGTGTTGCCGTGCCTTTTGAAATTTTTTCAATTTCACTACGCAACTCATCCAAAGGTACGCCAAGCTTCTTGAGTACGCCGACGGCTACACCTTCTCCTTCCCGGATCATGCCGAGAATAAGATGTTCGGTGCCGATGTAATCGTGCCCCAGTCTTAACGCTTCTTCCCGGCTCAGTGAAATCACTTCTTTCACCCGGTTGGAAAATTTAGCCTCCATATAATATAAAGTGAATTGATAAGTGTAAATGTAAAGTATTTTGTCTGTTCTATGCTATCTAATCCTCAAGATTTAATACCAGGTAAGAAACACCGTACATATGGTAATTGTTCATTCCTTCAATCGGGACTCGCTTAAAATACGGCTTGCTTCCGGACCACAACAGAAGACCAGATCCACTATGCTGAGGTTGTCTGCAAATGAGTTGCCAAAAACCTGGTAGTACGGCACAGGTTTGTATATCTGATTAATATACGC
>Ga0079224_100014804_pt1 | contig 10904 bp, 10 predicted proteins | sample Stecom2015_FD_80414 | JGI IMG/M metagenome (GOLD analysis project Ga0079224, IMG submission 80414) | Agricultural soil microbial communities from Utah to study Nitrogen management - Steer compost 2015 | ecosystem: Environmental > Terrestrial > Soil > Agricultural land | place: USA: Utah...
CGCGCATCGAAGCACTTCTCTTTTCCGACAATCCTAAAAAACCGAACGCTCTCGATACGCTCCTGCCTGAAGAAGTCTCTGTCCTTACGCTGTGGGACGCAGAGACGTTCCTGAACACCCTCGCCACTTCCCATTTTCATGTTGCGCTGGTGATGCTAAAAATCACCGGACAGCCGGAGATCAACCTGATTGCCTCAGCCAGCCAGTATGCACCTGTGGTGGTTATTGGTGAAGAAGACCATGCGCGGGATGCTGTGCGCGCCATAAAAGCCGGAGCCTGCGATTACCTTGTGCCCGGCCCGGACTTTGCCGAGCAACTGCGCGAAGTGCTTGTTAATGCCTGCGTCTCCCCGTCCGAGCTTCCCTTTTACAGCGCCTATCAGGACGCGCCGATTATCACCTTCCTGTTTGACCGTTCCGGCATGATCCGCGATGTGAACGCCCGCTGCCTCAGCGAACTGGGCTACACCCGCGAGGCGCTTGTGGATAAACACCTGAGTGTGCTGCTTACCAGCGCTTCTGCCACCCATTTGAACGAAGCAGGTCTGGAACGTTTGTGGCAGGATAATCGCATCGACGCGATACCGCTTCAGTACAAACATCAGAATGGCATGCTGATCGACGTGTTATTTACGGCCACCACAGTGACGCATTCCGTAGGCCGTGAACTGGCGATGGCGGTGGCACAAAATCTGACGCACCAGAAACACGTTGAACTGGCCGAACGCGAACAGCGCGTGCTGGCTGAAGCGCTGCGCGATACTACGGCTGCGCTCAACAACACACTGGATTTTGACGAGGTGCTGGATCGTATCCTGTCGAACGTAGCGCGTGTGGTTCCATACGATACCGGCACGGTCATGCTCATTGATGGCGACCGGGCGCGCATGGTGCGCAACCAGCGCTCAAGCGATCTGGGACGGCAGATACTTGTGCCCACAGCCGCATTTGATATTGTCAGCACGCCAACGCTGTTCTGGATGTATAAACATGGCCTGCCGCTGGCAATCCCGGATACGCGCGAATATCCTGATTGGGTCGATCTGCCGCAGTCCGCATGGATACGCTCCTTCGTGGGCGCGCCGATTATTGACGAGGGGCGGGTGATCGGCTACCTGACGCTGAACAGCGGCATTAAGGGTAGTTTCACGCAGCAGCACGCCGAGCGGCTGGCGACCTTCGCCCATCATGCCGGAATCGCCATTCGTAATGCACGCCTGTATGATGCCGTTCAGCGCTATGCGGGTGAGTTGGAAAAACGGGTCGCCCGGCGCACCGCACAGTTGAATATCGAACGCAACCAACTGCGCGCCATCGTGGAAGCGACCGGCGAGGGGATTGTCTACAGCGAAGCTGACCAGATTGAATATGTGAACCCGGCATTTACCACGATGACCGGCTACACATCGGACGAATTGGTGGGCAAGCCTCTATCCGTTCTGAACCCCAACAGTGACCACTGGCTCACAGCGCAGGAGGGCTTGCTGCGCGGCGAGGTCTGGCGCGGCGAGATCAGGCTGCTGCGCAAGGATGGCACAGAATTTGATGCTGGCATTACGATTTCAGCCAGCAGTCACCCCGGCGACCACCACCTGCGGGCTGTCACCGTCGTGCGCGACATCAGTCAGGCGAAACGTCTGGAAATGCAGAAGGCCAACTTTATCGCCATCGCTTCACACGAACTGCGCAACCCGGTCAGCAATATTATGACGCGCGTATATCTGATGAAGCGCGAAAGCGATAAGCTGGAAGAACACATGCAGGTGCTTCACGAAGTTGCCAAGCGAATGCAGTGGCTGGTCGAGGACTTGCTGGATTTGTCCCGTTTTGAGCGCGGTGTCATCCAGTTACAGCGGCAGCGAGTGGAGCTTCAGCAGCTTCTCAGCGATGTGGTGCGCGTGCAGTATGCCGAGGCGCAGACCAGGTCGATTGATCTGAGCATTCACCTGACGCCTGTGCCGCAGTACATCGAAGGGGATGCCGAACGGCTGGCTCAGGTCATTACCAATCTTATCACCAACGGCCTCACCTATACCCCGGTGGGCGGTGAGGTTCGGGTGGGATTGACAACATCGGGCGACAATGCCATTATCACTGTACAGGATACAGGAATCGGCATCGCACCGGAGCAGCAGGAACAGATTTTTGAGCCGTTCGTGCGGATCAATGACAAAGTAAAAGGCACAGGCCTGGGTTTGAGTATCGCCAGAGAGATCATTGAACTACACGGCGGCACGATCAGTTTGACCAGCGAACTGGGAAAAGGAAGCTGCTTTACGGTGACGCTCAAGTTGATGCCGGTGCCGGCTTGAATGAGGATACTCTTATGACGGATTTCGAACTGGAAGATCGTCAGAAAAAGCAGCTTGATTACACGATAGAAGAATTAGAACGGGTGTTGCTGGAACGGCGCAAACAGCGTGAGCATGTCGCCAGTCTCACCAGAAATTTTTGCGACCGGCTGTTCACCGCTCTGCAAACGTCAGTTCTGGAGATGCGCAGTCGCGGCCTGAACGAACTGGGCGAACCCCGCTTCATCGACCATCCGGCAGGTGGCGGGCGGCGGGCGCTGCAAATTCCGATTGAGGATTGGGGAATTATCTTTGTGCCGCTGATTGGGGCGGCCCGGCCCAATATCCGTGACGAAGCGCAGATTGCAGGGTCAAATTTCAAGCAGGTTTGCGGGCGCATCGCCGTATTCATGGGCAACGAACCGAACGAAGAATCATTCTACGATTTTATCATCCTGCCCGACGGATCATGGTTTGCGTGGGGCTACGGCTGGCCCCGGCAGGACTCGACCATCGAAGACACCGATTTCACGCTGCTGGCCTATGGGCTGCTCAACAGCTTCGTCAAGGATATTTTCGTGACATGGCGTCCACGCCGCGAAACGACGCTAGGTATGGCGATGGATGCCCGCAAGCGCGCCTACGTGTTCGGTCTACCGGGGGATGAGGTTTAAGCGCAGCTTCGTACGGGCACGATCCACCGTGCCCCCTGTTCATGCTCATATTTTCCAACAAGCTGTCACAAATTGAGGGTCTGGTCGGTCTCCTTTACTGAACATGATTGTTCGTGAGGTGAGACATGAATCAGACTCGGATTGTAGTAATTGGTGCGGGTTATGCCGGGATGCTGGCGACGGTTCGGCTGGCAGGCAAAGTACGGCGCACCAATACGCATATCACACTGGTGAACGCCAGCGATGTATTTATCGAACGGCTGCGCTTGCACGAACTGGCGGCGGGCAAAGCAATGCGCCAGCGTCCGATCAAGGACATCTTAGCCGGAACAGGCGTTCAGTTTGTGCAAGGCCGCGTAACGCACCTCGACCCCGCCCAATCGCACATCACCATTCAAACGCCGGACGGTACAAAATCCCTGTACTACGACAGGCTGCTGTACACACTCGGCAGCACCATTGACCGCCACAGCGTACCGGGTGTGACAGAACACGCCTATGTCCTCACACCAGATGGGGAGCGCTCGGCCCCGGCGCTGCGGGAAGCGTTAATCCAGCAAAATCAGATCGGAGGGCGGGTGGTAGTGGTCGGCGGCGGTGCGACTGGCATTGAGGCCGCTGCCGAAATTACCGATGCGTATCCCAATCTGAGTGTCCATCTGGTGACGCAGGGGAGAATGGGCCTGTTCCTGAATGAGGAGGTGGCGGCCTATATGCGCCAATCGCTGCTGAAACGCGGCGTAAGTATTCAGGAACACACCACTATCAAAATGGTGCGTGCCATTACACTCCTGAGCGTGGATGGCGAGTCGATTGGTTATGATATATGCCTGTGGACAGGTGGCTTTGCTGTGCCGGAACTGGCACGGGAGAGCGGGCTGGCGGTAAACGAGCGCGGTCAAATCTGGATTGACCCGTTCATGCGCTCGGTATCACACCCGAACATCTACGCAGCAGGCGATTGTGCAGCATCCGTCGAGGAACCGGGCGCACCGCTGCGCATGAGCGCTTATACGGCGGTGATTACCGGGGCGCACGCGGCAGATTGCCTTGCAGCGGATGTGAAAAACCAGCAGGCTAAGCCCCTGAGCTTTGCCTACGCGGGGCAGGGAATCGCGCTGGGGCATAAGCACGGCATCGGTTTTGGCAAAACACCGGATGACCAGCCCAAAGCGCCGTATTTCACCGGGCGCGTGGGGTACGAGATTCGGGAGTTTGTGGTGCGCCTGCTGGCGAACCTGCCCAATCTGGAACGGCGGATTCCCGGCTTCTTTTACTGGCCGGGAAAGGGGCGTTACGCTGCCATGCAGCGCCACAGGACGCAGGATATGCGTGCAGGTCTGGGGACGTGATAGAAAGGGGCGGTTCGTCTACCGCCCCTGTGTAGATGGATTGACCTATGACCGACGACTTTGAAACCTATCGTCCGCTGATGTTCTCGATTGCCTACCGCATGTTGGGCAGCGCGATGGAAGCGGAGGACATCGTGCAGGAAGCTTATCTGCGCTATCAGCGGGTGTCGCCGCAGGACATCGACTCGCCCAAAGCCTTTCTCAGCGCGGTAGTGACCCGGTTGTGCCTGAACCAGCTTCAGTCGGCGCGGGCACGGCGCGAGCAGTATGTCGGCCCCTGGCTGCCCGAACCGATCCTGACAGCCCCCTCCCCGGCGGCAAAACTGAGCGCCGATGAATCCATTTCGATGGCGTTTCTGGTGCTGCTGGAAAACCTGACTCCGCCGCAGCGCGCTGTGTTTCTGCTGCGCGAGGTATTCGATTACGATTACGCCGAAATCGCGGCTATCCTCGGCAAGGACGAAGCGGCCTGCCGCCAGTTGTTCAGCCGCGCCAAGAAGCACCTCGCCGAACATCGTCCGCGTTTCAAGCCATCGCCGGAAGCCCACCGCCAGATGCTCGAACGCTTTATGAACGCGGTTGGCGCAGGTGATATGGACGGGCTGACCCGGCTGCTGGCGGATAATGTAACCATGTGGGCAGATGGGGGCGGCAAGGCACGCGGCGCGGCAACTCGTCCGCTGGTGGGCGTCGAAGCGGTAGCGCAGTTTGTCATCGCTTCGACCCGACTGCCGCAGGTCAGCCTTACAGCACAGATCAGCGAAGTAAATGGCGAACCAGCAGCCATCCTGCGCGCAGGCGATCAGGCGATGGTGGTGTTAATGATTGCGATTCAGGATGATCGCATTCACGAACTGCGCATCATCGGCAACCCAGACAAATTGCGGGGGCTTTAACGGGCGAATCGTGTTATGATCGCCTCATGGCATACTCACCATTAGAACTGGCCGCCGCGTTTATTCAGACCGGCGAATTGAACGACGCGCTGGATGCCCTCAACGGACATCTGGCGCAGCAGCCGCATGATGACCGCGCCCGCCGGATGCGCATCGGGGTATGCAGGCATCTGGGCGGCGATCATCTGCACACCGCGCTGGCGGATTTTGAGCAGCTTCAAGCGCGGCAGCCCGACGACGCAATTCAGCACTCGTTATTGCTGGAACAGGCTGAACGTCCAGATGATGCGATTGACGTGCTGGCGCAGGCGCATACGCAGTGGCCCGATTACGAACGGCTGGCCGAGCGCTATCTGCACCTGCTGCTGGAACGGGGCCGAACCGAAACCGCGCTGATGGTGGTAGGCCGCTTGCCGCGTGTGTGGCGCTGGCTGCAATGGGAAGGCGACGCGCTGGTCATTCGAGGCGATCATCTGCTGGCGACGGCCCGTTATGGTCTGGCGCTGGCGCAGTTGGATGATCTGGTTACAGAAGCCAACGCCCGCTATTTTGCCCCGATTCAGGCGCGTCTGCTGCTGGCGCGGGCCGGAGCGTACCGTCGAGCCGGGCTGCTCGATCAGGCCGACGAGCATTATGCCGCCGCCGGGCAGCTTGTGCCTGATGATCCCTCCATTCCATTTAATCGAGGCATGTTAGCATGGCTGCGCGGCGATGAAGCGCAGGCGCTCAAGCTGTGCCGGGACGCGCTCAAATCCGCCAGCGACAATGTGCGCAGCCATCTGCTGAACGAATTGAACGCCGAACCGGAATTGAATGCGCTGCGAGTCGCGCTGGCTGAGGGGGGATGACAAGCTATGTGCGTTGATACGGCAACTCAAAATCGGCGTCTATCGAGTGAGTCTTCCCTAAGAGAAGTCAGTTTTGAGCGAAATTGAGAAATGAAGCCAGAACACCTATCTGCACTTAAGAAGATTCTCACAGCGCTTGAAGGCCAGCCAATAAACTGGGCTATCACGGGCAGCCTAGGTTTTGCCCTGCAAGGTGTTAAGGTTGAGGTACACGACATCGATATTCAAACTGATCGTGAAAGCGCCTACACTATTCAACGGCTGTTTAGTGATTACATGACCAAAGAGGTGCGGTTCTCTTCAACGGATCGCATTCGCTCGCACTTTGGAGCCTTTGAGATCGACGGGATTGAAGTCGAAATCATGGGGGATATTCAGAAAAAACTTACAGACGCGACATGGGAAGACCCGATTAATCCACGGGATCACCTCGTATGGATTGAATTTGAAGGAATGCGAATTCCTGTCCTTTCACTCCCATATGAGTATCAAGCCTATATCAAACTTGGGCGATTTGAGAAAGCAGAAATGCTGAGGCAGTATCTTGAAACAGGCAATCACCAGCGAGAGAAACCGTTTGACCGGGCTTGAGTCCGTGAGATGGTCTGCTCATTGATTGTCCGTTGAGGACTTTCCAACAGGTCGTGATTGAATGTACGATTGCTCTCGGAGATTTCATGAATACCGCACTCGCGCTTCTGTACCATGACCCGGAAGGGCGGCTGATCGAGCAGATTCAGCGCACCCTGCCCACGCTGACGGACATCTTCAGCGGCCTCGCCATCTGCGCCAGCCCACAGGCCAACCGTTCCGCGCTGGATGTGTGGCGCGCTGCCGGGGCGCTGATCGAAATCGAATCACGCGGCGATGATCTGCCGATTTACCGCCTCGGCGCGGCCCGGCGCACCGCCGTCACGCTGGCGCTGCAACACGGAAGCGATCATGTGCTGTACTGCGATGGCGACCGCATCGTTCATTGGGCAGAACATTACCCGGACGAACTGCGGCAAATCGCACAGGGCATCCACGACTACGACTTTACGGTGCTGGGGCGCACCAAACGCGCGTTTGAATCGCACCCCGGCGTGCAGCGCGATACCGAAGCCATCATCAACACCGTGTTTGCCCGCGTCACAGGCCTCGAATGGGATATGGGGTCAGGCGCGCGTGGCTTATCACGCCGGGCGATTGAAGCGCTGCCTGCGCTGTGCGCGGACAACACCATCAGTGTGGATGTGACATGGCCTTTATGCCTGCGCAAACCGGGCACATTCTCGCTTGGCTATCTGCTGGCCGAAGGTCTGGAATTTGAAACCGGCGATGGCTACGGTCATCAGCGCGTATCCGCCGAAGATTACGCCCGCTGGCTGGGCTCGCTGGGTGATGACCCGCGCCGCTGGGCCTTCCGCCTGTCAGGCGCCCAGCGTCAGCTCCAAACGCTGATCGGCGTCCCATGACGCACGACGAGATGGTGACGCTCATTCGCGGCGGTGTTTTCACGCCCGGCGGGGTATGGGCGGATTTTGGCGCGGGAACAGGCAATTTCACCCGCGCACTGCGCCATCTGCTCGGCCCACAGGCAACCATTTACGCCGTCGATCAGGATGCCCATGCCCTGCGCAGCCATCGGGATGCTATCACCATTCATGCTGATTTCGCGCAGTCGCTTGATTTGCCGTCGCTGGATGGCGCACTGATGGCGAATGCGCTGCATTGGGTGCGCCATCAGGGGCGGGTTGTGCAGCGTATTGCCGATTATCTGCGGCCCGGCGGCTGCCTGCTGCTGGTCGAATATGATGTGCAGTCACCGCGTGGCTATATTCCGTACCCTGTGCCGTATGCCCGTTTTGAAACGCTGGCACGGGCGGCAGGTTTGCGGGACGTACAGCCCATTGGCAGCCGGGTATCCCCATCCGGCGGCGCGGGCATGTACGCAGCGGTGGCGGTAAAGGCAGGTGAATCATGAATATATCCAAAGGCAGCGACTATCTCAGACTGCTGGAAAAGCTGCGCTACATTCAGACCGTGACCGGGGTGCAGGTCGAGATTCCGGCAGATGGGCTGGATGACGAAGATGTGCTGGATATTGAGGAAATGTATCAGGTGCTGACCGAAGGCAGGGTCGAATTTCGGCAGCGCGAACTGACGCTGGAATTCAACCGCCAGACGATGAGGCAAATTCTGCAAGCCGTTCAGCGCGGGCAGGGCGTGACCTACACCAGCAGCGGCGGCGACAGCCTGATTACCCTGCTGGATACGGATGTACCGCTCGGCCCGGCCAACTTCACCATCAGCTTTGTGCCGCTTGCCAGCGAAAGCGAACTGCGTGAAGCCCTGCGCACCATGAAACCCAACGATGCCTACACGCTCAAGGTGCGGGTGGTCACAGGCTATGTCACCTACGCCCATTGGCCTAAAAAGTGATTCCTATATTCCTCCTACACAGATTCGATATGCCTCTTACGCACGCTCACTATGATGGCAGGTATATAACCAGTGAAGTAATCTGTGTCGAAGGAGCAATTAAATATGGTGTTGGTACGTCAACCCTATTTTGTAACCCGTCGCCAGCTTGTCCCTCAAACTGCCGAGGTCGAGCGCGTGTATCGGCTGCCAGTCGATGCTTATGCGACCGATGACAGTGTGGTGCTGACCGCTTCCGTCGCCGGGCTGAGTTCCGACAATTTTGAAATCACCGTTGATGACGACGAACTGATTATTCGTGGTGAAGTCAAGAGCACCGAAGAGGGCGTCGAGTATCTGCTGCGTGAGCGCTTTCACGGCAAGTTCGAGCGCCGTCTGCGCATCAATGTGCCCGTGAACGTGAGCGCTGCCGAAGCGACCTACGATCATGGTGTGCTGCGCATCGTGCTGCCAAAGGCTGAGGAAGCCAAGCCGCGCCGCATCACCGTCAACATGGCGCAGTAACACGAACCTTCCCCTATCAGACAGGTGGCCTTGTGCCACCTTTTTGATTCTAAGACCACAGGGGTTGCCTTTCGTTTGACGCGCGCCTCAAAACAGGTCACAATGAGCGTATCGACCGAGGCTGAAGCAAGGAGTGCCGGACGTGGACGACAGGCATGTGCTGGTTATCGGTTCAGCCGGGGTGGATGTCAAAGGCCGCCCCTCTCAGGATTTGAAGTGGGAAACCTCGAATCTGGGGCGTGTGCGCAGCACGATTGGCGGCACAGCCCGCAACATTGCTGAGAACCTCGCGCGGCTGGAAGTGAATACGATCCTGCTCACCGCAGTCGGCAAAGACTCCGCCGGAAAACAGGTCATCAAACGGTGTGAACGAGCAGGCATCAACTGCCAGCATATTCAGACCGTACCGGGAGCGCGCACCGGAACCTACATGGCACTGCTCACGCCCGAAGGCGAACTCATCACCGCTGTGAGCGACTTTTCAGTCATCGAATCCGTTGACCCCAATTATTTAATCGGACATGAACGGCTGTTTGCCGAAGCCGCGATGATCGTCATCGACGCCAACCTGACGCCGCCCGCGCTGGAAACCGTGTTTGAACTTGCGACACGCTACAATGTCGGTGTGTGTGTCGATCCCACCAGCCCGGCGCTGGCAGTCAATCTGTGCCCCTATATCGACCGCATGTACATGGTGTCGCCCAATGCCGCCGAAACAACCGCGCTGTGCGGTCTGTCTGACCCGGCCCACGATTACGATACGGCTATTCATGCGGCGCGGCATCTGGTGATGCTGGGGGCGAAAGTCGCGGTGGTCACGCTGGGCGACAAGGGGCTGGCGTATGCTGATGGCAGCGGCGGCGGTCATTTGCCGGCGATTGGCACGCATGTGGTTGACTCGACAGGGGCGGGGGATGCCTTAAGCGGCGCGATAATCTTCGGCCTGCTCAACGAAGTACCACTTGATGAAGCCATGCGCCTCGGTGTTACCGCAGCTTCGCTCACCCTGCAAAGCCCGTATACCGTGCTGCCGACACTCAGTCAGGAACTGCTGTACGATCAGCTTGCCATATAGCTGGTCAGCATCCTCATGCCGTAGGGGAGGGCCGGTGTACCCTCCCGCTGGGCTTATAAACCGGGTCTAAAGTAAGGGCACGGCACGCCGTACCCCCTACAAATTGCGTTACGGCAGCGTGAACGTGAACACCCAGGGGCCGTCGATGTGTTCCATCAGGTCGTTGTTGATCGCAAACAGCGCTTCGCCAAAGTTATTGTGCTGGCTGGTGTCATAGCTGAAACCACCATCCGGCATCACTGTGACCACGATGCCATAATCCGCTTCCAAACGCCGGATTACTTCCGCCCGGTCAACCGCGTGATTAGTCAGGTTGGTAATCGTCAGCGTCCATTCGCCGTTTTCCTCCTGAAGCGCCTGCGGAATAATCAGCGCCCGGCAGGGGTCGGTTTCTTCCAAAGGTAGCCCCGCCAATCCTGCGGTCACAATCTGACTTTCCGGCAAAATTTCCTCACCAGCAATCTCCAGACGACCATAAGGCTGCCAGATCACGTCGTCTGGTTCAGGATCGGTGTAGCACAATTCGATACGTGTCAGCGACGGTGCGACGACCACTTTTTGCAGGGTCATGTCGATGCCGCCTGCCGTAACGGTTTGCGGGGTATCCATCACCCGGCCCGGATTCAGCGGCAGGGTAAAGTTGAATGTCGTTTCGCCCGCGAGGATCATGCCCATCGGATTATCCCGTGCAAGCTCCGCTGTGGAGTACGCCACCTCAATTTTGAGGGTGAGGTTCAGTTCTTCCGGCGTGTCGGTCAGCAGCGAGGCGTCAAAGCTGGTGGTCATGCTGCTGGCAGACTGAACGATTTCATCGGGGTTGCTGCCACCTCCACCTCCGCC
>Ga0079224_100014805_pt1 | contig 10904 bp, 9 predicted proteins | sample Stecom2015_FD_80414 | JGI IMG/M metagenome (GOLD analysis project Ga0079224, IMG submission 80414) | Agricultural soil microbial communities from Utah to study Nitrogen management - Steer compost 2015 | ecosystem: Environmental > Terrestrial > Soil > Agricultural land | place: USA: Utah...
CCGCGGCCCGGCCCGGTAAAGCGTTTCGCCGTCCGGAACCGTCCCGGACACTCCGGGACGGGAAGAACACCACGTCAAGCGACCGCGGTGCCCTCCAGTTCGACCATCTGCCCGGGCACCGCCAGCCGGGTCACCCCGAGCATCGTGGTGGCGGGCGCCGCCGAGGCGGTGCCCAGCCGGGAGGCCAGCACGCCGTAGTCGCCGAACAGCCGGTCGACGTCGGTGGTGTAGACGTTGAGTCGCACGAGATTCGCCAGGGACATGCCGGCCTCGCCGAGCACGGCCTCCAAGTTGTCGATGCTGAGCGCCAGCTGCGCCGCCATGTCGCCCTCGTGCAGGGGCCTGCCGTCGCCGCCCATCGCGGTCTGACCCGAGCAGTAGAGGGTCCGGGTGTGGCCGGAGACGAGTTCGCCCTGGTTGAACCCCAGTTCCTTCGACCACGTCACCGGGTTGATCGCCTTGCGTTCCATCACCATGTCAGGTCCATTCGTGTCGTCGTGATTGCGCGCTCGGCTCGGTGCCGGCGCGTCCATGAGCCTCGCAGTGAATCACGACATCTCCTGTCAGGTATTCCTGTAAAGTTCTCGCGTGCGCGCCGATCGTCTGGTCTCGCTGGTGCTGCTGCTGCGTCAGCGCGGTCGACTGACGGCGGAGACACTGGCCCGCGAACTGGAGGTCTCCACCCGCACCGTGCTGCGCGACATCGAGGCGCTGTCCGCGGCGGGCGTCCCGGTCTACGCCGAACGCGGCCGGCACGGCGGTTTCGCGCTGCTGCCCGGTTTCCGGACCGAGCTCACCGGGCTGAACCACGAGGAGGCCCTCGCCCTGCTGGCCGCCGGTTCGGTGCGCGGCGAGCAGGTCTTCGGTCTGGGCTCGGCACTCGCTTCGGCCATGCGCAAAGTGGTCGACGCGCTGCCCGAAGACCGTCGGGCCGCCGCGAGCGATGCGGCCCGGCGGTTCCTCGTCGAACCCGAGATCGATCTGCTCTCGCGCCGCTCGGACGCCGAGGAGGTGCCCGGCGCCGTCGTGGCCGAGGTCCGGAGCGCGGTGCTCGCCGGGCGCCGGCTGCGCCTCCACTACGCGGCCGCGGGCCGGGAACCGCAGTGGCGCACAGTGGACCCGATCGGTCTGGTCACCGTACGGGACAAGACCTATCTGCTGGCAACGAGATCCGGCGCGGACCGCACCTACCGGCTCTCGCGGGTGCTCGCCGCCGAGGCGCTCCCCGAACCGGCGCGGCGACCGGACCGGGTCGATCTGGACCGGATCTGGCGGGAGCGCGCCGCGCGCTTCCTGTCCGAGGGGCACGTCACCGTGCCCGTGCTGGTGCGTTCCGAGCGCCGGGAGGAGCTCCTTGACGCCGCGGTGACGGTCCGCGCCGAAGCGCCCGAAGCGGACGGGCGGCTGCGGCTGGAGGTGACCTTCCAGGATCTGCGGCACGCCGAATGGGCGATGTGGCGGCTCGGCACGGACGCCGAAGCCCTCGCCCCCGAGGCGCTGCGCGCCGCCTTGCGCGACCGCGCCGCCGCGCTCGCCGCCCGATACGAGGCGGCGTGAGCGCCGTCGGCGGCGCGGCGTCCGATGGCGTTCACGGACGGCCGGGGCAGCTCCGGTGTCTGCCACTTTGGTGGGAGACCGGCCCTTCGCGCTGCGACGTTCGGCGCGGTCCCTTCTGCACCCCGAGTCGCCGCGGCGCGGCCGAAAGGCCGTGCCACGGGAGGATTCATCTCGGCTTCGGCGGGGACAGGCTTGAAGCCATGCAGACCTCCACCGACACTCCCGCGGCCGCGGCCCCCGCCGCCGCACCGGACCGGGCGGGCGCGAAGCGGCTGCCGCTGCTCGACGTCCTGCGCGGCGTGGCCATCCTCGGCACGCTCGGCACGAACATCTGGGTCTTCGCCTCCCCCTCCTCCGAGGCGGGCCTGCTCCTCGGGCAGGAGGCCATCGGGGAGACGGCGCTCGGCACCGTATTCGCCTTCCTGGCCAACGGCAAGTTCATCTCGATGCTGACGCTCATGTTCGGTGTCGGCCTGGCCATCCAGTACCGGTCCGCGGCGAAGCGGGGGCGACGCTGGCCCGGCCGATACCACTGGCGGGCGCTGTTCCTGTTCGTCGAGGGAGCCGTCCACTTCACACTGGTGTTCGCCTGGGACGTCCTCATGGGGTACGCGGTCGCCGCGATCGTGGTCGCCTGGACGCTGAACCGCTCGCGCAGGTTCCAGCGCGCCCTCATGTGGACGCACCTGGCGCTGCACCTGGCGATCATGGGGCTGATCACCGCGGTCCTGTTCCTCGTGCAGGGGTCGGGACCGGAGCGCGACCGCTCGCTCGAGGAGCTCTACGCCTCCGGATCGTGGATCGACCAGGTGCTGTTCCGCCTCGACAACGCGGTGGTCTTCCGCCTCGAACTGGTCGTCGCCTTCCCGATGATGATCTTCTTGTTCCTCGCGGGCGCCGAACTGTTCCGCGCCGGGGCCTTCGGCGAGGACGAGAAGGCGCGGGCGCTCCGCAGACGCCTGCTGCGTTGGGGCCTCGGCGTGGGCGCACCGCTCACCGCCGTCCTGATGGCGGGGCCGAGCGAGCTGTTCTTCCTGGAGCGCTATGTGGCCGCGCCGTTCCTGGCCGTCGGCTACATCGGATTGACCGGGTGGATCGTGGACCATGTGCGGCGCGGTCCGCTCATGAACGGCCTGTCGAGCCTGGGCCGCGCCGCCTTGAGCGGCTACCTGCTCCAGAACCTCCTGGCTTCGGCGGTCTGCTACGGCTGGGGCCTGGGCCTGGCGGCGAGGTTCGGCGGCTCGGCGTGGTTCGCGGGCGCGCTCTGGCTGGCGATCGGCCTCGTCCTCGTCGTGGGCGCGAGGCTGTGGATGTCGCGCTTCTCGACCGGCCCGGCCGAGATGCTCCAGAAGACGCTCGTCCGCTGACGGTCCCGAAGATCGCCGTCCCGGGCGCCGGTTCGCCCGAGACCGTTGTCCGCAAGGGCGGCGATCACCGGGACGGCATGGTCGCCGCTGCCGAGAGGATCGGTGATTTCGGCGAGGTCCACGGCCTTCGGGATGGAGAATCACCTCTGACCGGCAGATTCTCTCTGCTCCCCACATTGTGAGCGCGGACGGCATGATCGTTGATCCTTCACTCCGGCCGGACCCTCACCGGAGGGTCCGGCGACTTCGGCACCGGGCGTTGCCCGGGATGCTGGCGGCGGCGGTCGCGTGCGCGCTGCTCGCCCTGGCGGCCTACCCGGCGCGATCGTCCCTGTTCACGGCGATCGCCGGGCGGACGGCGGCCTCTGACTTCGGCCCGTTCGTCGGTCTCGTCGCCGAGCTGGGCCTCCTGGCGCTGGTCGCGATGGCGGGGATGCTCGCCCTGTGGTGCCGGCTGCGCTCTCGGCGGCGGTTCTGGCTCTTGGCGGCCGCCGGGGCCGGAGTGGTCGCGGCGTACGCGTCGAGCGAGGGCGCCAAGCTGCTCGTCACGGAGGCCCGGCCGTGTCGGGCCGTGGACATCGCGACCGTGCTCAGCTGCCCCGGGTCCGGGGACTGGTCATGGCCGTCGAACCACTCGGTCCTCGCCGCCGCGTTCGCCACCGCCTGCGTCCTCACCGTTCCCCGCCTCGCGTGGCCGGCGGCTCCGGTGGCCACGGCGGTCGCCGCCTCCCGGGTGGGGGCCGGCGTCCACTACGTTCACGACGTGCTGTCCGGACTGGCACTCGGGATCGTCGTCGTCACGCTCGTCGTCCTCGCACTCCAGCCGGTGCTCGACCGCCTGCCCGCACGCACGACCGCCGCCGGCGCGGTCCGGGGCGACGCGTGAGTGAGGGGTCATGGCGCGGAGGCGACGCGAGAACCCCCGGCCGAGGGTCGTCACGGCGACCGCTGCTCCACAGCGGAACCGATTTCAGCCGCGTTCGACCCGCAGGGGCGAGGCCCGTCAGCGCGCATCGTAGTAGCGGCTTTCGCGATCCTCCTGGGTGCAGGCGGTGCCTTCGTACCAGACTCGGCGGGTGTCGGTCAGGAACACCGACTCCTCATGTCGCTCGCACTTGCCGATCGTGGACCACGTGCCGAGCGCCGTCCAGACCACCACGGTGGTGAGACAGGCGAGCACGACCAGCAGACTGAGCATCTTGAGGCCGTTCGACCGGATGCCGCTGGACCGCCCGAGCCGGGCTCCGACGACGGCGGCGGCCAACGCCGCGGCGTAGAGCGAGGCGATCAGCGGCATCCGGTCGGGCGACTGGAAGGTCGTGCGCAGAGCGGCGATCATCGCCACCAGCGCGAGACCGCCCGATATGACTGCGAGGGCCCGTCCGTCTTGTGAGGAGATGGCCCGGGGCCGGGGTTCCTGGGGTGCGGCCATGGACGCATTCTAACGCGGGGAAGCCCTCTCGCCCGCGGCTCCGCGGTCGGGACGACGGGGTGAGGCGACCGGGCTCGCCGGTCCTCGCGCGGCCGCGGACTCGGCGGGGCGCCCCGTGGGCGGTCCCCGCCGCGGTTTCGGAGCTGCGGTGCGGGCGCCTCGGCCGCGCCGACGGCGGGTTCGCGGACGCGATGATGGACAAGGGCTTGGAGCGCCTTGGCGCGTCATGCAAAAAAGGCCCTGTGAACAGGACCTTCGTTGTGGAGCCAAGGGGAATCGAACCCCTAACCTCCTGCTTGCAAAGCAGGTGCTCTGCCAATTGAGCTATAGCCCCGGTACCCCGTGCGGGGCGGCGATCCATACGAGTATCCCCGCCGTGCTCACCGCATCAGCGAGGATACCCGGATCGTAGTGAGATGGCTAACGCCGCTCCCTACCGGATGTCCTCGGCGGAGGTCGTGGCCTCGTGCCACAGTGTGCGCTCGTCGTTGATGGCCTTGACCTTCTTGGCCACCACGACGGCGACGGTCGCGACACCGGCCGCGATCAACAGTTTCTTCCACATGGACCCAGGCCCCCTATTACCAGAGCTTGCCGCGTATAGCAATGTCCCGTTCGGCATTGCACGGTGGAGCTCAGCATAGCGAACACCGAGGAGCCCGGACCTCGGGCCGGAGCGCGGCACGCCAGGGGCGAGGCGAGAAGGAGGTCACGTGGCGGATGCGTGGAAGCGATCCCTCCGCGGGTCCGGCCGCTGTCCGGCGGTGCGCCGACCGATCCGCCTCGTGCGCGCCCGGTCGACTCGAACGGGGCTCGCCGGGAGAGCCGTGCCGCGCCTCGCGAGCATGAAAAAACCCGCCGTTTCCGGCGGGTGTCGGTGGGCGTACCAAGACTCGAACTTGGGACCTCAGAGTTATCAGCTCTGCGCTCTAACCACCTGAGCTATACGCCCGTTCCAGGTGTCGTGCCGATTCACCGGCAACGCTGAGAAAGGTTACCCCACCAGCGGAAGGAATGCGAACCCGACCCCCTCATCGAAGGGACGGCCGTCACTCGGCCCTCGGCGCGCGCCTCTTCAGGGGCCGCCGCCTCGGGGTTCGGTTCGCGGTCCGAGGGGCAGGGCCGGCACCTCGATCCGCGCCGAACGCCCCGTGGAGACGACGGAGGCCCGCGGCGCTCGGTGAGCGCCGCGGGCCTCCGTTCACGACTAGTCGCGTTCGGCGAGGGTCACCTCGATGCCGCCGACCAGGTCGGCGCACACGTTGTAGATGAAGGCGCCCAGAGTGGCCAGCGCCGTGAACAGGACCATGTTCACCACGCCGAGCAGTGCGGCCGCGCCGATGACGCCCTTCGCGGTGATCCGGATGCCGTCGGTGTCCACGCCCCCGGTGTCGCTGGAGGTGCCCATGAGCATCGCCAGCATGTCGTTGACGGTGTCGAAGACGCCCATCGCGTCGAGCGCGATGTACAGGACCGTGGTGGCCACGACCATCACGATGAACAGCACGATCGACACGGCGAAGGAGAACTTCATGACCGACCACGGGTCGACCCGCTTGAGCCGGAGCCTCGCCCGGCGCGGGCCGCGCGCGGCGGCCTGCGAGACGGCGGCCCTGGCCGCGCGGACCGCGTCGGCCACGCGCGCGGAGCTGGCGACGCCCGCCGCGGGCGGGGTCGTCGGCTGCATCTGCGGCATCGCCTCCGGCGTGACCGGCGGCGGCGTCATGCCCGGCGGACGGCGGATCGTCAGCGTCTTGTCCTCGTCGGCCGTCGACGAGTCCGCGGACGGCGACTCCTCGTCGTCCGTCGTCACCTGGTCGACCGGATCGGGCGCCGCCTCGAGATCCTCGCGCTCGGTCTCCTCGGCGGTGGCCTTCGCTTCCGTCATCTACTCGTCCTGCCCATCATCGGGTTCTTCGGCGCTCTTGGTGATGGCGAGCAGCGAGACCTCGTCGGGGAGGTCGATCAGCTTCACGCCCATCGTGTTGCGGTCCGTGGTTCTGCGGACCGGCTTGACAGGGGTTCTGATGACGCCTCCTTCCGAGGTGATCGCGAACAGCTCGTCCTCAGGCGTCACCGACAGCGCCCCCACCAGGTCGCCACGTCGTTCCGTGATCTTCGCTGTCAGCACGCCCTTACCGCCGCGGCCCTGCTGAGGATACGCCTCGACCGGAGTCCGTTTCGCATATCCGCGGCTGGTGGCCACGAGGATGTCCATATTATCGCGCAGCACGATCATGGTGAGCAATTCGTCATCTCCCACGAATCGCATTCCTATTACGCCGCTGGTAGCCCGGCCCATCGGACGCAGGGACTCGTCCGAGGCCTGGAAGCGGATCGCCTGGGCCTTGCGCGAGACCAGCAGCAGATCGTCTGCGGGCTCGATGAGCGCCGCGCCGACCAGCTCGTCGCCGTCGCGCAGGTTGATGCCGACGATGCCGCCGGTGCGCGGGGAGTCGAAATCGACCAGCTTGCTCTTCTTGACCAGGCCGTTGCGCGTGGCGAGCACCAGGTGGGGCGCCGCCTCGTAGGACTGGAGCTGGATGACCTGCGCGATCGTCTCGTCGGGCTGGAACGCCAGGACGTTGGCCACGTGCTGCCCGCGGGCCGTGCGGCTCGCCTCCGGCAGCTCATAGGCCTTGGCCCGGTAGACCCGCCCCTTGTTCGTGAAGAACAGGATCCAGTCGTGCGTGGTGCACACGAAGAAGTGGCTGACGATGTCGTCCTGCTTGAGCTGCGCGCCCAGGACACCCTTGCCGCCGCGCTTCTGCGAGCGGAACGAGTCGGTCTTGGTGCGCTTGACGTACCCGCCGTGCGTGATGGTCACCACGATGTCCTCGCGGGCGATGAGGTCCTCCATGGAGACCTCGCCGGCGTCGGGCAGGATCTGCGTGCGCCGCTCGTCGCCCCATCGCTGCACGACCGCGGCCAGCTCCTCGCGGACGATCCCGCGCTGCCGCTCGGGCTTGGCGGGGATGTCGTTCAGGTCGGCGATCCGGGTCTCGATCTCGGCCAGCTCGTCGATGATGCGCTGGCGCTCCAGTGCGGCGAGGCGGCGCAGCTGCATGTCGAGGATGGCCGTGGCCTGGATCTCGTCGACTTCGAGCAGCTCCATCAGGCCCGCCTTCGACTCCTCGGCCGAGGGCGCGCGCCGGATGAGCGCGATCGTCTCGTCGAGCAGGTCGAGCGCCTTGGCCAGACCGCGCAGGATGTGGGCCCGCTCCTCGGCCTTGCGCAGCCGGTAGCGGGTGCGCCGCTGGATGACGTCGATCTGGTGGGCCACGTAGTAGCGCACCATCTGGGCGATGTTCAGCGTGCGCGGCACCTCGTCGACCAGGGCCAGCATGTTCGCGCCGAAGGTCTCCTGCAGCTGGGTGTGCTTGTACAGGTTGTTCAGCACGACCTTCGGGACGGCGTCGCGCTTGAGCACGATGACGATCCGCATGCCGGTGCGCCCGGAGGACTCGTCGCGGATGTCCGCGATCCCGGTGAGCTTGCCGTCCTTGACCAGGTCCGCTATGCGCTCGGCGAGGTTGTCCGGGTTCACCTGGTAGGGCAGTTCGGTGACGACCAGGCAGGCGCGGCCCTTGGCGTCCTCCTCGACCTCGACGACGGCGCGCATCTTGATCGAGCCGCGGCCGGTGCGGTAGGCGTCCTCGATGGCGGAACGGCCGAGGATCGTGGCGCCGGTCGGGAAGTCCGGCCCGGTGATGAGACCCATGACGGCCTCGAGGGCCTCCTCGTCGGTGGCCTCGGGGTTGTCCAGGCACCAGTTGATGGCCGCGGCGACCTCGCGCAGGTTGTGCGGCGGGATCTTGGTGGCCATGCCGACCGCGATCCCCTCGGAGCCGTTGATGAGCAGGTTCGGGATCCGCGAGGGCAGGATCGTGGGCTCGGTGGTCTTGCCGTCGTAGTTCGGCTGGAAGGTCACCGACTCTTCGTCTATGTCCCGCAGCATCTCCATCGCCAGCGGGTCGAGGCGGCACTCGGTGTACCGCATCGCCGCGGCCGGGTCGTTGCCCGGGGACCCGAAGTTGCCCTGGCCGTCGATGAGCGGGTACCGCAGGCTCCAGTGCTGGGCCATGCGCACGAGCGAGTCGTAGATCGCGCTGTCACCGTGCGGGTGGTACTGGCCCATGACGTCGCCGATGACTCGCGAGCACTTGACGTAGCCGCGGTCGGCGCGGTAGCCGCCGTCGTACATCCCGTAGAGGATCTTGCGGTGGACCGGCTTGAGGCCGTCGCGGACGTCGGGCAGCGCGCGCCCGACGATGACGCTCATGGCGTAGTCGAGGTAGGAGCGCTGCATCTCGACCTCGATGCCGATCGGGTCGATGCGGCCGTGGGTCTCCAACGCTTCCAGCTGCTCTTGGTTGTTCTCAGGCAACAGTGCTTCCTTGGTCTGTAAAGCGGATCGTGAACGAACGGGCCCTCATCAGATGTCCAAGAACCTGACGTCCTTGGCGTTCTCCTGGATGAAGCGGCGACGGCTCTCCACGTCCTCACCCATGAGGACGCTGAACAGCTCGTCGGCGGTTGCCGCATCGTCGAGTTGGACCTGGAGGAGGTTGCGACGCTCCGGGTCCATGGTCGTCTCCCACAGCTCGGTGTAGTTCATCTCACCGAGGCCCTTGTAGCGCTGGACGCCGTCGGAGCGGCGCGGGTCGGACTTGCCCTGGGCGATGCCCTCCTCGATGATCCGGTCGCGCTCGGCGTCGGAGTAGGCGTAGGAGACCAGGTCGCCCTTCTTGTTCCATTTGATCTTGTACAGCGGCGGCTGGCTCATGTAGACGTGGCCGAGCTCCAGGAGCGGGCGCATGAAGCGGAACAGGAGCGTCAGCAGCAGCGTGTTGATGTGGTGGCCGTCGACGTCGGCGTCCGACATCAGGATGACCTTGTGGTACCTGAGCTTCTCGATGTCGAATTCCTCGTGGATGCCGGTGCCCAGGGCCGTGATCATGCCCTGGACCTCGTTGTTCTTGAGGATCTTGTCCAGGCGGGCCTTCTCCACGTTGAGGATCTTGCCGCGGATGGGCATGATCGCCTGGGTGCGCGGGTTGCGGCCCTGCTTGGCCGAGCCGCCGGCCGAGTCGCCCTCGACGACGAACATCTCGCACTCTTCGGGGTTGGTCGACTGGCAGTCGGCCAGCTTGCCCGGCATCGAGGAGCTCTCGAGGAGGCTCTTGCGGCGGGCCAGCTTGCGGGCCTGCTGCGCGGCCTTGCGGGCCTGGGCCGCCGAGGCGGCCTTCTGCACGATCAGGCGCGCTTCCTTGGGGTGGCGGTCGAGCCAGTCGGGGAGCCACTCGTTGCAGACGCGCTGCACGAAGCCCCTGATCTCGGTGTTGCCGAGCTTGGTCTTGGTCTGCCCCTCGAACTGAGGCTCGCGCAGCTTGACGGAGATGATCGCGGCCAGGCCCTCGCGGATGTCGTCGCCGGAGAGGCGGTCCTTCTCGCTCTTGAGGATCTTCTTCTCGAGGCCGTAGCGGTTGACCGCGTTCGTCAGCGCCGCGCGGAAGCCCTCCTCGTGGGTGCCGCCCTCGTGGGTGTTGATGGTGTTCGCGAAAGTGTAGACCGATTCGCCGTAGGACTCGTTCCACTGCATCGCGATCTCGAGCGCCTGCTGGTCCTCCTCGGCCTGGAAGGAGACCACGGTGGGGTGGATCGCGTTCTTGGAGGCGTTGAGGTGGCGCACGAAGTCGGCGATGCCCTCGTCGTAGCGGAAGGTGACCTCCTTGACCCCTTCCTCCCCGTCGGCGCGGTCCTCCCGCTCGTCGCGCAGGTTGATGGAGAGGCCCTTGTTGAGGAAGGCCATCTCCTGGAGTCGCCGGTAGACCGTCTTGTAGTCGAACTCGAGGGTCTCGAAGACGTCCCCGTCGGGCCAGAAGCTGACGATCGTACCCGTCTCGGCGGCCTCCTCGCCCTTCTCCAGAGGGCCCGGCTGCGCGTTCTTGTAGTGCTGGCGCCACACGTGGCCGTCGCGGCGGATCTCGACCGAGAGCTCGGTCGAGAGGGCGTTGACCACCGAGACGCCGACGCCGTGGAGTCCGCCCGAGACCGCGTAGGACTGGGAGTCGAACTTGCCGCCCGCGTGGAGGACGGTGAGGGCCACCTCGACGCCCGGCTTCTTCAGCTTCGGGTGGAGGTCCACGGGGAATCCGCGTCCGTTGTCGGTGACGCGGATGCCGCCGTCAGCGAGCAGGGCCACTTCGATGTCGGTGCAGAAGCCCGCGAGCGCCTCGTCGACGGAGTTGTCGACCACCTCCCAGATGAGGTGGTGCAGGCCCCGCTCGCCGGTCGAGCCGATGTACATGCCCGGGCGCTTCCTGACCGCCTCGAGGCCTTCGAGGACCGTCAGCGAACTGGCGCTGTACTCGTCCTGCTTCTTCGCCGCCACCGGCAACTCCTTCTGTCGTCGTTCACGGTCAGTGAGAAAGCTAATCCCTGGGTGTGACACGTCCGGGGGTCCCTCCGCTGGTGGGCCGCGGTCCCAGGGCGCAAAGGCGCGCCTCGCGGGAGTCACCGGGGTGGACGGCCCGGAGCGCGCTCGC
>Ga0079224_100014806_pt1 | contig 10903 bp, 13 predicted proteins | sample Stecom2015_FD_80414 | JGI IMG/M metagenome (GOLD analysis project Ga0079224, IMG submission 80414) | Agricultural soil microbial communities from Utah to study Nitrogen management - Steer compost 2015 | ecosystem: Environmental > Terrestrial > Soil > Agricultural land | place: USA: Utah...
GTTCGAGAGCGCGCTCCTCTCGGCGCTCGAGGCCGTGCGCGCCCCGGTCGCGTTGCCGTCGCGATGAGCACGCCGGCGATCGACGTCCGCTCCGTCGTCAAGCGCTACGGGACCTTCGAGGCGCTGCGCGGCGTCTCGCTCACGATCGAGCAGGGCGAGTTCTTCGGCCTGCTCGGTCCGAACGGCGCCGGCAAGACCTCGCTGATCTCGATCGTCGCCGGGCTGAGCCGCGCCACCAGCGGCACAGCCGAGGTGATGGGCCACGACGTCGTCGCCGATTTTCGCGCCGCGCGCCGCGCGCTCGGCGTCGTCCCGCAGGAGCTCGTCTTCGATCCGTTCTTCACGGTGCGCGAGACGCTCGAGATCACCTCGGGCTACTACGGCGTGCGCGGCAACGACGCCTGGATCGACGAGATCCTCGAGAACCTCGACCTGCATTCGAAGGCCGACGAGAACATGCGCGCGCTCTCCGGCGGCATGAAGCGGCGCGTGCTCGTCGCGCAGGCGCTCGTGCACCGGCCGCCGGTGATCGTGCTCGACGAGCCCACCGCCGGCGTCGACGTCGAGCTGCGCCAGGCGTTGTGGACCTTCGTGCGCCGCCTGAACCGCGACGGCCACACGATCGTGCTCACGACGCACTACCTCGAGGAGGCCGAGGAGCTGTGCACGCGCGTCGCGATGCTCAAGCAGGGCGCGATCGTCGCACTCGACCGCACCGAATCGCTGCTGCGACGCTTCTCGGGCACGCGGCTGCAGCTGCGCCTGTCGGGCGCGCCGCTGCCGGCCGAGCTCGCCGCGCTGCGCGTGGCCGACCCGTCCCGCGCCGAGCGCGCGGGCGTCGAGACGCTGCGCATCGACCGCTACGCCGACATTGAGGGCATTCTCGCGCGCCTGCGCGAGGCGGGATGCACGATCGACGAGATGGAGCTGCAGCGCACCGATCTCGAAGAGGTGTTCGTGCAGCTGATGAAGGAGACCCGCTGAATGGAACCCGAGAGCGCCGACGAGGTGGCGGGCGTCGCGCGCCGCTCGGCGAGCGGCTTCGCGTGGCGCGGCTTCTTCACGCTGTTCCGCAAGGAGCTGCTGCGCTTCTACAAGGTGGGCTTCCAGACGATCGCCGCGCCGATCCTGACGTCGCTGCTGTACCTGCTGATCTTCTCGCACGTGCTCGAGGAGCGCGTCGCGGTCTACGGAACCGTCCCGTACACGGCCTTCCTGCTGCCCGGGCTGGTGATGATGTCGGTGCTGCAGAACTCGTTCGCCAACAGTTCGTCGTCGCTGATCCAGAGCAAGGTCACGGGCAACATCGTCTTCGTGCTGCTGCCGCCGCTGTCGCATCGCGAGATGTACGCGGCCTACGTGCTCGCGGCGATGGTGCGCGGGCTCGTCGTGGGCGCGGGCGTCTTCCTGGTCACCGCCTGGCTGGCGCGCCTGAGCTTCCACTCGCCGCTGTGGATCGTCGCCTTCGCGATCCTCGGCAGCGCGATTCTCGGTACAATGGGCCTCGTCGCCGGGATCTGGGCCGAGAAGTTCGATCAGATCGCAGCGTTCCAGAACTTCATCGTGATGCCCGCCACCTTCCTGTCGGGCGTCTTCTATTCGGTGAAGTCGCTGCCGCCGTTCTGGCAGACGCTGTCGCACCTGAACCCGTTCTTCTACATGGTCGACGGATTCCGCTACGGATTCTTCGGCGTTTCCGACATCGAGCCCGCCGTCAGCCTCGTCGTCGTCGCGTCCACGCTGGCTTTCACGTCGGCGCTCGCGCTGCGGCTGCTCGCCAGCGGATATCGGCTCCGACTCTGAGGCGCCGTCCGTTCGCCGCCGCCCCGTCCCGATTCAACCGCGTTTCGATCCGGATTTCGCCATGGTCACACCCGAGAATGTCCGCAGCTACATCGCCGCAGGCCTCGAATGCGAGCACCTGGAGGTCGACGGGGACGGCCGGCACTTCCAGGCGATCATCGTGTCGAAAGCCTTCGAGGGCAAGCGTCCGGTGCAGCGCCATCAGCTCGTCTACCGCGCGCTCGGCGACCGCATGCGCGAGGAAGTGCACGCGCTGTCGATGAACACGTTGACGCCGGAGGAGTGGGCCGCGCTGCAGTGAGGCGGCCGCCTGCGCTTCCGGCGAGCCGGGAGCGCGCATGCCATTCGCCCAGATGGACCAGCTGAGAATCGAAGGGGGCCGCCCGCTGCGTGGCGAGGTCGAGGTCTCCGGTGCCAAGAACGCGGCGCTGCCGATCCTGTGCGCGGCGCTGCTGGCGGCCGACACCGTCGAGCTCTCCCGGGTGCCGCACCTGCACGACGTCGCGACCACGCTGCGCCTGCTCGAGCGGCTCGGCGCCGTCGCCGAGCGCGCCGGGGGGTCGGTCCGAGTCGACGCCTCGCACGTCGACTCGGTCGAGGCGCCCTACGAGCTCGTCAAGACGATGCGCGCGTCGATCCTCGTGCTCGGCCCGCTGTTGGCGCGCTTCGGCGAGGCGCGCGTCTCGCTGCCCGGCGGCTGCGCGATCGGCCAGCGCCCGGTCGACCAGCACCTCAAGGGGCTGCAGGCGATGGGCGCGCAGATCGCGATCGAGCACGGCTACGTCGTCGCGCGCGCCGGCAGGCTGAAGGGTGCGCGCATCGTCACCGACATGGTCACCGTCACCGGAACCGAGAACCTGATGATGGCGGCCACGCTCGCCGACGGCGAGACGGTGATCGAGAACGCCGCGCGCGAGCCCGAGATCGTCGATCTCGCCGAGGCGCTCGTCGCGATGGGCGCGCGCATCGACGGCGCCGGGACCGACCGTGTCGTCGTGCACGGCGTCGAGCGGCTGCACGGCGCGTCGCACTGCGTGATGCCCGATCGCATCGAGGCGGGCACCTTCCTATGCGCGGTCGCCGCCACCGGCGGCGAGATCGTGCTGCACGGCGCGCGTGCGCAGACGATGGACGCCACGCTCGAGAAGCTGCGCGAGGCGGGCGCGCGCATCGACTGCAACGAGGACACGGTCCGGCTGCGCATGGCGCAGCGTCCTCGTGCGGTGCACGTGCGCACCGCACCCTATCCGGCCTTCGCCACCGACATGCAGGCGCAGTTCATGGCGATGAACTGCATCGCGCAGGGCATCGGCGTCGTCACCGAGACGATCTTCGAGAATCGCTTCATGCACGTGCTCGAGCTGCAGCGGCTCGGCGCCGACGTCGTCATCGAGGGCAACACCGCGGTCGTTCGCGGCGTGCCCGCGCTGTCGGGCGCGCGCGTGATGGCCACCGACCTGCGCGCCTCGGCCGGCCTCGTCATCGCCGGACTCGTCGCCGAAGGCGAGACGGTCGTCGACCGCATCTACCATCTCGACCGCGGCTACGAGCGAATGGAGGACCGGCTGCAGGCGCTCGGCGCGCGCATCGCGCGCATCGACGACCGGCAGGCGCCCGCGCCCGCCGCGACCGCACCGGCACCGGCGGCCGCGCCTGTGCCGGCCGCCGCGGCGCTGTCCACCGGAGTCGCGCGATGATCACGCTCGCGCTGTCGAAGGGACGCATCTTCGACGACACCGCGCCGCTGCTCGAGGCCGCCGGAATTCCGCCCAAGGTCGCCGTGAACGGATCGCGCAAGCTGATCCTGCCCACCACCGACCCCGAGCTGCGCCTGATCATCGTGCGCGCGTCCGACGTTCCGACGTACGTGCAGTACGGCGCCGCCGACCTCGGCGTCGCCGGCAAGGACGTCCTGCTCGAGCACGGGGGAGAGGGCCTGTACCAGCCGGTCGATCTCGGCATCGCGCGCTGCCGGCTCTCGGTGGCCACGCGCGAGGGCTTCGACTACGCACGCGCGGTGCGGCGCGGCGCGCGGCTGCGGGTCGCCACGAAGTACGTGAAGACCGCACGCGAGCATTTCGCCGCCAAGGGCGTGCACGTCGATCCGATCAAGCTGTACGGCTCGATGGAGCTGGCTCCGCTGGTCGGTCTCGCCGATGCGATCGTCGACCTGGTCAGCACCGGCGGCACGCTGCGCGCGAACCAGCTCGTCGAGGTCGAGGAGATCATGCCGATCTCGGCGCGACTCATCGTCAACCAGGCGGCGCTGAAGACGCGCGCCGCCAAGCTCGAGCCGCTGCTCGACGCGCTCGCGCGCGCGGCGCGCCGTTCGGCCGAAGCCGCGGGCGAGGGCGACGCGTCGCCATGACCGTCCGGCTGCCCGCACGGCTCGACAGTCGAGCCCCCGATTTCGCCGCGCGCCTGGCCGCGCTGCTCGCCTACGAGCCCTCGCAGGACGAGGCGATCGAGCAGACGGTCGCGCGCATCGTCGCCGACGTTCGCGCGCGCGGCGACGAGGCAGTGCTCGAATACACGCGGCGCTTCGACCGTATCGACGCGGCGTCGGTGCGGGCGCTCGAGCTGCCGCGCGACGAGCTGCGCCGTGCGCTCGATTCGCTCGCGCATGCCGACCGCGACGCGCTGCAGGCCGCCGCCGAGCGCGTGCGCCGCTATCACGAGCACCAGCGCGCCGGGTCGTGGTCGTACGTCGAGGAAGACGGCACGCGCCTGGGCCAGCGTATCGGTCCGCTCGACCGCGTCGGCCTGTACGTGCCCGGCGGCAAGGCCGCATATCCGTCCTCGGTGCTGATGAACGCGCTGCCGGCGCGCGTGGCCGGCGTGGGCGAGCTCGTGATGGTCGTTCCCACGCCCGACGGCGTGCGCAATCCGATGGTGCTCGCGGCCGCGTGCGTGGCCGAAGTCGATCGCGTCTTCACGATCGGTGGTGCGCAGGCGATCGCCGCGCTCGCCTGGGGCACCGACACCGTGCCGGCGGTCGACAAGATCGTCGGACCGGGGAACGCGTACGTGGCCGAGGCCAAGCGGCGCGTGTTCGGCACGGTGGGCATCGACATGATCGCCGGGCCGTCGGAGATCCTCGTCGTCTGCGACGGCAGCACCGATCCCGACTGGATCGCGATGGACCTGTTCTCGCAGGCCGAGCACGACGAGATGGCGCAGGCGATCCTGCTCACGCCCGACGCGGCCTTCGCCGACCGGGTCGCCGAGTCGATCGCGCGCCTGCTGCCGACGTTGCCGCGCCGCGAGATCATCGAGCGCTCGCTCGCCGACCGCGGCGCGATCGTCGTCGTGCGCAGCATGGAGGAGGCTTGCGAGATCGCCAGCTCGATCGCGGCCGAGCACGTCGAGATCTCGGCGCGCGACGCCGCGCGGTGGGTCGACCGCATCCGTCACGCGGGCGCGATCTTCCTCGGCCCCTGGACCTCCGAATCGATCGGCGACTATTGCGCGGGGCCGAACCACGTGCTGCCGACGATGCGCACCGCGCGCTTCTCGTCGCCGCTGGGTGTCTACGATTTCCAGAAGCGCACGAGCCTGATCGAGGCTTCGCGCGAGGGCGCGCGCACGCTCGGTGCGATCGCCGCGACGCTCGCGCGCGCCGAGGGGCTCGAGGCGCACGCCCGCAGCGCGCGGATGCGCGTCGATGCGCCCGAGGACGCTGCGGCCGCGCCCACGGCGGCGCCCGCACCGGACGGATCGGCGTTGGCGCTCGAGCCCATCCGACCGGAAGTGGTCGCGATGAGCGGCTACAAGGTCCTGGATTCGACGGGCATGATCAAGCTCGACGCGATGGAGAATCCGTACCGCCTGCCGCCGGAGCTGCGACGCGCGCTCGGCGAGCGCCTGGCGGAGGTGCCGATCAACCGGTATCCGGTTCCCGGCCACGCCGAGCTCGCGCAGGCGATCCGGGCGCGCTTCGGCGTTCCGCACGACGCCGGCCTCGTGCTCGGCAACGGCTCCGACGAGCTGATCTCGATGCTCGCCGTCGCCACCGCGCGTGCGGGCGCCGTGCATCTCGCGCCGCAGCCCTCGTTCGTGATGTACGAGATGTCGGCCCGCCTGGCCGGCAGCCGTTTCGTCGGCGTGCCGCTGCGCGCCGATTTCTCGCTCGACGTCGACGCGATGCTCGCCGCGATCGCGCAGCATCGCCCGGCCGTCGTCTGGCTCGCGTACCCGAACAACCCCACCGGCAACGCCTTCGCGCCCGAGGCGATCGAGGCGGTGCTCGCGGCGGCGCCCGGCCTCGTCGTCGTCGACGAGGCCTACCAGCCCTTCGCGCAGGACACCTGGATGCCGCGGCTCGGCGAGCACGACCGCCTGGTCGTGCTGCGCACGGTCTCCAAGCTCGGCCTGGCCGGACTGCGCCTCGGTTATCTTGCGGCGGCGCCGCGCTGGACCGAGCAGCTCGAGAAGGTGCGTCCGCCGTACAACGTCAACGCGCTCACCGACGCGGCGGCCCGCTTCGCGCTCGAGCATCTCGACGTGCTCGACGAGCAGGCCGCGCGCATCCGGGTCGGCCGCGACCGGCTCGCGCGGCGGCTGCGCGAGCTGCCCGGCATCGAGGTCTTCCCCTCCAGTGCGAATTTCGTGCTCGTACGCGTGGCCGACAGCGAGCGCACCGAGCGCGGCTTGCGCAGCCGCGGGCTGCTGGTCAAGGACGTCGGTAGAATGCACGATCTGCTGCGCAACTGCCTGCGGCTGACGGTCGGAACCGAGGAGGAGAACGACCTGCTGTTCGAGGCGCTGCGCGAAACGCTCTGAACCTCGCGCGTCCCGACGCGCCGATCTCCTCCGGAACCCTATGCGCAGCGCCGAAGTCAGCCGCAATACCGCCGAGACCCGCGTGCGGGTCTTCGTCAATCTCGACGGCACCGGCGAGCGCAAGCTCGCCAGCGGCGTGCCGTTCCTCGACCACATGCTCGACCAGATCGCGCGTCACGGACTCGTCGATCTGGAGGTCGAGTGCGAAGGCGACCTGCACATCGACGCGCACCACACGGTCGAGGACATCGGCATCACGCTCGGCCAGGCGGTCGCGCGCGCGATCGGCGACAAGAAGGGCATCCGTCGCTACGGCCATGCCTACGTTCCGCTCGACGAGGCGCTCACGCGCGTCGTCATCGATTTCTCCGGACGTCCCGGGCTGGAGTGGAACGTGCCGTTCACGCGCGCGCTCATCGGCAGCTTCGACGTCGACCTCGCCGCCGAGTTCTTCCGCGGCTTCGTCAATCACGCGCAGGTCACGCTGCACGTCGACAACCTGCGCGGACAGAACGCGCATCACCAGTGCGAGACCGTCTTCAAGGCCTTCGCGCGCGCACTGCGCACGGCGGTCGAGCGCGACGAGCGCGTCGCCGGCCGCATCCCTTCCACGAAGGAGGCGCTCTGACCGGCGCCCTTTCGCTGCGCTGCGGATGAGCTCGATCGCCGTCGTCGACTATGGGATGGGCAACCTGCGCTCGGTCGCGCGGGCGCTCGAGCACGTGGCGCCGAAGGCGCGCGTCGTCGTCACGTCGAGCGCCGCCGAGATCGATGCCGCGCAGCGCGTCGTCTTCCCGGGGCAGGGCGCGATGCCCGACTGCATGCGCGAGCTCGACCGCGCGGGCCTGCGCGAAGCGGTGCTGCGCGCCACGCGCGACAAGCCGCTGTTCGGCGTGTGCGTGGGCGAACAGATGCTGTTCGAGCACAGCGAAGAGGGCGACACGCCCGGCCTGGGGGTGCTGCCGGGCGAGGTCCGCCGTCTGGCGTCGCGCGCTGCGGACGGCGCTCGCCTGAAGGTTCCGCACATGGGGTGGAACCGCGTGCTGCAGACGCGCGCGCATGCGTTGTGGGCCGGCGTGCCCGACGGCGCGTACTTCTATTTCGTGCACAGCTATCGCGTCGTGCCCGCCCGTGCGGAGTTGAGCGTCGGCGAGACCGAATACGGGGTTCGCTTTACCTGTGCAGTTGCGCGGGATAACATTTTCGCGACCCAGTTTCACCCGGAGAAGAGCGCCGGCAACGGCCTGAAGCTCTACGAGAATTTCGTCCGCTGGCAGCCCTGACCCCCATTGCGCCCCCGCGTGCGGCTGCCGTTCTTCACCCTCAGTCCGTCCACCCCTCCGAGATGTTGCTGATCCCCGCCATCGACCTGAAGGACGGCCGTTGCGTACGGCTGAAGCAGGGCGACATGAACGATGAGACCGTCTTCTCCGACGACCCCGAGGGGGTCGCGCGTCAATGGATCGAGCAGGGGGCGCGGCGCCTGCATCTGGTCGACCTGAACGGGGCGGTTGCCGGCAGGCCGCGCAACGAAGGCGCGATCCGTGCGATCGTCGACGCCGTCGGCAGCACGATTCCCGTGCAGGTCGGCGGGGGTATCCGCGATCTCGACACCATCGAGCGCTATCTCGACGACGGGGTCAGCTACGTGATCATCGGCACCGCCGCGGTGAAGAACCCCGGTTTCCTGCACGACGCGTGCAGCGCGTTCCCGGGGCAGATCATCGTCGGGCTCGATGCGCGCGACGGCAAGGTCGCCACCGACGGCTGGAGCAAGCTCACCGGCCACGACGCGCTCGACCTCGGCCGCAAGTTCGAGGGCTACGGAGTCGAGGCGGTCATCTACACCGACATCGGTCGCGACGGCATGCTCACGGGCGTGAACATCGAGGCCACGCTGCGGCTGGCGCGCGGGCTTCGGGTGCCGGTCATCGCCTCGGGCGGCTTCGCCAGCCTGGAAGACGTCGAGCGTCTGTGCGAGATCGAGGACGAAGGCGTCGAGGGCGTGATTCTCGGGCGTGCCCTGTACGAGGGGAAGATCGATTTCCGCGAGGCGCAGGAACGTGCCGACGAACTCGGCGGCTGAACGCGGCAAGGCCGCGGGCAACGGCGTCGCCGAGGCCTCGTCGTCGCAGAGCCGCGTCCCGGATCGCCCCGTGCTCACCAAGCGCATCATTCCGTGCCTCGACGTCACCGCCGGGCGCGTCGTCAAGGGGGTGAACTTCGTCGCGCTTCGCGACGCGGGAGACCCGGTCGAGATCGCGCGCCGCTACGACCAGCAGGGCGCCGACGAGATCACTTTTCTCGACATCACGGCGTCCAGTGACGAGCGCGACCTCATCCTGCAGGTCATCGAGTCGGTCGCTGCGCAGGTGTTCATTCCGCTCACCGTCGGCGGCGGCGTGCGCTCGGTCGAGGACGTCCGCCGCCTGCTCAACGCGGGCGCCGACAAGACGTCGATCAACACCGCCGGCGTGCAGAACCCGCGCCTGATCGCCGATGCGGCGTCGCGCTACGGCTCGCAGTGCATCGTCTGCGCGATCGACGCGAAGGCGAAGCCGGGCGGCGGCTGGGAGGTGTACACGCACGGCGGGCGCCGGGCCACCGGACGCGACGCGGTCGAGTGGGCGTGCGAGGTCGAGCGGCTGGGCGCGGGCGAGATCCTGCTCACCAGCATGGACCGCGACGGCACGCGCGAAGGCTTCGATCTCGCGCTCACGCGCGCCGTCTCCGACGCGGTCGGCATCCCGGTGATCGCGTCGGGCGGCGTCGGCAACCTGCAGCACCTCGCCGACGGAATCATCGAGGGGGGTGCCGACGCGGTGCTGGCGGCGAGCATCTTCCATTTCGGCGAGTACACGATCCGCCAGGCGAAGCTGCATCTCGCCGCATGCGGCATCCCGGTGCGCCTCGACGAACCGGGCGTCGCCTTGCCGGATTCGCCCCGATGAACGCCGCGGCAGCGCAGGGCGACCCGGGCTGGCTCGACGCGGTCCGCTGGAACGACGACGGACTGGTCGCGGCGGTCGCGCAGGATGCGGGCACCGGCGAGGTGCTGATGCTGGCGTGGATGAACCGTGAATCGCTCGCGGAGACGGCCGCTTCCGGGCGCGCCGTCTACTGGTCGCGTTCGCGTGGCCGGCTGTGGCGCAAGGGCGAGGCGTCGGGCCACGTGCAGCACGTGCGCGAGATCCGCGTCGACTGCGACGGCGACGCGGTGTTGCTGAAGGTCGAGCAGCAGGGCGGGATCGCCTGCCACACCGGTCGTCGATCGTGCTTCTTCCGTCGCCTGGAAGGCGCGCAATGGCGCGAGGTCGACCCGGTGCTGAAGGATCCGCGCGAGATCTACCGATGACGGCGCCGTCGCAGCAGCGGCCGCAGGCGGCGGCCCCGCAGGCAGCCGCGCACGACGACGCCGGCGCCCGGGCCTCGGGCGACGTGCTCGCGCGAATCGCCGCGGTCGTCGCTTCGCGGCGCGGCGCCGACCCCGATACGTCCTATGTCGCGCGGCTGTTCGCGAAGGGGCCCGACGCCGTGCTCAAGAAGATCGGCGAGGAGGCCACCGAGACGGTGATGGCCGCCAAGGACGGCGTCGCCGAGCGCATCGTGGCCGAAACGGCCGATCTCTGGTTTCATTGCATCGTGCTGCTGGCGCAGCACGGGCTGTCGCCCGCCGACGTGCTCGACGAGCTCGCGCGCCGCGAAGGCCTGTCCGGGCTCGAGGAAAAGGCGCGCCGCCCACGGGCCGGCGGCGGCACGCACGAACGAGAGGGGAAATGAGCACCGACGACACCGCGGCGTCGGGCGCGCATCGCGCCGACTGCCTGTTCTGCCGGATCGCACGCGGCGAGATCCCGTCGCGCAAGGTCTACGAGGACGACGAGGTCTTCGCCTTCCACGACATCCAGCCGAAGGCACCGGTCCACTTCCTGATCGTGCCGAAGGCGCATTTCGACAATCTGTACGACGCGGGCCTCGAGCAACGGGCGTTGCTCGGGAAGATCTTCGGCCTGTGCGGCCGGCTCGCCCGCGAGCAGGGCGCGAACGACGGATTCCGCGTCGTCGTGAACAACGGCCGGGTGGGACACCAGGAGGTGTATCATCTTCACGTACACGTATTGGGCGGCGCCGAGCCATTGGGTTCGGCCATGAACCGCCGCTGACAGGAGTTCGCGATGGGGACCATGAGCATCTGGCACTGGCTGATCGTGCTGGTGATCATCCTGCTGGTCTTCGGTACGAAGAAGCTGCGCAACATCGGCGCCGATCTCGGCGGTGCGGTGCGCGGGTTCAAGGAAGGTGTGCGCGAAGGTACCGA
>Ga0079224_100014808_pt1 | contig 10903 bp, 8 predicted proteins | sample Stecom2015_FD_80414 | JGI IMG/M metagenome (GOLD analysis project Ga0079224, IMG submission 80414) | Agricultural soil microbial communities from Utah to study Nitrogen management - Steer compost 2015 | ecosystem: Environmental > Terrestrial > Soil > Agricultural land | place: USA: Utah...
GCGCAGCGCCGGCCGGAGCCACAATGGGGCAGGCTTCAGCAACCGGATGCTGGATGCCACGGTTGCGTTGATGAACGCGAAGTAAGCAACTTCGACGCGTCCGACCTGCACCCCGTTCGTTGCACTTGGCGGCCGATCCTCACACGGGCGCCGGGTGTGCGAGCGGGGTTTGCATGATGTGACGCCGCACGCGGGTGACGGGCGGCGACGGAGAGCATGGAAGCGAAACGATCATGCCGATATTGAAAATGACCGATCTCGATCTGCGAGACAAGCGGGTGCTCGTGCGCGCGGATCTCAACGTGCCGCAGGACGACAGCGGCGCGATTAGCGACGACACGCGCATCCGCGCCTCGCTGCCGGCGATCCGGCACGCCTTGAAGGCCGGCGCCCGCCTGATGGTGACCTCCCATCTGGGCCGACCGAAGGAAGGCGAGTACAAGCCGGCCGATTCGCTGGCCCCGGTCGCGCAACGTCTCTCCGAACTGTTGGGCGTCTCAGTGCCGCTCAAGCAGAACTGGCTGGATGCGGGCGAGGCGGCGCCGGCGGCGGGCGAAGTCGTGCTGCTGGAAAACTGCCGGCTCAACAAGGGCGAGAAGAAGAACGACGAAGCGTTGGCACAGCGCATTGCGGCATTGTGCGATGTGTATGTCAACGACGCGTTCGGCACAGCGCATCGCGCCGAAGCGACCACCCACGGGGTTGCCAAATACGCGCCGGTCGCCTGCGCCGGCCCGCTCATGGCGGCCGAGATCGAAGCGCTCACCAAAGCGCTGCGCGATCCCGCGCGGCCGCTGGTGGCGATCGTCGGCGGCGCGAAGGTCTCCACCAAGCTCACCATTCTCGCTGCGTTGGCGGAGAAGGTCGATCAACTGATCGTAGGCGGCGGCATTGCCAACACCTTCATGCTCGCCGCGGGTCTGCCCATCGGCAAGTCGTTGGCCGAACCGGACCTGGTGGACGAAGCGCGCAAGATTATCGAGATGCTGCGCGCGAAGGGCGGCGATGTGCCGATTCCCGTCGATGTTGTGTGCGCAAAAACGTTTGCAGCCGATGCAGCGGCAGAGGTGAAAGCCAGCGAGGCGGTCGCCGCGGACGACCTGATTCTGGACATCGGGCCCAAAACCGCAGCCGCTTGGGCGGAAATTCTCGCCAAAGCAGGCACAATTGTTTGGAACGGGCCGGTCGGCGTGTTTGAATTCCCGCAGTTCGGCGAAGGCACCAAGGTATTGGCTCAGGCCATTGCCGGCAGCAAGGCATTCTCGCTGGCCGGCGGTGGCGACACTCTGGCAGCGATCGCGAAATTCGGTGTCACCGACCGCATTTCCTATATCTCCACCGGAGGCGGCGCGTTCCTGGAATTTCTCGAAGGCAAGAAATTGCCGGCGATCGAAATCCTGGAACAGCGGGCCGCTGCACAGGCCTAAGAGGACGGAATGACCGGCGCCAGCTCACTCGGGGACGGTGCGCGTCGTTGCGAATCCGGATGATTATTTAAAGAAGATTGATCGAAAAGACATGCTTTCTCAGCAAAACAACTATCCCTTCGGGTCGGACAAGCCGCGCAGTACCAAGATCGTGGCGACTTTGGGCCCCGCATCCAGCGACGTCGACACTCTCGAGCGCATGTTCCGCGCCGGCGTCGACGTGGTGCGGATGAACTTCTCCCACGGCACCGCCGAAGACCATCTCAAGCGCGCCGAAACGGTGCGCGAAGCATGCCGTCGCTCAGGCCGCACGGTCGGCATCATGGCCGACTTGCAGGGCCCGAAAATCCGGGTGGGCAAATTCAAGGATGGCCGCGTCACCCTGCAGGCCGGCCAGACGTTCATTCTCGATTCGAACTGCGAACTGGGCGACGAGACCCGCTCGGGCCTCGATTACAAGGAACTGCCCCGCGATGTGCAGCCCGGCGATGTGCTCCTGCTCGACGACGGCAAGATCGTGTTCGACGTGGAGAAGGTCGAGGGCGTCGAAATCCATTCGCGCGTGCGCCATGGCGGCGTGCTGTCGAACAACAAGGGCATCAACCGCGTGGGCGGTGGCCTGACGGCGCCGACGTTGACCGCCAAGGACATCGAAGACATCCACATCGCCGCACAAATCCGCGCGGACTATCTCGCGGTGTCGTTCCCCAAGTGCGGCAAGGACATGTATACCGCGCGCGAAATGCTGCGCGCCGCGGGCGGCGAGGCGCTGCTGATCGCCAAGATCGAACGGGCGGAAGCGGTGGAACTGGCGGCGTTCGAGGATATTCTGTCCGGCTCGGACGGCATCATGGTGGCGCGCGGCGACCTCGCGGTCGAAGTGGGCGATGCGGCCGTGCCGGCGCTGCAGAAGCGCATGATCCAACTGGCGCGCGAACGCAATAAGCTGACCATCACCGCGACCCAGATGATGGAATCGATGATCCACAGCCCGGTGCCGACGCGCGCCGAAGTGTCCGACGTGGCCAACGCCGTGCTCGACGGTACGGACGCGGTAATGACCTCCGCCGAGACGGCGGCCGGCAAGTATCCGGTGGAAACCATCGCCGCGATGAGCCGCATCTGCATGGAGGCGGAGAAATCGACCCGCGTCATGCTGGATCGGGATTTTCTGGACCGCGTCTTCACCCGCGTCGATCAGTCCATCGCCATGGCCGCCGTGTTCACCGCCTATCACCTGAAGGTGAAGGCTATTGCGGCGTTGACGCAATCGGGCTCCACAGCGCTGTGGATGTCGCGCCTCAACGTGGGCGTGCCGATCTACGCGCTGACCTCGGAGACCACGACGCGCTATCGGGTCAGCCTGTTCCGCGATGTCTGCCCGTTGACGGTCAACTACCAGGGGCATGACCGCGAGGCGTTGCTGAAAGAGGCCGAGGAAGTGCTGGTGCAGAACAGCGTGGTGGAGAAGGGTGACCTGATCGTCATCACCTTCGGCGAGCCGATCGGCAAGTCGGGCGGCACCAACACGATGAAAATCGTGCGTGTGGGCGAGCAGCGCGCGCCCTGAGTGCAAATATTCGTCAGACCAAAACGCCTCGCAATGCGAGGCGTTTTCGTTTTTGCCGCGCGAAGCGCGTTTGTTGAGCGCCTCAGCTGCGCAGCTTGACGATGACCAGCACCACCAGTGCGGCGGCCAGTACGGCCAGGTAGATATCCAGCCAGGACATATTCCTCCCTCCCTCGCGTTATGCGTCGCGGCAGCCCGGGCGCTGCGCGGCGGCGACGCCTTATGTCGGCATGCGCCCGCTACTTTAACGCAGCTTGGCGCGGATCGCTGTGGTTTGAGCGCTGGACGCATGATTCTTGCTCGGTGCCGGCGCGACAAGGGCGCGCCGCTACAGCGAGTCGAGGGATCGAGTAAAATTACCGCTTTTCGCGCACCCTGTTGCCATTCGCTTCGATGCCGCGCTTCGCGGGTCGGGGCGCCACATCGATAGGAACACAAGGGGCGCGCCCCTTGTCCGGATTTTCTTTAGGAGTCGCATCATGAGCCAATCACTCGCAGCCGTGGCCCAAGCCATGGTCGCTCACGGCAAGGGCATACTGGCCGCCGATGAATCGTCGGGCACGATCGAAAAACGCTTCAAAACCATCAATCTGGAAAGCACGGAAGAGCATCGCCGCGCCTACCGGGATCTGCTGTTCAGCGCCAAGGGCGTGGGTGAATACATTTCCGGCGTCATCCTGTTCGACGAGACGCTGCGGCAGAAATCGGCCGACGGCACGCCCTTCGCCGAACTGCTCACCCGCAACGGCATGATTCCGGGCATCAAGGTCGATGCCGGCGCCAAGCCGATGGCGCTGTGCCCCGGGGAGACCATCACCGAAGGTCTGGACGGTCTGGCCAAGCGCTGCCAGGAGTACGTCAAACTCGGCGCGAAGTTCGCCAAGTGGCGCGCGGTCATCGACATCGGCGAAGGCATTCCCAGCACTGCCGCGATCATCGCCAATGCGCATGCGCTGGCCCGCTACGCTGCCATCTGCCAGGAGAACGGCCTGGTCCCGATCGTCGAGCCGGAGGTGCTGATGGACGGCGCGCATACCATCGACCGCTGCGAGGAAGTGACGCTGGCGGTGCTGCATGAGGTGTTCGATGCGCTCGTCAGTCAGCGCGTGGTGTTCGAAGACATGGTGCTGAAACCCAACATGGTGGTTTCCGGCAAGAAATGTCCGCAGCAGGCGGGTCCGCAGGAAGTGGCGGAGCGCACGCTGCAGACGCTCAAGCGCACCGTGCCGGCCGCCGTGCCGGGCATCGCGTTCCTGTCCGGCGGGCAGAGCGATGAACTGGCGACCGAGCATCTGAGCATCATGAACCAGCTCGGCGGCGGCCCCTGGGCCCTGACCTTCTCCTACGGCCGGGCGCTTCAAGCCGCTGCGCTCAAGGCCTGGAGCGGCAATCCGGCCAACGTCGCTGCCGCGCAGGCGGCGCTGCTGCATCGGGCACGCATGAACAGCCTCGCCGCCAAAGGCGAGTACAAGCCCGAACTGGAGCGCCAGGCGGCTTGATCCCGAAGGGTGCGGGCGGATCACGCCCGCACCCCTGTCCTTTCAGACGAACGCCCACCCACTCACGTCAATGGCCGCACTGCTGCAATCCGATATCAAGAGCCTGCAATTCCTTCATCGCGGCAAGGTGCGCGATCTTTATGCCGTGGGCGAGGACAAGCTGCTCGTCATCCAGACCGATCGCCTGTCCGCCTTCGATGTGATCCTGCCGCAGCCCATTCCCGGCAAGGGACAGGTGCTGACGGCGATGTCGAACTTCTGGTTCAAGCAACTCGCCGACATCATTCCCAATCACATGACGGACATCGATCCGCTCTCCGTCGTCACGCCCGAGGAGCGCGACCAGGTGGCGGGGCGGGCGATCGTCGTGCGCCGGCTCAAGCCGCTCAAGGTCGAGGCGGTGGCGCGGGGCTATCTGATCGGCTCCGGCTGGAAGGACTATGTGCGGACCGGCAAGCTGTGCGGCATCGCGCTGCCGGCCGGGTTGCGCGAGGCCGAGCGTCTGCCCGAACCCCTGTTCACGCCTTCCACCAAGGCGGATGCCGGCCAGCACGACGAGAACATCAGCTACGAGGAAGCCGAGCGGATCATCGGTGCCGATTACGCCCGGCAGGTGCGCGACGCCACACTGGCGCTGTACAGCGCGGCGGCGGCCTATGCGGCGACCAAGGGCATCATCATCGCCGACACCAAGTTCGAATTCGGCACCGACGAGCAGGGTACAGTGCATCTGATGGACGAGGCGCTCACACCGGATTCGTCGCGATTCTGGGACGCCGCGCAGTATCAGGTCGGCATCAGTCCGCCTTCCTACGACAAGCAGATCGTGCGCAACTGGCTGGAGCAAAGCGGCTGGAACAAGCAGCCACCGGCGCCGCAGGTGCCGGAGGAAGTGCTGCTGCGCACGGCGGAGCGGTACAACGAAGTGCTGGAAAAGCTGACCGGCTCGAGGATCGCGTTGTGAGCGAACTGGAATCCGCCAACGCGCCCGAGACGACGACCACGGCGCCTCAGTCCGCGCCGCCTTCTACCATCGTCGAACCGAATGAGGAGGGTATTGCGCGCGCCGTCGCCGCCTTGCGGGCCGGCGAACTGGTCGCTTTCCCCACCGAGACGGTCTACGGCCTGGGGGCGGACGCAGCCAATGCCGAAGCGGTGCGTCGGATTTTCAAGCTCAAGGGCCGTCCGGCGGACCACCCCGTCATCGTGCATATCGGCGATGCGGCGCAACTGGACGACTACGCAAGTGAAGTGCCGCCCGAGGCGCGCCGCCTGGCCGAGCGCTTCTGGCCGGGTCCGCTGACGCTCATCCTCGAGCGCGCCGCACATGTCCCGGACATCGTCACGGGCGGCCAGGATACCGTCGGCCTGCGAGTGCCTGCGCATCCGGTGGCCCGCACGCTGCTGGAAGCCTTCGGTGGCGGAATCGCCGCGCCATCCGCGAACAAGTTCGGCCGCATCAGCCCCACTACCGCCGCGCATGTGGCCGCCGATTACGGTCAGCACGCGCCCCTGATTCTCGACGGCGAGGCGGCAAGTGTGGGGATAGAGTCGACCATCGTCGATCTGTCGGGCGAGACCCCGCGGCTGCTGCGTCCGGGGGCGATCACCGCGGCGCAACTGGCCGAGGTACTGGGTTCACCGCCCGCCGATCCCGATGCAGATGCGCCGCGCGCGCCGGGCAGCCTCGACAAGCATTACGCGCCCAAGGCGGCGCTACGCGTGGTCAAGCGCGTGGAGATGATCGAAATCCTTTCGACCAATCGCGGGCGGCGCGTTGCCGTGCTCGCGCTGGAAGTGAATGTGCCGCGCCTGGCGGCGCATCTGGTGCGCGTGGCCCCGGCGGTCGCCGCGCAGTATGCGCAATCGCTATATGCGAACCTGCGCGCACTGGATGCCACCGGCGCCGACCTCATTCTGGTCGAGCAGCCGCCCCAGACTGCCGCGTGGGCGGCGGTCAATGATCGCCTGAAGCGCGCGGCCAAGAGCGCCGAGGCGACTTAAGCCGCCAACCGGAAGGACTCCAGTTCCCAGAGGAAGCGGTCGCCGTTGCGGAGCCCACCGCCACCGCCGCCGCGTCTCCCACCGCCGCTCCGGTCGTAATATTCCTCGATGGTCTCCATCCGGGCAAAGGATCGCAGCGCCGGCACGTACCACTCCGTTTCATAGCGATACATGGTCCCGTACCAGAAGGACTTCTCGCCCAGATTGAGCGAGCGTCGCAGCACCAGGGCATGAAAGCTTTGACCGGCGACCTGTATGTCCTCCCATCCTTCGGCGTAAAGGCTGGCGGTCACGTAGTTGCGGATGCCGCCCGGGTCGTCGCGATCCAGGTAGAACGCATCGCGCCATTCCTTTCCAGCCACCAGCGGAAAATCGTATTCGCGAAACGGCGTTTGGCAGCGGCCGAACATCGGGCCATCCTCGGTAAAGGTGCCGGCCAATTGCAGGCCAGGCGCTTCGTAGCGGGCGTCATCGAGGATGTGGCCGTGTTCGTCCTGCGTGACGATGCGGATGCCGTTCTCTTCGACGGCCCGGACCTCGCGGGTCAGGGTGCCGCGCGGGAGGCCGTTGTATCCATCGGTCCGTTTATAGATCCAACGATCGCCAACCCGATACGTCGGTGCGGGGACTTCGGTGAGCTCGTAAACCCCCCGCGGAGCGGGGCGCATCGCGCACCCGGCGAGCGCCAGGGCGCCCGCGCTGACTAGAAAGCTTCTGCGATCCATTACGATTCTCCGATGGGAGGTTTGGGTTCCAATTCAGACCCTGCGCGGCAGAGAAGGTGCGAAGCCGGTCGAGCGAGCAATTGTGCCAAGCGAAGCGGGAAGGTAAAATCCGCGGCAGATATGGGGACGTAGCTCAGCTGGGAGAGCGTCGCGTTCGCAATGCGAAGGTCGGGAGTTCGATCCTCCTCGTCTCCACCAGTCATCCGAAGGGCCGGCGGTTGCCGGCCCTTCGTCCATCTACGGGCCGGCCAGCGACTGTCGACCCTGCGCTTGCATCCCGCATGCCGGAGGCGCCATGAATGCTTCGCCCACGCATGACCGATGGCGACGCCTGTGGCTGCTGTGCGGCTGGGTAATGATCGGCCTCGTCATTCTGTTCTCGCTGATTCCCGCGCCGCCGATATTGGATGTGTCGCAAGGCGACAAGCTGCTGCATCTCGGCGGTTATGCCCTGCTGATGGCGTGGTTCGCCCAAGTCTATCGCCGTCCCGGTTCACGCATGTGCGTGGCGCTGGGTCTGACCGCGCTCGGCATTACGCTCGAGGTGCTGCAGGGCATGACCGGCTGGCGCAGTTTCGAGTCGTCCGACATGGTGGCCAATACGGCGGGTGTGCTGCTCGGTTGGCTGCTTGCGCCGCCGCGCGGACCCGAGCTGTACCGCCGGGTGGCAGACCGAGACCGGCTGGCGGCAAACGCTCAATCCAGCGCGCGGTAAAAGTCTTCCACGAGACCGTTGAATGCTTCGGCCTGTTCGATATTGGACAAATGCGCTGCCGAGGCGATCACCGCCAGCCGCGAGCCTTCGATCGCTTCGTGGATCTCGCGTGCCATTTCGATCGGCGTGCCGCTGTCCTGATCGCCGACGATCACCAATGTGGGACAGCGCAGGCTGCGAAGCGCTTCGGTGAAATTCAGTTTCGCGATCGCCTGCCCGCAGCCGGCATAGCCTTCCACCGGCGTGGCGCGGATGGTGTCACCGATGCGCTGCATCACTTCCGGATGGGCGTCGCGGAAGGGTTTGGTGAACCAGCGTTCCAAGGTGGCGCTTACCACTGCTTCCATGCCCTGGTCGCGTACCGTCCGGATGCGCTCGGCCCAGACCGTTTCCACATCGGCGGGGTAACGGCTGCTGGTGTCGGCCAGCACGAGGCTGGCGACGCGCTGGGGATACGCAAGTGCGAACGCCTGGCCGATCATGCCGCCCATGGAAAGCCCGAGCCAATGCGCACGTTCGATGCCTAGCGCGTCGAACAGGGCCGCAGCGTCCGCCGCCAGCATGTCGAAACTGTACGGCCCCGGCGGCGCGTCGCTCGCGCCGTGGCCGCGCGTATCGTAACGCAGCACGGTGTAGCGCTGCGCGAGCTGCGCTGCCTGCGCGTCCCACATGCGATGGTCGCAGGCCAATGCATGGCTCATGACAATCCAGGGACCCTGCCCTTCGATCCTGTAGTGCAGGTCGATGCCGTTGGCGCGTACTTTGTTCATGCCACCTCCTTCGCGACGAACGAGGTCATTGTCGGCCACGCACCGCACTGCCACAAGACGCGGGGGTTATTCCTTGACGCGCGACAGACGGACTACGTCATGGACGCGGCGGACCGCTTTCATGACGCGTGCCAGATGCAGGCGGTTGCGCACCTGGATGGTGAACAGCATGGTGGTGTAGAGGCCGCGCTCTTCGTCCATGCTGACGTTGTCGATGTTCGAGCCCGCTTCGGCGATGGCCGCAGCCACCTTCGCCAGCACGCCGCGCTGGTTCGCCGCGACGACGCGCACGCACACGTCGAACAGCTTGCTCGGATCCGCCTCCCATTCGACGTCGAGCCACTTGTCCGGGTCGGTGCGCGACTTGGCCGCGACCGGGCAGTCGGTGGTGTGCACCACCAGACCCTGGCCCTTCTTGATGAAGCCCATGATCGGATCGCCGGGGATGGGTCGGCAGCATTTGCCGAACTGCACCGCGATCCCTTCGGAGCCGCGAATCACGATCGAGCCGGCCGGCTTCGTATCGGCAGTCTGGTCGGTCAGCGCCAACAATTGGCGCGCGACGATGGCGGCCAGTCGCTTGCCGAGTCCGATATCGGCCAGCACTTCTTCGCGCGACTTGGCGCCGCTTTCGCGCACCAGCCGTTCCCACTGCTCGCTGGCGATGTCGGCGAGGTCGGCATCCAGGCTGCGCAGCGTCTGATTGAGCAGTCGCTCGCCCAGCGACACCGATTCCTCGAACTGCACGGTCTTGAGGAAATGGCGGATCTGCGAGCGCGCCTTGCCGGTCTTCACATAGGACAGCCAGGCCGGATTCGGGTGCGCGTGCGCAGCGGTGATGATTTCCACGCGGTCGCCGTTGCGCAGTTCCGTACGCAGCGGCGCCAGTTCGTAATTGACCTTCGCGGCGACGCAGCGGTTGCCGATGTCGGTGTGCACGGCATAGGCGAAGTCCACGGGTGTCGCGCCGCGCGGCAGCGACATGATCTTGCCTGCGGGCGTGAAGACATAGACTTCGTCGGGAAAGAGGTCGACCTTGACGTGTTCGAGGAACTCGGCCGAGTCGCCACTGGCGCTCTGGATTTCCACCAGCGATTGCAGCCAGTTGTGGGTGCGGCGCTGCACCTCCGACGTCGCCGCTTCCTCTTCCTTGTACAGCCAGTGCGAGGCCACGCCGGTTTCCGCGATATGGTGCATTTCGCGGCTGCGGATCTGCACTTCCACGGGCGTACCGAACGGCCCGATCAACGCGGTATGCAGGGACTGATAGCCATTCGCCTTCGGGATGGCGATGTAATCCTTGAACTTGCCGGGCACCGGCTTGTACAGCGAATGCAGCGCGCCGAGCGCGAGATAGCACGACGGCACATCCTTCACCACCACGCGAAAGCCGTAGATGTCGAGCACCTCGGAAAAGGACAGCGACTTCTCCAGCATCTTCTTGTAGATGGAGTAGATCCCCTTTTCGCGGCCGGTGATCGATGCCTCGATGCCTTCGTCGGCCAGCTTCTTGGTGATCGCCTCCAGAATCTTGTTGACGACTTCACGGCGGTTTCCGCGCGCGGCCTTCACCGCCTTCGCGATGGTGCGGTAGCGCAGCGGATAGAGGTGCTTGAAGGACAGTTCCTGCAGTTCGCGATAAAGCGAATCCAGGCCGAGACGGCTGGCGATGGGCGCGTAGATTTCGATGGTCTCGCGCGCGATACGATGGCGCTTGTGCATGCCCACCGCGTCGAGGGTGCGCATGTTGTGCAGGCGGTCGGCCAGTTTGATCAGGATGACGCGTACGTCGCGCGCCATCGCGAGCATCATTTTGCGGAAGTTCTCCGCCTGCGCGTCCTTCTGGCTCTGGAATTCAATCTTGTCGAGCTTGGATACGCCGTCAACGAGTTCCGCTACGGCGGGTCCGAAACGTTCGCTGATATCGTCCTTCGAGACCTTGGTGTCCTCGACGACGTCGTGCAGCAGCGCCGCCATGAGGGTCTGCGGGTCGAGCTGCCACTCCGAAAGGATTTCAGCGACCGCGATGGGGTGGGAGATGTACGGTTCGCCGCTTTTGCGAAACTGCCCCTGATGCGCAGCGTCGCTGAAGCGGTAGGCTTCCTCGATGCGGGAGAGATCCGCCGGCTTGAGGTAGCCGGCGAGATTGAGCTTCAGTTCGTTCAGTGCCGGAACGGCGCTCATGTCCGCCCC
>Ga0079224_100014809_pt1 | contig 10903 bp, 9 predicted proteins | sample Stecom2015_FD_80414 | JGI IMG/M metagenome (GOLD analysis project Ga0079224, IMG submission 80414) | Agricultural soil microbial communities from Utah to study Nitrogen management - Steer compost 2015 | ecosystem: Environmental > Terrestrial > Soil > Agricultural land | place: USA: Utah...
GATTTCTCATTCACATATCCTCCCTGTCTAAACATCCTCATAAAAAGGATTATATCATATATGAAACGTGCATACGTTTGTATGTTCTTTCCAAGAAATGAAAAAAGCCCTCTAAAAAAGAGGACTTATGATTCATACATTTGCTTAAACATAAATTTAGTGGGCATAATACCCTCTACTCCTATTACTTACTTCTCATTTTCTCTACTTCAACTTCTGCATAGGAAGCGAAATGATAAGGGGTAGTCCCTTTGCCTTCTTGCTTTTTATCCTTTTTCGAAATCGGTTGTTTTCCTTTTTTCACATGCATGTCTCCTTTATGTGAGATTAATGTTATTGTTACCTGTCATGCATGCTTTATCCTCAGCTAGAGAGTATAGCTGTTATTTTAACCGTTTATTTTCGATGTGCGTATTCTTTGACCATTTGTTCGGTTACGAGCTTTCGTAACGGCACAATTCCTTTTTGGGCAAGTTTATTCATCTGAATTGTTACTTGATTGATTTTATCAACCGTGAATTCTTTATTTTGTTTCGCTAATGCCACAGCTTCATCAATATAAAATTCTCGCTGTTGCTCTAGGCCCACGAAAGTTTTTACAAGTTCGTGCTGGGAATTTGAATGTTTTGTAATTGCTTCATGTACGTTTGACATAGTTACTCCTCCGATGATTCCTTTTTCATTAACTTTACTATATGGGGCTTTGGTTCCCAGCAATTAAATTGATAAGCTGGCTTAGTATGATAACCTAAGCGTCCACATCTGTATATCATATTGCCGTCTATTCGCTCGGCAACAAAATGTACACAGGTTGCACACGCATGGTATTTGGATTTTGAATGTCCCAAAATCAATCACCCCATACGTTCATTATAATACTCGCTTATTGTACCATAAACATGTTCTAGACTTGCGATATCAATGTCCTCAGATAGAATCTTTGTGACTCCATCAAAATACTCTTCGATTTCCTGCAGTGCATTGTCTTGAAGTGTTTCCATCCCTTTCGTAAATTCTTGTTTATAAAAATCAACAAGGTTCGCTTTGTTTTCTTCAAGATAGAAGTCAATGGGTGCATCTAACAGACTTTCAAGTTCATCCTGCATTTGCTTTTTCTCGTTTTTCTCAAAAAATGTCTTTGGATTTTTAAACATTGCTAATGCCTTTTTATAACGGGAATGATCATCATTAACAAGTCCCGTCTTAAATTCAATCGTTTCGAAACTGAGCTCAGTAGACTCTGAAACACTCAAATTCGCATTAATTGATCTAATTTGCTCATTAATGGAGGCAAGCTGCCCCTGTAATCGCTTCGTTATATATGCTTCAACTCGTAAAGAAGTGGCACGCATTTCTTGGGCTAAGTCAAATCCAACGGATTCTAAAAATTCGCTTAGACAAGATTGAAGAGCCTTCTTCAAATCACGGCCATCATCTCTTAAGGATGACGGGTTAAATGCTTCCTTAAACATATCGGATACTCGAAGGAACACTCTTTGCTTAATATAGTAACTTAGTTCTTTAATTTCCTGTTTGACAGCATCAAACGCTTTCTTTTCATCCATTCCTGCTACAATCAACTTCGTCTTTTCATGCTGCTCTTTCGCTTCCTCAAGTCTAGCTTGCTTTTTGTCCTTATCTTCCTTAGCCGACTGTATATAGGAATCGATGATTGTCATGGCACGTTGAATATCTCTATAACCTTCATTCACCGTTACCTCGGTTAATTCGTCAATAACAAACGAATGAAAATCAGCTTCGAAGCGCTCAATACCTGATGTTTCAAGTATGCCACGATCCTTTTGACTAACTTCGCCGAGTTTTTCAAGTAAAGCTGCCCGACTTGATAAGGTATACAGGCGTGGAAAACGAATACCATAACTCACCAGTTGTGAAACGACATAGTCTTTTACATCCTCTAACTCTGCCGTTGAGTTAGCTAAGTCAGCTGCATTAATAATGAAGAACATCTTATCCATACTGAATGTATCCTTCACCCGTCCAAGCTGAATCAAAAACTCACGATCTGCTTTAGAGAATGCATGGTTGTAATACGTTACAAAAAGAATTGCATCTGCATTTTTTATATACTCAAAAGCAACACCTGTGTGGCGAGCATTAATGGAATCGGCACCTGGTGTATCAACTAATGTGATACCTTGTTGTGTTAATGGACAATCGTAATAAAGCTCAATCCATTCAACAAAACATGCCTTTTCTTCATTTGCGACATATTCATTAAAACCATTCATATCTGTCGTAATGACCTGGTCTAGTCTTGAAGCCAAGTTTTCGAAACCAGCAACTACTGCGTTTAAGAAAGAAAAATGTGGTTTTTCTTTTGCTTCAATTTTTTCGGTATTGCTTATTTTTGATTGGATGATACCTAAACTACCTTCAAGTTCATTCGCCTTTTCTTCAAATATGTGTAAAGAATGATTAATGTCCTCTAATAACTGGTTTTCCGATTTGATTTTCACTCGTACCGTCCCATGCTTATGCTCTGCTGTTGGAAAGGTTATTTTATTTATGGTTGCTGTCGTTGGGTTTGGCGAAACTGGAAGTGCCTTTTTTCCCATTAACGCATTCGCAAATGAAGACTTTCCTGCACTAAACGCTCCAAATAAAGCTACGGTGAAATGTTTATGCTTTAAGCGATACGCCTTATCCTGAATATCCTTCGCGAGCATAGATAGTCCTGTTATTGGCTTAATTAACTCATAAGCTTTCTCCAAGTGCGGAATCGCCTGTTCAGATAAACCTTTATTCCCTTTTGCTTGAGGCTCCACTTTTTTTATTGATTCGGGTTTTGTCTCTTTTTGGTTCTCCATCTCTTGTAAAATCGCTTCTGTTGACGAAATCACCACATTTTCGGTAAATTGCGCTAATAGTTTTTCAGCTGATTCAGACTGAACTGATTCAGACTTTCCTTCCATGATATCGTCAAGTTTTTTTCGCAATTCTGTACGTTTAGCTTCAAAGTTTTTTAAGATTGTATATGCTTCCTGATAAATTTTATATTTTTCTATTTCAGATTTTACTTCCTTTACTTCCTTAGAACTGCCAGCCTTAACTTGCTCAAGAATATCATGTAAGATTGTAACAGCTTTTTGCTTATATTTTCGTTTCACATAATGACTTACATCATCTGTATAGGTTAATATATATTCTCCTGTAACACCTGCTCCTGGCTTGACTAATTGTTGAAGTTCCTCAGGTGTCAGCGTGGTAGCAAGTTCATTTCCAGTCGGTGGTGTTGGAATTCGTAGACCCGCTACAAACTTTCCTACAAAATCTTTTAGATGCCATTCTAATTGAGTTGACATTTTTTCTTGGACATCCGTAAAAAAGGCATTTTGTCGATCTTCACGTTCTTTTTCTGTTTTATTTTTGGAGAATAATAATCCGATCTTAAAATTTGGTTGTGCAGATTCAACGTAGTTCTTCGCTAGCTCCCTTGTTTGGAACGGCATTAAAATTGCATTTGATAAGATGGAGTCAACTTCTTCCATAAACTCTGTTTCAAGTCGTTCCCATTCTTTTTCAAAGCCAGTCAATTGTTCGGATAATTCTTCGATTCGAGATGGAATGCTTTGCTTTTGAGACTCAGTTAAAGGCTCTAATATTTCCTTTGTCGCATCAAGTTCAAGGGCATTCTTATCATCAAGAAATGCAATGTGCTCCAATATAATTTGTTTCGCTGAATGAAAGATACCTTCTAATAAAAGACGATCTTTATTAGCAATTTTTTCTTGAAGCAGTTTCTGTACTTCATGAAACTGGTTATGCTCATTCGTTGAATCTTTTAAAGTTGTATAAAAAATGTTTGAGTACGCTACATTCCAATTTCGAAACGCCTCTTCTACTCCCTTTTTGAATGAAGAGAAGCTTAGCTCTGACTCTTTATGTTTATCAACTTGGTTAACGATTAAATAAACCGTCTTATTTCGGTCAGTTAGCTCCTTTGTAAATTGAAAGTTTAACTCGGATAGGACATGGTTATAGTCCATTACATAGAAAAGCAAATCAGCTAAATGCAGTGCCGATTCCGTAGAAACACGGTGAGCATCATCAGTTGAGTCAATACCTGGCGTATCCATGACGGTAACTTGTGGTGGAAGTTTCATATTGTCATGGCTTATTTCAATGGATTCGACTGCTTCTCCATCTTTTGCATAAGATTTAATCACATCATAATCATAGGGTGCAGGGTACTCAATGATTTTTCCATCATGGTAATAAACTCGTGCATACTCACGCCCCTGCTTTACTTTTACTAAGTTTGCGCTAGTTGGAATCGGGCTTGATGGCAGAAGGCTCTCCCCTATGAGTTCATTAATCATGCTCGATTTCCCCGCTGAGAAATGTCCAGAAAAACCAATCATATATTCTGAGTTCACTAGTTTCTTTAGCAACTGAAGAATTTTAGAACAACTTTCATTGTCTTTGTTTTTTTCGAAAATATCATATAAGGAAGTTAGTCTTTTTTCCAAATCTTCCTTCGTAATGCTTGGTTGTTGTGTTTGAATCATGTCTTATCCCCTTATTGTCCCATTCATAGTAATGTATATAAGTGTATTTTACTCTACTTACCATACTTTTGACAAAGCAGAAAATTAAGAAACTATTTATAGATAAAGTAAAACATCACTCAGTATGGTTTTCCTCATCCCCACTAGTTATGAGTTTAGGTAACAAAGTCACATTACAAAGCCGTTTCCACCTAGAACACGGCATTATTAGTCATTGTTCCAACATTCATTATATGGACTATATTTTTCAGCTTCCTATTTATATTGGTTAAAACATCGCAAAAAAACCAGGATACCCTGGTTTTGCATCAATTCTTTTTCAAAGACCTTATGTAATATGGAAATATGCGGTGCCGTTCCATACCTAGCTGGCGATATTCTTCATGCACCCCTAACGCTCGTTCTTCAATTGGAATTCGGACTGACATGATGACAAGGTTCAATAATGAAAAAACTACCGCTGTAATATATGCTTGAAACAACAAAGGAATTACCACGAACTCGCATGCTACAATTAGATAATTCGGATGCTTGAAATATCTATATGGACCTTTTACTTGTACTTGTCCTTGTGGCAAAATCATGATCTTCGTATTCCAATACTTTCCTAATGAAAAAAGGACCCATCCCCTTCCTAACTGTGTTAATACAAACAATAGAAAAAGGATCGGATAGTAGGACGATAGCTCTTTATTAAAATAGACAACCTCAATGAGAAGAGATACAAAAAATAATATATGTAAAAATACGATATATTTATAATGACGTTGTCCTACCTCATATCCACCTTGGGATAAAATCCATTTTTCATTTCTATTTGCAAGTACCAATTCAATCAATCTTTGAGTAATCACAAATGCTACAAAAATCCAAAATATCATCTTATTTCCTCCATTGTAGAAGCACTAATTCTGAGCTAAATCCAGGGCCTAAGGCTGTTACGAGCCCATAATCCTTTTCTTTTCCAAGCTGTTTCTCCATAAATTCCTTGAGTACATAAAGCACTGTTACAGAGGACATATTGCCCTGCCTGCGTAGAATTTTTCTTGCTATAGCTGTCATAGCCCCAGGAATTTCAAGGGCAGATTCATATGCGTCTAATACTTTTTTACCTCCTGGATGGGCAATAAAATGCTTTATATCCATCATTTCAAGCTGATGTGCATGCAAGTATGCATCCACATTCCCTTTTAACCATGATTTCACAATACTTGGGATATCCTTTGAAAAGATAACATGAAGACCTGTATTTTTAATATCCCATCCCATTACATCTTCTGACTCTTCCATTAATGTAGACTGAGAGGAAACAAATGTCGGTAATACTTTTGTCACCGTGTGATGAATAGCCTCATCTCCAACAATACATACTGCTGCTGAGCCATCCGCAAATAAGGACGTACCAATTAGATTACTTTTAGTGAAATCATTTTTCTGAAAGGTTAAACTGCATAGTTCCACTGCTAAGACAAGTACTTTTGATTTCGGATATGCTTTACAGTAATCAAACGCCCTAGCTAGTCCCGCCGCACCACCAGCACATCCTAACCCCCAAATCGGAATTCGTTTCGTATGAGGGTTAAAATCCATTTTATTCATAATTCTTGCTTCAATGCTCGGTGTAGCTATTCCAGAGCTAGAGACAAAAAAAATAGCATCGATTTCTCTTATATCTATGGATTCTTCAAGAAGTTGTTGGTTGGACAGACAGATTCGTATCGCTTCTGAGCCAAACGTAACTGCTTTTTCAATATATGTGCTATTTTTTTCTTCAAAGCTATGGTCCTCGCCATACCACTCTAATGCCTCACTGAAATATCTTTCTTCAATTTCACTGTTTGCAAATACCTTAATTAACCGATCAATATCTGGAAATTGTTCATAAAACAAATCCCTTATGAATTCTGTGGTTTTTGACTGATGAATTTTATGTGGTGGATTGCAAATTCCAACTGAAATGATTTTAGGCATGGAAGGACATCCTTTCTAAACGAACGGTGTAAAGCGCTTATAGAACTCATAAGGTTACTTTTTCCAGTTTTACAAGAAGTATGCAAATATCGAAAAAAGCATAAAAAAAGCTTCCCCATAGAGTGGGAAAGCTCACGTTTCAAAGGAGTTGTTTTGTTGTTGTGCAATTATAGTATAACTCAAACGTTACAAACAATCACTAGTAAAATTTTGGCTAGCTTTGAATTTTTTTATTTTTCTAGTAACGTTTTAACGATCTCCTCGCGTTTTCTGTCAATTGCTTCAAAGTCCATCGCAGCTCTGTAATACTCTTCAAGCTTATCATGCAATCGCTTTGCTTCACTTAAGTAGTTCGTACCAATGGTCATTTTACTTTTGTATTCTAAATTTAGTTCTTCGATTTCCTTTTTAAAGGTGTTTTCAATTTTTGGATCCATACATAATGCAAACATATCGATCACTTCATCATGTTCACGGAAAGGATCGACAACGTGTGGTGCAGTTCCATCTACAATGGACACACTTAATTTTGGGATAATTATCATATCAATGCTTTTCGGATCGAAGGCACAATGAAAATACTCTACTGATAATCCTTTTTGTTCTGCATATTTTGCAATTTTTCGCATCAACGTGGATTTTCCGCTTCCTGGTCTTCCTTTAATAATATAGCGCTTCTCATATTCTTCTGTAATATTATCAATAAAGTTCACTGCGCCCTTAGGTGTTGCAGCCCCAAAGAATCGCTTCCTCTTCGTTGGATTTTCTTCCGCTTCGAATGGTTTGCTAAAAATCGCATCAATTAAATTTTCAAGAACCATGTCAGCCTTTTTAAAGCTCATTGAAGAAACATAAATATCCTCACGCTTTAAATGAACCTTCTTTGCTTCGGCAAATGTTTTATAGGCATTTTCAAAATTCTTAGAAATATCGTCCGTCAATTCAATGATTTCACTTTTGAATTCTTTCAAATATTCATCATTACGAAATTGGCCAAGGTCGATTACCTTTTCCACAACTCCAGGATATTTGGGCTCAATTACATGTGGTGCGGTTCCGTCTACAAACCCTAATTTTCGTTGTGGAATCACGATTCCATCAATTGAGTGATTATCAGAAGAGCAGTGTAAGTATTCAAGATCATACCCTTTATCCATAAACACAAGACCAATTTTTCGCATGAAGGTGGATTTTCCTGTTCCTGGTCCGCCTTTTAAAATATAGAGAGTTTCCAGCCCCGCTAATGCTTCATCATACAATGAATAAAAACCAACACTTGAATTGGTGCCCGCATAATAATTTTTCACTTTTGCCATATAACCGCCATACCTCCTTGTAGTCAATTGCCTACATTAGAGTATGGTGGAGGTGCCCAGTATGTGATTGAAATCCAAAAATGTTCTTTTGCTTAAATAATCTTATTTATTATTTTCATAAAACATGATCAATAAAAAACCACTATTAAAAATAGTGATTAAGAAGGTTTCTTAGCATTATTTTGAACATTAATATCTATCTGTGAAATTACTCCATGCCCACATTTAAAACATCTTTCTTTGTTATTTAAGAGGAGCGTATGACATTTTGAGCAATAATACCTGATCATTTACTCACATCCTTTTCAAAATAGTATATGTTTATCGCTTACATGCTGTTATCGGTTTGTCACAAACTTTTCAAATATTCACTGACCCGAATGTGATTAAAATCACTGTTTTATTAATTTTTCACTATTAATATAGTGATTAACTGAGGAATGAACAATTTGTGAATTACTCAAAACCATCTAGATTTTAGAAATTTGTTTTGTATGATGAAAGTGTAAAAACCAATGAATTTTTGCTTAAAGGGGGCGTGGGGAATGGCAAAGCTAGAGACAACAAAAAAAATCCAAAAAACAAAAATGGAAGATGAAAAAACTTCACTAAAAGGCACTTTTGTTTCCGTAATGTTACTAGGTGTTTTCTTAATTGTAACTTGGCTAGGAGTTTATATCTTGTTCTTAGATAGATTATAACAATCATCTCTTAGCCTATGAAAAAGAGTAAAAGAGTAAAACCTTTAAATGATGTCTTGTCTTATTTTATGAGAAAAAGACTAAAAAAAGAATATGAAAATTTGAAAGGGGAAGTAGCCATGCATCTGCACAAATTAGAAAAAATATGGCTCACATTTGGAATTGGGATACTAATTGTATTCCTAATTATTGTTGGTGTTGGTGCCTTCGCAATGGGTCACAAGCCAGCTAGTAGTATCAAGACAATCGATCCTGAAAAAGTAACTGAAACAGCACCATTTGATAATCCTGGACTTATTCATATTGAAGGAAATAAATATGAGGTAAACCTTGTGGCAGAAGCATTTGCCTATACACCTAGTACGATAGAAATTCCAAAAGGCGCTGAAGTTACATTTAATGTTGTTACAAAAGACGTTGTTCATGGATTCGCAATTGCTGGTACAAACGTCAACATGATGGTTGAACCAGGATATATCAGCACTTATACACAAACTTTTTCTAAAACTGGCGAATTTTTAGTGTTATGTAATGAATATTGTGGGGTTGGACACCACTTAATGATGTCAAAAGTTGAGGTGACCGAATAATGGCGAACTCAGTCGTTAGAATAGACAAACGAGACGGAAAATTAGCAATGGCGCATTTTTATGTTGCCTTCGCTGCATTGTTTATTGGTGGATTGGCAGGATTACTACAAACACTTGTCCGATCAGGAAAATATACATTACCTGCTGGAATTGGCTATTATCAATTATTAACGGTACACGGTGTTTTATTAGGTCTTGTACTTACTACGTTTTTTATCATTGGATTCTTATTTTCAAGTTTAAGTAAAACAGCAGGAACCCTTTCAAGCAAGCGACGTTTAGCTGGTTGGATTGGGTTTTGGACGATGGCAATTGGTACAACATCAACAGCAACTACTATCCTTTTAGGTGAAGCATCTGTATTATATACATTCTATGCTCCCCTACAAGCACATCCTTTCTTTTATATTGGATTAGCACTTGTTGTGGTTGGTAGTTGGATTAGTGGATTTGCAATGTTTACTCATTTTGGTCAATGGAAGAAGCAAAACCCTGGGCAAGTTACACCATTATTAAGCTTCATGGCAATTATGACCATGATTTTATGGTTAGTTGCAACACTTGGTGTAGCAGCAAGTGTGCTTATTCAGTTTATTCCATGGTCATTTGGTTGGATTGAAACAATTGATGTCCTTATTACTAGAACATTATTTTGGTATTTTGGTCACCCACTAGTTTATTTCTGGTTATTACCAGCTTATATGGCTTGGTATGTAATCATTCCAAAAATTATCGGAGGAAAGATTTTCTCAGATGCGTTAGCTCGACTATCATTTGTTCTGTTCTTGTTATTCTCAATTCCAGTTGGATTCCACCACCAGTTAACTGAACCAGGTATTGATCCAAACTGGAAATACTTACAGGTTGTTCTAACTTTCATGGTTATTATTCCATCACTAATGACTGCATTCTCCTTGTTTGCAACGTTTGAATTGTACGGAAGATCAAAGGGTGCTAAAGGCCTATTTGGATGGTTTAGAATGCTCCCTTGGGGAGATGCACGTTTCTTAGCACCATTCATTGGTATGTTATTCTTTATTCCTGGTGGTGCTGGCGGAATTATTAATGCAAGTTTCCAAATGAACCAAGTGATTCATAATACAATTTGGGTTACTGGACATTTTCATTTAACCGTTGCAGCAACTGTGATATTAACGTTCTTTGGTATCGCCTATTGGTTAATACCTCATTTAACAGGTCGTGTGATGACAAAGGCAATGAACAGATTGGCGGTTATTCAAACTATTGTATGGACAATTGGAATGACATTCATGTCAGCTGCAATGCACTTTGCAGGATTATTAGGAGCACCTAGACGTTCTGCGTTCTCGACATATGGTGATTCTGCACAAGCGATGGAATGGGTCCCATACCAAATTGCTCAAGCGATTGGTGGTTCAATTCTCTTTATCGGAATCATCTTAATCGTTATTATCTTTATTAATCTTGCTTTCTTTGCACCAAAAGGTGAAACAGAATTCCCTGTCGGTGAAGTATCAGAAGAAGCTGAAAAAACTCCAATGCTTTTAGAAAACTGGAAGCTTTGGGTTGGTGTATTGCTCGTATTAATCTTTATCGCCTATTCAATACCATTTGTCGATATGATACAAAATGCACCACCAGGAGCAAAACCATTCAAGCATATTCTATAAGAAACTCGACGAAAATACAGAAGCTACACAACTCAAGTTGTGTAGCTTCTTTCTTATAATTTATAGATTTCACTATATTTCGCTTCTAGATACTGGATTAAATACTCCGCATTTAACTCTTCTCCAGTAACATCCTTAATA
>Ga0079224_100014810_pt1 | contig 10903 bp, 10 predicted proteins | sample Stecom2015_FD_80414 | JGI IMG/M metagenome (GOLD analysis project Ga0079224, IMG submission 80414) | Agricultural soil microbial communities from Utah to study Nitrogen management - Steer compost 2015 | ecosystem: Environmental > Terrestrial > Soil > Agricultural land | place: USA: Utah...
GCTGATCTTCACATCTGGCCGCAACGTTCGAGGCTAGCGAAAGCTTCCGGACCCAAGCGCCGCGGCGATCGAGGACCTGCTCAGGCGCTCACGACGTCATGTCCCGCAACAGCTAGTCGCCTGCCCCGGCGTAGCGCAGAAAGACCACGCCGTTGTACTCGGACTCGGCTTTCCAGACCCGTATCGCATCGGGGTCGAACGTCGGCTCGATCCTGGTACGCGCGCTGGCGGGCTCGGTCAGCGTCGTGGAGTAGGCGATCTACAGCCTGACCGAGGCCTCGATTCAGTTCGTGCCGGTGATGGCGGCGCTGGGTCGGTGGGGCTTGCGGCCTGCCCGCAGGACCGCCACCGGACGGCCAGCGGGTACGTGATCGCCTCAACGCTGCCTACCTCGAGGTCGTCACGCGTGGGTGAGCTTCTCCACGACCGGTGCGAAGTCGTCCATCACGGCGTCGGAGACGACGTAGTACGAGAACCCGTATTGGTCCCGGCGTTCCCGCATGCTCTCGGCGATGTGTTCGACGGACCCGATGAAGACCCCGGGCAGCTGCATGACGCCGTGCGGGTCGAGCCACGGCCAGCCACGGCTGGTCGCATACTGCTCACACGCCCGAACGACGTGGTCGGTGATGTGCGGGGCGATCATCATCGACAGCTCGATGTCGGCGAACCGGGAACCCGCCGCCTCGCGTACCCACTCGATCTTGGTAGCGATGGCTTCCGGCGTTCGCTCGTCGAGCGACTCGGAGATGGCGCCCTCGGGCAGCGCCTTGGGAAGGATGCCCACGATGTCTGCGGCCCGGCCGGCGAGCTGGAGCATCCGCTTCGCGCCGGCGCCGATCAGGATCGGCGGGCGTGGATACTGCACGGCCGGCGGATGGGTGGTCAGCTCCCGGATGTGATGATGCGCCCCGTCATGCGTCACCGATTTTCCGCTCAGCAACTCGTGGATGACGGCGACGGCTTCCTCCAGGCGGTCGACGCGGACACCTGCGCGGTCGAACGGCAGTCCGGCGCGCTCGTACTCCTCACGTAGCCATCCCGCTCCCAGCCCGAGTTCGAACCGTCCGTCGGACAGTGCGTCCAGAGTTGCGGCCTCTTTGGCGAGCAGGACCGGATGGCGGTAGTCGTTGGCCAGCACGAGCGTGCCCACGCGCAGGTGCCGTGTCGTCGCGGCCACGGCGCTCAGGGCCGGCATCGGCGAGAGCTGGTCACCGAACGGTTCGGTGATGAAATGATCCCGCAGCAGCAGTGTCGCGTATCCGAGTTGCTCCGCGCGGTGGGCGGTGTTCAGCAGGGCCGATGGGGTCGGTGCGTTCTCGGCGACGACCCCGAAGCGGAACGGGCGGGCAGAGGTCATGTCATGACCGTAGGGTCGCAGGGCGCGTTGAACTGGCGGGTTCCGGACGTGGCCTTGGCGGTGGGCTCCAGTGCCTTCAGGCCCAGCTGATCGTCGTCACTCCCGCGCCCACGGGCCGACCCCGCCGATGCGTTCGACGGTGTAGCGAACGATGTAGCCCGGGGTCTTCGGTGCGGGGAATTCGTCTTCGGGCGACATGTAGACCTTCGTCAAGCGGTTGAGCAGATGCCATGCGTCATCGCTCAACTCGATGGCGGCGCGCGCTCGCACCACGGCGTGCTCGTTCAAGAACACGGCCTTGTCCCGCGGCGCGTCGAATGACAGCACGACCCGCGGGTCGCGGGAGATGTTGCGCAGCTTCACGCGCCAGCTCAAGTGCCCACTGACCAGGTCGTCGCCGTCGAGCCCGATCCAGATGACGCTCACTTGAGGGCTGCCGTCCGGGTTGATCGTGCTCAAGTGGGCCATGGGGCCCGCGGCGATCAGGTCTCGCAGAGCAGTCGGCAGGGCGCTCATGGGTTTTCGCCTCCCGCATCGAATGCGGATCAGCGTACTCCCGCGATGAGCAGGCCCTGCCGACTCGTGTGGTCAGTGCATCGGCATGACCTCGACGGTGTCGCTCTCCCCCGCCCTGACCCGCCGCGGGAAGAACAGGGCCGGCACGAAGGCCAGCAACAACAGGACGGCCGCGACGGTGAACGTGGTCCCGAATCCCGAGGCGAGCTCGTCGAGGCCTTGTTCGACGACACCCGGCGGAAGCTGTTCGGCGATGGCGGGGGCGCGTTGCGCGGCCACGGCTGCCTGCGCGATGTCGGTGGTCTGGTTGGTCAGGACGACCGACATCACGGCGGTGCCGATGGACGTGGCCACCTGCTGCACGATGTTCATCATCGTCGAGCCTCGGGCGATCATGTGATCGCGCAGAGTCTGCAACGCTGCCGTCATCGTCGGCATCATGGAAGCGCCCATGCCCATGCCCATCAAGAACAGGGCGCCAAGCACCACGACGTACGACGTCTGCGCACCCACCTGGGTGAGTACGGCCATGCCGCCCAGGACCAGCGTGAGGCCGAAGAGCACGATGCGTCCGGGCCCGGTCTTGTCCACCAGCCTGCCGGCTATCGGCATGGTCAACATGGCACCGAGTCCTTGCGGCGCGACCAGAATGCCCGCCTGCAGCGTCGATTCACCCCTGACCTGGAGGAAGTAGCTCGGAATCAGCAGCATGGCGCCCATGACGGCGATCGCGAACAGCGAGAGCGTGACCACTGCCGTCGTGAGCTGCTTGTTCTTGAACAACCGGAGGTCGATCAGTGGGTGCTCGGGCTTGAACGCGTGCCGGACGAACGCGGCGATGAGGACGGCACCGACTCCGGCCGGCACGAGCACCTTGGCCGCGGCGACCGTTCCCTCTTCCGGGATGGAGGACACGCCGTACAGGAACAGCGCAAGACCGGGCGACATCAGCAGCATGCCCACGAAGTCGAACGACTCGGACGGGGTCGGCGAGTCCTTGGCCAGGATGCGCCACGCGGCGAACATGGCGACGATGCCGATGGGCACGTTGATCAGGAAGATCCAGTGCCAGCTCAGGCTCTCGATCATCCACCCGCCGAGGATCGGTCCCCCGATCGGGCCGAGCAGCATCGGGATCCCCAGCACGGCCATGACCCGGCCGATACGCTCCGGCCCGGCGGCGCGAGTCATGATCGTCATGCCCAGGGGCATCAGCATGCCGCCGCCGAGGCCTTGCAGCACCCGGAACGTGATGAGGGACGTGATGTCCCAGGCGACGCTGCACAGCACCGACCCCAGCACGAACAACAGCAGGGCCAGCAGGTACAGCCGCTTGGTCCCGAACCGGTCGGCGGCCCACCCGGTCAGTGGGATGACCGTGGCCAAGGCGAGTGTGTAGCCCGTCATCGTCCATGCGACGTGGGCGTAGGACGCGTCGAACTCGGCTTGGAAGGTGGGCAGCGCGACACTCACGACGGTGATGTCCAGGATGGACATGATTGCGCCCAGTACGACGACGGCGGCGACCTTGAGGACGGCGGCGTCGAGTTTGGCCTCGCCCGCGGGCGGGCTCGGAGATTCGGTCATCGGCAGTACTCCAGCGCAGTGATGATGGCGGTTGATTGGGCTCGGATGGACGTGGACATACTCGGCGCGGCGACGGTGCCGGGAGCGAACTCAGCGAGCTGTGGGGAACGTCAGTGGGCCAGAAGCTCTCGTAGTGCGTCGAACGCCCTCGAGATCTCGTGTTCGAGCGTGCCCGTGGAATCGGGTGCCTGCGAGGTGACGGCGATCTTGAGTACGCAGGCACAGGTCGCTGCCGCGATGCGCGGGACATCGTCGCCAGCTGCCAGGTCGAGACGTCGCGCGACGGCGTCGGCGAGTGACTCCTCGAATCCGGCGATGCTTTCGTGCAACGTGGGCAACAACTCGGGATATCGGGTGAGCAGGTCGTGTACCGCGCTCACGTCCTGGCGAATGTCCGGCGACCGGCGCGCATGGTCCACCAACAGGATCCGTAGCCCGTCGATCACCGGTGTCTCGCGGTCGGCGGCGAACTGCTCGACACTCTCCGGTGCCAGGGGCTCGGGCCCCGGGATGAGCGCGGCCCTCTTGGACGGGAAGTAGTTGAAGAACGTCCGCGGCGAGATGCCGGCACGGTCGGCGATGTCGTCGACCGTCACCTCCCCCAGTCCCTGTTCGAGAACGAGATCCATGGCAGCTCGCCTGATCTCGCGCCGCGTCATGTCGCGACGACGCTCGCGCAAACCGGAGTCGTTCATGGGCGGGTGTGAGCGGGAGTCGACTCGAGCACGGAGTGCACTTTACGCAGACTTTGCAGAGACTGCAACTTGGACCGAGGTGTCGTAGGACACGTCGTCGTGCCCAGTCCGAACGCAGCTCCATGACGTCCTCACTCGTGGCGTCGACGCACCGTCCGGATGGTCCGCACGGTGCCCCTTCATCGTGAAGACGTCGCCGGCGCGATGCGTGTGACGCAACAGTGGTGTGACGTGCGACACCGGCCGCAGGTGTGATCGTCCGCGCATCCGGGTAGAGCCAGCAACACAGGGAGGCACGGTGCTGCCGGATCAGCGGCACCGAGACGGCATGAGGGGTGACCGCGTCGAGATCGTCATCGACGCCGGCGACGGTAGCCGGACCTACGAGGTGACAGCCACCAAGGCGGGCCGGCGCGTCGACGTCAGCATCGGCCGGGGCGTGGTCGTCGTGGCCGAGGTGACCCGTACCGGCACGCCGGTACGCTCGGCCCGGTTCATGGCCAGCCGGGTGCTCGCGCTCGTCGAGCACCCGGTCACGCAACCTCCCATCGCCCAGGACGTGGGCGAACCTCCCGAATGACCCGAGCACGCGTGCCTGATGCCGTTCGGCGATTACCCGCGGTCTCGTGATCGCAGAAAAACGATCTTCTTCTCGTTGATCTCGGCTGGTATGTCACAGATGACGGGGGTCGTGTCGTCTCAAGGTCATGAGCGAGAACATGACACATCACCGAGTAGCGCTGGTGACCGGAGCCAACAAGGGCCTTGGCCGGGCAGCAGCCGAGCAGCTCACCACGCTGGGCATGACGGTCCTGATCGGCGCCAGAGACCCGAAGCGCGGGGAGGAGGCCGCCGCCGCGCTGCGCGCTGCCGGCGGTGATGCCTACGCGCTCACGTTGGACGTCACTGACGCCGGCTCGGCGCGCGCTGCGGCAGCGCAGGTGCATGAGCGCTTCGGCCACCTCGACGTGCTGATCAACAATGCCGGTATCACCGGATCCGGACAGATCGCGCCAGAAGACGCCCACGACCAGCTCCCGAGCGCGGTCGACCTGGACACCGTGCGCTCGGTGTTCGAGACCAACGTCTTCGGCGTGATCTCGGTCACCAACGCCATGCTGCAGCTCCTCCGGCGCTCCCCCGCCCCGCGGATCGTCAACGTCAGCAGCCACGCGGCGTCGCTGAGCATCGCGAGCATCCCGGACGGGCCGCTGGCAGGCCTTCCGGCGTCGGCGGCATACACGCCGTCCAAGACCGCGCTCAGCGCGTTGACCGTGCAGTATGCCAATGAGTTGCGGGAGGAGGGGATCGTGGTCAACGCCGCGGCCCCGGGGTACGTGGCCACCGACAGCAACGATCATCGCGGGCATCTCACCCCCGCCCAGGGGGCCGCGGTCCTGGTGCAGCTGGCCACGCTCGGTGCCGACGGGCCCACCGGTGGGTTCTTCGATGCCGACGGCCCGGTGCCGTGGTGAGAATTCGCTCTTCGATCGTTTGTCACAACGATCGAAGCAGCGGTGTCTGCTGCGTATGAACCTCACGTTGTGGATCGCCACCGGGCTGCTGGCCGCTGTGGCTCTGTTCGCCGGTGTCACCAAGACTTTCATACCGAAGGAGAAGATCGCCGCCCACGAAGGCGGCCAATGGACGGCGCAGGCCAGCGCCGGCTTCGTCAGGACGCTCGGCGTTCTCGAGATTCTGGCGGCCGCGGGCCTCATTCTGCCCGGCGTCCTCGACGTCGCCCCGGTCATGGTGCCGGTGACCGCCGCCTGCTGGGTCGTACTGATGATCGGTGCGATGATCACCCATGGTCGGCTGGGTCAGGCCAAGCTGGTCGTGTTGACGGGGGGCTACCTCGTCCTGGCGACCTTCATCGCGTGGGGTCGATTCGGCCCCGAGGCCCTAGGCGCGTGAACATGGGGCACCGGTGTCTCGCGGCAGCCACGAGCAGGGAGGATGGGGTGTATGGGTGAACCCGCCGTCGACCCGGCGACCGAGAGCTTCGTCGCACACCGCAACCTGCTGTTCACGGTGGCCTACGAGATGCTCGGCTCGGCTGCAGACGCCGAAGACGTTCTGCAGGAGACCTGGATCCGGTGGGTCGACGTGGACTTGGACCAGGTTCGCGACCAGCGCGCGTACCTGGTGCGGATCACGACCCGGCAGTCGCTCAACCGGCTGCGCACCATGAACCGTCGCAAAGAGGCCTACGTCGGGCCGTGGCTGCCCGAACCGCTGCTCACCACGCCGGACGTCGCCGACGACGTCGAACTCGCCGAGAGCGTGTCGATGGCGCTGTTGCTCGTCCTCGAGACACTGGCACCGACCGAACGGGCGGTGTTCGTCCTCCGTGAGGTTTTCGACGTCAGCTATGCCGAGATCGCTGCCGCGGTGGACAAGAGCCCGGCGGCCGTCCGGCAGATCGCCCACCGCGCCCGTCGGCACGTCGAAGCCCGCCGCCCCCGCGAGACGACGCCCAGTCCGGAGCACCGAGCCGTGTTGGAAGCATGCAAGCGCGCGTTGGACGCCGGAGACCCGCAAGCGCTGCTGGACATCCTCTCCCCCGACGTCGTCCTGGTCAGCGACGGCGGCGGAGTCAAGCAAGCCGCTCTTCGGCCGGTTGTCGGCGCCGACAAGGTGGTCCGCCTGATCGCCGGTGGCTTCGGCAAGGCCGATGGCCACCTCACCGGCGAGCTCACCGTCGTCAACGGCGGTCCGGCTCTTCTGGTCCGCCTGGACGGTAAGCTCGACGGCATCTTGGCGGCACGAGTCGACGACGGGCTTCTCACCGGGTTCTACTACGTCCGCAACCCCGACAAACTGACCCGACTGGAATCGGCGACCCGGCTCACGCTGCGCTGAACGGCCTGGAGTTCAGCTCTTCAGGGTCTCGACCCAGTCCTGGTTGTTCTCCAGCCATTCGGCGACGGCTTCGGCCTCCTCGCCATCGTCGTACTGGTTCACGACGAGATCTTCCAGTGTCCCGTACTGCTCGTCGTCGAGATCGGCGTTGCCGATCATCTCGGCGAGCTCCGGATAGTCACTGGAGAAGTCCTCATTGGCCAGGACATGCAGCGCCTCCGCACCACCGAGCGCGCCCTTCGGGTCCTCCAGGTCTTTCACCGGGAACGCATTGTTCGCCCAGAACGGTCGCCAGAGCGTGACGACGATGTCCTCCTCGGCCTTGATGGCCTTGTCCAGTTCGGCTGTCATCGCCAAGGTGGACGAGGTGATGAGTTCGTAGTCACCGGCGAGTCCGTACTCCGGCATGACGGTGTTCTGCGTGACCTCGGTGAGTCCGGCTCCCGGCTCGATGCCCACGATGCGCCCGCCGAACTGGGCGGCGTTGCCGGTCAGATCGGCGATCGAGTCGATGTCGGTGTACTCCGGCACCGCGAAGGTCAACTTCGCCCCCTCGTAATAGGTGCCGAGATCCTCGATGCTGTCGCCGTGCTCGTCCATGAAGTGAGCGTGGGTCACCTCCGGCCACGCCGACGGCATGAGGTCGATGTCGCCGTCGGCGAGACCGGTGTAGAACGGCCCGTTGTCGGTCATCTCCCGGATCTGCACCGTATGGCCCTCGTCCTCGAGAACGTGCTTCCACAAGTAGCCCATCGACAGGTAATCGGTCCACGAGGGGATGACACCGATCGTGATCGGCTCGTCATCGGCCGTGCCGTCGTCGCTGCCACATGCGGCGAGCGCGCAGCCCAGGACCAACGTCGATGCCACGAGTTTCAGGTTCGTCTTCAATGCCATGGGCGACCACCCTCCCATGCCTCCGCGCCGTGACCGCCCGGTGCCTGGGCGAGACGATCAATTGCCGACGTAGGCAGCCAAGTGTTCGCCGGTGAGGGTGGAACGGGCTTCGACGAGGTCGGCCGGGGTTCCTTCGAACACCACGCGACCACCGTCGTGGCCGGCGCCGGGACCGAGATCGATGATCCAGTCGGCATGTGCCATCACGGCCAAGTGGTGCTCGATGACGATGACCGACGTGCCGGAGTCGACCAGGCGGTCGAGCAGGCCGAGCAGGTGCTCGATGTCGGCGAGGTGCAAGCCCGTGGTCGGCTCGTCGAGGATGTAGATGGCACCGTTGTCGCCGCCCATGTTGGCAGCCAGCTTCAGCCGTTGCCGCTCACCACCGGACAGCGTCGTCAGAGGCTGGCCGAGCGTGAGGTAGCCCAGCCCGACGTCGGCGAGCCGGTCGAGGATCTTGTGTGCGGCCGGGGTGCGCGCCTCGCCGTCGCCGAAGAACTTCTCGGCTTCGGCGACCGACATCGCCAGGACCTCGCTGATGTCACGCCCGCCGAAGCGGTACTCGAGCACGGCGGGTTGATACCGCTTGCCTTCGCACTCCTCGCAGGTGGTCGCAACCGTCTCCATGACACCCAACTCGGTGTAGATCACCCCGGCGCCGTTGCACGTGGGGCATGCGCCCTCGGAATTGGCGCTGAACAAGGCCGGCTTCACCCCGTTGGCCTTGGCGAAGGCCTTCCGGATCGGCTCGAGCAGGCCGGTGTAGGTGGCCGGGTTGGACCGGCGCGATCCCTTGATGGGGGTCTGGTCGACGACCATCACGCCGTCGCGGCCAGCGAGATTGCCGTGGATCAGCGAGGTCTTCCCGGAACCGGCCACGCCGGTGACCACGGTCAGCACGCCCATGGGGACGTCCACGTCGACGTCTTGCAGATTGTTCTGCCGCGCACCGCGGATCTCTTGCACGTGGGTGGGTGTGCGCACGGACTTCTTCAGCTTGGCGCGATCGTCGAAATGCCGGCCGGTGATGGTGTCGCTGGTGCGCAGCCCGTCGACGGTGCCTTCGAAACAGATGGTGCCGCCGTTCGTGCCCGCGCCAGGCCCGAGATCGACCACATGGTCGGCGATGGCGATGGTCTCGGGTTTGTGCTCCACGACGAGCACGGTGTTGCCCTTGTCGCGCAGGCGCAGCAACAGATTGTTCATCCGCTGGATGTCGTGCGGGTGCAAGCCGATGGTGGGCTCGTCGAACACGTACGTCACGTCGGTCAGCGCGGAGCCCAGGTGGCGGATCATCTTCGTGCGTTGGGCTTCACCGCCGGACAACGTGCCGGCCGGCCGGTCGAGGGAGAGATAGCCCAGCCCGATCTCGACGAACGAGTCGAGGGTCTCCCCCAGCGTGGTCAGCAGCGGGCCGACCGAAGGCTCGTCCAGACCGCGCACCCACTCGGCGAGGTCGCTGATCTGCATCGCGCAGGCATCGGCGATGCTGGCGCCGTTGATCTTCGACGAGCGGGCGGCTTCGTTGAGCCTCGTCCCGTCGCATTCCGGGCACGTCGTGAACGTCACGGCCCGGTCGACGAAGGCGCGGATGTGCGGTTGCATCGCCTCGCGGTCCTTGGACAGCATCGACTTGCGAATCCGGGAGATCACGCCCTCGTAGGTGAGGTTGGTCCCTTCGACCTTGATCTTCTCCGGCTCGCCGTAGAGCAGCTTGTGCCGCTGCTTGTCGGTGAAGTCCCGGATCGGTTTGTCCATCGGCAGGCCGGCGCCGCTGAAGATCCGCCCGTACCAGCCGTCCATGCTGAAGCCGGGAACCGTCAGCGCCCCCTCGCTCAGCGATTTGTTCTCGTCGTAGATCGCGGTCAGATCGAAATCGGTCACCCGGCCCATGCCTTCGCAGCGCGGGCACATGCCGCCAGTGATGCTGAACTCGCGCCGCTCCTTGACCTTCGTGCCGGCCTTTTCGAACGTGACGGCTCCGGCGCCGCTGATGGAGGCGACATTGAACGAATACGCCTGCGGCGAGCCGATGTGCGGCTGCCCGAGTCGGCTGAACAGAATGCGCAGGAGGGCGTTGACGTCGGTGGCGGTGCCCACGGTGGAGCGCGGGTTGGCGCCCATTCGTTCCTGGTCCACGATGATCGCGGTCGTCAGCCCCTCGAGGACGTCGACGTCGGGCCGAGCCAGTGTGGGCATGAAACCTTGAATGAACGCGCTGTAGGTTTCGTTGATCATTCGCTGCGACTCGGCCGCGATGGTGTTGAACACCAACGAGCTCTTGCCGGAACCGGAAACGCCGGTGAACACGGTGAGTCGGCGCTTCGGGATGGCGACGTCGACGTCTTTGAGGTTGTTCTCGCGCGCGCCGTGAACACGAATCAGGTCATGGCTGTCGGCGGGGTGCCTCGACGATGCCTGGGCATCCGATGTCGGCAGTGCAGTCATCAGGTAACTCCATCGATCAGGCGGTGTGATCTGGCATCCGTCGGTCGCGCTGCGTTCAATCTATTACTGCTGCGACCGTCATGACTGTGGGAACCGGTCCACGGGGGTGAGCCGGATCACCGGATACACCCGGCCTGACTTGCTCTGGTATTTGGCCATGCGAGGCTGCGCGGCGGCGATGCGTTGCCACGCGTGCTCGCGCTCAGCGCCGTCGAGTTGGTGCGGCGTCACGGCGACCCGGCCGCGGCCTGGCAGTTCTATCGACGTCCGGTCCGGATTGGCCATCAGGTTTGCATGCCAGTCCGGGTTCTGGGTGCCGCCGCCGGAGGCGACGATCAGCCGAGCGCCGTCATCCTCGGGGAACCAGGCGAGCGGGGTTTCTCGCGGCTGTCCACTTCGGCGGCCCACCGTGTGCAAGATCAGCATGTTCATGCCCATGACCGTCTCGTCGCCGCGTCTGATCTTGCGGTTCGTCCGAGCGTTCGCCTTGTGTTGCACCCACCGCGAGAATGCTCCGGGGGTTCCCTTCTTCTTAGCC